>Ga0306920_100010071_pt1 | contig 12647 bp, 12 predicted proteins | sample flu12Cox44000170_FD_204666 | JGI IMG/M metagenome (GOLD analysis project Ga0306920, IMG submission 204666) | Lab enrichment of tropical soil microbial communities from Luquillo Experimental Forest, Puerto Rico - flux4day.12C.oxic.44.000.170 (v2)... | ecosystem: Environmental > Terrestrial >...
GGCAGTGCGTAATTTCAAACCCCTAACCGAATCTCAGGTGGCCGCCCTTCTCGCCAAAACGGCATCCGCGGCCGAAGCCGGCAAGTTTGAGCTTTATAAGACGAGTCACCACTTCGACGGAACCTTAGCGAATCCTCAGTGGCTTGGGTAGGCCGACGGTACCCGAGTCTGTCTTACGATATTGAAGGAGTTGTTCTGATGTACCGCATTCTGCTGTTCGCTGCGATCGTTGCTCTTACCTGTGGTGTGATACTTTTCTCCTCGAGAGGCAACCAAAGCTTGCCCCTTCCCAAACCCCCGGAACTGCGTGCGCGCAATCATGGGCTTTCCCTCACGCTCCACGCGGTGGCCGACGCAAACGGTCGCGACGCGTTCGCATTCAACGGCCGCAACGTGGCGCCGATCCTGCGAGTCTCTCCAGGTGACACGCTCCGAATCAACTACCTCAATGACTTGCCCGCCAAAGCGAAGGGTTCCTGTGCCGTTTCCCCGTGCATGAATATGACCAACCTTCATTTCCACGGCTTCCAGGTTTCTCCTAACGCGCCACAGGACGACGTTCTCACCATGATGGCCATGCCGGGGCAGTCGCTCGACTACACCGTTCCCATCCCTGAGGACCATCCGCCGGGACTGTATTGGTACCACACTCATCCGCATGGCGAAAGCCACCGTCAAGTGCGCGATGGCATGTCCGGCGCAATCGTAATCGAGGGTATGGAACGCTATGTCCCGGAAGTTCGCGATCTTCACGAACAGATACTGATTATCCGCGGAAGATCCATCTCTGAAGATCCGCAAGCGGCTTCTTTGTTGAAACGACTGGAAGTAGCTTCGAACAGCTGTGGCAGCCAGGTTGAAGCACCGGAAGAAATCTTTACCGTCAACGGCGCCGTGCGCCCCCGTATTGCCATTGCTGTCGGGGAACGCCAATTCTGGCGCATCCTGAATGCCTCGGCCGATCGCTATCTCGACCTGCAACTAGACGGTCAGCTGATGGAAATTGTGGCGCTGGACGGAATGCCGATCGCCTACCATGATCCCGCCCATCCTGTGCGAAGGGTGGATCACTTTTTAGTACCACCCGCCGGACGGCTGGAAGCGATTGTCACGGGTCCAGCATCAGGAGCGCACGCAGCTCTTCGCAGCCGTTGCGTAGATACGGGTCCAGACGGCGATCCAAATCCCGGCATGGTCCTCGCGGACGTCGTTACCGGGATTCCTGCCACGCCGCTGTTTTCAAGATCCCGCGGCGTTTTGGATCCCCCGGGGCACAAAGTCGTCGATCTCCAGGCTGCAGAGAAATCAGCGCCCGATTTCGTTGCTACTTTCACGGAGGATAAGAAGGGTTTTTACATCAACGAGCAGCTGTACAAGCCGGATGCCGTTCCCATGCGTGTAGCTCACGTCGGAACTTACGAACACTGGCGCATCGTGAACGATACGTCAGAACTCCATCCCATGCATATCCACCAGGTGCATTTCCTGGCCTTTGCGGAAAACCAACGTGCGATCACAGATCCTGTTTGGCTGGACACCGTCAACGTGCCGGTCGGCGGTTCGGTGGACGTCATCATGGATTTCACCGATCCTGTGATTCGCGGAATGTCTCTATTCCACTGCCATCTGCTGAATCACGAAGACAAGGGCATGATGGCGAAGATCCTCTTCGAGTAAGGATTGGCCGGGGGCGCTTTTTTTTTCTACACGGTCTACGCTCTACAGAATGGCGTCACCCTGCCCCCAGCCGGTCAGGACAACAACGGATACAAGACCATCGAAGAGTTCTTGCCCGAAGCTGGCCAATGAGCGGCCCGCATCCATCTAGCCGAGCCAGAGAGAGGAAAGTCTCTTGTGACTCGGATTCCTTGCTCAATTCACGTTGAACAAATACACTAGCGGCCAACTCAGGAGGCCCGCCATAAAACTCTCAGTCTTCTGCGGAGTGAGCGTCGATGGCTTTCTGGCCCGGCCAAACCACGCGCTGGATTTCTTAGATGCGGGTGGGCAGGAACCTCACGGCTTTGAGGAATTTTACGGCAGCGTCGATGTGGTTGTCATCGGCAGGAAGACCTTCGAAGTTGTACTGAAATTTGGGTCGTGGTTTTACGGAAAGAAGCCGGTATTTGTGCTGAGCAGCCGTCCGCTCGACTTCTCATCAGTCAAAGGCGGCGTGGTCGACCAGAGGTCAGGAGAACCGGCCGAAATCGTAAGGCAACTCAGGTCCCGCGGGTTCAAACACGCTTATATAGACGGCGGCGTTACCATTCAAAGATTTCTTGCGGCGGGATGTATTGACCGGCTGGTGATCACACGCGTGCCAGTACTCATCGGTGCAGGTATTCCGTTATTTGGCCCGGTGCCACGCGACATCAGTCTTCGTCATGTAGCTACGCGCTCCTATAAAGGCGGCCTGGTGCAGAGTGAATACGAAATTGGCGCTGAGGCGCAGATACAGTGAAAGAGCAATCATCGTCGCTACCTAGGGAAATTGAAGCCCACTATCGAGAAACCAGAGAGTACCAACGCCTATCGGGCGCTCATGGCGAGCTGGAACGACTTCGCACACTCGAGATTCTTGCTCGAGTTCTTCCGCCCGCACCCGCACTGATTTTTGACATCGGCGGTGCGGCGGGAGCCTACGCCTTTCCACTCAGCGAGCGAGGATATCTAGTTCATCTCGTCGATCCCGTTGACATTCATTTAGAGCAGGCAAGAGCCCGTTCCACATCGTCTGGTATTAGGCTCGGCTCAATCACTAAAGGCGACGCGCGGCGCTTAACGGCTTCGTCCAACAGCACCGATGCAGTTCTTTTGCTAGGTCCCTTGTATCATCTTCTGGAACGTTCGGATCGTCTGATAGCCCTCCGTGAAGCTCGCCGCATCCTCAAGCCCCAGGGCGTGCTAATCGCGGCGGCAATTTCGCGTTTTGCTTCGCTTATTGATGGACTTGCCCGAGGATTTTTCAGTGACCCTGAGTTTCGCAAGATCGTAGCAGGTGACCTGGCGACAGGTCAGCACCGCAACCCGACGAATCAAACCGCTTATTTCACGACTGCCTACTTCCATCGCCCTGAAGAGTTAGCAGCCGAAGTTCATGAGGCCAATTTTGCGGATATCCAAATATTTGCCGTTGAGGGTCCAGTGTGGAGCACAGCGCATCTCGGCGAGGCTTGGGATGACCCCGCGCAACGAAAGAGCCTGATGGAGTTCTTGGCTCTAGTTGAGCGAGAGCCCTCGGCCCACGGTGCCAGTGCTCACCTGGTGGCCGTGGCCCACGCAGCGTGATTGGAGCCACTGCCGGGCGCGGAGTCGAGATTCTCTTCGTTGACTATGGCACTTGTCGTTTTCCTTCGCGGTATCAACGTTGGCGGACATAGGACGTTTCGCCCAAGTGTCCTCGCAAGAAGACTGAGCAACTATGACGTTGTGAATGTCGGCGCTGCTGGCACCTTTGTCGTTCGCAAACCAGGTTCCCGAGCAGAGTTCCGTGCTGCATTACTGCGCCTGTTGCCCTTCGAGGCCAAAGTCGTGCTCTGCGACGGTCCTGAGCTTGTTCTGTTAGCGAAGGAGAATCCATTTGGGACTGAACCCTCACGGGCTGATGTTGTTCGATTCGTGAGCATTTTGTCGAAGGCCGTCGGAGCCCCGCCCTCAATCCCAATCACTCTTCCACCAGACGGAGACTGGTTCGTGCGGGTAATCGCGTCGAAGAAACGATTCGTGCTCGGGATGTATCGTCGGCACATGAAGACGATCGGGTACCTCGGGAAGATCGACGAGCTGTTCGGTGCGCCGGCAACCACACGCAACTGGAACACTATCCTTGCGGTCGTGCGAATTCTGAAAGGCCCAGCGAAAAAGGCCACGAATTAGTTTCATCAGCTAAAGACTGAACATCATTAGCCCACAGTCCCTTAATGTATGGGCGGCCCAGTGAATCTGAGCATTCCGCAGAAGATTGCTGGTTCAATCGAGTGTCGTACTCAGATGCTCGCGACGTTGACACCGATGAGACTTTGGTGAGGAACAGCTCCCGACAGGCTTTGGACCACTTGTGGACCTACTTTTGGACCAGACAGTTGGTCGAGTTGAGTGCGGATTTTCAATGCCAGCTGTTCGATTCTCTGCCGGTTTTTCTGCCTGTCGAGCTCTGCATATACCAGGGTACGAATGTGGTTGTATAGTTCAGGATCGAGTTGGATTGTGATCGTCATTTGTTCACCGCTCTTGCCAATTCCTCAATCTGATGGCCTGTCCCGCGTACACGAATCTGGCTAACCACCATATGTATCTGCCAGTTCACAGATGCATAGCAGGGCCAGCAGCTTGCCGCCGTTGGGTAGCCAGTCGTCGTTGGCCTTTCTGCGTAGTGCCTCTACTAACCTTCGCGCGCCATTACCGTGCAGTTCTTCGCGTATCGGGTCTGCAGTCAACGTAAAATCTTCGCCAACTGGGCCAACTGGGAAGTTTATTTCCCGTCGAAACTCAGGGGCATCCCTTGTTGCCGTGGCACGTGGACAGCCTTCGCCAGATCGCTCGTTCTGTCTAACTGATTGCCCACGAAAGGCCCTCCGCAATGACATCATCGCGGAAACAAAGCGGCCAGTCGAGGGGGCATGTGCCATTTACCCACAGGTTTCCCACAGCTTCTCCACGCCAGCCCGACGTTGGCCACTCTGCACCATCGCGCTTGTCGAATTCTTGATCGACCGGACGAAACTTCCGGACCGTGTGAAAGGCCAGCTCAATGCGCTGCAAGAAAACGCGCTGCTGCTCATGTTCCGCGAAGGTCTCGAAGGATTCCGAGGCGGATTTCGGCGGGAAAATACAGCACGATCACCGGAGCCACGTGAATTCAGAGCTCCCGCAGTGTAAACCGGAGTACACTTCACTGCGCTTTAGAGTGCAAATTCACGACTCGGCAGCGTCGCTCAAAAAGAGGTGCACACGTGATACCGCGGTCCTTCCGCGCCAAACCGAACTGGATTGAGGGTGGCTTAGGTCGCTATGGGGACCTGCGTGTGAGGTCGGCAATCCTGCTGTTGCTGCTCGCACTCCTGATTCGCGCCGCTCTGGGTGACAGCCAGAAAACAGGCCAAAGGGGAATTCATAAAATCCAGCACATCATCATCATCATGCAGGAGAACCGCTCTTTCGACAGTTATTTTGCGACCTATCCTGGGGCTGAAGGAATTCCCATGCAAGACGGTGTGCCGACGGTGTGCAATCCTGACCCCAGGAATGGAGGGTGCATCAAGCCATATCACGATTCGCAAGATGCCAATGGTGGAGGGCCACACGGTGAAGCAGCGAGTATCGCCGCGATCGATGGCGGCAAGATGGACGGTTTTCTTGCGCAGGCGGAGACTGGGAGGAAAGGATGTCTAGTCAGGAGCAGCCCTGTTTGCGCGAACTCCTCGCTTCAGGATGCTATGGGTTACCACGACGAGCGGGAGATTCCCAATTATTGGGCGTATGCGCGCGCATTCGTGCTCCAGGATCACATGTTCGAGCCGAACGCCTCCTGGAGCTTGCCGGAACACTTATTTCAAGTCTCAGCTTGGTCGGCCTTTTGCACCGAACATAATCGACCGGAAAGTTGCGCCAACGCTCTCCAAGCTCCGGGGCTCCCACCCGATTTTGGTGGGCGCACGGCGGCCGCGTTTGGAGGAGAGGCTCGAAACGGCCCTCGCGGCACACGTCCAATCTATGCCTGGACGGACCTCACCTATCTCCTGCACAAGCATCACGTGAGCTGGGGCTATTACGTGGTGAAGGGAACGGAACCGGACTGTGAAGACGATTCCGAGGTTAACTGTCCACCCGTGAAGCAAAATGCAACAACGCCCGGGATTTGGAATCCTCTGCCATATTTCGACACGGTCAACAACGATGGTGAGCGCGATCGAATCCAGCCAATCGAGAGTTTTTATGAGCAGGCGCGCAAGGGAACACTACCTCCAGTGGCCTGGGTGGTTCCTTCTGGCGAGGTCAGCGAGCATCCGCCGGCGTTGGTGAGTGCGGGGCAAACCTTTGTGACCGGGCTGATCAATGCGGTCATGAAAGGTCCAAATTGGAAAGACTGCGCGATTTTTCTGTCTTGGGACGATTGGGGCGGCTTCTACGATCATGTTGTCCCGCCCAAGGTCGACGAGAATGGTTACGGCCTACGAGTACCGGGATTGGTAATTTCGCCGTATGCCAAGAAGGGATTCATCGATAAGCAGATTCTTAGCTTTGATGCCTACTTGAAATTCATCGAAGATGATTTCCTAAATGGAATGCGGCTCGATCCAAGGACTGATGGCAGGCCAGATCCACGCCCGACCGTGCGCGAAAATGTTCCGCAACTCGGCGATTTGGTCAATGACTTTGATTTTGGGCGCCGACCGCTGCCTCCTCTAATCTTGCCTGAGCACCCAAGAACGGATCTCATTGCCCCGCAATAGTGTTGCCCGCTATGCTTTGACGAATCGACTGACTCGTCTGAGTGATTGCCTGGATGTAAGTCGGATCATGGCTAGGCGTGACCGGGAGTTCCGCCCAAGTGACGAGAAACTCGTCAGTTGAGATGCGCGAAGGTGCCCATAAAGCTTCTTGCGTGCGAGACTACTTGTCGGCGATGGCGGCGCTGGATGCGCCGACGAGCGGCCGTATCCGGCCCGACACGGGTGCCCACGCGCGCCCAAAGCACATACCTGGTCTCCCTCAATTGCTTCTTGTTGCTGACGGTGGCGCGACTGCCTTCGTACGCCGATGATGACGGACATGGTGCCGTGGGCCTTTCGTGTAACCGTCACCGGGCAGCGCCGCGGACGCATCGAAAATGTTTGAAAACATCGAAGTCCCCACTCCTACAAAGGCCTCCCAAATCAAAAATGTAAGAAAAACTCTTGCTACCACTACAACTTTCCGCAAAGGCAGTCAGAGGAGGTCACCGCGGCATCGACTCGTCTGATCACTGTAGACCCAGGCACGCTGCGAAGCACGTCCGATACACCTGCGAATAGCACTCAATATTTGCCAGAGGAGAGGTTCGAAAAAAAGCAATTGCTTTGCTCTGCGCATGAGCGTATGGTTCTCGCATCCAGGCCCACAGAAAACCTGCGAATTCCAGCCCTGATTCGAGCCCTAGTTCTTAGGACGCCGCTAGGCCCGTGAGATTTGGCGGGGAAAACAACCCCAGGCCCTTCCAGCCTTGCTCAAGCTCATGATGCTGTTTTTGCCCGTCGAATGGTCGGTGCAACATGGACAGGCAGCTACCGGAGTTCGTTTCTGAGCCGCTCAGTGTGCTGACGTATTCGCACGATGGCTACGGATTGGGCCATCTCCGGAGAAACACAAACATTGCGGTCAGGTTTGTTCAAGAAGCTCCCGGTTCTAGCGTTTTGATGCTCACTGGATGTCCCCCGGGAAATCCCTTTCCTTTGCCCAAGGGAATCGATTTCATCAAGGTGCCTTCCCTCATAAAGGTTGACAGCGGTGTCTATTCGCCGCTCGGTCTTCGAATCAGCCGGCAGAAGGCCAAGGCCATCCGTGCTTCTGTTATTCAAAGCGCCGCCATTCAGTTCAGACCCAAGCTTTTTCTCGTTGACCATGTTCCCGCGGGAACCTACGGCGAACTCCTTCCCACATTGTGGATGCTCAGGGAGTTGGATGATCCACCGGTTATTGTTCTCGGTCTGCGGGATATCATCGACGCACCCGACGTAGTGAGTGAGCTTTGGCGAAGAGAAGGTACGTACCAAACCATTCGTAACTACTACGACCAAGTGATCATCTATGGCTGCAAAGAGATATTCGATAGCGCGCTCCATTACGGGATGAGCGCGGAATTTCCGGAAATAGTCAGGTACAGCGGCTATGTTTGTTCCCAGGAGCCCGTTAAATCGAGAGAACAGGTCCGAGCGGATCTGCGCGTAAGGCGAGAAAACTTGATTGTTGTAACTACCGGGGGAGGCCATGACGGGTATCCCTTGATGCGATCTTGCCTGGAGGCCTTCCAGCTTATCGGCAGGAGTAGTCGTTTCGAGGCTGTCCTGATCACGGGCCCGTTAATGGATGCGCACCAGCGAGAACAACTTCGAGCACAGGCGCGTGGGTTGGGTGCGCGCGTGCTCTCGTCGGTCGAAGATGCTCCCAGCTTTATAAATGCCGCGGACTTGGTCATCACCATGGCGGGATACAACTCGCTTTGCGAGGTTGTCTCCTTAAAGAGGAAAGCTCTCGTTGTGCCGCGTCTCGGGCCAAGAGCCGAACAAAGAATGCGAGCCGAACTGTTTAAGCAGAAAGGGCTGATCGATGTGCTCGATCCACAAGAAGTCTCTCCGAGGAATTTGGCCCAGCGCATCACCGACGACTTGGAGAGAACGGACCTGCCCTTAGCTAGTGCCGCCATCGATATGTCTGGTGCCAGCAATGCTATCCGTCGCCTGTCAGGGCTGGTGCTGGAGAGAGCAAGCCTTCAACCGATGACCGTTTCAACAAGTCAAGCCGCTGGTGGCCTTCGCGCCAAGCGTGCTGTTGCGGGATCCAGGGATGAGTAACCCGTACGTGTTCATCGTGGGATGTCCTCGGTCGGGGACAACCTTGCTCCAGCGCATGGTAAACGCACATCCCGACATAGCCATCACGCCAGAATCGCATTGGATTCCACGGTTGTACGCAAAGCCCTGGGCTATCACGCCGGATGGCAGAGTCAAACCAAAGCTGATTCGCCGACTGATTGGCCACCCTAAGTTTGCGCGATTGAAGATTGGCCCCGAGGAAGTTGCCAGGCTGAGCGGAAACGGCCAGCCAGTTTCCTATGAAAACCTAGTCTCGCGGATATTTGACGTCTACGGAGAGCGGCAAGGGAAACCGCTCGTGGGAGATAAGACCCCTGATTATGTGCGATGCATCGAGACCCTTCATTGCCTTTGGCCGTGCGCACGCTTTATTCACGTGATTCGAGACGGTCGGGACGTGGCCTTGTCTATGATGGACTGGCCGAAGTGCCGTCCTAAACCGGGAGACTTCGCCACGTGGCAGGAAGACCGCGTGTCAACCGCAGCTCTGTGGTGGGAGTCAAATGTGCGTCTTGGGCGGCAGGCCGGGAAAGCACTCGGACCGAAGCTTTACTACGAATTGCGCTACGAATCCTTGGTTAGCCGCCCTGCAGCCGAGAGTGTGGAGCTGTGTGGGTTTCTCGGCGTGTCGTACCTTGAAGCAATGTTGGGCTTTCATGAGGCCCCAGCGGCTTCCGACCCTGGGCTCGAGGCAAGACGGGCGCACCTGCCCGTGACGCAGGGCCTGAGGGACTGGAGCGCGCAGTTGCCTCCTGAGGACTGTGAGCGCTTCGAGGCCGCGGCTGGCGGACTTCTCGAGGAGTTGGGCTATCCCCGCGTCGCGCTGCGCCCACGGCGCGAGTTGGTCGACCACGCCGCAAGGATTCGACATTCGTTGGCGGAGGACCCTCGTGCACGCGCTTGAGGCAATGGTCCTTTTTCGTTGGCCCTTGATAGCTGACAACCGATGACCAGGAACCAAGAAACGGGACGGTGAGCATCGAATGAGACGCGATTTCAACGGCATCAAGGTTCTGGCTGTCGATTTGATTGGCACACTAGCCGAGAGAGTCGGTGTGACTTTCGCAGAGCGCGCTTCCCAGCACCTTGCAAAGAATGGCTGTACCTTCACACCCGCCGCATTTCGGGGACTTTTTCGAAAGCGATACTTGGAATACTCGCTGGGAAACTACGCGGGCGACCAGGAATTTTACTCGGTCTTGTGCGCCGATCTCTCCCGGGAAGCCTGTCCCTGGATAGAAGCTCTTACCGACATATGGCTGCAATGCAGCCCGGCGTTTGATGACGCCCAACCCTTCCTTGAGCAAGCGAGCAGAAGCCACAGGCTGATTTTGTCGTCCAACTACGTCGGCGACTGGGCCCGGCGTCTGCTGGCTAGCAACCATTGGGAGAAATACTTTCAGGCGCTGGTAGTGTCCTCAGATTGCCGATTCAGAAAGCCATCGAGGCAGTTTTTCCTCGAGGTGCTCAAGGTTTCGGGCGCGACGTCTCCGAACGAAATACTCGTGATTGGGGATTCCTTGGTTAACGACGTGTATGGAGCCGCTCGTGCGGGCCTTCACGCTGTTCTCTTGGACCGGAAAACCGAGACCGGTAACCACAACTTTCCAGAAACTGTGCCACGCGTTTATTCGCTCGATGAACTTGTCCAGTCCATTGTCGGCAAGCAATCCGTTTCGAGGTAGAACCATCGGTCATGAATCCGTACCTCTTCATCGTCGGATGTGCGCGGTCGGGAACTACGCTGCTGCAACGCATAATCAATGCGCACAGTGAGGTTGCCATTACTCCCGAATCGCCCTGGATCTGTCGCTTGTTTGAGCAGGGCCGAGGGCTGACGGCTGAGGGAGTGGTCAAACGCGAGCTTATTCCCCTGCTGCTCCAGGATCTGAGCCCGAGATACGCTCGTTTGAAGATCGGCTCACCGGAGCTCTTAAGGCTGCTGGAGAGTGAGCACGCCATACACTACCGGTCCTTTGTCAGCAGCATATTTGACTTGTATGGGAAAGCCAAGGGCAAGGAGCTGGTAGGAAACAAAACACCGGGCTTTGTGCGAAAGATTCAAACCTTACAGCGCCTTTGGCCCCGGGCTCGCGTCATCCACCTTGTCCGAGACGGGCGGGACGTCTGTCTCTCCATGATAAATCGGCCATTAAACAACCCGAATCGCGGACCTCTTTCCACCTGGTCGCAAGACCCGGTGACAACAGCTGGGCTGTGGTGGGAATGGAGCGTGAAACTGGGACGGCAAGCTGGAAACGCGCTCGGTTGCGGGTTGTACTACGAGATGCGTTACGAATCATTGGTTGCCCGGCCGCAAGAGGAGTGCCGTGCGCTTTGCGTTTTTCTCGGCGTGCCGTACGAAGAAGCTATGCTCCGTTTTCATGAAGGCAGGAAGAAATCTGCTCCTCCTTCCGATGCAAAACATGCCTGGTTGCCATCCACCGAAAACAACTCCGACTTTCGGCTACGGCCCATTACTGCTGGCTTGCGAGATTGGAGATCACAGATGTCGCACGAGGACGTTGAGAGGTTTGAGGCCGCAGTCGGCGGACTACTGGATGAGCTGGCCTACCCGCGCGCCTTCCGGCAGGTGCGCCCCGAAAGACTGGAAGAAGCATCGAGTATTCGCGAGTCGTTTGTCCAGAATGCTCGCCGAGCCGTAGCGAAAAAGATGGAATCGGAGGCCGGTCGATGAAGAACCCCAGCATGTTTATCGTGGGATGTGGAAAGTCGCCAGCTCCTGCTGAGGCGCAAACGTTATGACGGGAACGAATCAGCGTAATGCCGCATACGTCGTCAAGGCTTGGCCGAGACTCTCGGAGACGTTTGTTCTGAACGAGATCATCTCGCTCGAGCAGCGCGGTTTGCGCATACGCATTTTTTCGGTCAGGGAGCCCGACCCCGGCCCGTCGCACAGCAAAGTCTCTCAAGTTCGAGCGAAGGTTACCTACCTTGCCTTTGGGACGCACTGGAAGCAAGTTGTGCCGGCCAACCTGCGTCAGTTTTGTCGACGGCCCGGACGATACTTGAGGGTCTTACTCCAAGCAATACTAACCAGGGTGGTCCGGCGACACCGCTTCGCCCCGCCGCTGCACTTCTTTGAGGCGGCTTATCTAGCTGACATCTTGTCTTCGAGTCCGACCGATCACCTCCACGCACACTTTGCCTCTACGCCTGCTCTCATTGCCCTTTATGTACACCGCCTGTGCGGCATTCCCTATACGTTTACAGCGCATGCCAAGGATATTTATGTCAGTGACCCGTACACGTTGCGAGTCAAGCTTGAGGAAGCGCGGGCCGTGGTTACGTGCACGCGATACAACCAAAGGTTTCTTTCCAGCCAGTATGGACGGTTGTGCGATGGAAAGGTACGCAGCATTTATCATGGGCTTGATGTCTCGCAATTTCATTTCCGGCTGCCCACAAAAGGGGACTCCGGCGACCCCATAATCCTTTCGGTCGCGAGGTTGGTTGAAAAGAAGGGGCTGGGGGTTTTGATTGCGGCGGCTGATATTCTTTGTCGCCGTGGCCGCTTCTTTCAGGTAGAGATTATTGGCAGTGGCCCGCAACGTGAAGCGCTCAGGGCTCAAGCGCAACAACTCGGAGTTACGGATCGCGTCAGACTGTTCGGCACCCAGGCCCATGACGTCGTTTGCCGTGCTTACCAACAGGCTTCTGTCTTCGTTCTTCCGTGCGTAGTCGCCTCAAATGGAGACCGAGACGGAATACCCAATGTTTTGCTGGAAGCGATGGCAAGTGGTGTGCCAGTTGTTTCCACTCCGATCTCAGGAATCCCCGAACTGATTGAATCAGGACTTGATGGCCTGCTTGTTCCGCCGAACGATCCGGCAGCACTGGCTGCGGCGATCGACAACCTGCTCGCCTCACAGGAATTGCGTGAAAGCCTCGCCCGTGCTGCACGGGCGAAGATCGAAACATCGTTTTCGTTAGACGCCAGCGCAGAACGCCTCCTGTCACTGTTCGCGGAACTCGAGCCTCGGCGTCTGGACAGCGCCGGTGAAGTGACGGCTGGGCGTTCTTGCGCCAATTGCTGAGGGCCAATGAAGATTCTGT
>Ga0306920_100010072_pt1 | contig 12647 bp, 9 predicted proteins | sample flu12Cox44000170_FD_204666 | JGI IMG/M metagenome (GOLD analysis project Ga0306920, IMG submission 204666) | Lab enrichment of tropical soil microbial communities from Luquillo Experimental Forest, Puerto Rico - flux4day.12C.oxic.44.000.170 (v2)... | ecosystem: Environmental > Terrestrial >...
TCGTCATGTGCGGCTCAGGCAGGAGCCGCACCAGCTCGGAGGCGAGCTTGTCGGTCTCGCGCGAGGCGGTGCCGTTGCCGATGGCGATGAGCTCGACGTGATGCTGGCGCGCGAGCTTGCCGAGGATCGCGAGCGATTCGTCCCAGCGGCGCTGCGGCTCATGCGGGTAGATGGCGGTCGTCGCCACTACCTTGCCGGTCGCATCGACGACCGCAACCTTGACGCCGGTGCGAAAACCCGGATCGAGCCCCATCGTTGCACGCGCGCCTGCCGGAGCCGCGAGCAAGAGATCGCGCAGATTAGCGGCGAAGACCCGCACGGCCTCTTCTTCCGCGGCGTTCCACAGCTTCACCCGGACATCGACCGACAGATGGATGAGGGTCTTGGTCCGCCAGGCGAAGCGCGCCGTCTCGGTGAGCCAGCGATCGCCCGGCCGCCCGCGATCGGCGATCGCGAAGCGATGCATGATGCGCGCCTCATAGGGGTTGGGTCCCGATTGCGGGGTGCCGGATGCATCTTCAGCCAAAGGCTCGATGGAAAGATCGAGCACATCCTCCTTCGCGCCCCGAAACAGCGCCAGGATGCGGTGCGAGGGCAGCTTCACGAGCGGCTCGGAGAAATCGAAGTAATCGGCGAATTTCGCGCCCTGCTGCGCCTTGCCGTCGCGCAGCCGCGAGACGAGGCGCCCGCTCGACCAGAGGAGATCGCGCAGCGAACCGATGAGATCGGCATTCTCGGCAAAGCGCTCGACCAGGATAGAGCGGGCGCCTTCGAGGGCGGCCGCGACATCGGCGACCTGCTTTTGCGGATCGACGAAAGCGGCGGCTGCCGCCTGCGGCTCGTTCTCCGGATGCGTCAGCAGGAGATCGGCCAGAGGCTCGAGCCCCGCCTCCTTGGCGATTTCCGCCTTGGTGCGCCGCTTCGGCTTGAAGGGCAGGTAGATGTCCTCGAGCCTGCCCTTCGAATCCGCTTCGCGGATCTTTGCCTCCAAGGTCGCGTCGAGCTTACCTTGCTCGCGGATCGAATTGAGGATCACCTCGCGCCGCGCCTCGAGCTCACGCAGATAGGTGAGGCGCTGCTCGAGATTGCGCAACTGTGCGTCGTCGAGTGCCCCCGTCGCCTCCTTGCGGTAGCGGGCGATGAAGGGCACCGTCGCGCCCCCATCGAGCAGGGTCACGGCCGCTTCGACCTGCTCTGCGCGGACGCCGAGCTCTTCGGCGATACGTGTGGTGATGCCAGTCGTCACATGCGCACCTGTCGAGATATTATGGCCCGCCAGGGCCGAGAGGACCCTAAACGGGGGAGGCGCATAAGGACGAGCCATCGGCGATTCTTCAAGCCCGGCACCTTCGCGCCGGCCGAATTACGCACAGCTCTTGGCCGCTGATGTGGCGCAAGCGCCACTTCCTTTTCCGGTAAACGGGAGGCGAACGCCGTCGAACTGTATACGAATACCGGTTCACAACCCTGTTGATATTAGCCTTTTGATACCGCTTTGTGGTCCGGTCCGAACCCACCCCCGAGGCGCAAAGGCGCGATGATCGACGGCTCTTCCGCGAAGCAAGCGAGCGACAGGCGCGAGCGCCTGATCGTGGTCGAGGACGATCCTGTCACGCGCCATGATCTGCGGCTATTTCGCCGATCACGGCTTCGCGGTCGAGGAGGCGGCGACCGGCGCCGAATGCCGCCACGCCTTGCGGCGCGGCAAGGCCGATCTCCTCTTCGTCGACATCCAGCTCCCCGATTGCGACGGTCTCGATCTTGCCAAGGAGGTGCGCGCCAGGAGCGATGCCGGCATCATCTTCGTGACGCGGCGCGACAGCGAGATCGACCGCATCCTCGGCCTCGAGCTCGCCGGCGACCATTACGTCACGAAGCCCGTCAATCTGCGTGATCTCCTGGCAAGGGCCCGCTCGCTGCTGCGGCGCAAGGCGATCGACCGGGAGGCGGCGCGCCAACGCGCCATCGTGAGCTTCGGCTGCTGGATGCTCGACCTCGTGCGGCGCGAGCTAATGATCTCCGACGGCACGCCCGTGCCTTTGACACGCGCCGAGTTCGATCTTCTTGCCGCGATCGTCGATGCCGATGGCAGGCCACTGACGCGGGATTATCTCATCGAGGTCATCAGCACCGGCGCCGCGACGTCGATGTGCGCACCGTCGATGCGCTCGTCGTCAGATTGCGGCGCAAGCTGGTGGGCGCAGGCGAGCAGCCTGTGATCGTCACCTTGATCGGGATCGGCTACAAGCTCGGCGTGCAGGTGCACTGACGCGTCAGGGCTCGGTCGCCCGCTCGACGAGCCGCGTGTCTAGATGCGCAATGGCGCGCCGGCGCAGCGAGGCGATCCTGGCGACCGCGCCGGCGAGCGCCTCCCGGCTCATGCGGGCACTCTGGGTCTCGATGAAGCTCGCATGCGTGACGAGCTCACTCAAACCGAGCGCGCCGGCCGAGCCCGCCAGGCGATGCGCGGCCCGCCGCACAGCGTCGCGCTCGTCACCTGCGGCCGCGCACTCGAGCTCGTCTTGGATCTCGTCCGAGCTGCGCGCGAAGAGCTGCGCCAGGAAGGCGAGCCTCTTTCGTCCCAGCAGCTCCATCTGTTGCGCGAGGAAGCCCTCATCGAGCGGGCCGGCCTGCATGGGCGCGAGAGCCTTCTCCTCCTCGACATCGGGCGAGGTCGATACGCCGGGGGCCGCCTGGTGGACGGAGCGATCGAAGGCCTGCTGCAACGCCTGGCGCAGCGCGTCGCGCATGAGCGGCTTCGGCAGCATGACGGCGATCCCGGTCCCGGGACCAATACCGACCCGAGGCCGGCATCCTTGCCGCCGCGAGGGCTCGCTTGAAGCCGGATCGTTGTTGGCGATCAGCGTCAGATCAGCCGTCACGCCGATGATGCGCGGCGGGTGATCGAGATCGAGCGCCCGTACCGCGGCTGCGAGCTCAATCCCGTCCATGCTCGGCATATGGATGTCCATAAGCATGGCGTCGCAAGGCGCGCGCCGCAGGACCGCGAGCGCCTCAGCACCGCTCGCGGCGGCAAGTGCCTCATGGCCGAGATCGCGCAGCATCGCGACGCCAACCTCGCGATTGACCTGATCGTCATCGACCACGAGCACTGTGAGCAGTTTCGCGGCGGCGAGCCACGGCAAGCCGGCGGTGGGCGCGGCTGCTGTGACCGGAAGCGTGAGGCGGAAGGTGCTGCCGGCGCCGAGCCGGCTCTCGCAGCTGAGCTCCCCTCCCATCAGCGCCGCGAGCCGCCGCGATATGGCGAGCCCAAGCCCGGTGCCCCCGAAACGCCGCCCGATTCCGACGTCCGCCTGCACGAACTCATCGAAGATGCGCTCCTGCATCTCGGGCGGCACGCCCATGCCGGTGTCGCTCACCGCGATGCGCAGCCTCGGCTGCGCCGTCCCCTCGCCTTCGAACTCGGCCTCGACGCGGATGTGGCCTTGTTCCGTGAACTTGGTCGCGTTGGTGAGGAGGTTGAGCAGGATGCGGTTGATCCTGACGGAATCGCCACACAGCGTCGCGTCGCCCGTGAAGCTGTGGACGAATTCGAGGCTGAGCCCCTTCTTCTCGGCCTGCGGGCCATCAGCCCGATCGCATTCTCGAGGAGGCGCATCACGTCGAAATCGGAGCGCGACACAGTCTCGGTGTCGGCCTCGAGCCGCGCATAGTCCAGGATGGCGTCGACCAGCGAGACGAGGGTCGCGCCCGAGGAGGAGGCCATGTCGAGAAGCCGCCTTTGCGCGGCGCTGGGGCGGCGGCGTTCGAGGATCTGCAGGATGCCGATGATGCCGTTCAGCGGCGTGCGAATCTCGTGGCTGAAGACCGCGAGGAAACGCGAGCGCGTTTCGTTCGCGAGCTCGGCCGCGTGCTTGGCGCGCTCGGCCTCGGCGCTCTTGGCGAGTGCCGTGTCGCGCGCGAGCGCAAGCTCGGCGGTGCGCTCCTCGACCTTGCTCGCGAGCAGCGCATAGGATTCCTCGAGCCTCGCAGCCATCCGGTTGAAGCTCTCGCCGAGCAGGCGGAACTCGTCATCGGTCGCGATGGCGATGCGATGCGCGAGGTCGCCGCTGCCGATGCGGGCGGCGCCATCGCTGAGATCGCGCACCGGGCCGGCGAGCCGCCGCACAAGCAGCGAGGCGGCGAGCCCGGCGCAGAGGAAAGGGCCCGCGATGCCCGTAGGGACCACAGCCGCCATAGACGAGCACGACTCCAGGGGGTGAGTAGCCATGGGCATTGCCGATCGGCATGGCCTTTGCACCGGACGCACCGAGCATCAGCAGGGCGGCCGTCGCCGCGGGAACAAGTGCTTTCAGCATGTTAGCTTCCTCGAGCGGGGCTCCTGGTGTTGCAGCATCGAGGATCGGCTTTGAATGCGGCATGAATGACAGAATATCCATCTTCAGACGAGGTATATTTAACTATTCTTACGACGATAGGTAGAGCGCCGCGTTGGAGGAAGCTCGGTCCGGATGTCAGTAAGTCGCGGGTCGCCGGGCCAAGCCCGGCCATGACTCGCAGTGGCCGATCCAGGGCGTCATGCACGGACTTGGTCCGGGCACTCACGATTTCCCAACGCAGAGGCAGCCACGCGATGGTAGGCCTGCCGGCTCCTTGGCACTTGCTTGTAACGACTGCCAAAGGGGTGCATAGTGAAGTCAGCTTCGTTCGGTCTCGCGGCAGCTGCCGCGCGCCTTCCGCTTCCGCCGGGAACGAACCCCATGACAACCCGTCCGCCGCACGAGCCTGTCGCCATTCGCCGCTTCGATGCGGAGGATCGGAATGCGGGCGGCACGAGCTGTCGAGCGAGCCATTGGAGTTCAACGACATGTCAGCGAAGGACGTCAGGTTTTCGACCGATGCGCGCGACCGCATGGTGCGCGGCGTCGATATCCTCAACAACGCGGTCAAGGTGACGCTCGGCCCCAAGGGCCGCAACGTCGTGATCGACAGGAGCTTCGGGGCGCCCCGCATCACGAAGGATGGCGTCGCCGTCGCAAAGGAGATCGAGCTCGAGGACAAGTTCGAGAATATGGGCGCGCAGATGGTGCGCGAGGTGGCTTCGAAGACGAACGACAATGCAGGCGACGGCACGACGACTGCGACCGTGCTCGCCGCGGCGATCATGAAGGAGGGCTTGAAGCTGGTCGCCGCCGGCATGAACCCGATGGACCTGAAGCGCGGCATCGACATCGCGGTCAGCGCCGTGGTCAAGGATATCGAGCGGCGCGCCAAGAAGGTGCAGTCTTCCGAGGAGATTGCGCAGATCGGCACCGTCGCCGCGAACGGCGATGCCGCGATCGGCAAGATGATTGCCGAGGCGATGCAAAAGGTCGGCAATGAGGGGGTGATAACGGTCGAGGAGGCGAAGACGGCTGATACGGAGCTCGACGTCGTCGAGGGCATGCAGTTCGATCGCGGCTATCTCTCGCCCTACTTCATCACCAATGCCGAGAAGATGGTGGCCGATCTCGACGATCCCTACATCCTGATCCACGAGAAGAAGCTGTCGACCTTGCAGACCATGCTGCCGATCCTCGAGGCCGTAGTGCAGACCGGCAAGCCTCTGCTCATCATCGCCGAGGATATCGACGGCGAGGCGCTGGCCACTCTCGTGGTCAACAAGCTGCGCGGCGGCCTCAAGGTCGCGGCCGTCAAGGCGCCAGGCTTCGGCGACCGCCGCAAGGCCATGCTCGAGGACATCGCGGTGCTGACCGCCGGCCAGATGATCGCCGAGGATCTCGGCATCAAGCTCGAGAATGTGACGCTCGACATGCTCGGCCGCGCGAAAAGGGCGCGCATCGAGAAGGAGAATACGACGCTCATCGATGGGGCAGGAAAGAAGGCCGACATCCAGGGACGCATCGCCCAGCTCAAGGCGCAGATCGAGGAGACGACCTCCGACTATGATCGCGAGAAGCTGCAGGAACGCCTCGCGAAGCTCGCGGGCGGGGTCGCCGTGATCCGTGTCGGCGGCTCGACCGAGGTCGAGGTGAAGGAGAAGAAGGACCGCGTCGACGACGCCATGCACGCGACGCGCGCGGCGGTCGAGGAAGGCATCGTGCCGGGCGGCGGCGTCGCGCTGCTGCGCGCCAAATCGGCCATCGGCAAGCTCGTGGACGAGAATGAGGATGTCCAATCGGGCATCAACATCGTGCTGCGCGCCATCGAGGCTCCGATCCGTCAGATCGCCGAGAATGCCGGGGTTGAAGGCTCGGTCGTGGTGAGCAAGGTGCTCGGCAACCGGGCACAGAGCTTCGGCTTCGACGCGCAGACCGAGGAATATGTCGACTTGCTCGGCGCCGGCATCGTCGATCCGGCGAAGGTGGTGCGCGTCGCGCTGCAGGATGCGGCCTCGATCGCCGGCCTGATGATCACGACCGAGGCCATGGTCGCCGAGGCGCCGAAGCCCGAAGCGCCCGCCGCTCCTCCAGGCGGCATGGGCGGCATGGGGTATTGATTTGGACCGCCGGCCTCCGGCCGGCATTCTTGGGGCCCTACGGAGCCGGCCGGCTTCCCGCCGGCATTCTCGGGGCCCCCACAGAGTTGGCTTGCAGCCAGCAGTTCGGCAGGAGCTCGCGGCCGGCAACAGCGACGCCTGGCGCACCGACATTCGTCCTCAGAAATAGCCGTCGCGCTTCTTCTTCTCAATGGCGCTCCTGCCGTCATGGTCGATGAGCCGGCCCTGACGTTCGGAAACCGTCGAACCTTCGATCTCAGCGATCACCTCGTCGATGCCTTCGGCCTCGGAACGGATCGCCCCCGTAAGCGGATAGCAGCCGAGCGTGCGGAAGCGGACCTTCTCGAGGCGCGGCTGTTCTCCCGGCCGCAGAGGCAGCCTGTCGTCATCGACCATGACGAGCGTGCCGTCGCGCTCGACCACGGGGCGAACTTTCGCGAAATAGAGCGGCACGACCGCGATGCCCTCTGCTCCGATGTAGCGCCACACATCGATCTCGGTCCAATTGGACAGGGGGAAGACGCGCATCGATTCGCCTTCGGCAAGGCGTGTGTTGAAGAGGCGCCAGAGCTCCGGGCGCTGGTTGCGCGGATCCCAGCCTTGCGTCGGCGAGCGCAGCGAGAAGATGCGCTCCTTGGCGCGGCTCTTCTCCTCGTCGCGCCGCGCCCCGCCGAGCGCCGCATCGAAGCTCCACTTTGCCAGAGCCTGGCGGAGCGCCTCGGTCTTCATCACATGGGTGTGCAGGGCCGAGCCCGAGGCGATCGGCGAGATGGCGCGCCTGACGCCGTCCTCGTTGACGTGGACGATCAGCTCGAGGCCGAAGCGGCGCACCGTCTCGTCGCGGAAGGCGATCATCTCCTTGAACTTCCACAGCGTGTCGACATGCAGGAGCGGGAAGGGCAGCGGCGCCGGCGCAAAGGCTTTTCTCGCGATATGCAGGAGGACGCTCGAATCCTTGCCGATCGAATAGAGCATCACGGGCTTCAGGAACTCGGCCGCCGCCTCGCGCACGATGAACATCGCCTCGGCCTCGAGCTCGCGCAGATGGCTATCGAGACTGCGCTGCGAGCTTTGCGCCTCTTGCGTCGTCATCGCGCGATGATGCCTCGGGCGACGAGCTCGGCGATCACGCGCTGGGCGAGCTCGTCTGGCGTCGCGGCCTCGGTCCCGAGCACGATCTCGGGCGCCGCCGGCACCTCATAGGCCTGATCGACGCCGGTGAAATTGCGGATCTCACCTGCGAGCGCGCGCTTGTAGAGACCCTTCGGATCGCGCGCGATGCAGGCGTCGAGCGGGGTATCGACGAACACCTCGATGAACTCGCCCTTGCCGACCAGCTCTCGCACCAGGCGCCGCTCGGCCGCGAATGGCGAGATGAAGGCGCAGAGAACGACGAGCCCGCCATCGAGCATCAATTTGGCGACCTCGCCAACGCGGCGGATATTCTCCACGCGATCGATATCGGTGAAGCCGAGGTCCTTGTTCAGCCCCCCGCGCAAATTGTCGCCGTCGAGCAGCAGCGTGTGCACGCCATGGGCGTTCAGGCGAAGCTCGAGCGCGTTGGCGATGGTCGATTTGCCGGCGCCCGAGAGCCCGGTGAACCAGATGACGGCGGGCTTGTGCCCCTTCAATGCCACGCGCTGCGCCTTGCTGACGCTCAAGGCCTGAGGCCTAACCGTGCGCGACCGATCGAGGCTCTCGAGTATCATGCCGGCTGCGACCGTCGCATGGCTCGCCCGGTCGATCAGGATGAAGGAGCCGGTCACCCGGTTCAGGGCGTAGCGGTCGAAGGCGATGGGCTGCGCCACCGCGATATTGCACAGCCCGATCTCGTTCGTCGCGAGCGAACGCGCCGCGCTCTGCGTGAGGTTGCGGACATCGACGCCATGCTTGATCTCGGTCACCGAGGCCGAGACGGTCGCCGCGCCGATCTTGAGGAGATAGCTGCGTGAGACGAGAAGATGCTCGTCGCCCATCCAGATCAGATGAGCCGCAAACTGCGTCGCGGTCTCGGGCGGTGCGTCGGGCGCGGCGAGCATATCGCCGCGCGCGATGACGATCTCGTCTTCGAGCGTCACGGTGATCGCGTCCTTGGCCTCCGCCGCCTCGAGCTCCTCCTCGCCGCGGCGGATGCGCGCGATGCGGCTGTGGCGCAGCGACGGCGCCACGACCACCTCGTCGCCGCGCCGAATGCGGCCGGAGGCCACGCTGCCGCTATAGAAGCGAGACCCCACATGCGGGCGGCTGATGAGCTGCACCGGCATGCGGAAGGGGAGGTTCAGCGCCTGCGCCTCGACCTCGACGCTCTCCAGATGGCCGACGAGGCTTGGGCCCCGGTACCAGGGCGTGCGCAGACTCGGCGCCGAGACGTTGTCGCCTTCCTTCGCAGAGACCGGAATGGCGACGAGCGAGCTGAAGCCGAGCGGCGCTCCGAGCGCCTCGAACTCGACCCGGATCGGATCGAAAGCGGCCTGGTCGAAACCCACGAGGTCGATCTTATTGACCGCCAGTACGACGTGGCGGATGCCGAGGAGCGACACGACATGCGCGTGCCTGTAGCTCTGGAGGCTCAGGCCCTTCGCCGCATCGACGAGCAGCACCGCGAGATCGGCGTTCGAGGCTCCCGTCACCATGTTGCGGGTGAACTGCTCATGGCCCGGCGTGTCGGCGACCATGAAGGAGCGCCGCTCGGTCGCGAAATAGCGATAGGCGACGTCGATGGTGACACCCTGCTCGTGCTCGGCCTCGAGCCCGTCGACGATCAGCGAATAATCGATCTCGTCCTGCGGGCGATAGCGCTGCGTGTCACGCCGCAACGCCGCCATCTGATCGTCGAGCACGAGCTTCTCATCGACGAGCAGCCGGCCGATCAAGGTCGACTTGCCGTCATCGACAGAGCCACAAGTGAGGAAGCGCAGCAATGGGAGGCGGTCGCCTGACGGTCTTGCCGACGCATCCATTTTAGCGACCGCCTCGCTCTCGGCGACAAAGGGCTGAGAGATGCCGGTGCGATGAGCCCGGCGTCGCGATACGGGTGGTTGCGCCTAGCGGTCGAAGCACGTCTGGACAGTCCCGGTTCGAGCATCGCCTGCCCGAATCGATTATAGCCGCATTGGCGGCGGATGGCCTATATCATCGGCGTAGCCCTCCGAGGAGGATCATGGCGGGGCTACCTTCTCCCGCGCAGCGGGGAAGGGAGAGCGTGCCCGAAGGCTCGATCAGCCTCGGCGAGGGCTAGGAAGAGGTGGTAGAGCGTGCTCGCCGGCACATGGTCGAGGAGCGGCTTTCCGCTAGCATCGACGCGGTCGATCCAGCCGCCGGGGAAAAGGCCGGCGAGGAAGAGCGAGCGCAGCGCCTTGAGCGAGCGGGTGGCTTGCGCGATCGCTACATCGGGAAGGCAGCGGCCGCTGGCGAAGCGGCTTGCCGCCGCCTTTAACGCCTCGCAGCTGGCCCAGCAGCGCCGGCTATCGCAGTTGAGGTGAGCCTCGGAGCCGACGGCCTCGATCGCGGCGCCGTCCCGGTCGATACCCGCGGCGTAGGCCCGCTCGGCCAGCACCTCGACGAGATCGTCGACCTCGACGCCCGATCGGGCCGCGTAGCGGTCGAGCAGCCAGATCCATTCGAAATGATGGCCGGGCTCGAAGGCCGTGCCCGTGTCGAGTGGCGTCCAGTGATGGAGCTCGGGGACGGCGCGCGTCTCACGGCCGAGGAGCTCGCGGAACAGGCGAAAGAGCCGGTGTCCGAGCTCGCGCGCCTCATGAGCGAGCTTGGGATCTCCCCGAAGGCGTCCTCGAGCGCGAGCGCGGCTTCGAAGAGATGCATCCGCGGGTTCTGGCGCAGATGCGCGTGCGGCCGCGGGAGGCCATCGACGAAGCCATGGCCGCTCGTATGGGTGAGCTCGCGCCGCAGATGCACGAGCAGCGCCCCCGGCAGCTCGCCATCGATGCGCGGGCCGATCAGGCGGCGCGTCCAGGCAAAGGCAAAGAGCAGGAAGGCGTAGGCGTAAGTGTCCTGGCGCGCATCGGCGGCCACTCAAGTTCGCGTCACCGAAAAGACATAAGGTGCGCCCGCCACGCGATTGCCATAAGTCGCGATAAGCGCGGCGAAGCCCTGCTCCACCAACTCTCGCGCCTCGAACCAGCCGAGCAAGGTCGCATGCGAGAAGACGTAGAGCTGCCGGCATTGCACCATGAGTCGGCGCGGCGCCTCGAGGATGGGACGGCCGCTGAAATCGAGGCGCTCCTCGAAGAGGCCAGACGATCGATCGAAGCCGCGCGTCGACCAGAAGGGCAGGGCGTCGTCGATCATCCAGGCCTTGAGCGCTGCGATCTCGGCGGCGAGCTCGGCAGCGGCACTCGACGTCGCTGTAGCGACTTCGCCCTCGCTAGGGCGGGCTTTGGCGGGCTCGGCTCTGCGGGCCCGCACCGTCATGCCGCTGCCGAGGCGGCGCCTACCACGGGCCTCATTGCGCAGCCTGGCGCTCCGGCAGCTCGCTGCCGCGCGCGTTGTCGATGATGGCCGTGGTCGAGAAGCCTTCGACGAGCTCAACGATCAGCACCTCGCCCCCATTCGCCTCGACGAAATCGGCACCCACGATCTCGTCTCGCCGATAATCTCCGCCCTTGGCGAGGAGATCGGGCGTCAGCGCGCGGATGAGCTCGGCCGGTGTCTCCTCCTGGAAGATCACCACCGCGTCGACTGAGCGCAAGCCCAGGAGCACGCGGGCGCACGCCTCGGCCGTATTGATCGGACGGCTCGGCCCCTTGAGGCGCCGCACCGAGGCGTCGGAGTTGAGCCCGACGATCAGGCGATCGCATCGCTCCGCCACCTTGTCGAGGAGCTGGACATGGCCGCCATGCAGGATGTCGAAGCAGCCATTGGTGAAGCCGACCTTCAGCCCGCTCTCGCGCCAATGGTGGCGCCGCTCGACCGCGGCCTCGCAGCTCATCAGCCGCTGGCGGCGGCCTTCGGCGGCGTCGACCGCCTCGATCAGCTCGCCGATGCCGACCGCGGAAGCGCCGCGCTTGCCGACCGATATGCCGGCCGCGATATTGGCGAGGATCGCGGCATCGACGGCGGTTGCGCCGGCCGCGATGGCGGCGGCGAAGGTGGCGATGACCGTGTCGCCTGCGCCCGATATATCGAACACCTCGCGCGGTGTCGCGCGGATATGGAGCGCCGGAGCATCGCCTAACCGGCCTTTATCCCACAGGGTCATGCCTTCTTCGGAACGCGTCGTGAGGATGGCGGCGCGGCTCACTTCAGCGGCGACGCTTGCCGCGCGCTCGACCGCCGTGTCGTCTTCGACAGGAAGCCCTGTCGCGTCATGCAGCTCCTTGCGGTTGGGCGTGAGATAATCCGCGCCGCGATAGAAGCCGAAATCGCGCCGCTTCGGGTCGACGAGGACGGGCTTGCCGGCGCGCTTCGCAGCCGGGATCACGGTCCGGAAAATTGACTCGACGATCGCGCCCTTTGCGTAGTCCGAAACCACCACCGCGTCGGCTGTCGCGATCACGGGCTCGAGCTCGCGCATCACGGCGGAGGCGATCGCGGGCTCGATCGGCGTCGCCGTCTCGGTGTCGACGCGCAGCACATGCTGGCCGTTCGACACGAAGCGCGTCTTGACCGTGGTCGCACGGTGAGGATCCTCGACCGCAAGGAACTTGACCGCGGGGGCCGCGCTCGCCAGGGCCTCGCGCAAATGCTTTGCCTGCGCGTCGGCTCCGACGACTCCGCACAAGGAGACCTGGGCGCCGAGCGCCGCCGCGCTCGCCGCGACATTGCTCGCTCCGCCCGGAGGTAGCGGTGGCCGGTGCGCAGGAAGACCGGGATCGGCGCCTCCGGCGAGATGCGCCCGACGCTTCCCATGACGTATTCGTCGAGCATCACGTCGCCGAGCACCAGGAGGTGTGCCCGCGAGAAGTCGAGAACCCGGATGCCTCCCATCCTTGCCACCTCCTGCCCCTGTCGTGGCACTCGTTCCTCGCGGGGCTGGGCTCTCAGCGCTCCCTGAGCGCCTCCGAGCCCATCTGCACCAGCGGCGAGAAGACATATTCGAGGATGCGCCTCGAGCCCGTGCGGATCTCGACCGTAACCGCCATGCCGGCGCTCAGCGGGATCTTGGCGCCGTCCACATTGATCGCGGTCTGGTCGAGCGAGAGGGTGACCGGGAACACTAGATTCTGGG
>Ga0306920_100010073_pt1 | contig 12647 bp, 10 predicted proteins | sample flu12Cox44000170_FD_204666 | JGI IMG/M metagenome (GOLD analysis project Ga0306920, IMG submission 204666) | Lab enrichment of tropical soil microbial communities from Luquillo Experimental Forest, Puerto Rico - flux4day.12C.oxic.44.000.170 (v2)... | ecosystem: Environmental > Terrestrial >...
TTGGTCCACCATTCGATCGCCGCCTCCGTTAACCCTGCCTCGTAATAGTGATGCGCAAGGATCTCTGGCTGGGAGTCTCTTATGAGAAGAAAATTCTCGTTCAACGTCCTTGCGATTCGGGCATGAAGTTCGCGTCGCGGCTCGCGCAACAGCGTGCCATAGGCCGCGTCCCGCACGAGGGCATGCTTGAACAGATACGTTGCATGTGGCGGCGCGCCCTGCCGGAACAGCAAACCAGCACGAACGAGACGATCAAGTGATGAAATCACGTCCGCTTCGTTTTTACGTACCACCGAAGCCAGGACCGCATGCGAAAACTCCCGACCGATCGCCGCCGCGATCTGCGCCACCTCTTTGGCCGGCCCAAGCCGGTCGAGGCGCGCCATCAGCGAGGCGTGCAAGCTCGCAGGGACGGCCAGGGCTGGGGAGGGCACCGCCGCAACGGTGGACCTGGAGGCAGCCTCGCTCTCCGCCTCCAATACAGCCTTCGTCATCTCCTCCACAAAAAGCGGAATGCCATCCGTGCGCTCGCGGATGTCCTGCTTGATGCTTGCTAACAGGAGCCGGTCACCGACGACGCAGTCGATCATGGCACCCACTTCGCGTGGGGTCAGACGATTGATTGTCATTGCTGTCACGTGGGGCTGCCCGATCCACGGCGGCTCGAATTCCGGGCGGAACGTCACGATGAGGAGCACCGGAAGGGTAACGATCCGGTTCACGACCCGGCCGAGCACCTCCAGACTCGTGGGGTCGGTCCAATGCGCGTCCTCGAAGATCATCAGAACGGGACTTTGACGTGCGAGTGCCTCAAGTTGCGACATGAGGGCGTCCAGAGTTCTCTCTCTGCGTTGTTGCGGTGTCAGGTCGAGCGTAGGATGACGTCCATCGTTCGGGATCGACAGCACCTCGGCAATGAGTGCGGCGTCATCAAGCGAGGTTGAGGTTTGCGCGAGCACAGCATCGAGCTTGTTGAGCTTCGCGTGCTGCGTATCGTCACGCGCCAGTGCTGCGGCACGTTCCATCTGGCTGAGAATGGGATAGAGTGCGCTATCGGTGTGTTGCGGCGAGCAGAAATAGCGTAAGCGAGTATGCCAGTCCGTGGCGAGACGCTCCAGAAGCGCGACCGTGAGACGCGATTTGCCGATTCCCGATTCGCCAGAGAGCAACACTACCTGGCCTTCGCCCGTCCTTGCTCTGACCCAGCGCCGCAGCAGCAGGTCGAATTCTTCCTCCCGCCCGACCAGCGGGGTCAGGCCGGTCGCATGCAACGCCTCGAAGCGGCTTTCGATGGAACTCGCACGCAGCGCCGTCCAGGTCCGCACCACCCCAGTGATGCCTTTGAGCTCCTTGGCCCCGAGGTCCTGCAGTTCGAAGAGACTGCCGAGAAGCCTTCGGGTGCCCTCGGCGATGACGACCGTATTCGGCGCGGCGATGCCCTGCAGGCGGGCCGCAAGATTCGGAGTCTCCCCGACGATGCCACGCTCCTGAGCTTCGCCCGAGCCGATCAAGTCACCGACTACAACGAGCCCCGTCGCGATTCCGACCCGTACTTGCAAGGGCATACCGGCCGCCGTCGTGAGCTTCGGTACTGCCTCGACGAGGACGAGACCGGCGCGAACGGCTCGCTCGGCGTCATGCTCGGGCGCATGAGGATAGCCGAAATAGATGAGCACCCCGTCGCCCATGTACTTGGCCACGAAGCCGTCGAACCGAGCAACCGTCTCCGCAACAGATGTGTGATAGGTGCCGATCACTGAACGCAGATCCTCAGGATCGAGCCTATTTGATAGCGCCGTCGAGTCGACTAAGTCACAGAACATAACCGTAAGCTGACGGCGCTCAGCCTCCGAAGGTGTGTGGTCCTCTCGATCCGGCTTTTCGGTGGCGCGTGATGCCTCGGCGTGCGCCACCAGAGTCTCGCCGCGTAGGTTAGCGATGGCATCAAGTAGTATGCGGCGATGCCCGACCCCGATGACGCCCAATTCCTTGAGGTCGTCGGTGGTCAATTTCAGCAGGACCGATTCATTGATCTCATGCTCTCGGAACGCTTGGTCATAGCGTTCCAAGCGGAGACGGCGGAGCCACGCCGTGATGTCCATATGACCCCCGCGTTATGTTTGCGACGCCCGCGTTGAGCCCGCTTGTTTCACTAGGTCTCCTAGCAGGAACGCCACGTCCTAGAGTTGATGGAGCGGCTCATCCCGAAACTCATGACTCCGTTGGTTACCGTCATCGGTCTCATCCGCGTGCTCTTGGAGCCGAGCAACCGGGCAAGGAGATCGCTGCGTGCGGCCCCGCCCCTGAATCGCCGGATTCGGGTTGCCGCGCTGAAGGATCGTCCACTTCATATCGTTCATCGGACCGGTCAGCAGCTTCGTCGTATACGCGTGAACCGGCTGGTCCGCCCAAGGTCCCGTCAAGCCGAGCTGGCCCCAGGTGGTGATCGCGGCCGGCGCGCCGCGCCGCCGGCTGGATGAGTAAATGGCATCGAGCTGCTTGAGGGTGATTTGCCGCAGCGGATTGGCCGCATGGACGAAAGCGCCCATCGTAAGGGTTGTGTTCCGGTAGTCGTAGTTGCTGATGGCGACGCGGAAAGAGCGCGGGGGCCGGCCATGGGCCTTGGTGATCGCGACGATTTCCGGGTCCCACAATGTTCGGCCGTTGTAGCCAATGTCGGCAGTACCATCCTCGAGCCCTTGCGGCGAGGTTGTCGGCGCGCCGGTCTCGAAATGCCACTGGATGCCTGGCTGCACCCTTTGAAACATGGCAATCCAGAGCTTCATCATTTCAGCCAGAGCATCGGCTCCCTTGGTGGAGAGCTTGCCCTGGAGAGGAGGTCCGGGCTTGTAGGCCGGCAATGCCGGGTCCGGCGCGTCAGCACGCGTCGTAACCGCAAACAGACCGACGAAAACCATCCCAGCGACCCAAATGTGCTTTCTTTTCATGAAAGAAGTAATCCAGCCCGACGTTCATGGCTCCCGAAGTTCTGATCGATAATTCGCCGTGGCGAAGAAAATCGTTCTGCCCCGGAAGTGGGCGGCGAAGGCCTCCCGAGCGTCATGTCTTCGCGAGCATGTCGGCGAGATGCACCGGATGTCCGTACATCCCCCAATTCTCTTCCGGAACCTCCAAGGCCCCCACATAGGCTGGGACCTCGCCGTTATCGGTGCCGGAATATTTGCCGAGGATTCGGGTGGCATCGGTGATCAACCGCTTCTTCGACTGCGCGTCGAGGCCGCCCTTGAGCGCGTACACCTTGAAGCTCATGATCGGTTGGGTCGCCATCTGTCCGCCGCGAAAGACGGTGTCGGGCGAATGCTCGACAAAATACACCCACACTCCGGCCCGTGTCTGCGGGGTATCGGCGAGTCGCTCGCACGCGATGCCCAAGTCAGTCAACTCGGCTGCCACATGCGCGCGGGCCTCGGGCGTGAAAGTTCCTTGCGGAGCGTGAATGAACATTTTGGGCATGGGCTTCTCCTATTCGATGACACCAAACAAGATGTTCTCCGGCTTCCGCGAAGGCAGTCTCACTACGCCGCCTTACTCTTTTGAACCGCGGTCGCGGCTTTTCGGATCACATCTAGCACGAAGTCAGGCTGGGACAACATCGGCACGTGGCTGCTATCGGTCTCGAAGACGGTTGCTCCCATACGCTTCGCGACGAAACGCTCCAACTCGGGCTGGATCGTACGGTCCTTCGTAGCGACGATGTACCAACTCGGCTTCGATCTCCACGCAGTACCTTCCACCTTTTGTGTGAACAAATCTGCTACAGGTGGGGTATGAGTGGCCCAGACCAACTTCTGCTCTTCCTCTGGGAGATCACCGGCAAAGGAGGAGACGCCATCCCTTTTTAGCCAAACGCGTCCGTCTGCAACCTCGATATGGAAAAAAATGTCGGTCGCCGGGAACCTCTCTTGCAGACTTTGTGTTGTCTCGTCGGCATCCGGGGCAAATGCCGCGATGTAGACAAGCGCTGCAACTCGCGGGTCGGTGCCGGCCGCCGTGATGACCGAGCCACCATAGGAATGACCGACTAAGATTGCGGGGCTGCTTACCCGGCCCAAGGTTCTCTTCACGCAATCTACATCGCTGGCGTGTGAATCGAGTCCGTGTTGAGAAGCGATCACTTCAAATCCTTCATTCTGGAGAGTCGGGATCAGTTTGCTGAAGCATGAGCCGTCGGCCCATAGACCGTGAACAAAAACAATGCTGGGTTTGCGCTGCAAGGACATAGAAACCTCCTGAGTTTAGTTGGGATAACAAGTAGCGTTATCCAGTGTTGTTTATGTGTCTGTCTAGGCTTCACGTTAGAGGGTACTGCCTTCCGGACCTGGGGGTCCTCTTGACGGCTGGTCCTGACAGGGATGTGACGCGACCGTCGTCGGTTCAGATCGAGGGGCTGCAATCACCTTCAGCATTGAACTACTTGGCGATGCGCGTGATACTCCAGCCCTCCGCGGACCACTGGAAGGCGGTGGATCACCGCAGGCTGCGCTGGATTGATCACTCACCGCGCGGGGGTTCGGTGTGTTCCGCTGCTCGGCTCGGGCGTGCTCGCTCGCACATGCTCGTAGCAGTAGACCTCGCATCTTCCGAGCCTTCCCACTCCTTGGCGCTTCGCGCCGGATCGAATCGCCGTTGAGACGCGTGATCTCGGTCGCGTCGCCGCTTGCGACCGCGTGCGTCTGGAGTTTCCACAGGGATCCGACGTTCGGGTGGTCCTCGCTCATGATGCGCCGCGGCGGTCTCGGTCCTCAGCAGGTGCGGGTGACCACATTCGCCGCCTCGTAGGCTCCCAGTCGTTCCCGCAGGAACAACCGCGCCTGATGCACGCGGGTCTTGACGACCGGCACGCTCAGTCCCAGGGCGTGCGCGATGTCCCGGCTCGAGCGCCCGTCCATAACGCGCAGCAGCAGCGCAGCCCGACAGGCGGGGGGCAGCTCGTCGATCGCCATCGCCAGCACCGTCCGGAGCTCTCCGGAGCTCGGCCTGGAGAGCCGGGTTGTCGGCGTTCGCTGACCAGTCGGCCACCGGGGCGACATGATGGCCCAACTCGTCGAACCGCGGCAGCACCTCATCCAGCGAGAGATCTTGGCGGCGGCGCTGCCGTCTGCGCAGTTTCTCATAGGCCGCGTTGGCCACTATGCGGTGGAGCCAGGACCCGAAGGCCGCCTCGCCGCGGAAGGAGTCGATCTTCCGCACCACCGCCCAGAACGCATCTTGCACGACTTCCTCGGCATCCTCCCCATTGCCGGTGATGCGGCTGGCCAGGCAATAAGCGCGCTCGCTATATCGCGTGACCAGGAGCTCCGCCGCCCTCGCCTCGCCGCGGCGAAGTGCCCCGACAAGGTCGCCATCACGGTCAGCGCGGGGTGGGGCGTCGATGTCGTCGGTCTCTCGCTCGAGCATCCCGTGAAGGCTCATCGTGGGCCCTCGCTTCTCGTCGTGGGTGAGTGCGTGACCTGCGGTCGTCAGGAGCCTACGCGGCGAAGCGGGACGCTTCTACCCGACATTAGTCGGGTCGGAATACACCCTCCTTCGGCGGGGTTAGCATCCCTCTGGTCGGCGCGGTCGCGGCGGCGGTGCGCGGCGCGCGCGGTCTCGCAGGAAAAGCGCCCTGGTGTCTTCGTCATGCCGCGGCGGCCGCCACCGCAGCCACGAGGGCGATGACGAGCGTGAAGCCTCGAAGTCCGGTCAGGGCGCGCTCAACGCGGCTTCCGGCGGTAGGTCGCGGAGCGGCGACATCGCAGGCGCGCCGATCAGCGTACGCAGGTGCCCGCCGTCGTCGAGCGTGTCCTTCGATGGTGGACCGTTCGATGTAGACCCTGGCCTTGCTCTTGCCGATCGCCGAGAGGCCACTCTGGCCGCCTCCCATGCGCCGGATCAGGATGGCCCAGACTCCAACGAAGACGAGAGCGGCACGACCCAGGACGCGAGCAGGGTTAGCCAGGTGTTCTCGCGTGCCCCCGTGAAGCGGACATTCGCCGCCTCGAGTTCGCGGACGAGATCGGGATCACAGACGAGCGTCGCCACGTCTGCCGCCCGCGGTGGGACGAGCTGCGAGGTCCCATCGCGTGTCGAGCAGGTGCGCCGCGCGCTTCATGATCGCGGCCCGAGCCGGGCTCATCTGCGCGAAGACGGTTTGAAAGGCGGCCGCCGTAACGCCTGCTCCCCCGTCGGCCCATGACGACGGCGGGTTGTGCTCAGGGACGGCGACCCCTTCTACTTCGCCGTGCAGTACACCCTACGACCTCGGCCGGCAGTTGGCCAGCAGACGGCCATCACGTCGAGTTGAGAGCCGCGTGTACCGCGTCGAGCAACATTGGGGACCGGACGGGCTTCTCTAGAAAAGCCACGGCCCCGGCCTCGAGCGAGCGCCGTCGGGTCTCGTCGTCCCCATGAGCCGTCAGGATGATGACCGGCATCCGTGAGCCAGCCGCGGTCAGGCGTCTCAGCAGGTCCAGGCCGTTCATCCCGGCCATGCGCACGTCGAGCACCAGGCAACCAATCTCGGCCTGATTGGCCGACTCGAGAAAAGCCTCCACGGACTCGAACGTCTCGACACGAAACCCGACCGACATCAGAAGATTTCGCAGAGAGCGACGAAGGGATAAGTCGTCGTCCACGATGCAGATCGTTTGCCCGTGACGTTTCGCCATGCGCCGTTGCCGGCCCCCGGACAACGGGTAGGGTCGACTTGCTCCGATCGTAAGATCGCCCGCAGATCCGCGTCTACCCTACCTTCGTCGGGTCCAGACATCGGCGGCCCGGATCTCCGCTGGGCCAAATGGAATATCTGCGCAGGCCCGTCACCCGGCGTCACCGCCGCCGCTGCCGCGCCCTCGCGTTGGCGAGGGTGCAGCTAGCCTGACTCGCGGCCGATCGGTAACGTGAACTGGAAGACGGCGCCGCGCGGCTCGTTGGGGGCAGCCGACAGCCGCCCGCCGTGGGCTTCCACGATCGACCGACAGATCGCGAGTCCCATGCCCATGCCCTGCGGCTTCGTGGTGTGGAACGCCTCGAACAGTCGGTCGCGAGCCGCCGGACCGAGCCCGGGGCCCGAGTCGGCCACGGCGATCACGATGCCGTCGACCTCGGTGGACATGGAGGTGATCGACAGCTCGCGCGACGCTTCGCCGTCGCCGCTCATGGCCTCGATGGCGTTCATGATCAGATTGAGGAGGACCTGCTGGAGCTGGATGCGGTCCCCCCGCACCGGCGGCAGGTCCTTAGCCAGCCCGGTCCCCACCGCAACGCCGTGGCCGCGGAGCTCGTAGCGAACCAGGGCGATCACCTCGAGAATGATCGCATTGATATCGACCGCGTCCTTCCGCGGCGGGTGCTTCCTGACGAGGGCACGGACGCGATCGATGATCTCGCCGGCCCGGTGACCATCCTCGATGACGAGCTCGGTCGATTCCCGCGCTTGCTCGAGGTTCTGGGCGTCGAGCCAGTGCAGGCATGCTGCGGCGTTGTTCACGATCGCCGCCAGCGGCTGGTTGATCTCGTGCGCGATCGAGGCGCTCATCTCTCCCAGGGTCGCGACGCGCGCCACGTGGGCCAGCTCGGCCCGGGCGTGGGCTAGCGCTTCCTCGGCCTGCTTGCGCTCGATGAACTGGCCGAGCTGACTGCCGATGACGGCCATCATGTCGAGGAGATCCTGATCGGGCTGCCGGATCTCGCTGCTGAAGAACTCGAGGACGCCCAGGACCTCGCGACCGAGGACGATCGGCACACCGAAGCCTGCGTGCAACCGCTCACGAGCCGCGATCGCGGCCCGTGGGAACTGGTGATCGTGAACGACATCGGGAACGTAGACCGGCTCCCGGTTGATCCAGACACGACCCGGCAACCCGATCCCGGGGCTAAACGTGCGCTGCCGCGTGGTCGCCTCGAACTCCGGAACATCGACCGCCGCGGTGCGCCAGATCTCGACGCACCGAAGCACCCCGGCGTCCCGATCGACGCGCCACAGGGCGCCCACGTCCCAAACCAGGCTCTCGCACACCGCTTGCAAGATCCTCGGCGTCGCCTCTTGGACCGTCGCGGCCGCCGCGAGGATCTGGGTGACCGCATGCTGGGCGAGCAGCCTTTGCGCGGCGAGCTTGCGTTCGGTGATGTCCTGCGTCACCCCGAAGATGCGTCGAAGCTGGCCCGACTCGTCGAGCAGGGCGTCGCCCTTGCTGTGGACGAAGCGTACCTCGCCACTGGGCCGGATGATTCGGTACTCTGCGTCATAGCCCTGGCCACGTTGAAGGCGGGCTGTCGCATCGGCGACGATGTGCCTGTCTTCCGGGTGAATCAGCTGTGGTAGTTCAGCGAGCGTAACGATCCGTTCCTGCGGACTGAGCCCGTAGATCCGGTAGGTCTCATCGGACCAGACGAACGCACCGGTCTTGGTGTTGCGCTCCCAGTGCCCGACGCGAGAGATGCGCTGAGCCTCCTCCAGCCGGCGCTGGCTCTCCCGGAGGTCGCGGAAGATCAGCAGGCTGGTCAGCGCGTCCTCCAGCCGGCGCCCGATCTCCTGGAACAGGCGCTCTTCGGGCGGGGTCCACGCGCGCGCATAGGAGCACTGGTGCAGACCAAGCGCGTACGGCCGATCGCCCCTGGGATAGATCGCCATGGCGATCATGGATCGGATGTCGAACCGTTGCGCCGCGTTCTCCGGCACCGCGTGGTCCGAACCCGCCCCGAACCGCACGGGGGTCGTGGACGTGCGCAGCAACGTGAAGGCCGCCGCGATCTCCGGGTCCACGGGCAACTCCACGCCGAGCGCGAACACCCCCGGGAACTCGGGTCGAGTGTGCTCCATCGGCACTCGGCATGAGCGGGCGTCCGGCTCACAGGGATACACCAGCCATGCGCGATCACAGCCGAAGATGGACAGGGCCGCCTCGAGCACGTGGCTCATCATCTGCTCGAGGTCATTCGTGCTCTGAATGGCCCGATTGATCCGATCCATGCTCTCGAGGAACCACATGCGCTCCTGCTCGAGATCGGCATGCGCTCGCTGCAGCGCCGCTTCAGCTTGGCGGCGCACCGCAATCTCGCTTTCGAGATTCACGTTCTGTCTTGCGAGCTGCTCCAGCATCACGTTGACGGTTTGGGCCAGCAAGTCCAGCTCGGTCGAACCGCCGCGCACGGTGACCCGGCCGGAGAGATCTCCCGCGGCGATGGCGGCGGCGGTGCGGCTCACCTCCTGGACCTCGAGAGCAAGGGCCCGCCGAATGATCCACCCGATCATCGCCCCCAGCACCAGCACGACGCCCAGCGCGCCGGCGATGCCATACCAGAACAGATCGACAAGTGACTGGAATCGAACGCTCTCGCGGCCGATCAGGAGGTGGTAACCGCCGGGCAATCGGACGTGGTCGACGACGAGCCGCAGCGACGATCCGCCCAGGTCCACCACCAGCCCAGAGACTCCGGGAGCATCCGCGACCTCGGCTGGCCAGATGGGCAAATTGCCTGTGATGCGCATCTTGGATGGGTCGGCGAGGACAATGATCTCATCGCGGGGCGACGTGCCCACGCGCGCATCAATTGCGGCGGCCAGGCCAGTCGGGCCCTCCCTTTCGAAAATGCCGACCATCGTTTCCCGAGTCTGGCCGTCGACATAGGTCCGGAAGGTTGAATAGTTCAGGCGCCAGACATACCCGAGCGGGATGACGAAGATCGCGAGCACGAGCGTGCACAGCAGGACATAGATCAGGGCCAGTCGATACGGGGAGAACCGGAAGAGCCGGATCATGACCGGTGAGAACTTCCCTCCTCCGAAGGTCTCATACCTCTCGGCCTCCCTCTCTCGATGAGAGCGGTGGCTAGCTGGACTGGAGCGGATCGTGCGGCGCGACCCACTGACCGGGACATTCTCTACGGGGAGTGGCTCGACTCTCCCACGCTGATTCCGAGCCGGGATGCAATGCGTACCAGCTCGGCCACCGAGGTGGCCCGCATCTTTGTCATCACGTGGCCTCGTTGCTCCTTGACCGTCGCTTCGCTGGTGCCCAGCTCCGAGGCGATCTGCTTGTTGAGCAGGCCGGCGACGACACGCCCCATCACGTCACGCTCGCGCGGCGTGAGCGAGGCATACCGGCCACGGAGCTCGGCGCGCTCCCGCCGCTCGGTGCGCATCGCCCGGTCGCGCTCGAGAGCACCACGAATAGCGTCGAGGAGGTCCTGCTGCCGGAACGGCTTCGTGAGGAATTCGACGGCTCCGGCCTTCATGGCCTGGACCGACATCGGAATGTCGCCGTGGCCGGTGAGGAAGATGATGGGCAGCGCCGCGTCCGATTCAGCGAGCTCCCGCTGCAGGTCCAGCCCGCTGAGCCCGGGCAGACGGACGTCGAGCACCAGACAGCCCGGCGTATCGGAGCGAAGACCGGTGAGGAAGGCTCGCGCGTTGGGAAACACCTCCACCTTCAATCCCACCGACGTGATAAGCCGACGCAGCGAGTCCCGGACCGACGCATCGTCATCGACGACGAACACGATGGGCTCCGGCGAGCTCATGGTCTCGCGGGGGGGAAGCACCGGCTGTGAACAACGTGCTGCCCTGGCGTTGCCATGGTGTGACCTCGGCCCCCGAGACGTGCAGGGTGGACTCAAGCCATCTCGCTGACGCGAACTTCGCAAGTCTACCCTACCTTCGTCGGGTCGAGCCCATCAAATGGGCGAACCCACCCCACGTCCCGCAACGGAGGGCGCAGGGTCTTCGTCCAAGAAGTAGAACGAGCACGTTCGGACGAGATCCCTTTCAGGGAGGACAAGAATGCGGGACAGCACCGCGTTCGGAACCGCCACCCTGGGCATGGCCGTATTCTTCGGCCACGGAATCGCCGCCGCTCTGGATGACACCTTGGCCCGCGGCGAGGTCGGCACTGTACGCTTCATCGACCGGGCCGCCAACATCATCCAGCTGGACCACGGCACCGAGCTGCACACGACGGATCCCCGCCTGCTGGCGAGCCTCAAGGAGGGCATGCAGGTGCTGGTCGACTTCGTCCATACGGACGGTGATCGCAACGAGCTCAGAGGAACAATCCTCCGAAACGCCGGTGGTTCTCCCGGCATGAGTAGAGACACGACGCCGCATGACGCTATGGGTCGGGCACGATGCTCGTCGCGCCGTCGCTCGCACTCCGCTATCGGGGCATCCCGTGACGGAGGCGGACCGACGTCGGGGCGTCCGTGCGCCGTAGCCGAGTTGTCTAACCAGCGTCCCTGGCGGTGCGTCCTAGTAGGCGTGAGCGAGCTGACAATACGCCGGGACTGACTACAGTGCATTGCGCGCGCGTGGACGAGGAGTGGTCAATCCCGATCATCTTCCACGGCAGTTCAAGTGAGCGATCTCAACCTAGAGGAGCACAGAATGACACCAATTGCTGGAGCGCTTCTTGCGGGAGTGATCGGAGTGGCCACCATTCTCCTGGGCGCTAATCGTGTACAAGCACAACAACAACCCGTGAAGAACATCGTCCTTGTTCACGGCGCATTTGCGGACGGTAGCAGTTGGGGCAAGATCATCCCCATCCTTGAAGCCCGCGGCTTTCACGTAGTCGCCGTCCAGAATCCCCTCACGTCCCTGGCGGATGACGTGAACGCCACTCGCCGGATTATCGCTCTGCAGGACGGGCCGGTGATTCTTGTGGGCCATTCCTGGGGCGGGACTGTCATCACGGAGGCTGGTGATGATCCGAAGGTCGCCGGCCTCGTCTACGTTGCAGCGTATGTTCCGGACGAGGGCGCGTCGGCGAACGACACCAGTGGGCCTTATGGTTTGACTCCCGGACAGAAGTCCATCCAGGTCGATGCACAGCGCTTCGCACGGATGTCACCCGAAGGGATTTTCAACCACTTTGCCCAGGAGCTTCCGATGCCGGAGCGTCGCCTCGTTCTAGCGGTACAAGGGCAGACCTACGGCCCGATGTTCGACGAAAAGTTGACTCACGCGGCGTGGAAATCGAAGCCATCCTGGCATGTGATCTCGATGAAAGACCAGACGTTGACTCCTGCGATGGAAGAGGCTGGCGCGAAGAAATCTGGAGGCAAGGCAATTCCATTGCAGACCTGTCACGTGGCCATGTTGCAAGAGCCCGAGAAAGTTGCTGACGTTATCAGCGAAGCGGCGAAGGGGGCAGCAAAGCACTGATTGTCAGTCCTATGGCCCAAAAGGGGAAACATCATGGCAAGGACTCTTCCGCGCAAGGTTCTCATTGCGATCTCGAGCTTCAATGGGCCCATCTATCCTGTTGGCCACAAGACGGGCTGTTCCTCACCGAGGCTTTGCATCCCTATGAAGTCTTCGTCGCGGCCGGCTTCGAGGTGGACCTGGCTTCCGAAACTGGCACCTTTGGTCTCGACTTCAATTCGCTGCAGCCTCCGTTCCTGTCAGGAAGCAGCAAGGCCATTTACGACAATTCCGACGATCCATTCATGGTGAAGCTGAACTCTCAGCTCAAGAGGGCATCGGACCTGAAGAAAGAAGAGTATGGAGTGTTCTTCGCGTCCGCAGGCCACGCAGCGCTCTATGACTATCCGACCGCGAAGAGCTTGCAAGCAATCGCTGCGGACGTCTGGGATCGTGGAGAGATTGTCGGTACCGTGTGCCATGGACCGGCAATTTTGCCGGAAATTAT
>Ga0306920_100010074_pt1 | contig 12647 bp, 11 predicted proteins | sample flu12Cox44000170_FD_204666 | JGI IMG/M metagenome (GOLD analysis project Ga0306920, IMG submission 204666) | Lab enrichment of tropical soil microbial communities from Luquillo Experimental Forest, Puerto Rico - flux4day.12C.oxic.44.000.170 (v2)... | ecosystem: Environmental > Terrestrial >...
TCTAACGACAGATACTCGGCAACCGAAGGAGGAACGAACAGATGGACCTGTCGCTCACATCACCGCCACACCGAACCCGGAAAGAGTTGGCTCACCGCTCGACGGAAGGACTGGATGTCACGCTCCTTTGGTGTCCGCAAGACGGATCGAGCGAAGAGATGATCATCGTTTGTGTGTGTGACTACCGAGACGGTGTCTATTTCGAGATCCCGGCGGAGCCATATCTCGCTCTCCACGTCTACAACCACCCGTTCGCCTACCGAGACTTCAGCAGCATCGATTATCAGGACGACCGCCTCGCCGCGTAGCCCGCGACGACACTGTTCCCAAGAGCTGAACGCGAACGGGTTGACGCCGCCTAGGGAGGGTGTCAGACTCGGCGCTCCGGAGAGGGAGGGGACAGCAGCAAGATCGGCGGTCTACACGACTTCGATCAGCTGCTCGGCAGCGTTCTCCAGAACTGGCACCACCAATCAGCTGCACGTTCAAGGAGGCACGCATGCGTGGACGCAACCGCCTCATAACGCTCGTCGTAGCCTTGCTCGCGATCGGCGTCGTGACGGGAGCCTCGGCTTCCGGCAGAGGCACCTCTTCGAGGGCGGCGACGCCGTCGTTCCAGCTTCGGATCGGCGCGATCATGCCGCTCACGGGCGACCTCGGCACATTCGGTCCGTCGATCAACGCTTCGACCCAGCTGGCGGTCGACACGATCAACCAGACATTGGCGAAGCTCGGCCTGAGCAACAGCATCTCGGTCGACCTGGTCGACACGCAAGATGATCAGTCGGCGACTCAACCGGCCATCGAAGCCGCGACGAAAGAGGTCAAGGTCGACAACGTCGACGCGATTATCGGGACGATGTCGAGCACGTCGACAATCGCGATAGCGCAGGCCGTCACGATCCCGAACGACATCGTCGTGATCTCGCCGGTCGCATCCGCCCCGCAGATCACCGATCTCAAGGACAACAACACCGTCTGGCGGATGGTTCCCTCCGACGACTTCCAGGGAAGGGCGCTCGCTACCGCTGCGGCAACAGCATTCGGCCCGCACGCGACCATCAATGTCGGTGCGCGCAACGACGACTACGGCAACGCCCTTCAGGCGATCTTCGTCAAGACGTGGAAAGCGCAGGGCGGCAAGGTCGGCCAGGTGGTCAGCTGGGACCCGAATGGGACGACCTTCGACACCGAAGCCCAGAAGCTCGCGTCGGGCAATCCGGACGGTTGGGTGATCATCGACTATCCGGCCACATTCGCCAAGGTCGGCGCGGCACTCGTTCGCACCGGCACGTGGTCGCCCTCAAAGACGTTGATGACCGCCGAGATGTCGGTCCCCGCTGCCCTCAAGCAGGTTGGACAACAGGCGACGGTCGGACTCCGCGGCGCGGCCCCGGCCTCCCTCTCACCGAGCCTTCCACAGGTCGCGGCTTTCGCGAAGCTGTTCAAGTCGAAGGAGAGCAAGTTCCCGGTGACCGGGTACGAGGGAACGTCCTTCGACGCTGTGATGCTCGCGTTCCTCGCCGCGCTCGAGGGCCATTCTGCGAGCCCGAATGCGATCAAGGCGAACCTCCGGTCGGTGTCCGGGCCTCCTGGCGTCAAGGTTACGTACCTTCAGTTGGCGCGCGCGATCAAGCTGATCCTGGCGGGCAAGCAGATCGACTACGAGGGCGTGTTCGGCCCGGTCGACTTCGACAGCAACGGTGACATCGGCTCGGCGCTCTACAGGATCTGGAAGTACGACGGAAAGACTGTCACCACCCTAAAGACGTTCACCTACAGCACGTAGGTTCGAGCGCTCATACCACCGAAGGCGTGGATCCGGGTGAGTCGGCCGCAACGTGGGGCCGACTCGTTCCCGGACGGGACCTTCGAGCAAGGGTGCGAGTCGTCTGGAGCCTCGGACTGCGGATCTGAATGCTGCAGCTTCTTCAGCTGATCGTGAACGGGCTTGTCGAGGGCTCCGTTTACGCGCTCGGAGCGGCGGGGATCTCGCTGGTCTTCGGTGCGCTCCGCATCGTGAACTTCGCGCAGGTCGACTACCTGACCTTTGGCGCTTTCGCGGCGATTCTGGCCAATCAGGGGTGGGGCGCCGACATGGTGTTCTCCACGCTGTTCGCTCTCGCGGCGACGGCGGCGCTCGCACTGCTGATCGAGTTCGTGCTCTGGCGCCCGATGCGGAGACGAGGAGCGAAGACGATGAGCCTGTTCATCACGTCGATCGGGCTCGCCTTCATCCTCCGGGGCTCGATCCTCTTCGCGGCCGGAAGCGGCGAGCGCGAGTACCGGGTGAACGTCTTCCAGGCTTACTCGATCGGGGGGATCCGCGTCTCCGAGTCGCAGTTGATCGCAGTCGCGGTTGCGCTCAGCGCGATCGTCGCTACTGCGGTCGTGCTCGCCCGAACGGACTTCGGGCGTGCGATCCGCGGGCTCGCCGACAGCGTCGAGCTCGCATCGGTAGCGGGCGTCGACGTCGACCGCATGGTGATCTACATCTGGATCCTCGTCGGCGTGCTCGCGGGCCTCGCCGGCGTGCTCGCCGGATTGATCCAGAGCTCATTCGATGCCAACCTCGGCTTCAACCTCCTGCTCCCGCTGTTCGCCGCCGTGATCATCGGCGGCGTGGGGAGCCCGTTCGGCGCCCTGCTCGGAGGGCTGGCGCTCGGCCTAATCCAGGAGGTGTCGACCTGGAGCGGTTTCTTCGGGGGAGTGAACCCGGTCTGGAAGCCGGCGACCGCTTTCGCCGTGCTCGTGGCGGTGCTGCTTTGGCGGCCGCAAGGACTGCTCGGAAGGGCGCGGGTACTTTGAGCCAGTTATTGAGCCTCGACTTCTGGTCGCTTGTCGGTGCTGTCAGCGGCATCTACGCCATCTTTGCCCTCGGCCTCCAGCTCCAGTTCGGCTACACCGGCCTCCCGAACTTCGGGCACGTCGCCTCGATGGCGGTCGGTGCCTACACGATGGCGATCCTCGTCGTGCGGGAGGAGGTTCCGCTCTGGGGCGCGTCGCTGATCGCAATCGCGGCCGGAGTGGCCTTCGGGGCTCTGCTCTCGCTCCCGACGCTTCGGCTGCGCGCCGAGTACTTCGCGATCGCCACGATCGCGATAAGTGAGATCGTGCGCTACGTCGCGCTGAACGAGCAGTCGTTGACGGGCGGTCCGATCGGGACGAGCAACCTACTCGGGCCGACACAGGTGGCCGAGTACAACGGCGAGTGGGCCTCCTTCCAGGCGAGCGTGCAGGCCTGGCTCAACGACGTCGTCGGTCAGCAGGTTGGCAGCGACTTCACGATGCTGGTGATCGTCTGGGTGGTCGTCCTGGTGTGCCTGCTCGTGCTGACGCCGATGACTCACTCGCCCTGGGGGCGCGTGCTCCGGGCAATCCGCGAGGACGAGGAAGCAACAGCCGCGCTCGGCAAACGAGTGGGGTGGTACAAGCTGCAGTCGCTCGCGATCGGGTCCGGGTTCGGGGCGATCGCTGGGTTGCTCTACGCCTTCGAGTTCCAGTTCTTCAGCCCGGACGACTTCGACCCGTTGATCACGTTCTACGCGTGGCTGATCGTCCTGATCGCCGGCGCTGCCCGAATGTGGGCGGTACCGATCGGTGCGCTCATCTTCGGGCTGATCTTCTCCGGCACGCGGTTCTTCGACTTCAAGCCGTTCACGTACCTCGACGCGGCCCAGCTCTCATACGTGCGCCTGATGATCATCGGCGCTTTCCTGATCGCGCTGATGGCCTGGCGGCCGCAGGGGCTGTTGGGAAATCGCGACGCGATGGTGCTCGAGTGACCGCGCTGCTCGAGGTGCGCGACATCGTCAAGCACTACGACGGAATCGCGGCGGTGAGTGGAGCCACACTCGACGTCGAGAAGGGCTCGATCACGGGTTTGATCGGGCCGAACGGCGCCGGCAAGACGACGCTCTTCAACATCGTCTCGGGCTTCCAGCGGCCCGAGCAAGGGTTGGTCAGCTTCGGCGGCGCCCGGATTGACCATCAGTCGGCCGATCGCGTCGCCCGGGCGGGGCTCGTGCGCACCTTCCAGGAGACGAAGGCGCTGACGAAGATGACGGTCCTCGACAACATGATGTTGGCTGCGCCCCATCCGGGCGAGCGACTCACGAGCCTTGTGCTGCGACCGCGCCGCGTCAGGCAGCGCGAGCGGGAGGTCGAAGCGAAAGCGCGTGAGATGCTCGGCGTCGTCCAGCTAGAGGACCACGCCGACCAGTACGCCGGCACGCTCTCGGGCGGACAACGCAAGCTGCTCGAGTTCGGGCGAGCGCTCATGGTCGAGCCGAAAATGGTGTTGCTCGACGAGCCTATGGCCGGTGTGAACCCGACGCTCGGACTCGAGCTGCTTGACCTCGTACGAAAGCTGCGCGACTCCCGCGGGACGACCTTCTTGCTGATCGAGCACAACCTCGAGGTCGTTATGGGCGTCTGCGAGCTGATTCACGTGATGAACGAGGGCGCCGTGATCGCGTCGGGGCCGCCCGCGGCGGTGCGTTCGAACCCTCAGGTGATCGACGCGTACCTCGGTACGCGCGGTGCATCCGTGGCGCCGATCTCCGGGGAAGCTGCCCCATGACGGCCCCGGTTCTCTCGGTGCGGGGACTACGAGCGGGATACGGCGAACAGGACATCCTGCACGAGGTCTCGCTCGATGTTCCCGCCGGCGCATTCGTGTCCGTCATCGGGCCCAACGGCGCCGGCAAGTCGACGTTGCTGAAGGCGATCTATGGCCTCGTCGCGCCGCGATCCGGAAGCATCGTCTTCCGTGCGGAGAGCGGCGAACATCAGATCGCGGGATGGAAGCCGTACCGGCTCACACGCCTTGGTCTCAACTACGTGCCGCAGCTCGCGAACGTCTTCCCGAACCTGACCGTCCTCGAGAATCTCGAGCTAGGCGCAAGGGTGGTGGGTGCGAGCTCGAAGCGCCGCGTCGCGGACATGATCGAGTTGTTTCCGCTCCTCGGCGAGCGGCCCCGCGGCCGCGCCGGAGCGTTGTCCAGCGGGCAGCGCCAGATGCTCGCGCTCGCGCGTGCGCTCGTCACGGATCCTCGTGTGATCCTGCTCGACGAGCCTTCCACCGGGCTCGCTCCCACGGTTGTCGACGAGCTGTTCGAACGGCTCGCCGAGATCAACAGGGCTGGCACTGCGATCTTGCTCGTCGAGCAGAACGCACGACGCTCGCTCGCGATGTCCGACTATGGATATGTCCTCGACATGGGGCGGAACCGTTATGAGGGGCAGGGAAAGGCGCTCGTCGACGACCCGAAGATCGTCGACCTCTACCTCGGCGGGAGTGGCCGGCTTGCGGCTGCTCGAGCTGATGAGACGGCGCCGGAGAAGTGACGCTCAGGTAGGCAGCGTGACGGTGTGAAGCTCTCTGCGCGAGCTGATCCCGAGCTTGGGATAAGTTCGGCGCAGGTGCCACTCGATCGTGCGGGGACTGAGGAAAAGCTGTGCTCCGATCTGCGGGTTCGTGAGCCCTTCCGCTGCGAGGCGAACGATCTGCGCCTCTTGTGGGGTGAGATCGGCGCGTGTTTCGTCTACACGCTTTCGTGCCGTCTCACCGGTGGCTGCGAGCTCGCGCTGTGCCCGGGCGGCGAAGCCAGGAATGCCGATCTCGGTGAACATCTCATGGGCGGTGCGCAGCTGTTCCCGCGCCTCGACGCGTCGATTCTCTCGTCTTAGCCATTCTCCGAACACCAGGTGCGCGCGGGCCAGGTCGGGCCGGGTCTGCGCCCGGGTGAGATGTTCTATCGCTGCCTGATAGTGCCCCTCGGCGACTTCCGCGTCGCTCAGGAGAGCGGTTGAGCGGTATTCGAGGCCGAGCCCCCATCCGGTCGATGCGAACCGTGTTCGCTCGACGATTTGCCCAAGTGCGAGTTGCGCGCGGTCGAGCTCGCCACAACGGGCAGCCGCTTCGACCAGTTCGACGAGAGCCCAGCTGTACGGTCCCAATGGGTATTGGTCGCTCGACCGCTGCGCGGCTTCGAGCGCAGCGTCATATCGCCCCGCCGCGTTGTAGACGAGGGCGCGGGCGTAGTTGGCCGGGAACCCGACGGCGGTTCTGTCCTCGATCTCGTCGATGCGGCCGAGAGCGTCGCGTTCCTCGAGGTGCCAGGCATCGAGCCAGCCTCGCTCCCAGTCATTGGTCGCACCCGTTGCCTCGGCGACCGCCCGTGCCTCCGTCAAGGCTCTCATGGCCGCGACGAAGTCACCGGCCGCGACGTTCGCGTCCGCCCACGAGCCCAGCACCTGAGGGAGCATCGAGAAGACGCCGGAGTCGCGAGCCAGCTCGACGCTCCGACGCGCGAGCGTCGCCCAACTGTCGAGATCCCAGGTAGACCTCGTGACCGTTTCCGTGTACAGCAGGAGTGGGAGCTCGGAGGTCTCGAGCCTCGGCCGATCCCGGAGGGTGACCATGGCCTTGTAGAGCAGATCCGCGCCACTGTCTTCAGCCGGATATCCGTTCACGAGCATCTGCGCATAGCCGTGCACGAACAGCTCGACGACTTCATCCGTCTCCGTCGGCGAGTCGTCGAGCGATGCCGCGACGGCCTCGATGGTCTCGGAGCTCCGAAAGTAAAAGGCGATTCGCAGTGCTTCCAGCTGGGCAGCGTCCCCGAGCGTGCGGTCGAGCCGCGCAAGCCGGTCTGCGGCGCCGAGAAGCCTCAGGATCGCCGCGTTGTTCGGGCCGGCGATCGCCAAGGTCGCCTTCGCCTGAAGCCGTTCGGCGCGTGCAGCCTGCAGGTCGTCGGGCTCCCCGGCGGCTACCCCGCGGAGCAAGTTCTCGACAGCCTCGAACGCACCTGCCTCGTACATCACCTCGGCCGCCGAGAGAGCCCGCTCGGCGCGCGTTCGCGCATCGGGTGTGAGCACCGCGGCTCGCTCGAGGAACGCTCCTGCGGCGGCGAGACCGCCGCGTGTCTTCTCTCGTGCCGCCGTCGCTACGAGGTCCGCTGCGACTCCTTCGTCGGGGGCTAGAGTCGCTTGGGCGCGGTGCCAGGCCCTGCGATCGGGGTCGAGCTCCGGATGGGTCGCCTCGGCCAGTGCGCTGTGCGCCTGCCGACGCGCGTGAGGCGTCGCGGACCCATAGATCGCTGACCGCACGAGGGGATGGCGGAACGTCCACCTCTCTCGAATCTCCACCAGCCCTGCCTCTTGCGCTGGGTCGGCGGCCTCGAGGGTCAGCCCGAGAGATGCTGCGCTCCGCTGGAGGAGGAGTGGGTCGCCGAGCGGCTCCAAGGCAGCGAGGAGGAGCAAGCGTCGTGTCTCGTCCGGGAGCGCCTCGAGCCGTTCCTGGAAGCTTTCTTCGATCCTGCTGGAGAGCGAGTCGCCTGATTGGCGAAGAATCCCGGTGGCGGCCTCGGCCGGGGTGAGGGCATACGGAAGCTCGAGCACAGCCAGCGGGTTTCCGTGCGTTTCGGCGAGAAAGCGCTCTCTCACCGATTGGTCGAGGTGGCCAACGACAACCGAGTCGAGGAGCGCACGCGCGTCAGCGAGCGCGAGCCCTCCGAGCCGCAACTCGGGAAGCCCATCGAGGTCCTTGAGGAGCACGCGGCTTGCCATCACGAGCGCAACCGTGTCGGCTTGGAGACGGCGAGCAACGAAAGCGAGCGCCCGAATCGTCTCGGTATCGAGCCACTGTGCGTCGTCGACCACGCAGAGGAGAGGCTGGGGATCAGCCACCCCTGACAGAAGGCTGAGTACGGCAAGCCCAACCAGATAACGGTCGGCTGTCTCGCCCGAGCTCAACCCGAAGGCAACCTGCAGTGCCTGACGCTGCGGCGCCGGCAAGATGTGGATCGTGTCGAGCATTGACCTACACAACTGCTGCAGGCCGGCGTAGGGGAGGTCGACCTCGCCCTGGACACCGACGGCTCGAACGATGCGGAAATCCGCGGCCGAGCGGATCAGCGTCTCGAGCAACGCGGACTTCCCGACACCCGGGTCGCCGTACACGATGAGCGACCCGCTTCCTCCGTTTCGCACCGTTTCCAGCACTTGCTCGAGCGTGGCGAGTTCCTCGTCACGTCCCACGAGCTCGCGCGCACCCACATTTCCGCCGAAGCCTCGGCTCTGTTCGACCTCCGCCAGTAGGTTCGCACCTCCCTCCTGACGCGAGTCTCTCAGAGGCGCGATGCGGCGTAAAGCTGCAGGCTCGATGTCCTAGCTGTCAACTTCCTAGCCCCCGTTCAGGAACGACTTGACGTGATCGGCGAAGAGCTCCGGGTACTGGTCGAGGAAGCCGTGCCCCGAGTCGGCGTAGATCCTCAGCTCGGAACCCGGGAGGTGGTGGGCGAGGAGGTAGCTGTTCTCGGTGATCATCCATCGGTCGTTGTCGCCGTTGGCCACGAACGTCGGCTGTGTGATTGCCGCCAGGTGCGCGAGCTTCGACGGGTCCGGGATCCCCCACCGGGTGATTGCTGCGAGTTGGGCATCCCGCGTTGCGATGTCGGTCGGCTCGTCTCGGTCGACCTTTCGGGCCGTGATGCGGCCGAGGAACTCGCCCGCTTTCGCTCGGCTTTGGGCGGAGCCGGAGAAGAACAGCTTGATGAACCGGTCTGGGTCGAGGACATCATGCGTGGCGAGCGCGTAGACGTCGTCCGACATGCGGTGGAGCCTCGGGGCGCCTTGGGGGGCAGTGCCGGCGAGGATGAGCCTGCGGACGAGCCGAGGCCGGACGAGCACGAGCTCCTGGGCGACGAAGCCACCGAGCGAGAAGCCCAGCAGGTCGATCTGGCGCAATCCGAGGGTGTCGACGAAGTGCAGGGCGTCGCGGGCCATGTCAGGCACGTTGTCGGGAACCCTGCCGGTGGAGGAGCCGACGCCTCGGTTGTCGAGAAGGATCACCACACGGTCTTCAGCGAGGCGGTCGACGAGGGCGGGATCCCAGTTGTCGAGGTTGCCACGGAAGTGCTGCAGGCAGAGCAGAGGCGGCGCCCCAGTCTCGTCATTGCCGAAGCGGCGATACATGAAGGTCTCGCCGTCGACTTCGAGTTGGCGATTCTCAGCGGTCAACTGGCCGTCCCTCGTGGTCGGGGCCGAGTCGGTTGTGGTCTCGGTGCTCATGGAATCTCCTTGTGGCTCGGATTGGCGGGATACGCGTGGCGCCGCCCCGGGCTCGGGACGGCGCCGTCAGGACTGCATGTTCGAAGCCGGGTCGTCGAGTTAGTGCTTGCCTCGAACGCTCGATCAGCGACCTAGAGGGAGCCGAGCTTGATACCCCAGAGCTGGTCGTCGGGCAGCGTCTTGTCGCCATTCCCCCACTGCAGACGGCGCACCAGGATCTGAAGAAGGTGCTGGCTGCTCGATGTCTCGTCCGGGTTCAGTGACATCGCGAACGGGTTGTTGAAGTCGGTCGTCGCGGAGTTGATGATCGCGAAGTACCCCGGCACGGGCGAGTGCGCGAAGTCAAGGATCCAGACCGTCACGTACGGAGTACTGCACGGCTGCAGCGTCAGCCCCTGGTTCTCGTGCGGCAGAGAGTCGAGACCGACGCAGAGACCCGATGCGACGCCGTTGGGCGCGTATTCGATCTGCACGGCTCTCGAGCTGCCGGCGAAGTGACTGTTCGCGTCGGCGGAGATCATGCCCGCCGCGTAGTAGTTCGAGACGGTACTCACGTGCGAGAACTGGTCTTCCGAGGGGTCGGAGTTGCTATTCGGCTTCAGGATCACCGGTTGGCCTACTGCCGCGACGCCGTCGAGGATGTCCTCGACAGGACCGGGGAGGCCGAGCCCCTTGTTGTAGACGGAGGAGCACGACATGCCGCATTGCGGTGTCGCCGCCGTCGCCGCGGTTGCCGAGAGCACAGCCGCCACGCTCGCACCAACGAGAGACAGCGTCGCCATAAGAGCCCACACCTTGCGCGTGATGAACATCGGAGTTCTCCTTTCGCGGTCCTTTGGAACCGGTGGTTGGGTATGTGCCAAGGGTCGATGGAGCGCCGGCGGCTCGCCTCCGTCAGACCACCGGCTTCCGACTAACGCCCGTGGCCAGTGATGCGCACCAGGGTGTCGCCGGAGGCGACCCCGGAGCGGCGCGCACACCCTTTCGTTCTCGAGTCACTTGAAAGGAGCCCGCATGTCACTGACTGCGACATATCGGAAGGTCGCCGGCCTGCTTGTGGTGCAGTGCCTGTTCGTCTTCGCCTTCCTCTACCCCGGGTACAAGCCGACGCCTCACGGCGTTCCGGTCGGCGTGGTCGCGCCGGTGGCGGCCGCCAGCTCGATCTCGGCGAAGGTGAGAGGCGACTTCACTCTGACCCGCTATGCGACACAGCAGGCGGCGCGCGCGGCGATCGACGACCGCGACATCTACGGCGCCGTGATCGTCTCGCCGCGCGGCACGCAGGTGCTCGTCGCTTCGGCGGCGAGCTTCACCGTCTCCCAGGTGTTACGCCACGCCTTCTCGAGCGCACCGGTCGAAGATGTGAAGCCGCTCGGCCGCAACGACCCGCGCGGTGTGACGATCGGCCTGGTCTTGCTGCCGCTGATCACCGTCTGCTTCAGCGTGGTGCTCATGCTTGGCTCTCTTGGTCTGTCGCGGAGGAGACTTGTTGGCGCATTAATCGCGTTCTCGGCTCTTGGAGGGATCGCCGTCGCGGCGATCGTGCATTTCGGGCTAGGGGCGCTGCCGGGCTCCTACCTCGGTCTCTCCGCGATCACGGCGTTGACGATCCTCGCCCTCGTTCTTCCGACCGCCGGCCTCCATCGGCTGCTCGGCATGGCCGGCGTTGCGATCTCCGGGTTTCTGTTCTTCGTCTTCGCCAATCCGGCATCGGGGAACGCGACGGCACCCGAGCTCCTGCCGAGCCCGTGGCGCCAGCTTGGCCAGCTTTTGCCGCCAGGCGCCGGGGGCACGGGGCTGCGGAACACCGCATACTTCGGCGATACGGCGATCGGGCAGCCGGTCGCGGTTCTGGTCGCGTTCTCACTAGCAGGAGCGCTGCTTTTGGTCAGCGCCGATTGGCTCCACGGGCGCAAAGCCGCTCGAACGCCTCGGATCGCCGCGCCAGTGACCCGCGCCAGGGTCTCGCCGGAGGCGACCCGCGTGCGGCGCGAGCAATCTGCGTCCAATCCAACCTGAAAGGAGTCCGCATGTCCGTGATCACCGACATGGCCGCGAACGCCACGATCCGCCCGTTCGAGATCGACATCTCGGACGAGACCGTTGACGACCTTCGGCGGCGCCTCGAAGCGACGCGCTGGCCCGACAAGGAGACCGTTGCCAACCAGGCGCAAGGCGCCCAGCTCGCGAGGATGCAAGGCCTCATCGACTACTGGGGCAGCGGTTATGACTGGCGCAAGCTCGAGGCCAGGCTGAACGCGCTCCCACAGTTCATGACCGAGGTCGACGGCGTGGACATCCACTACATCCACGTTCGCTCGCGCCACGAAGACGCCATGCCCCTGATCATCAGCCACGGGTGGCCCGGATCGGTCGTCGAGCTCCTCAAGGTGATCGAGCCGCTCACGGACCCGACGGCACACGGCGGCGTTGCCGGCGATGCCTTCCACCTTGTCGTTCCGTCCCTTCCGGGTTACGGCTTCTCCGGTCGGCCCACCGAGCCGGGCTGGGGTCCCGACCGGATCGCGCAGGCCTGGGACACGCTGATGAACCGACTCGGCTACGACCACTACGTGGCGCAGGGCGGCGACTGGGGCGCAGTCATCTCTGAGGCGATGGGGCGCCAAGCGCCCGCTGGGCTCGCGGGAATCCACGTCAACCTCCCGGCGGCGGTGCCGGCCGACATCGAGGCGGCACTCGCGGGCACCGGTCCCGTGCCGGAGATGACCGAGCAGGAGCATGCGGTGTTCGACTCACTGATCGCCTACCGCAAAGCGGGGTACGCCGGGTACTTCATCGCGCTGACGTCACGTCCACAGGCTGTCGGGTACGGCCTGACCGACTCCCCGGCCGGGCTCGCGGCGTTCTTCCTCTGGCATCCTGGCTTCGCGAACTGGACCTACGGAGACGACCCGAGCGCGTCACCGACGAAGGACGACGTGCTCGACAACTTCTCCCTCTACTGGTTGACGAATACCGCCGCGTCGGCCGGTCGGATCTACTGGGAGAATCACGGCGTTCAACCGACCAGCGCTGCCGGTCTGAAGAGTGCCGAGGTCTCGGTTCCCGTCGGGATCACCGTATTCCCCGACGACGTGTACCGGGCGCCCGAGAGCTGGGCGCGCCGCGCGTACCCGAACCTCACGTATTTCAACGAGGTTGACAGAGGTGGCCACTTCGCCGCTTGGGAACAGCCGCGACTGTTCACCGAGGAACTGCGGGCCGCGTTCAGGGCCGTTCGGTAAACCGCGATTCACGAAACGGAGGACTCATGTCCATCGACAGCAAAGCCTTGGCTGAGGAACGCACCCCGAGGTATCTGGCGAGCGGCGACCCTGAGCTTGCCGGGTACTACCCCGCCTGGCTCGACAACATCGCAGACGACGCGACCGTCGAGGGTTCGATGCTGGACGGCGCCGTGCAAGGCCCCGAGGGCGTTCGGGCGATCGTGACCGCCATACGAGCGCTCTATGGCGACTCGCAGGAGTTCCACTTCACGGGCCCTTGGGGGGACAACGGATGGCTCGAGGACTACATTGCCCGGGTCGACGATAAGCCGCTCGGCAGCGTCG
>Ga0306920_100010076_pt1 | contig 12646 bp, 8 predicted proteins | sample flu12Cox44000170_FD_204666 | JGI IMG/M metagenome (GOLD analysis project Ga0306920, IMG submission 204666) | Lab enrichment of tropical soil microbial communities from Luquillo Experimental Forest, Puerto Rico - flux4day.12C.oxic.44.000.170 (v2)... | ecosystem: Environmental > Terrestrial >...
CTGCCCCTGGTTTTGAACGGCATTTACCGGCAACGCGTGAAACCCGAGCAGGTAGTCTCAAGATCCCTGCCATGGCATAGCGTCGATTATACGGTTGGCGCAAAAACCGTGGCCCAGGCGGTGCTGGAGCTTCCCGTCCTGCGGACCGAGGTTGCGCATGGCCTGGGTCTCTGGTTCGAGACCCAGCTTTTGGACGGGGTTGGCTACTCGACCGCACCAAGCAGCGGCGATACCGTGTATGGGCACACTTTTCTCCCCTGGCTCGAACCTGTGAGGCTAGAAGAAGGGGAGACCTGCTCGGTCGATCTGCGTGCTCACCTGATTGGCAATGACTATGTGTGGCAGTGGGAAACCCGTATGCCGGCCACCCGCCAGCACCCCGCTGTTCATTTCCGCCAATCCACCTTTTTCAGCAGCGTCTTCTCCCCCTCATTCCTCAGGAAGCATGCCAGCGCTTTTGTGCCGGTGCTCTCGGAAACTGGGCTTGCCGAACGCTGGCTGTTGCAGGCCATGGACGGGCAGCGCACCCTCGAGAGCATTGCCGACGAAGCGATAAGGCTTTTTCCGCACGTATTCCGCCGCGTGGAGGACGCTTTCAACCGGGTTGCCGAAATCGCCGAAACGCTATCACGTTGAAGCCCAGGCGGCTTTAAACTGAAATCGGCGGAATGAGGAGCATCGTCTGCCTCCACTCTCTGCACGCGAAAAAGGTTTTCTCCGGCGCGACTGGCCGTTCCTGGTCGCCTGCTGCATGCCCGGGCGCGGTCTCGCGAGACGCGACGGCCAGGGAGAGGAAACCTGCGACTCCGATTCGCTTCTGTCGCTAGCCGAAGTCCACGGAGTCGCCGGGCAAGTCGCTGCCGCCTTGCGCCAAGCGGCGGATCTGCCGTCCGCGTCGCTGCGCGAAAAGCTGCGCGCTCGTCACCGCAATCAAGCGGTCGCCACCATAACCCTCACTGCCGAATTATTCCGCATCCTGGAGTTTTTCGGTGCGGCGCATATCGAAACGGCCGTGGTCAAAGGGCCGGTCCTCGCCGTCCGCGCCTATGGCGATCCCGCCGTACGACACTACGGAGACGTGGACCTGCTGTTGCGCCATGCCGACGTAGAGCGCGCCTCGGAAATCGTGGCCGGCGCCGGCTTCCTGCCGCGGGTTTCCCCGCGCGACATGGCGGCTCAGAAAACCCCCGGCCAATATTTCTTTTGCCGCGAGCGATCGGGCGCCGTCGTTGAGCTGCACACCGAGCGCACCCTGCGCTACTTTCCGCGCCCTCTGCCCGTCGAAGATTTCTTCCGCCGCAAAACATCCATCACCCTCGACGGCCGCCAGGTTCCCGCCCTCTCCCTCGAAGACGAATTCGTCCTGGTCTCGATTCACGGCGCCAAACATCTCTGGGAGCGTCTCGTGTGGGTTTCCGATATTGCAGCTACGGTTCATCGCCACCCCGAGCTTGACTGGGGCCTCATCCGTCAAACCGCCGCCGCGGTCGGCGCAGAACGCATGGTCCGCGTGGCGCTGCTCTTGGCGGAACACATTCTGGGCGTACCCGTTCCCGCGGAAATGAAAAGGGAAGTGGAGAACGACGCGGCCGGTCTCGCGATGGTAGGAAAAATAGAATCCTGGCTGCCTTACGGCGGCTCGGACCCGCCGCCGCTCAGGGAGCGCGCTCTGTTCCGCCTGCGCATGCGCGGACACCTGCTGTCCGGAGCGGCGTACCTCACGCGTCTCTCGCTGTCGACCACCGAAGAAGACTGGTCCGAGAACGGGCGATCCGCCGCGGCATCCCTCGGCGATGCGCTGCGCCGCCCGTTCCGGCTGGCCCGGAAATACCGCAAGCCTTCGTTCAAGTAGCGGCGGCGGGGAAGGCCCGGGCTCCCTCCGCCGTCTGTAAACGCCAGTGGACGGCGAGCGCCCTCATGCGTCAAACTCTCCCGAGCGGCTTGCCTCATGTCCCAACCGCGTGAGGGTATTCATGAGCGAATTGTTCAATCTCGATCAAGTCGCCGGCGAGCTTCAGAGCAGCAAGTCACCCGGCTCTGACGACGCCACCGGAACCGAACGCCTGGATCACTGGCTGGCCAGCCTCGTTCACCGCTACGGCAGCGATCTGCTTCTGGTCGAGGGCGCACCCCCGTGCATCCGCAAAGACGGCGAAGTCCGCAAAATTGAAAACGCCGGTCTGGACGGCGCTGAAATCGAAGCCGCCGTGGTGCCGGCACTCACCCCTCACGCTTTACAGCTTTTCCGCGATCACGGCATCGCGGATTCGTCTTACCGCATCCCGGGGCTCGGCCGCTTCCGCATTAACCTGCATCGGGAGCGCTCGCGTGCGGCGGCGGCCATCCGTGCCCTGCCTACCAAGGTTCCCTCGCTCAAAGAACTTCATCTTCCGCCGTCAGTCGAAAACCTTGCCCGCGTGCCGCGGGGGCTGGTCCTGCTCGGCGGCCCGGCCGGCTCCGGCAAGTCCACCACCATGGCTGCGCTGATCAACGACATCAATTACCGCGAATCGCGGCACATCGTGATCATCGAAGATCCCATCGAGTACGAGCACACGCACGTCCGCAGCGTTATCGAACAGATCGAAATCGGCACGGACGCGCCGGATTTTCCGACCGCCCTGCGCGCCGCCCTGCGCCAGGCGCCCGACGTCATTGTGGTCGGCGAAATGCGCGATCCGGAGACCATGCACATCGCGGTGGCTGCAGCGGAAACCGGCCACTTGGTCTTATCCACTCTGCACACCATCGACATGGCTTCCACCGTGGCGCGCATCTCGGATTCTTTTCCGCTCGAGCGGCAGAGCTCCATTCGCCAGGAACTGGCCATGGCCATAGCCGCCGTGCACACCCAGCTGCTGCTTCCAAAGAAGGGAGGGGGCCGTATCCCCGCTGCGGAGCTGCTCATGGTGACTTACGGCTCGCGCCATCATATCCGCCGCAATGCCCTGCAGCATCTGCACCAGGAGATTGCGCTTACCAAGAAGAAAGGTTCGTTCACACTCGAGGAATGTCTGGTGCAGCTGATTCATTCTGGCCAGATCGACCGCGAAGATGCCCTGCTCTGCTCGCTCCACCCCGACGACCTGGACATTCTTCTGAAGTCCACGCTGTCAGCCGGAGCTCATCCCTAGGCGTTGGCGGCGCCGCGGAGGGAGAAAACGAGAAGGCCTCCCGCACCGTGCGGAAGGCCTTTCTAACGCAAACCGCCCGGCGAGGTTCCTTCGCCGCAACAGCGAGACGGAGCTAGATCCTGGTTCTCATCTCCACTTTGCCCGGCTTGCTCTTGGTCGAGGGGATCTCCACGTCCACGTTCAGAGCGCTCTTGTTGCGTAGCACGCCGAGCTTGACCGTTTTCCCTTCGTTCGAGTCGCCCAGCTTCGAGCGCAGTTCTGCCAGGCCGTGGATCGGCTCGCCGTTAAACGAAGTAATCACATCTCCCGCCTTCAACCCGGCCTTCTCCGCAGCCGAACCGGCATTGACCGAGCGCACCAGAATCCCCTCCCCGTTCGGAGCTCCAAAATAGGAACCCAGCTGGTCATTGAGGTCTTCGGCATCGATGCCGAGGCGGGGGCGGTTCAGCAAAACTGTGTCGCCGTCCCAGTCGAGCCAAGGCGCTTCCGGCGCCGGCCAGACCTTGCTCATTTCCGGCATGCGGAACTTGAACACCTGCGGAGCTTCCTTCGACAGCAGCCGGTGGTTGTCCTCGATTTTGGAGAGCGTCGCGCTGAGCGTTTGCGCACGCCCATCGCGCCACACGGTGAGCTGCACGCTGCGCCCCGCAGGGATTTCGCGAATCATGCGGCGGAACTGCGCCGTGCCTTCAACGCGTTGACCGTTGATTTCCGTAATTACGTCGCCGTCCTTCAACCCGGACTTCGCCGCCGGGCTGTCGCTCAAGACCTTTCCGACGACCACACCGCGCTCGCCCGGCAGCCGCAGCTCCTTCGCTTTGGCGGCGGTGACTTCATGCGTCTCGACTCCGAGCCAGCTTCCGCCCTCATCGGCGACCGGCGTCACGATGTTCAAACCGCTCTCGGCGTCGTCAAAGTCCGGCGCGACCGGTGCGACCTTAGCTTCCGGCTTGGTCGGCTCCGCTTGCTGCTCCTGAAACGAACCCGACGGGCTCGGTAGGGCCACCAGTCCAAGCGCCAACACCGCCGCGCTGGCGGCAACCAAAAGGCTTTTCTTGTCCATGTGATTCTCCTCGTTGCTGGCCACGGCACACAGCCGGGAGCCGGCGCCGGGGGCTCGTGGTTTTTAGACGCGCGGTTTTTTAAAGAGTCGTCAAACCGTGGTTCGTAAAGCCACCACGCGAATCGCTCCGTTGATGGTGTGCAGTCTGATCGGCGATCCTCCGTGGCCCAGCTTTCCATGGATCTCCCGCGGCTTCTCTGAACTTTGCTGCGCGAACGGCAGTTCCGACTGGAAATTTCCGTTCAAGCATCTGGCCTCGAGATCCGCCTGGGTATTGGTGGGCAGCGCCAGAATTACCGACCCATTGGTCGTTTCCGCCACGGTGTCTGCAATGCCGCGAATGTGCGACAGTTCGAGATGCACGTTGCCGTTTGTGGTGTGCGCGTGAACGCTGCTCTCGGCCTCAAAAACCTCGATGTTTCCGTTTACCGTGCGCAGTTCGTCCACCTCGCTTACGCCCGCAACGCGTAGCGTGCCATTTACGGTCCCGAGGTGCTCGACCTTCGCGTTGTGCGGCACGTGGATGGTGTATTCCACGGCAACCTCTACGCCTTCGTTTTGCGGGTAGCGCGTCAGGATGGAGACTCCGCTGGGCTTCGCGGTAACGTCAATCGACACGCGCGCGAGGTCGGACTCCTTGGTCTTGGCCGTCTTCACCGCGCGCACTTCCACGACGTTCCTGTCCCAGCCCTGCACTTCCACCGGGCCATTCACGTTCTGTACTTCCAGCGTGCCGCCGGGTTGCAAGGAGTAGGTTTGATCGAACTCCTTGCTGATGGCGAAGCCGGGTACCGCCGCGACCGCCAGAGCAAACGTCAACACCACCGCAGGAACGAGCAGCTTCGGAACTTTCATGGCATCCCCCTTCGAGGAAGGCTCGCGCCCGCAACCTTTACGTTCGACGCGAACTTCCCTTTTTCCCGAAGAACGTTTTGACCTTAGCCCCCAAGACCGCGTACCGCTAAACTCTTGGCTCGCTCATTCCTAATCCCGCAACTTGAATCTGAAGGTCACTGTTGAAATCACATCCACCGGTTTGCCGTCCATCCATACCGGCTTGCCGCGCCACTGTTTGAGAGCAGCGATCGCTGCTTCCGCCAGAATGGTGTCGCCTTCGAGCAGCTTCTGCACTTCGAGCCTGCCGTCCTGCGTCAAGCGCACCTGAAGTCGCACCGTTCCCTCGATGCCCGCCTTGCGCGCAATTTCCGGATACATCGGGTCGGGGTGCCGCGTGATGCGCTTCCAGAAGTCGTCGCCGTCCTCACGGACACCTCCGAGCAGCCGCACTTCGAGCCGGTCCACCCAGGTTCCGTCCCACACGCTTTCCGGATCGGGAACCGCCCGCGGAGCGCGGCCCGGCGGTGCCGTCGGAGCGGAGCTCGCGAGCGGCGCAGCGGCCGGGGTGTCCATCGTTTCCATGCTAGGCATAGCCATGGCCATGGGCGTCGCCAGCTCACGTTCCATGCGCACCTGCTGGTCGCGAACCATCGAACTCCACAGCGCCGTCTCGGAATCGAGAAACTGCAGCTTGATTTTCCCGTCCGTGGTCTTCAACCGCAGCAGGGCTCCGCCACCGTTCAGCGCGGCAACCGCCTTGACCGGGCCGGACCGCGGAGCGGATCTGGCGATCTGCAGCGCCAGCGCCGGATCGGCTTCGATCTTCTGCGCGCCCCCATTTTCTACGATGGCTTCGATGTTCGCCGCGAGGTTGCGCGGAAGAAACACGTTGATGTCGCCCTCGTCCGAGGTCAGCTGCGAAGCGCCCGCCAAGCTGACCCACTCATGCTCCTTCTCGGTAATGTCCGGATTGATCCACGCGGTAATCGTTCCCGAACCTGTCGCGGCTTTCACCGATCCGGAAACCCGCGTCAGGCAGATGCTGCCGCCGCTCGATTCCACATCCATGGGGCCCGAAACGTACATCACGCGAATGCCGCCGCCGCCGGTCTGCGCATGCACCGAACCTTTCACTTCGCCAAAATCGATCTGGCCGCCGCCGGTTTTCACCGCCACGAACTTTCCCGCTTTTCCCACCGTGATGTTGCCGCCTTCGGTCGCCAGCTCAGCCTTGCCTCCGATTCCCGCGGCGCGAATGTGCCCTCCGCCGGAGTGCAGGTTGGCCTCGCCATAGATGTATCCGGTGTTGATGTGGCCGCCGGCGGTGAATGCGGAGAGGTCGCCCGCCACATCCTCCACTTGAATGTGACCGCCCTCGGTTTGCAGTTTGGCTACCAGGCGCATCCCGGCGGTGGTTTTGCCGGGTCCGCGCATGAAATTTGTTCCGATGCGGCCGCCGACGATGTTGCCGCCTTCGGTCACCAGCGTTGCGGTTCCCCCGACATCGAAGGTATCGATATCCCCAGTGCCGGTAGTGATGTCCAGGCTGTAGCTCGCCGGAACGGAAACCTCAAAGTGCACCCACACCTGCGCCCCGCCCGTGCCGCGCGGAAGCTGCGGCAGGTTTCCGCTGATCTCCACTCCGGCCGGGGTGGTCTTGGCGCTGAAAACGTAGTGGTCCAGTAGTTCCGCCGCGGCTCCGCGACGGGCGTCGGTTTCCAGATGCACGGTGTAGCGAATCACCGGCGGCGCCCCGCTCTGCAGCGGCACAATGTGCACGGAGCCGAGGTCGGTGTTCAGGCGCAGCGTCAGATTCTCGCTGGTCGGCAGCACGCCGTTGAAATCCCGGCTGACGTGGCTGCCGCCCGCGCCGTGATCGTGTTCAGACCCGGCTGCGCCGTTCGGCTCCGTCGCCCGAAGCGGCGGCGAGGACACTGCGTTAGGAAACCAGGCAACTGCAAGGCAGTACAGAACGAATCGGGGAATGAATCTCGTTTGGCTCATCTCGCTCGGCAAAGGGTTTCGGTTCGCGAGAACATCTCGCGCTCTCTCCTGCACAAAATCTGGCTGACACTTGAAACTCGGCGCAAGCGGCCTACTGCACTTCCGCTGGACCAATCTGGCGCAGCGCCGCCGCGCTGCGCAGCCTGACATAATGATTCGGGTCGTGCCGCTCGAGATCCTCGAGCGCCCGCAGCACCCGCTGCACGGAAGGATCCGACGGGACCGCCGCTGGCGCGTTCAGCTCCACCAGAGGAGCATCGGAGCTGGGCATTCCCGGAACCCCGGCAACCTCCGCGAGCCCTTCCATCTCGAGCGAGCGCACCAGCAGATTGATGGCCTCTACCCGCACGCCGGGGTTGGCGTCCTGTTCGAGCGCCTGCAGCACCGCATCGCGCACATCTTCTTCCGACGCCACCTCGCGCAGCGACTCGAGCGCCTTCATACGCACCGCCGGATTGTGATCGTGGCGCGCCGCATCGAGCAACGCGCCGCGGATTTCTGCGTCGCGAATCTTGGCTTTGAGCGCGTCCAGGCAGTCGAGCCGCACGCCCGCGTCGAAGCGGTCGCTGTTCTTTACCACATAAGTCAGCACGCGCCGCACATCGCTGTCGTCCAGGTTCCCGGAGAGCACCACCGGCTGCTCCGCGCGAAGTTGCACTTGCAGGGTTCCTGGCGCGGCATCCGCATTCGGGGCAAAATTGATTCCCGAGACCGCCATCCTGGCTAACTGGTCATCGGTCAGCTTCGGTGCGGCCGAAACGCTCACGGCCCGGCCGATCGGGTTGGCGTTGTTCGTCGGCAGCCACTGCGAGAGTTGCACGCCCAGAATCGCGCCCGCCGCCAGCAGCCCCGCCGCGCTCCATCCCGGCCGTAGCGCCATCCACCGCCGCATAAAACTAAAAGGCCGCCAGGAAGCTTGTTCGACTGGCGGCGCTGACATTTCGTCTAGCGATTCGGCGAGTTCGCTGCGACACTGCGCGAGCAGCGTCCCGGTACGGTCTAGTTCATCGGCGACCTGGGGAACGGTCGACAGGCTCTCTTGAAACTCGCCCACTTCCTCGAGCTGCGCCCGGCACTCCGCACAAACCGTCAAATGGCTCTCGATCGCCAGACGCTCTTCGCGCGTCACTTCATCGCAGGACAGGAATACCAGCAGCGGCGCCACCTGGTCGCAACTCATTTTGCCCGCGGCGCTCATCGCAGCTCTCCGAGTTCCTGCCGCAGCTTCCGCGTGGCACGAAACAGCGAGTTCTTCACCGTCTCCTCGGTCGTTCCCAATGCGTCTCCTATCGCCCGCAACTTCAATCCCTGGTAGTGCTTCATCTCAAAGACCACCCGCTCGCGCGGCGACAGACGCTCCATGGCCTTCGCCAGCCGGGCGCGGATCTCCTTGCCCATCAGGCTGCGCTCCGGATCGAGGGTCGGTCTCTGCTCGCGCTGCACTTCAAAGAAGTCGCGGGTGCCCTCTTCCTGCCGGTTCATCTGGATTTCAGGTGCTTGATCTTCCGGGCGCGCCTGCCGCCGCCGCAGATGGTCCAGGCAGACGTTGGTCACGATGCGGTAGAGCCAGGTATAAAAACTGCATTCAAAGCGGAAGCGGTGCAGGTTGCGGTAGACCTTCAGGAAGGATTCTTGGTAGACGTCCCGGGCATCCTCCGGGCGCTTCATCAGGTTCAGTGCCAGCCGCAGCACATCCCGGTCGTAGCGGCGAACCAGTTCCTCGAAAGCCGCGCGGTTTCCGGCCTGAGCCTCGACGACGAGGGCGCGTTCGTCCAATTCCGGCAATGAGGTCACCGTCGCAAGTACGGCATCGTTGTTGCCGGACTTGCCTGCGCTATCGGCCAAAGCCAAAGCCCAGTGAGGAAGTGGCATATTCGCTTTCTCTTCGTGTTAAACCGCGCCGGTCACTCGGTCTGAAGAACTTAGCCAGACCAAAACCGGCCAGCCAAACGCCGAGCGCCGCGGTGTCATCCAATTTGGACGCACCACACCTTTCCACGTAAGCAGCCACCTCTATAGGATACAACGATCGAGAGCGCCCATTTGTTTCGGAATAAAACCCGCGCGGCGGGGTTGCCTCGAGGCGCTCGAAGCAGGGAAGTACCGCCCGGCCCCAACCGCACTCTACCGGGCGCTTCAGGCGGCAGGCCTTCGCTCGGGTGCGATCCACGCCGCGAGCGGCCAGGCCAGCAGCGCCAGCAGCGCAGCCAAGGCCAGGTAGCCCTGCTGCTGGTAGAACGCGTTCGGCTGCGAGAGCAGCGCCACTAGGCTGAGAAGAAGCGGCGGAATCGCCAGCACCAGGAAATATCCCAGCAGATTCATGCGCGCGATCCGCGTGACGCCGAACACCAGCGCGGCCAGTAAAATGAGCTCGGCGAGCCACTGCTTCAGGAAATCCACCGGGCTGCCCCACCCGCTCACCAAAGCCACGGAAACTCCCAGAAAAAGCAGGGCGCGAATCAGCGGGGCCTTGCAGTGCGCCAGAATGAATCCGCAGATAGCCGCGATGAGCCCCGCAAAGGCCAGCCCGCGCAGGACGGCCGCCGCCGGAATGGCGACTCCGGGAACGTAGGCATCAAAATCGCCGCCGAACGCCGCCGGAAATGCGCGGTGTTGCGTCGGCCAGTGCCCGAACGCCCACTCCGTCGTCCGCGCCAGCGCCAGCAAGGCTGCGGTTCCTCCGACGCCAATAAACAGCGCGTCCCGATAGTACTCGCGCGGCATTCCGCGCCAACCGGGCCAGGACACCTCTCCGTACGCCTGCTTTAGGAAAAACCACCCGATGGCGAACAGAATCACCACCAAGCCCATGTAGAAAAACGCGCCGATGATAGAACCGATTGCCAGGCCGCCATACATGAACTTCAGGGGCATCTCCGTCTGGTACTTCATCAGAGCCTGCGGTATGCGATTGCCGCAGGCGACCACGGCCACGAAAGCCGCCAGGGCGAAGAGCCCCCACAAGGTGAAGCGCCGCCACGGCACCTGCTTCATCAGCTCCGACTTGATCTCCCGCAGAAAGAAAATCAGCGCCGCGACCCCCACTGCGAGCGCCAACGCCATTACAAAGACGGTGTGCAGCGTCCGCGCGAGTGACTGCGCCTCCTGCTGGCGCTGCCACTGGTCGGGAATCTTGATGAACGTGCGGTAGCCCGTGAGCTGGTCTCCCGAAACATTCACCTCCATGCGGGCGAAGGCGTGTGTGGCGGGATCGGCGTCCTTGAGGGACGGCGGCCCGTCGAGCGGCTGCCTGGCCTGCCAGACCAAGAGGTGGTCGATGCGATGCGGCCTTTTCTTGGAGCTGGCGTCGACCAGCGTCCACCCAGAAAGGTCTATTTTCTTCTCTGACTCGAGATACGCGCTGGCTTTGGCCACCGCCTCGTCCTTGCTGAGCGAAGCGCCCGCGGTCGCCTCCGCCAGGTCGTGGCGCACGCTCTCGAGCGCGCCATCCGGGCGCAGTACGACCGAGTACTCTTCGGCTTGTCCATCGCGGAAAAACCGCGTGACCCACAGTGCGGCGGGGACCTGGGTCGCGTAGATCTCGTTGAGCGCTTTCAAGCCGAGCTTCTGCCGCAGGTACTCGTTCGCCATGCTGTCGCTCACATCCGCAAACGTGGTGACCCGGTGATAACTGGTCAGATCCACTCCGCGTTGCCGCAAAATCTCTTCCGCGCGCGCCCCGGCCTGTCTGGCGTTGACCGAGAGCTCGAGGTAATCGCCGAGGCGCACCGGCTGCAGTTTCAGTGCCGCCAGCCCGCCGAGCACCACACACACCGCCAGAAAACCCAGCATGCCTTTGGACAGCGGCGCGGTCGGCGCGGTCCCGAATTCTCGCCGCGGCGCTTCCTCGTGCGCTCTCTCCTCTTCCGGATCAGGCGCCTGGTTCAGCAACTCTTCTTCTGCTTCAAAGGTTCCGCGGCGCAAGCGCGAATAGACCGCGTAGCTGAACGGAAGGAGAACCGCCAGCCCCACCACCAGCCCGGAAATCCGGAAATACCAGCTGCTCGAGCGGATCAGCAGCAGGCCTACCAGTGACGCGTCGACCGTGTAGTGCCAGACGAGGGTGGCCAAAATTCCCCACCGCAGCATCACCAGGCCCACCGCGATTCCGATCAGCCCGACTTCGAGCCCCCGAATGTAGGGCGGCTCATTCGGATAGGCGGTGTGCAGAAATCCCCAAGAAAACGCAGGCAACACGATCGCCAGCACGCGGGACTTGGTGGCCTTCTGGAGGAAGGGAATGGCGAACATGCGGAACAAAAACTCTTCACTGGTCGCGGCCAGCAAGCCAATCGCAATTCCGCCAATCCAGGGAATCGCCGTGCTCACCGAATCTTCGTAATTGATCTCCTGCGGCGCCCACGCGCCAAAATGGTTGGCGATGAGATAAAACGCCACCAGGAAGCCCATCTGCGCCGCCGCCAAAGAGAGCCCCACGACCACCGAAGAGAAAAACTGCTTGGTGCGCAGCCCGCGCCACGTCAGGGCGTTCTTCAAGCGCAGGAAGTGCGGTCTCATCTCCCGGTAATACGGCTCGCCACCCGGCATGACCAGCGTCACCGTCAGCGCCGAGCCCACACCGAACAGCAGCGCTCCCAGAATCTGCTGCACGGTAAAGCTTCCGAAAGCCGTATTGGTGTCATACCCAAACAACTCGAGCGGCCAGCGGTTCAGCTGCATGGCCGTTAAAACCACCGCGACCAGTACCCCTAATTGCAACGCCAGCCGCCAGCTGGTCTTTCCTTGCCGGGTCAGCTGGATGCCCGACCACAGCGCTGCCCCGAACAGCAGCAGATAGGGAACGATGGCGATGGTGTTGTAGAACTCGTTTTTCGAACGCAGATGCCGGTAGTCCCGCTCCCACTGCTCCGGAACTTTCAGCGTTTCGATTGCCGAGCCGATCTGCGCTCCGTTCAGGGTGATCGTCAGTCGTTGCGGCGCGTCCTTGGCTCTGAATCCGCGCCGCTCCCAGGTGAAGGACCAATCGAGACGGTCGGGCTTCCGCGCCGAGTTGGCCTCCTCCGGCAGAAAGTCCCAGTCCGAATCCGCTTTGCCGAGCTTGGCGGTAAGAAAATCCTGCGCCGTCTGCTGCGCGCTTTCGCGCGTCGGCTGCGCTCCCGCCTGGGCCTCGGGGACTTTGTGCAGGTAGCCAATGATGTTGCCCTCGGGGCTCACGCTTACCTGAAACTCCTCCTCCTTTTCCGGCCTGAAGAAGCGCACTTCCCAGCGCCAGACATTGACTTCGGAAGCCATCAGCCGGTTGGCTTCCTTCAACCCCAGCTCGCGCTCGAGATAGGTTTTGGCGGTGTCGTTCACCCCGAAGACAATCACCGAGCGGTAGCCAGCCGTGGAGTTGCCGAGCGACTCCACAAAATTTCGCGCCCGCGCGAGCGCTTCGCTGCGCGTTACCTTGAAATTTACGCTGGCTTCGGGGAACGCTTCGAAAAAATGCCGCTGCGCGTACCAAAGCCCCAGGATGCCCGCGAGCACCCACAAAATCAGCGTCCGCTTTTCCGCACCGCTCAGCTGGACCTTGGCCACCATGGCCTCCGTAGTCGCAGTTTTCGAACCACCACTGTTTCATACGCCCGCCAAACGGCGCAAGTGA
>Ga0306920_100010077_pt1 | contig 12646 bp, 7 predicted proteins | sample flu12Cox44000170_FD_204666 | JGI IMG/M metagenome (GOLD analysis project Ga0306920, IMG submission 204666) | Lab enrichment of tropical soil microbial communities from Luquillo Experimental Forest, Puerto Rico - flux4day.12C.oxic.44.000.170 (v2)... | ecosystem: Environmental > Terrestrial >...
GGGCGAGCGCACGTCGCCACCAACCTTCCCATCTTCACGCACACCGGCATCCCCGGAAAATCGGCGCTGGAACAACTCGATATCTTCGAAGACGCGGGTGTCAAACCCGACCGCGTCGTTATCGGACACTTGGGAAATCTGGTCGATGCGAATGTCTACGTTCACAAGGCTATTTGCAGGCGCGGCGCGTTTGTCGGCTTCGATCGGCAGGGCCAAAACGGCGACGCACAGCAAGTTCCCATGGTCATGGCTCTCATCGAAGCCGGTTTCGCTTCGCATTTGATGTTCTCCGCAGATGCTTCCAGCGGCTACGCCAAGACCCTGACCGTGTTTCTGCCGAAGCTGAAAGCGGCCGGCGCTAGCGATCAGGTCCTGCACCAGATCATGTTCGACAATCCGCGCAGGTTTCTGGCATTCGTTCCGAAACGGCCGCGAAAGAAGTGACGTCGCGGCGGCGCGCGGTATAGTACGTTTTACGGCGACCCTCCGCTCATTGCCGGCTGCTTTAGCGCTGCTTCTATGCGCCTGCCAGCGCATGCCCGAAACCTATGCTCCGCCCGAGCAGCGGCAGCCGTTTGAAAACTTCCGCCCCTATCGCTCGACGCGGCTTATCCACATGTCCGACGGCGACGCGGGAGCGCGCGTGGTCCGCGACGTGTATTACGACCCATCTCAGCCCTGGAGTTGGACCGGCCAGCACCCCACAGTGCGCCTGCCGGCGGGATCCAACCAGAATCTTCGCTACGTCATCGACTTCGCGTTGGCCGGCGCCACGTTTAAAGACACCGGCCCGGTAACATTGTCCTTTTACGTGAATGACCACCTACTGGACCGCGTCCGCTACACGGAGTCCGGGACGAAGCACTTCGAAACTCCGGTGCCGCCGGATTTCGTAACGGAGTATAAGGAGGCCACGGTGGCGGCCGAAATCGATAAAGTTTGGTTCGCAAAGGGCGACCGCCAGCGGCTCGGCTTCATCTTGACCAGCATCGGACTCAAGCAGGAATGATCCAGGCGTTCGCGGCGATTCTGGGCGCGGCCTTGACCTCCGGTGCGTGCTATGGCGCCGGTGATCTGCTGATTGGCAAGCTGGGTGTGAAGCTGAATCGCACCGAGCGTGCCCCGCTTGCGTTTATCCTCGGCGCGGCGTGCCTTCATTTGGCCGTTTTCGCCATCCTGGCGCTGCATCTGGCGTATTGGCCGGTGTTCGTGCTGTTGCTAGTGGGATTAATCGCGATCCCCGCTTGGAGGGCGGGCTTTAGCCCGCGCGAGGCTTCAGCCTCGCGACCGGGAGGCGGCGCTAAAGCACCGCGCGGGCTAAAGCCCGCCCTCCTGATTCTCTTCGGCGCGTTCACGGTTCTCTACTTCTTCCACGCTCTCGCCCCCGAATCCAGCCCAGACGGTTCTTCCTATCACCTCGGATTCGTAGCCCGATACCTTCGTGCGCGGGGCTTTGAACCGGTCGAGGACCTGTACGCCGCTTTCAGCGGCGGGATTGAGATGGTTTTCACTCCGGCGTTCGCGATCGGCAAACATTCCGCGGCCGCGCTGACGCATTTCGCCTTCTTGATCGCGCTAGCCCTGGCGGTGTTTGCTTACGGCCAGAGGCTCGGAAAACCTTGGGCGGGGGCGGCGGCCGCCTTCCTGGTTTATGCGAGCCCGGTGGTGGGCATCGATGGAACCAGCGCGTACGTCGACGTGGCTGCGGCGGCAATCACATTCTCGGTTTTCTATTGGATCGAAATTTGGGATGAAGTCCCCGATGACCGGCTGCTCATTCCGGCCGGTCTGCTCACCGGCTATGCTTACGCCGCCAAATACACCGCGTTCGCGATCTTTTTCTATGCAGCCGGCTTCGTTTGGTGGCGGCGTCGGAGCCTGCGTCCCGCGCTCACTATCGCCGGGCTCGCGCTGCTGACGGCCGGGCCGTGGATGTTCAAGAACGGGGTCGTATTTCACAATCCCGTGGCTCCGTTTGCGAGTGAGTTGTTCCGGAATCGATACTTTCACATAGCCACCATTCAGCAATTGGCGAACCGGTTCCAGCGCTATGAAATCGCCAATCTTTGGAGCTTGCCGCTGGAAGTGACCGTGCGCGGATTCAAGACGCAGGGCGTGATTGGGCCGGCATTTCTCTTGACGCCCGCGGCCCTGTTCTCGCTGCGCTTCCGCGCGGGGCGAAGGCTGCTGGCGGCGGCGGCGGTTCTTCTCGTAGCCTACGCCGCCAATATCGGTACGCGCTTTCTGATTCCGGAACTGCCGTTTCTAGCGCTCGCGCTGGCGCTAGCCATGGGGAATTCGCCCGGCTTGATCGCCTGCCTCGCGATTTTTCACGCTGTCACATCGTGGCCCGGAGTTGTAGGGCAATACGCCCCCGGGGCTTGGCGCCTCTCGGGCCGTGTGCTTTATCGCGAAGCTTTGCGAATCGTCCCCCAGGACCGCTACCTGCGCCAAGCCAGCCGCGGCTACGTCTTGGCCAGCCTGATAGAGGAGCACGTGCCCAAAGGCGAAAGAGTCCTGGCGTTGGCCGCAGTGGCGGGAGCCTACACGTCGCGTGAGGTGCTCACAGGCTTCCATGCCGCGTTTAGTGAGGATCTCGAGGACACGCTCAGTATCGGATGGGTCGAGTACTCCCAGCCGAGGGTGCTGGAACGGTGGAGGTTTCCGGAAAGGAACGCACGGAGAGTCCGCGTGGAGCTGGATGCCATGGGTCGCCCAGATGGGTGGAGCAACGACGAGCAGTGGAGCATCCATGAGCTACGGTTCTTCCACCAGGGGACTGAGTTGCCGCGGCGGCCTCAATGGCGGCTAAGCGCCTGGCCCAATCCTTGGGATGTCCAACTGGCCTTCGACAACTCGCCGGCTACGCGATGGAAGACATGGGAACGAGCGGCGCCAGGTGACTACATGGAAGTGGATTTCGGACAACCGCAAACTTTGGACGAGGTCCGCGTGGAAACTTCGTGGGATCACCAACTGCAACCTGAGGTGAAATTGTCCGATGAACCTTCGCGACGCTGGAACGCGCCTGGCGGCGATTTCCACGCCACCCCGGTCATGCCCGATCCTAATATCCGGAGGTATGCGACGCGCGAGCTTGCGCTCCGGGGAGTCGATTATCTGCTGATCGCGGACGACTCCCCAGGATCATTGGATTTTCGCGGCGACCCCGAGGGATGGGGGCTGGAGTTGGCTGCCCAGGGCGGCGGCGCACGGCTATACAGGATTGTTCCGCAAGCGGGAAGGCGGCAAGAGAAATGATCCAGTCGCTGGCGGCGATTCTGGGCGCGGCCTTAACGTCCGGCGCCTGCTATGCGGCGGGTGTTCTGCTGATTGGCAAACTTGGCGTGAAACTGCATCGCGCCGAGCGCGTGCCGCTGGCGTTCATTCTAGGCGCGGCATGCCTTCATTTGGCCGTTTTCGCAATCCTGGCGCTGCACATCGCGTACTGGCCGGTGTTTTTGCTGTTGCTAGTTGGAATGATTGCGACGACTCTGTGGAGGGCGGGCTTTAGCCCGCGCGAGGCTTCAGCCTCGCAGCCCGAGAGCAGCGCTAAAGCGCCGCGCGGGCTAAAGCCCGCCCTCCTGATTCTCTTCGGCGCGTTCACGGTTCTCTACTTCTTTCACGCCCTCGCCCCCGAATCCAGTCCCGACGGTTCTACCTATCATCTCGGATTCGTGGCCCGATACCTTCGCGCGCGCGGCTTTGTGCGGGTCGAAGACATGTACGCCGCTCTGAGCGGCGGCGTTGAGATGGTTTTCACTCCGGCGTTCGCGATCGGCAAACATTCGGCGGCCGCGCTGACGCACTTCGCCTTCTTGATTGCGCTTGCGCTAGCGGTGTTTGCTTACGGCCAGCGGCTCGGAAAACCTTGGGCGGGGGCCGCGGCTGCCTTCCTGGTTTACGCGAGCCCGGTTGTGGGCATTGATGGAACCAGCGCGTATATAGATGTCGCTGTCGCGGCGGTGGTCTTCGCGGTTTTCTACTGGCTTGAAATTTGGGATGAGCTGCGCGACGACGGGCTATTAATTCCCGCCGGACTGCTCGCCGGCTACGCCTACGCCGCAAAGTATACGGCTTTCGTCATGTTGTTCTATGCAGCCGGATTCGTTGTCTGGCGGAGCCGGAGCTTTCGTCCCCTGCTGAGACTTTCCGCGTGCTCCTTGCTAATGGCTGGACCTTGGATGCTAAGAAATTGGGTCCTTTTTCAAAACCCCGTCGCTCCGTTTGCCGGCGAGCTTTTCCACGATTCCCATTTCCACGTGATCACAATCCGGCAATGGGCCAGTTATCTCCGCCGTTACGAGGTGGCGAATCTCTGGAGCCTGCCGCTGGAGGTGACTGTTCGCGGCCTCAAAACCGCCGGTGTCATCGGACCGGTGTTTTTGTTGATACCCGTCTTTCTGCTTTCAATGCGTTTCCGCGCGGGGCGAAGACTGCTCGCCGCCGGATTGATCCTGCTCACGACCTATCTTGCTAACGTCGGAACGCGCTTTTTGATTCCCGAGTTGCCCTTCTTCGCCCTGGCTCTCACACTCGCTCCCGGCGATTCGCCAGGATTGGTGGCGTGCCTCGTGATCTTTCACGCGATCACCGCCTTGCCGAGCGGAGTGGAGGTTTACGCCATGCCGGGCTTATGGTGCCTTCCGCACCGCGTGCTCTATCGCGAGGCGCTGCGGATCGTTCCGCAGGACCGATACTTGCGCGAGCAGAGTCTAACGTACGATTTGGCTCGCCTGGTGGAAGAACATGTGCCCAAAGGCGAGCGAGTGCTCGACCTGGCCGGCGTCGCGCACGCTTACACATCGCGCGAGATGCTGGGCGACTATTATTCCGCGTTCAACGACGACCTCAAGGATATGCTCAACACAGGATGGTATGCCTCCTACCAGCCCCGGGTGCAGGAGCAGATCCAGTTCCCGGAAAACACAGTCAGCCGGATCCGTATCGAACAGAGTCGCACAGCCAGTCCGGGAGAGCAGTGGAGCGTCCATGAGCTGCGGTTCTTCTATCGCGGCAAGGAACTGACCCGTCGGCCCGAGTGGCGTTTGAGCGCGCGGCCGAATTCGTGGGACGTGCAGTTCGCCTTCGACAACTCGCCCGCCACGCGATGGAGGACCTGGGAGCGAGCTGCTTCCGGGGACTATGTTCAAGTTGATTTCGGACGGCCGGAGGCAGTGGATGAGGCCCGCATCGAAACCTCGTACGATCACAATCTGCAAGGGAAAGTGAAACTCTGGGACCAGGCCCTCGGGCGATGGATCGAAGCCGACGGCGAACACCGGACTGGCGTTCTCAAGCCTGATGCCAATATCCGGCGCTATGCGACGCGAGAGATTGCACTTCGTGGAGTCCGTTATCTCCTTATACCGGATGAATTCCAGGGGTCCTTCGACTTTCGAGGCGACCCGGAAGCCTGGGGTCTCGAGCTGGCGGCTCAAGGATACGGCGCGCGGCTGTATCACATCGTTCCGTAATGGCGAAGCTCTACTTGGGAGTGGACGGAGGGCAATCCACCACCACCGCCTTGATCGGCGACGAAGCCGGGCGGGTGGTGGGGTTTGGGCGCGCTGGTCCATGCACTAGCTTGGAAAACATCGAACAGGCTTTGGCTCAGGCTTTCGACAACAGCTCGATTGAAGCCCCGGGCGCGGCTCAGTTTAAGTCGGCGTGCTTTGGCCTGAGCGGCGGCGCGGCCGGAAAAGAACCTCTGATACGAAAACTTGCCACGGCCGAGCATTATCTGATCACGCACGACGCCTGGGTGGCCCTCGCGGGCGCGACCGCCGGCGAGCCGGGGATCATAGTCATAGCGGGCACCGGATCGATCGCGTTTGGAAAAAACCGCGACGGACGCACGGCGCGGGCGGGCGGCTGGGGTTACATGTTCGGTGATGAGGGCGGCGCGTTCGACATTGCGCGTCAAGCTCTGCGCGCGGCGCTTCGTCAAGAAGAAGGCTGGGGTCCCCACACCGCCTTGCGACAGACCCTCCTGGACGCAACGGGCGCGCCAAATGCGAACGTATTGCTGCACCTCTGTTATTCAGGGGATCTTCCGCGCGCCCGCGTCGCTGCTTTGGCGCCGCTTATCTCGCAGGCCGCGGCCGGGGGCGAGCCGGCCGCGCAGGATATCTTGAAAAGCGCGGCGCAATCCCTCGCAACTTTGGCGGCCGCCGTGCGCGGACAACTGTTTCGGCCGGACGAGGCTGTTCTAGTGAGTTACTGTGGCGGAGTTTTCCGCAGCCAGGGATTACACGAACGCTTTCGAATGTTGGTGGAGCTAACGGATCTCAATCGCGCCGTTCCGCCTCGATATGGGCCGGCAGCCGGCGCGTTGTTGGAAGCCTATCGAATCGCCGGCGTTCGGCGCGAATTGACGAACATTCCGGATCAGGAGTCTTAATTGGAACCTGTCTCGCACTTCTTTTATTCACAGCGTCTGAAGCTTCAATTCTGGGATTGGGGCCGCGAGGGAAAACCGGTAATGCTGCTGGTGCATGGCGGCCTGGACCACGCGCGAAGCTGGGACTGGGTGGCGCGCGCGCTGCGCGACGATTTTCACGTCTACGCGCTCGATCTGCGAGGGCACGGCAATAGCGCCTGGGCTCCGGGCGCGCTCTATAGCGTGGCCGAGCATGTCCTGGATCTTTCGGGCTTGGCGGATATCGTCCAGGGTTTTCCCGTGCATATCATTGGGCATTCGCTTGGCGCCGTAGTCTCGCTCGTCTATTCCGGAATTTATCCCGATCGTGTGAAGAAGGTCGTAGCCATCGAAGGCGTCGGCCTGCCGCCAGTGCGGCGCTGGGACCAGACGACGGGCGCCGAGCGCATGCGCCAATGGATCGAAAAGGTGCGCGGCGCCGAGCAGCGGACGCCTCACAGCTATCCGGATCTGGCTTCCGCCGTAGCGCGCATGAAGGAGGCGAATCCATTTCTTTCGGACGAGGTCGCGCGGCATCTGACTCTGCACGGCACTAACTGGAACGCCGACGGATCGATGATCTGGAAGTTCGACAACTTCGCGCGGCTGGGCGCGCCATATGGAATGAATGTTGCGGAAATGTCCGCGGTGCTCGGCTGTATTCAATGTCCCGTGCTGCTGTTCTGGGGACGCGAGAGCTTTGCGATGGATCCGGAGCTCGCGGGCGAGACCGCCGCTCTTCGGGATCTTCGAATCGTGAAAGTCGACCGCGCCGGCCATTGGGTGCACCACGACAAGCTCGAAATTTTCCTGTATGAGACGCGGAAATTTCTCGAGGATCGAATGAATTGACCGCGCTCAGCGCGCGCCGTCCGCGGCTCGTTGCTCGCGCTTGGTGCGGATCTCGCGCACCGCGTAAATCCGCCGCCCTTGGCTCTCGAAATACGTTCGCGTGAGGACTTCGCCCAGTAGCCCGGTGCAGAACAAAATCACGCCGGTCACCAGAGCCAGTCCTCCCACTGCGATCAACGGTCCGTGCTCTTGAATGATGTCCTGGCCCGTCCAGATCTTCAATCCCGCGAGCCACGCTAGAAGCCCCGCGCCGAGGCCCGCGCTTGCCAACCCCCATTTTCCGAAGAAGTGCATGGGCCGCGTGAAGTATTTGAGGAGAAACCAGACGGTGAAAATATCGAACATCACGCGGAAGGTGCGCCCGAGACCGTAATGAGAACCTCCGCTTGAACGCGGGGTGTTGCGGATGGGCACTTCTGCGATGCGAGCTCCATACAAGGCGGCAAGAGCCGGAATAAAACGGTGCAGCTCGCCGTAGAGATTCACGTCCTTGAGGATTTCCGCGCGATACGCCTTGAAGGTGGTGCCGAAATCGCGGAGCTCCACTTTGGATGCTTTCGCCATCAGCCAGTTGGCGACTCGCGATGGGAACTTACGAGTTACAGCGTTATCCAGCCGGTTCTTGCGCCATCCGCTGGCTATGTCGTAGCCCTCGTCGATTTTTTTGAGCAACGCTGGAATATCCTCCGGAGCATGCTGCAAATCGCCATCCAGCGAGATAATAATGTTGCCTTGCGCTTCGTCGAAGCCCGCCGCCAGAGCCGCCGTTTGTCCGAAATTCCTCCGGAGCCGGACCACTTTCATGTGGCCGTCGGTTTCGGCAAGATTCGCCAGCAATTCAAAGCTGCGGTCGGTGGAGGCGTCGTCGACGAAGAGGATCTCGTACGGTCTGCGAAGTTTTTCGAGCACCGCGGTCAAGCGGTCATAGAGCGGCAGAATGGACGGTTCCTCGTTATGAACCGGAACCACCACCGAGAGACTGGACATGTTGCTGCCAGGATAACATTGGCCGTTTGGCAGGCCGCATGATAGTGGCTCCTCGCTAAGGCGCAAAGATCTCAAAGCTTTCTTTGCGATCTCCGTGTACTTGGCGAGAAATCTTCCAGATATCCATGTTGGATTCAGACCCCGAGCAATGCCGCGCTCGCCGGAATACCAGTCAACTTAGCCAGCGCGTAGGCATACCACTGAAGCTGCCTTTCATATTGCGCTCGGCGCGGGGCCGAGTCGGCGTCCGTCTTGAAATCGACCACGACCCATCTGCCGTTTTCGAGGAACGCGAGATCGATCACGCCTTCCAGCCATCGCCCATGTTCGCCGGGGACAGCCGGCGGCAGCGCCAGGCAGAGCGGGTATTCGCGATGGTGGCGCGAAGCGGCGCGGGCGCGAGCGAGAATCGGATGGACGAGAGCGGCTTCCACGGCGGCTTGAGCAAGCTCGACGTCTTCCGCCGAGGCGCCAAGCACGCGCGCGTTTAACTCCGCGAAACGGCGTATGGTTTCGGCAGACGCATCGAGAGATACATCGCGCAGAATCGTGTGCACCAGCGTTCCGAAGCGCCTTCCGCCAGCCGCGCGCGGCTTGGTCGCGGCGGAAACGAACTCCACCGTAACCGGCTCTGGCGGCGGCGCGGGAGCTTCGCTCGCCAGGAATATTTCCATTTCCGGCTTCGCGGCCCCCGCGATCAATTGCTCCCGCGTCTGCCTCCAGGCGCGGTGCGCAGCCAGGCTCGCGCCGCCGTCTTCCTCAAGAACGCCTTTGACCACGTTGTCCTGCCACAACGTCTGGTTCTGCGCTTCCCCCAAGCTCAGCGCAAGTGGGTCCCACCAAACCACCTCATGTGGCCCCGCATGCGGCTCAATTAAACCCGGGCGCACCGAAAATTCAGGTTGGCGATCATACTCCAGAGGCCGCGACACCACTGTCGCGGATCCGAACGAAGGGCAACCCCGCGCGGCGCGCGCGTTGCGCCAGTTCGCTCGCGTGGGATAAAGCGCCTTGAAAAACGGGCCGAGCCAGCTATCGGCCGGATAGGGATCGTCGCCCACGGCCGGAATCACCAGCAGATCCCTGGCGCGCGTAGCTGCGACATACGCCACGCGAACGCCTTCCGCGCGCTCGCGCTCGGATTCCACGGCCGCTTGTTCGCGCAGCTCCCATGGCGCACAGCCGAGCAGCTCCACCGCGCACAATTTCTTTTGTCCATCCACGTGCTGCTCAGGCTCGTCACGCGAAAGCCCGCTGGTCAAATCGGCCAGAATCACCACCGGGAACTCCAGTCCCTTGGCGCTGTGGACGGTCATCAGCCGGACGCCCGCCGAATCTTCCTCGAGCACCGGCGCTTCGGCGGCTTCTTCCTTTTCAGCCTTGGCGGCGAGTTCTTCCACAAAGCCGCGGAAGGAAATGCCGCCGGTCATCTCGTAGCTGCGGGCCAGCTCTGCGACTCGCGCGACGTTGGCGAGAATCTGCTGCCCACCGGGCCTGAGCAGGAATCCGGCGTGCGCGCGCGTCGCTTCGAGCAGGGCGTTCACCGTGGCGGCGAAGGGCTGCCGGTTACGCCCGCGATGCAAGCGGGCGAGGAGATCGAGCGCTTCGTGAATCGATGGGAATTCCGCATCCTCCGTCTGGTGGAACGGGTGCAAACGTCCGTGCCGATGCCGGTACAGAAACAGCGACTCATCCGGAATGGCGAACAGCGATCCTTTCAACGCCGCGAAAACGCTCAGCTCGTCGTCCGGCCACTCGATGGCTGTGAGCGCGGCGCGTAGCGTCTCCACTTCCTCGCGATGATGCAGCGATTTCGAGCCCGCCAGCAAATGCGCGATGCCGCGCTCCTCCAAGGCGCGGACAGTCTCGCGCGTCAGATCGACCTGGCCGTAATTCCGCTTGCGGAACAGCACGGCGATGTCTTTTTCGCAATATCCCCATTGGCTTTCGTTCACCAGCCAATCCACAAACGCGGCGATCGCTTGCGGCAGACATTCCGCCACTTTCTGCTTCGAAAGCCGCTGCGTGGCATACGGCTTCGGAACCGGCAAGGCGATTACGCTGGGGCGGCCCTCGATTTCATCCCTGTCCCTTTCCAGCGGCGCCCATTCGGCGTGGCCGCCCGCAACGTCTCCATCCATCTCTGTTTCAAACGCGGCATTGACAAATTGTTGAATATTAGGCACGGAGCGGAAGCTCCGCGTGAGGGCGACCCGTCCGGCGCCCCAGTCTTCAAGGAGCTGCCGCACCTCGCGATACAGCATGAGATCGGCGCGGCGGAACTTGTAAATCGATTGTTTCGGGTCCCCTACCAGGAACAGCTTGCCGGGTTTGGGCTTTGCCTTTCGCCAGTCCGGCTCGTCCGAATTTTCCGCGCACAGAAGCAGCAGGATCTCCACTTGCAGCGGGTCGGTGTCCTGGAATTCGTCGACAAAGATGCAGGCGAAACGATTTTGCAGATAGGCGCGGACGGCTCTCTGATCCCGGAGCAGATCGCGGACCTTCGACAGCAGATCCACAAAATCCAGCTTTCCCTGCCGGCGCTTTCGCTTGCTGTATTCTTCCAGCAACCCTCGCATTTCCTCGCGGAGGAGAGCGGCAAGTTCGGCGTCCGCCCGGATGCGAAACTCTTCAAGCCACCGGATCAGCTCGTCGCGCTGCGCCAGTAGAGCTTCGCGGGCCACGCCTCCGCCATACTCGCCAGAGCCTTTCCTGGACGAATTCCTCCGCAGGTCGCGGGCGAGCTTGATGAGCAGGCTTTCCAGCGCGTCGTAGTCCCGTGACCCGGCCCCTGTGTGGGCTCGTTCGGCATTGGCGATCCAACCGGCGAGCTCGCGGGCGGGACGCAGCGCCAGATACAGATTGTCGTTGACGCGCCGCGGGCGCGCGCCCAGCGCGGCCAATTCGCGAACCATGCGAATCAGCGTATCGATCTCTTCCGTGCGCGCAAATGGCTCGCGGCGCCATTCCGCTGGGTAATCGCGCCACTCCGCCAGCTTCCATCCGGCGTATTGGAGGCGCTCAAAGGGCGACGAATCGTCCCAGGAGTCGCGCCACGCCAGACGCGCGAAGGCGCGGCGCAAGCCGGGAGAATCGCGGCCCAACTGACGCTCTAACCAGACGCGGAACGACTGCTGGTAAATGCGGGCGGATTCCTGCTCGGCCAGCTCCTCGAACGCCGGATCGACATTGGCTTCCACGGGCCGCTCGCGGAGGATCTGCGCGCAGAAGCTGTGGATGGTCCCGATGGAAGCTTCCTCCAGGCGCGCCAGAGCCTGCTCGAGCGCGGCTCGCCGCTCGCCCTCGGCCTGCTGGCGCTGCTCGTCCAGTTCCTGGCGCAGCTGCAGCTTCATCTCGCCCGCCGCCTTATGCGTGAAGGTGACGGCGGCAATCTCGTGGATTTGCGCGCGGCCGACCGCGAGCGCCTCGACGATGCGCCGGACCATCTCCGTGGTCTTGCCCGTTCCCGCCGAAGCCTCGACGATCAGATTTTCGTCGAGCGAGGCGCGGATGCGCGCGCGCGCGTATGCGTCGGACGAGACTACGGCTGTCGAGGAATATGCAGCCGGATTCATCCCATGCCTCGAATCTCAAACAGCGGCTCCAGCCTCTCTTCGCGCCGGTTTTTGTAACGGCTGAATCGCTGCTCCTCGTAGGGTCCGCATACAAGCCGGTAATTGCAGTAGCGGCAGGCGTCCTTTTCGGGAGCGGGAGGGAGGAATCCGGAACGAATCGCGGTATCGATGTTGCGCAGCACGGCGGCGAGCGCCCCGCGCGCCCGGTCGTTCAGCTCGATTCGCATGGCCTGATATCCTCCGCGCTGCGAAGCGTAAAACAAGCGCCCGCTTTCCACCTTGGCGCCGAGGATCTGTCCGGCGGCAAGGCCGTAGAGCAGAGGCTGTAGCGCGCGCCCGCCGCCGACGAAGAGCGGAACGCGCTCCGGCGCCTTGCCGGATTTGTGATCGGTGACGCGTAAAATGCCGCTCTCCATGTGCCTCTCGATCAAGTCGATGGAGCCTCTTAAGGTGACGCCTTCGTCAAGCGCAGCCTGTTGCACCGTGCTCGAAGGATCGCGCCCGGCGCGGGGCCCCAAGCCGAAAGAGAACTCGAAATGCAGCGGCTCCCAATCGCTGTCGTTCTGCGCGGCGTGGTGAAGCCAGCCGCGGAGGTCTGTCCGCAGGTCTTCGATTTCGGATTTCCAAACACGCTCGATGGCCGGCGCGAGCGCCTCGTAGTGCTTGGCGGCGATGTGGTCCAGCGTGCGATCGCAGGCGGCGAGAGCTTCGCCGAGCTGCTCGGGCCGCCGCTCGCGGTCGAGCGGCAACAATCCGGCTTGCCTCAGCTCGCCCAACAGCGAGCACTGCACTTCATGGAACAAGGCGCCGC
>Ga0306920_100010078_pt1 | contig 12645 bp, 9 predicted proteins | sample flu12Cox44000170_FD_204666 | JGI IMG/M metagenome (GOLD analysis project Ga0306920, IMG submission 204666) | Lab enrichment of tropical soil microbial communities from Luquillo Experimental Forest, Puerto Rico - flux4day.12C.oxic.44.000.170 (v2)... | ecosystem: Environmental > Terrestrial >...
CCGTGCCGGTGTCGACGTGGCACGGCCGAGTGCTACGACGTGGCGGGTCGCTCCGGGACCGATCCACGCGCGGGACGTCGTGATCGAACCTGACCTTTCGAACGCGGCGCCGTTCCTGGCCGCGGCACTCGTCACGGGCGGCGAGGTGACGATTCCGGGCTGGCCCGCAGCGACCACCCAGCCCGGCGACGCGTTGCGCGAAATACTCGCGCGCATGGGCGGTTCGGTGACGCTGTCCGGCGACGGCCTCACCGTGCGTGGTGGCGGCACGATCACGCCCATATCCGCCGATCTGCGCGACGTCACCGAACTCGTCACGGTGGTCGCGGCGCTCGCCGCCGTGGCCGACGGCCCTTCCCGGCTGACCGGGCTCGCGCACATGCAGGGCCACGAGACGGACCGGCTTTCCGCGCTGCGCGCCGAACTGACCGTGCTGGGCGGCGAGGTCTCGCAGTCGCCCGACGCCCTTGACATCACCCCGCGTCCGCTCTCGGGCGGCGTCTGGCGCGCGTATGACGACCACCGCATGGCCACCGCCGGCGCGGTTCTGGGACTGGTCGTGGACGGGGTCCAGGTCGACGACATCGCGACGACGAGCAAGACCCTGCCGGACTTCCCCGGCATGTGGGCACGGATGCTAGGCCGCTGACGCGTGCCTCGCGACGTCCGGCGGCTCGACGAGGACGACGTCCGGGTGCGACCCGGTCGGGGCAGCCGCCCACGGTCCAAGCAACGCCCCGAGCACGTAGACGCGGCCGACGGCATGGTGCTCACCGTCGACCGGGGCCGCTACGCGGTGCTCGTGGACGACGTGACGGTCACCGCGATGCGCGCACGTGAGCTCGGCCGCAGGGGCATCGTTGTGGGTGACCGGGTGAGCGTGGTCGGCGACCTGTCCGGTCAGCCGGATACGCTCGCCCGCATCGTCCGGGTGCATGAGCGAGAAACCGTACTGCGGCGTACGGCAGATGACACGGATCCGCTCGAACGGATCATCGTGGCGAACGCCGACCAGATGGTGATCGTCGCGTCGCTCGCCGAACCGCCGCCCAGCTACGGGTTGATCGACCGCAGCCTGGTCGCCTGCCTTACCGCTGGTCTGGAACCCCTGCTGTGCATGACCAAGGCCGACCTAGCCGGGCCGGAGGAGGCCCTGGCCCGGTACGCGCAGCTCGACGTGCCGGCGGTGGTGACGAAGCACGGCAAGCCGACCTCCCTGCGTCGCCGGCTGCGCGGGCGCACGTCGGTCTTCATCGGCCATTCCGGCGTCGGCAAATCGACGCTGATCAACGCCCTCGTGCCGGGTGCGCAACGCGCGGTCGGTGCGGTGAGCGCGATCGGCAAAGGCCAGCACACGTCGAGCTCGGCGGTGGCATTACGACTGCCGACCGGTGATGGCTGGGTGATCGACACACCCGGGCTGCGCTCCTTCGGGCTGGCGCACGTGAGTGCCGACGATCTGCTGTGGGCGTTCCCGGACCTGGAGGACGGCGCGGTGCAGTGCCCGCCCGGCTGCGAGCACCAATCCGCGCAGGCCGGCTGCATGCTGGACGCCTGGGTTGCCGAAGGCCATTCGACGCCGGAGCGGCTCGCCGCGTTCCGCCGGTTATTGGTTAGCCGTTCAGCTGAGCCTTCCTAGGCTGGTGAGCGTGGCCCTCACCTTGACCAGCATCAACCGCTACCCGATCAAGTCGTGCCGGCGGGACGAGATGCCGCAGGCGGAGGTCGAACCGTGGGGCCTTTCCGGCGACCGGCGCTGGATGCTGGTCGATGACGAGGGTGAGGTGGTGACCGCCCGAGAGCGCCACCAACTACTGCTGGTGACCCCGGTGCTCGACGGTACCGCACTGCGGCTGCACGCACCGGGTCGTCCGTCGCTGACGGTCAAGGTGCCCGATGGCGAGCTCGCCACGGTCACGATCTGGAAAAGTCGGATCGCTGTGATGCCGGCCGCGCCCGAGGCGCATGCGTGGTTCAGCGAGCTGGCCGGCATGGCGCTCCGCCTGGTGTACCTGGACGATCCGATGCGCCGGCGCCCAAGCCCGCGATTCAGCGCGGCGGGCGATCGGGTGGCGTTCGCCGACGGGTACCCGCTGCTGCTGGCGTCGGAGGATTCGCTTGCGTGCTTGAACCGCTGGATCGCCGAAGGCCCGCGCGCGTCCGATGGGCCGCTGCCGATGACGCGGTTCCGTCCGAATGTCGTCGTGGGTGGTGCCGCGCCATGGGCGGAGGACGGCTGGCGGCGACTGCGCATCGGCGAGGTGACGTTTCGCGCGGTCAAGGGCTGCGACCGCTGCGTCATGACGATGATCGATCCTGACACGCTGAGGACGACGAAGGAGCCGATCGCGACGCTCGCCCGGTACCGCCGCTGGGGCGGCGCAACATGGTTCGGCATGAACCTGATTCCGGACGGTGTTACCGCCGGCGCCATTATCCGAGTCGGAGATCCCGTCGAGATCCTCAAGGAAGTCGACGCTTCTGACGGGCCGCCGCGGTAAGCGTCGCTTCGGTCACCTTTTAGAACGGCAGCGACGGACGGGGACTCTCGCTGCCCCGCTCAATCTTCCGGTGCCGGCTGAGATAAGTCATACGCAACCGCACTTCTAGGAAGTGCTTCGCATGCACACCTGTCGGGCGCTTGAGCACTCGACGTTTCTCGTCTGCCGAATTGACGGCGGCAGGTGACGACGGGCCGGGTCATCCTCCGCGCGTGATGCACCGCGCCCTCCGGTGGCGAATGGTGGCTAGGCGGAGGAGGTCGGCTTGTGCCCGTACATCCGAGGTCCGAGCCAGCCGGTGACGGCCGTCGTCACCGGCGCCGGCGGAGCTGATCGCAATGGCGCACGCGACGGACAAACGCACCGAGGCGGCCCCCGCGCCTCCCGATCCGATGGCGCTGCTTCGATCTAAGAGCTACGTCGTCATATTGGTCGTATGCGCGGTGCTCGGCGTGCCGATCGCCATGATCTCCTACCTCTTCCTGCAACTTGTCGACCGCCTGCAAACGTGGGTGTACACCGATCTGCCGAACGGCCTGGGCTTCCACGGCGAGCCGACATGGTGGCCACTGCTGCCGCTGTTGGTCGCGGGCGTCGTGGTCGGACTGGTCGTCCGGTACGTACCGGGCCGTGGCGGCCACTCGCCGGCCGACGGATTCAAGACCGGCGGCGCACCGTTTACGCCAGTCGAGATGGTCGGCGTCGCGATCGCCGCTATCGCCGGCATCGGACTAGGGGCCGTCATCGGTCCGGAAGGCCCGCTCATAGCCCTCGGGGCGGGACTGGCTGCGGCCTCCGTCCGCGTGATCAGGAGAGGGACACCGCAACAGGCGGTGGCCGTGATAGCCGCTTCGGGCAGCTTCGCCGCTATCAGTACCCTGCTCGGCTCGCCGCTGATCGGCGCATTCCTGCTCATGGAGACGGCCGGGCTGGGCGGGCCGATGCTCGGCGTGATCTTACTGCCCGGTCTGCTGGCGGCCGGGATCGGAACCCTGATCTTCGTCGGAATGAATTCGCTGACCGGTTTCGGACCCGTGTCACTTTCGATTCCGAACCTGCCGCCGTTCCTCCGACCGGACAGTGCCGAGTTCGGATGGGCGCTCGTCGTCGGAGTCGCCGCCGCTGTTGTCGGCACGGCCATACGGTGGCTGGCGCTCACAATTCGGCCGCACGTCGAGCGGCGGTCGCTGGTTTTGACGCCGGTGGCCGGCCTGATCGTCGCCGCGCTAGCGATCGGCTACGCCGAGGCGACCGACAAGAGCTCCGCGGACGTCCTGTTCTCGGGTCAGTCGGGTCTGGGGCCACTACTGCTCAACGCGGCGCAGTACTCAAGTGGTGCGCTGTTACTGCTCCTCGTCTGCAAGGGCGTGGCCTACAGCGTGTGCCTGAGCGCATTCCGGGGTGGGCCGGTGTTTCCGGCGTTATTCGTCGGCGCCACCGGCGGCATCCTTCTTTCTCATCTGCCCGGGCTCCCGCTCGTGGCCGGAGCCGCGATGGGCATCGGCGCGATGAGCGTGGTGATGCTCCGGTTGCCGCTTACGTCAGTGCTGCTCGCGACATTGCTGCTGCAATCGGACGGGCTGGCGGTCATACCTTTGGTCATCGTCGCTGTCGTTGTGGCGCACGTGCTTGCGGCCCATCTGGCAGTAAGCCCACCGATGGCAAGACTCGGTATCGACGCACCGCCTGCTACCGCACACGCCGGTGGCGGTTGACGTCCGCGATCATCGGACTTGTGTGAATGGCGCCAGCTATATCGCGAATGGGTGCCACACCAACCGAGCTACTTCAGCGAATCCACCAGGCACAGGCAAGGGCTCGATGAAATCGAGGGCCGCATGTGGGAGCAGATGCGCAAGGAGCTGCACCCGGAACCGGCGGCGCTCACCTCGTAGGAAGTTCTTAGCTGCCCTCTAGCCCGGCCGGACCTGCCTATGCCAGGCACCTGACGGCTGAGGAGGCGGTCCCCTGGCGGGCCACCTAAAGTGTGTTCCAGCCTTGACGACCCGGGAGGCCGGCGATGCGCAAGTTCGTGATCATGGGCATCCAAGGCAGCGGCAAGGGCACCCAGGCGAAGCTGCTCGCGGACGACTTGGACCTCGAGCACATCAGTGTCGGCGACATCTTTCGGTGGAATGTCCAGCACCGCACCAAGCTCGGCGCCCAGGTGCGGCGCACTGTTGCCGCGGGACGGCTCGTTGGCGACGACGTGGTGGAGGCCGTCGTGCGGCAGCGACTGTCCGATCACGACTGGAACTACGGGTTCATCATTGACGGCTTCCCGCGCAACGCGCCCCAGGCCGAATTCTTTCTGGAGAGCTACGACATCGACGGTGTGATCAACCTGGAACTACCCGACGAGGAGATGCAGCGGCGCGTGCTGGCCAGGCGGCTGTGCACGCAGTGCGGCCTCGACTACAACCTGATCGCGCACCGACCGAAGGTGCCAGACGTGTGCGACGTGTGCGGCGGGCGTCTGGCCGCCCGTGAGGACGACAACCCCGAGGCGTTGGCCGTGCGCGTCGCGGACTACCACAAGCAGACCAAGCCGCTGATCGAGATCTTCCAGCGCAAGGAGTTCGTCGCGAGCATCGACGCCACGGCGCCCGTCCGCGAGGTGCAGGCGAAGATCCGCCAGCACTTCGACCTTCCGCCGCTTCGCGGCTAGCCCTGTTTCGCGAGCCACTCGCCCAGGACGTCGACTGCTTCGGCGATCTCGGCGGTGTCCCCGGCGAACGACATCCGGATGAACCTGCCGCCGTCGACGGGATCAAAGTCGACGCCCGGGGTGACGGCGACGCCCGTCTCGTCGAGCAGACGGGCCCCCCATGTCAGCGAGTCCGACGTCCAGGGCGACACATCGGCGTAGATGTAGAAGGCGCCGTCGGCCGGCGCGAGCCGGCTGAGCCCGATAGCGGGCAGGCGCCGGAGCAGCAGGTCGCGGTTGGCGCGGTAGCGGGCCACGTTTGCGTCCATTTCCGCGTACGCGTCGAACGCGTACACCGCGGCATGCTGCGCGAGAGTGGGCGGGCACAGCGCAAAATTGCTGGCCAACCGGTCGAGCGAGTCGAGTAGCTCGTCAGGGACGAGCAGCCAGCCCAGGCGCCATCCCGTCATGCAGAAATACTTCGAGAACGAGTTCACGACGATCGCGTTGTGGCTGGTGGACCAGGCGCACGACGGCGCGCCGCGGTAGGTGATCCCGTGGTAGATCTCGTCGCTTATCAGGCGAACACCATTGGCGTCGCACCACCTGGCGATACCAGCCAGCTCGTCCGGGGTCAGCATCGTGCCGGTCGGGTTGGCCGGGCTGGCGACGACGACGCCCGCAGGCAGCTCGGAAAGGGCGTCCAGCGCGGCCACGGTCGGCTGGAAGCGCGTGTCCGGGCCACACGGCAGTTCGAGCACCCGGCAGTCCAGGGACGTGAGCATGTTGCGGTAGGCCGGATAGCCGGGACGCGCCAGCACCACCAGGTCGCCCGGATCGAACGCCGCCAGGAACGCCAACAGGAAGCCACCCGACGAACCGGTAGTGGCCACGACGTCGTCGCGCGAAGCGGAAAGTCGATACCAGCGCCGGTAGTGGTGGGCGATCGCTTCGCGCAGCGCGGGGATGCCGACCTGCGACGTGTAGCCGAGCTGGTCGGCATCGAGCGCCCGGTGGGCTGCCGCCAGCACGGGAGCCGGCGCGGGCGTTCCAGGCTGGCCGGCGGCAAGCACATACGCCGGCAGCCCCGCGGCGCGACGGGCATGCGCGGCCTGCAGAACCCGCATGGCGTGGAAAGGCGGCACCCGGCCGCGGTCGGCGATGCTCACGTCAGCACGTCCACCCAGCCACCGGTGCGCCAATAGACGCCGGCCTCGCGGCCGAGCAGCCCCTCGTCGATCAGGTAACGGCGCAGCGCCGCCACGTCGTCGTGGTATGGGCGCAGCACCGCGTTCACTTCGGACTCGGGGTAACGCACGCCCGGCTCGAACAAAGTGGCCAGGTAATCGAGGACGATCCGCCGCTTGGCGCCGCGGCGCGGCATCGTGCGCAGCCGGCCGCCGGCCAAGTACGTATGCAGCACGCGGCGCACAGCCGGGTCGCTGACCCCGAAATCCTCGCTCACGGAGTTGGACGGTAGTCGACGCAGACGAGGCTCCATGGGCGTCCCTGCTTGCGGGTCATGACCAGCGTGGCCTTGGCGCCGCCGCGCAGCTTGAGCCGGCGGTGCAGCTGCTCGACGTTGCCCGCCAAACCGCGGCGACGGATGTCCACAGCGCCGAAGCCGAGCGCGGCGAGCCGGCCGGCGAGCGCCTTCTCCTTCCACGGCGCGGACTCGATCACCCGCAGAGTGCGCGCGAACGGCGTACGCAACGGGACGTCCGCGGCGAGGAAGGCAATGTGTTCGTCGATCTGCCACGTGCCGGTCGCCCGGGCAAGCTCGGCGACAAGGCCGGCCCGCGTCACCGCGGGGTTGGGGTCGAGCAAGTACTCCCCCGGCTCGCCGACGGGGACCGGAGCGCCCTCCTCGGCGACCAGGGTGTACCCGGCCGGAAGCACCGTCGCCCGCCGCGTGGTAGTGGCCAGCGCCGGTGACCAGGCGGTGGCCTCCTTCAGCTCCCGGCGGTCTGCGACGAACTCGAGTTCCCATCCGGGCGGGACGGCGTCCCGGTCGACGCCGGGCGCGAGCTTGACCGCGACGGCCGGCACTGACTGGGCGAGTCCCAGACACCACGAGAGGGGCGGCTCGCTCTCGCCGGTGGGCAGCCGCCGTTCGCCAAACCGGCGGGCGGGATCCACGAATGTCGCATCCACCCCGGCCAGATCTACATCGCGCACGTCGGCAAGTCGTGTCGTCACATTGCCCGCCACGCCATAGGCCTCGGCATTGAGCTCGGCGATCCGCAGGTGTACAGCATCGCTGTCGACCGCGAGGACGTCGTGGGAGCCCGCAAGCGCGATCAGATCGCCACCGATGCCGGTGCACAAGTCGGCGATCCGGCCCATGCCGCCAAATCGGCGCGCTCGATGCCTGGCGATGATCTCGGACGATGCCTGCTCAAGGCCGGGACGCGTGAAGAACATCTCTCCAGCACGGCTGAACTTCTTCGCCGCAGCACGGCGCAGCTCGGCCTGGGTCAGCGCGGCAGCCACCAGGTCGCCCGGGTAACGCTCTCGCAGCGCGGCGGCGAGCCGCATCGATCCGAGATCGTCCGTGTTCGCCAGCTCGGCCAGCAGCGCCCGGCCGGCCGGGGAAAGCAGCGCCTCGATCACCGCAGAAACGTTAGTGTCTCCTTGATGCTCAGGGAGTCGTTGCCGGTCTGGTCGAAGCCTGCCGCGCTACGGGCCGTCCGAGCGGCGGTCGTGGTGCCAGGGGTCTTCGCGTTGGCGTACGAGGTCATCGGCAATCTCCAGATGGCAACGTTCGCCGCGTTCGGTGGCTTCGCCACGCTCGTGCTGGCTTCCTTCGGCGGCAGCCGGCGCGACAAGCTCATCGCGCACACCGGCCTGGCAGTGACCGGCAGTGTGCTGCTGATCATCGGTACTGCGGTCAACTCGAACACGGCGTTGGCCGCGTCGGTCACGCTGGTCGTCGCCTTCGTCGTGCTGTTCGCCGGCGTGGCCGGGCCAGATGCCGCATCGGGCGGCGCGGCCGCGATGCTTGCCTACGTTCTGCCGGCTGCGTCGCCCGGCACGATCCACATGATCCCCGACCGCCTCGCCGGATGGTGGCTGGCGTCGGTCGCGGGCACGATCGCAGTGCTCGTGCTCTCGCCGCGACCACTCGGCGACCGGCTCCGCACCGCCGCCGCCCGACTGGCCGCGGCGCTGGCAGACCAGCTCAGCGCGGCGCTGTCCGGCGATGTGCGGCCCGAGCACCGTGACGCGACCATCGACGCCAAGCACGAGCTCCTGGCTGCGTTCACGGCCACGCCGTACCGGCCCACGGGACTGGCAACTACCGACCGTGCGCTGGAAAGCCTGGTCGGGCTGCTCGAGTGGTGCGCCTCCGTCGTCAACGACAGCCTCAGCGAATACACGGACCTGTGCGTCACGGAGGAGGTCGAACGCGAGCTACTGGCCTCCACGGCGGACGTGCTGCGCGACACCGCAGCGATGCTGTCGGGCGAGCACCGTCGTCCCGACCTGGATCGGCTCAACAGCACGCTCGCGGAAAGCATCCAGCACCTCCGGGACATGCAGCCGGATCGACCTGAATACAGCGACGCTGTACACCTGTCGTTCCATGCGCGGACGGTTGCGGTGGCCACGCAGGCCGCCGCCTCCGACGCGCTGATCACCACCCGGATGGCCGACCCCGACACGATCGCCGAGCAGCAGATGCGCTGGGCCGGTGGGCTGCCCGTGGGTGGCAGCCTCGCACAGGCGCGCCGACTCGTTGCCGGGCATGCCAGCGTGCGCTCGGTGTGGTTCCTGAACAGCGTGCGGGGCGCAATCGCCTTGGCCGCGGCGGTTGCAGTCGCCGACCTGGCCAGCGTGCAGCACGGCTTCTGGGTCGTGCTCGGCACCTTGTCGGTGCTGCGCACCAATGCGTCGGCGACAGGCTCCACAGCGTTGCGCGCACTGCTCGGGACCGTGCTGGGCTTCGCAGTCGGCGGGCTGCTCATCGTCGCGATCGGGACCGAGCCCGCGGCGCTATGGGCGGCGCTGCCGGTCGCGATCTTCGTCGCGGCCTACACACCCGGCACGGCGCCGTTCGCGCTCGGTCAGGCGGCGTTCACCGTGGTGGTATCGGTCCTGTTCAACCTGCTCGTCCCGGAGGGCTGGCGGATCGGCGTCGTCCGCGTCGAAGACGTCGCCATCGGCTGCGCGGTGAGCCTGGTCGCCGGGGCGCTGTTCTGGCCGCGCGGGGCAGCGGCCGTCGTCGGTGACGACCTGGCCGACGCCTTCCGCCTGGGCGGCGCCTACCTGGCGCAGGCGGCGCACTGGGCTCTCGGATTACGGCACGAGACGCCCCGCGCGGCGCCGGCCGTCACCGCAGGCGTGCGCCTCGACGACGCGCTTCGCGGGTTCCTTGCCGAACAGGGTGCCAAGCGGGTGCCGAAGAGGGACCTGTGGCGGCTCGTCACGGGCGCCACCCGGCTGCGCCTGACCGCGAACTCTCTTGCCGGGCTGCCCAACCCCGCCGTCGCTCCGGAACCGGCCGGCGGACAGCTCGGCGAGCGAGCCGAGGAGATCGCGAGCTGGTTCGACCGGCTGGCGGCGTACGTGGGACATCCGAACGGGCCCCGACCACCGCTCGAGCTGCCCGGCTCGGACCCCTTGAGCACGGCGAACCCGATCAGTTACCCGTCCTGCACGCTGTGGGTCGACGAGCATCTGCAGCACATCACGCCGCACCTCGCCGAGCTGATCGAGCCCGCCGAGGCCGTCGCCAAGCAGCGACGCACCCCGTGGTGGAGGTAGTTACAACAACCTGCGAATTGCTGCTACAGAGCGGTCGATGTCGGCCTCGGTCGTCGACCAGTTCGACACCGAGATGCGCGCCGCGGCCATTCCTTTCCACACCGTCGCGCCGAACCAGCACGTGCCCTCGTCCTGTGCGGCGGCGATGACCCGCTGCGTGACCTCGTCCGAATCGCCGAAGCGCACCAGGACCTGGTTGAGCACCACGTCGTTCAGGACCTGCACACCGGGCATCTCGTCAAGGGCTAGCGCGAAGCGCCGGGCGAGTGCGCAGCACCGATCGACCAGTTCTGCCACGCCGGGGCGGCCCAGTGTGCGCAGCGCCGCCCACACGGCAAAGCCTCGGGCGCGGCGCGAGCTCTCCGGCACGAACGCGTCGCTGCCGCGCTCCCCCGGTCGCTCGTCCGGGAAGTAGCCGGCCGTCTTGCGCATCGCTGCCCGGTGCGCCTCGGGGTGGGCGACGAAGGCCAGCCCCGAGTCGTACGGAACGTTCAACCACTTGTGGGCGTCGGTGGCCCAGGAGTCGGCACTGCCCAGTCCGGCGACGAGCGGCCGCAGTGCGGTGCTGGCCGCCGCCCAGAGCCCGAACGCACCGTCAACGTGCACCCAGGCGTCATGGGCGTGGGCCAGCTCGCAGATCGTCGCGATCGGGTCGACGGCGCCGGTGTTCACATTGCCGGCCTGCGCACACACGATCGTCGGCCCGGCACACCGGGCCAGCACGTCAAGCAGCAAGTCCGCGCGCATCCGGCCCTGCTCGTCCGCGGGGACGACGTGCGCGCTTGCGTCGCCCAGGCCGAGGTAGCGCAGTGCAGCGTCGACGGTGGCGTGCCGCTCCTCCCCGACTACGACGTGAACCCGCGGCGCGCCCTGTAGGCCGTCCCGCTCGACGTCCCAGCCGGCCTTGGCGAGCACGTGGTGGCGGGCCGCGGCCAGACCGGTGAAGTTGGCCATCGTCGCGCCGGTCACGAAGCCTGCTGACACGCCCGCCGGCAAGCCGAGCATGTCGGTGATCCAGGTAAGTGCGACGTCCTCGGCGACGGCGGCCACCGGGCTCATCACGTACACGGCCGCGTTGATGTCCGTGCCCGTGGCCAGCCAGTCCGCCGCCACGGTCCCCGGCAGAGCACCGCCGGTGACGAAGCCGAAGTATCGCGGGCCCGCAGTGGCAACGCCGCCGGCATCCATCGCGTCGGCCAGCGTGGCGATGACCTCGGCCGGCTCGGCGGGACGGTCCGGCGTTGGTCCTCCGAGCAGGCTGCGCAGCTCGTCGACCCCGGCGCGCGCCCGCACCGGCCGTTCGGAAAGGCCGCGGTGGTAGTCCGTGATCCGGGCGGCCACCGCGGCCAGCAGATCGTCAGCCATGGGTCTCCGCTGGGACGACGTTCTGGTTCAGGTGGAAAACATTCTCCGGGTCGTAGCGCCGCTTGACGTCGGCCAATCGGGCGTAGGTGGCCGGTGGGTACGCGGACCGCTCCCGTCCGGCTTCGCCGATGAAGTTGACGTAACTCTGCCCGGCCGAGTAAGGCTCGAGCGCAGCGCCGAAGTCGCGCGCCCAGGTGATGTTCTCGTCGGCGTCGGCCGGGTTCGCCCAGCGGCTGATGATGTTGGTCACGTACGGCACGCCCCGTCCCGCGTATGCGGTGCCGTCCGGGCTGACGTCATCGACCGCTCCGCCCATGTGGTGTACATGGAGCTCGGACGCCAGGCCGGCGGGGCGCCGCTCAAGGAAGGACCGCACCGTCGCGGTGACGTCGGGGCCGAGCCGGGTGAGGAAGCCGCCGCGGAAGTAGTTCGCCATCCCCGGTCCCCACAGCGGGTCGAGCAAGCTCTGTAGCGCGACGTACGGCATCGGCCCGAGCAGGTCGGCGATCGGCGGGCCGAACTTCTTCAGCGGCGCGTAGTGCTTCTCGCCGTCCTCCATCGGGCCACCGTAGCAACCGGCAACGATCGCAACCGGCTTGCCGTGCACGTCCTCGGGCAGGAACGGCAGCGGCGGTGCCATCGTCAGCACGAGTACCGAGTTCACTTCCCGCGGCTGACTCGCGGTCCAGTCCTGGTAGACCGCCAGCAGCTCATCGGTCGTGTCGCCCGCGTAAAAGATCGGCCCGCCGTAGATCATCGGACCGTGCGAGTGCAGCCGGTACTCGAACGACGTGACGATGCCGAAGTTGCCACCGCCGCCGCGCAACGCCCAGAACAGGTCGGGGTTCTCCTCGGCGCTTGCCCGCACCAGGTTGCCGTCGGCAGTGACCACGTCGGCGGCGATCAGGTTGTCGCAGGTGAGCCCGTCGGTACGCACCAGGTGACCGAGCCCGCCGCCCAGCGTGAACCCGCCGATGCCCGTGCTCGAAACCAGCCCACCGGTGACCGCGAGGCCGAACGCCTGCGTTTCATGGTCGAAGTCGTGCCAGGTGGCACCGCCCTCGGCGCGGGCGGTACGCCCGGCGACGTCGACGTGGATGCCCTTCATCGGCGACAGGTCGATGACGATGCCGTCGTCGACGGTCGAGAAGCCGGGGATCGAGTGGCCACCGCTGCGCACTGCAATGGTGAGGCCCTGGCTGCGCGCGAAGCGCACCGCATTGATCACGTCGGCGGTGCCGGCACAGCGGACGATGATCGCCGGGCGCTTGTCGTGCATACCGTTCCATACGGCGCGCGCCGCATCGTAGTCGGCGTCGCCGGGCACGATCGCGGTGCCGCGCAACGTCTCGCGCAGTTCGCTGA
>Ga0306920_100010079_pt1 | contig 12645 bp, 9 predicted proteins | sample flu12Cox44000170_FD_204666 | JGI IMG/M metagenome (GOLD analysis project Ga0306920, IMG submission 204666) | Lab enrichment of tropical soil microbial communities from Luquillo Experimental Forest, Puerto Rico - flux4day.12C.oxic.44.000.170 (v2)... | ecosystem: Environmental > Terrestrial >...
CCCCGAGGCCGGGCCCGACTGGTAGGTGGCCAGCGCGCGCGTCTTGGCGACCCTGGCCACCGAGCCGTCCGCCGTCACGATGAGCAGCGGCCGCGCCAGCCCGGAGGCGCGCAGGTCGTCCTCGGCCTTGTACAGCGAGGTGGCCAGCCGCCGGTGCAGGTAGCCGTTGACCACGACGGCGGCCATCCGTTCCGCGTCACTGGCGATGGCGCTGACGTCCGTGGACAGCAGGGCAGGCACCGCGCCCAGATAGTGGCGGGGGTAGCTGGCGTCGATGATCCGCGCCACCGCCGCCTCGTTGGCCGGGTTGACAGCGCTGTTGCGCAGGCAGACGACGATCAGCCTGGCCCCGCGTTCAAGCAGGTCGCGCACTGCGGCGATTACCTGGTCAGGCGATGGGTCGAGCAGCACCTCACCGTCCGGCGAGATTTCCTCCGCGAGGCCGGTGATCATGTCCGGCCCGATGAACTGGGTGATCCTGGCCTCGTCGTCGGTCCCGGCCAGCCCGTAGAGGTCCTGCCTGCCGCCGGCGGTCACCAGCATGCCCAGCTTGGGACCGGACAGGGTCAGCGCGGTGTTGGTAGCGATCGTGGACGAGAACCGGATCACGGCGGTCCGCCGTAGCAGGTCGTGCCGGGGCAGGCCGACCGCCTGCGCCGATGCCTCGATCGCGTCGGCGAAACACACGGTGAGGTCGTGCGGCGTCGTCGGCACCTTTGCCGTCCAGTGGCCGCTGGCATCATCGGCGATGAAGGCGTCGGTGAATGTGCCGCCGGTATCGATGCCGATGCTGAACGTGGCCTGCGAAGCGTCCACCGCTCCCCTTCCCGTCGCGTCGTTCAGGCGTGATCGCCCTGGCGCTCCAGCATCGGCGCGGCCAGGCGGTTCTCGGCCACGGCAGCGAGCGAGGCAGGGTAGCCGGCGTCCGCGTGCCGGATCACGCCGATGCCGGGATCGGTGCGCAGCACCCGGTCCAGCCGGGCCTGCGTGGCGTCGGTGCCGTCGATGATGATCGTCAGCCCGGCCGACACGGATCCGCCCATGCCGCTCCCCCCGCCCTGGTGAAGGGCAACCAGGTCGCCGCCGGCGGCGGTGTTGACCAGGGCGTTGAGGACCGGCCAGTCGGCCACCGCGTCGCTGCCGTCTCGCATGTTCTCGGTTTCGCGGGTCGGCTGCGCCACCGAGCCGGCGTCAAGGTGATCCCGGCTCATGGCCACCGGCGCGGTCACCTTCCCCGCGGCGACGAGCCGGTTGACCATGGTGGCGAACTCCAGCCGCTGCCGGTAGCCGAGCCACGAGGTCCGGGCGGGCAGGCCCTGATGCGGCACCCGTTCCATGGCGATCTGGATCCAGCCGGTGACCGAGGGGTCGCCGGCGAACTGGGCGAGCATGGCCGAGTCGATGGTCCCGATGTCGGCGGGGTCGCCCGACAGGGCAACCCACCGGCAGGCGCCGCGGCCGACGCACAGGTTCGGCCTGATGTACAGCGGGACGAAGCCGGAGAAGCCGAAGGCGCCGTCCAGCCCGGCCCGGGCCGCCTGCTCCCGGATCGCGTTCCCGTACTCGAACACCACGCTGCCGGTCTCCTGGTAGGCCAGCATGGCCGACAGATGGGTGCGGATGGAGGCGAGCGCCTCCCGCTGGTAACGACCCGGGTCCCCCGCGCGGAGCCCGGCGGCCGCGGCGACGGACAGCCCGGCCGGGACGTAGCCCTCAAGCGCGTCGTGCGCCGCGGTCTGATCGGTCACAATGTCCGGCCGGAAGCCCATCTCGTGCAGCCGCGGCAGCGCCTCGGCGGCGTTCGCGTGCAATCCCACCGACAGTGCGCGGCCGGACCCCGCGGCGTCCTGGACGAGGCGGACCGCCTCACCAGAGTCCGCGGTCGCGGTCCGCAGGTAGCCGGCCTCCAGGCTCCTGCGCAGCTTGGCCTCGTCGACCTCGCAGATCAGCGAGGCGCCGCCGAGGAACTCCACCGCGAGCGGCTGGGCGCTACCCATGGCGCCGAGCCCGGCCGTGAGCAGGGTGCGGTGGCGCAGGGTGCCGCCGAAGTTCTGCCGGGCGCATTCGGCCAGCGTCTCGTAGGTGCTCTGCAGGATCCCCTGCCTGCCGATGTACTGCCAGGCGCCGGCGGTGTACTGGCCGTACATCATCAGGCCGCGGGCCTGCAGCTCGTGGAAGACGTCCCAGGTGGCCCAGCGCGGGACGAGCTGAGACGACGAGGTGAGCACCCGCGGGCTGTCCGGGGTGGTCCGGAACCTGGCCACCGGCTTACCGGACTGGATCAGCAGCGTCTCGTCGTCCCCCAGGTCGCGCAGCGCGGCCACGATGGTGTCGTAGCACTCCCAGTTCCTGGCGGCCTGCGCGGCGCCACCGTAGATGACCAGGTCCTGCGGGCGCTCCCCGATCGCGACCGTGTTCTCCAGCATGCGCAGCAGGCCTTCCTGCCGCCAGCCCCGGCAGCGCAGCGCCGGCCCGGTGGCAGGGCGCACGGCCCGCGGCGCGCCGACCGTCACAGCGGTACCGCTGTGACGTTTTTCGGACTCATGTATCCAATAGTCGTCATGCGCGGAAAGGCATGTCAAGAGCCCTCATGACGTGCTGCCCGACTGGTGACCAGGAGCTTGAGGGCCATAATTGGATCCACGTATGCTGGCCGTTGTGACCGCAGCCCCGGAGCCGATCGTCACCACGGGCCTGGCCGACGAGATCGCTTTCCGGGTGGAGACCGCGATTCTCGACGGTCTCTACCCGCCCGGCTCGCGGCTGCCGCAGGAGGAGCTGTGCGGGCGGTTCGCGGTCAGCCGGACCCCCGTCAGGGAGGCGCTGCGCAAGCTTCAGGCGAAGAACCTGGTGGTTGTCGTGCCGAACAAGGGAGCGACCGTCCGCCTGCTGAGCCGCAAGGAGCTCCTCGACATTTACGATGTGCGGGCCGAGCTCGAGGGCTACTCCTGCGAGCTGGCCGCCGCGCGCGTCACCGATCGCTGTATCAGCGAGCTGGACCAGGCGCAGGCCGAACTGGAGACGGCGGTGAACGTGCTGGACCCGGTCACCGATGGCGTGGACCCGGCCGGCACCCAGCTGCGGATGAAGCGTGCGAACGACTGGTTCCACACCGCGATTCACCAGACCGCCGGCAACGCCCCGCTGATGCAGGTCATCAAGGATCTCGGCGACCGGTGCCCGAAGGACTACATCTCCCGCGCCCTGCGGGTGTCTCCCGAGGTGCGCGATCTCAACATCGATGAGCACCGGCGGATCCGCGCCGCGGTCGGCGCGGGCGACGGCCGCGCGGCCCGGCTCGCCATGCAGGACCACATCCTGCACGCCCGGACGGTCATCGCTGCCTATCTGGACGAGCAGGGTTTCTGGGGGGAGCGGTGAGCGAGCCCGGCGCGGCCGGGACGGCTGGGGCTCCTGGCGCCGCTGGGCCAGGCGGGGGGCATGGCACTGCAAGGCCGCCGGCCTCGGTCGCCTGTGTGGGTGCCGGCACCATGGGCGCAGGCATCGCCCTGGCGTTCGCGCTCGGCGGCTCGGCGGCGACGATGGTGGCGCGCCGCCAATCCACCCTGGATGCCGCCTGGCGGCGGATCGAGGCATCGGCCGACCTGCTGGCCAGGGCGGGCCGGGTGCCAGCGGGCGGCCGGGAGGACCTGCTCGGGCGGATCACCGGGACCACCGATCTGGACGGGACCGACCTGGGCGTGGACCTCGTGGTCGAGACGGTCGCGGAAGATGTCACGGTCAAGCGGCAGCTGTATCAGCTGATCGAGCCGCGGCTGGGACCCTCCACGGTCCTGAGCACCTGCACGTCGTCGCTGCCGCTGGCCGGGCTGGCCGCCGGCCTCGGCCGGCCCGGCCAGTTCATCGGCTATCACTGGTTCAACCCCCCGGAGCTGATCGGGCTGGTGGAGATCGTGCCCGCCGCGCAGACCGCGGCGCAGGTGACCGACCGGGTTGAGGCGTTCTCGCTCGCCATTGGCAAGCAGCCGGTGCGGGTGGCGGCGGACGTGCCCGGATTCATCGCCAACCGGCTGCAGTACGCGCTGATCCGCGAGGCCTACCACCTTGTCTCGGCGGGCGTGTGCACTCCCGCCGACGTGGACAGCGTTATCACCGCCGGTCTTGGCCCGCGTTGGGCCGTCATCGGCCCGTTCATGTCGATGGACCTGGCCGGGCTGGACGTTCACCGGGCAGTGGCCGAGCAGCTGTTCCCGCGGCTGTCCGGAGACACCGCCGTTCCGCCGATGCTCACGGCGCTGACCGACGCCGGAGCGCTGGGCGCGAAGGCCGGGCGCGGCCTGCTCGGCAACTACGACGAGCAGCAGGTACGGTCGCTCGTCGAGCTGCGGGCGCGGGTGCTGCTCACCCTGGACGGCATGCGCCAGCCACCTAGCGCTGGATCCCGGTGAAGAGCACGGCGGCACGGTCGGTGTCGCCGATGGCACCGGAGCGCCGCAGCCCGTACAGCCCGGCCAGGCCGGACGAACCGGTGGGGTCGGCCCGGATCCCGGTCGCGGACACGGCCAGCTGGTTGGCCTCGAGCAGCAGCTCCTCGCTCACGACCAGCGGCCGCCCCCCGGTCATCAGCATGCCCTCCACCACGGCCCGCCAGTCGTAGGTCTCGTCGTCGAGGATGCCCGTCGCCACGCTGTGCGGCGCCTCTTCCCACGGCTGCATGAACGCCGACCGGCGGGCGGCGGCCTCCGCCATGGCCTGGCGCACCGCCGCTGGGCCCGGCTCCGGCGGCAGCAGCGCCCGCACCCGCCCGTAGGCGCGTTCCAGCGGGTGGGCGCCGGATGTCTGCACCGTGTGAATGCGGGGAAGGCGGTGCAGGGCGCCCAGCTCCACCGCCTCGCGCAGCGCCTGGATGCACGAGGAGGCCAGGGCTCCCCCGCCGACCTGGACGATCAGGTGATCCAGGCCGCCGGGCAGGCCCGCGAGCGCCGTCACCAGTTCGTAGCCCAGAGTCTCGCCGCCCTCGATGGTCAGGCCGTTCTCGTTCCCCTGGGTGGTGAACGGCAGCGCCCCGCCGGCCAGCCTGTCCCGCAGCCGCAGGTACGCCGGGTCCCCCCGTTCACCGGGTTCGCGGGGACAGGTCACCACCTCGGCCCCCAGGCCGTCCAGCCGACGGACGACGGCGGGATCGGCGCCGGCCGGGACGAACACCACCAGCCGCCACCCGCCGGCCCTGGCCACCACGGCCGCGGCCAGCGCCGCGTTCCCGCAGCTGGCGATGGCCAGGTCGCGGCGGCTCGCCGGGTCGAGGAGGCCGGCCTCCTCCATCACCGCCAGATGGATAAGCACGCCCATCAGATGCCGGCCCTTGTGTGAGCCCGACACATTGCGGGTCTCGTCTTTGACCCACACCCCGCCGCCGGGTGAGAAGCCCAGCGACTCGCTCAGCTCCTGGCTGCGGGAGAACGGCGTGACGGCGAAGCCGTGGCCGTCCGCGGCGGCGACCGAGGCGTCGAGCGATCCCACCAGGCCGCGGTAGCGCGCATCGGAGATCCCGTGGGCCGTGGCCACGTGGTGGGAGTGCATGAGGGTGCGGTAGCGCAGAAACGGGTTCTCCTCGCCGCCGCCGGGGAAGCGGGTGCCGGGCAGCCGGAGCACCCGGGTCATCACGTGGTCGGTGTCGTCGGTCCCGGCCCGCGGGCACCGGAACGGGTACGCCTCGTCGGGGCCGGCGGCGTGGCCGCACCCGGCGCAGCGGATCGTGCTCGGAGGCGGGCTCATCGCCGCGCCGCGAGGCCGGTCCGCTCGTTGAACTCCCCGATCATGGCGTCCCAGGCGGGCAGCAGGTCGCGCAGGCCGGCCCAGAACCGCTGATCCCGCCGCCGCTCGAAGTCGGCCAGCGACACCCCCTGCTGCTCGACCCAGGTGTAGTAGCCGAGGTTGAAGATGCGGTCCCGGTCGGCCAGCGTCGTCTCCAGCAGGGCGTCGGTGCCGGTCCCGAGCATCCACCGGCCAAAGACCTCGGCCGCGTCGGTCGTCCCGAATCCGGCGGGGAAGTCACGGGCGGCGATTCGCTCCCGCTCACTCCCGTACATGCCGGCGCCGTCCGTCGCCACCGTGATGACCACGTCGTCCGGCCCGAGACGCAGGTATTTCGCCGTCTTCACGGCGGCCAGGATGTTGCAGATGCTGGACAGCCCGAAGGCGGGCAGCGCCGCCAGGACGGGCTCGGGCACCCGCCGCCGCTGGCGGAGATAGTCCACGCCCTCGCCGGCGGCGAAGAGCACCGAGAGCTGGTCGGTGGCGCGGTCGGTGATCCCGGTTACCAGGTCAGTGTTCATCACGTTGTGGATGAGCGGGATGTGCTTGTCGCCGATTCCCTGGATGTTGTGCTCGCCGAACCCGTTCGCCAGCATCGTGGGGCACTCCAGCGCCTCCACCGCGACGATCTTGGCGCCGTAGCGCTCCTTGAGGTAGTCGCCGGCGCCGAGGGTGCCGGCCGAGCCCGAGGCGGAGGTGAAGGCCCGCAGCCGCAGGCCCGGCTCGGCCGCCGCCATCGACTCGAACACGCCCGCCAGCGCCCGGCCCGTGCACAGGTAGTGAACCAGGTGGTTACCGAACTCGGAGAACTGGTTGAAGACGACATTGGCGGGGTCGGCCGCCAGCTCTGCGCACTTGTCGTAGATCTCCTTGACGTTGCTCTCGGTCCCCGGCGTGCGGATGATGTCCCCGTCGTCGCTGACCCAGTCGTCGAGCCACGCGAACCGCTCCCGGCTCATCCCCGCGGGCAGCACGGCCACTCCCCGGCAGCCCATCAGGCGGGAGATCGCGACCCCGCCCCGGCAGTAGTTTCCCGTGGAGGGCCAGATGGCCCGGTCCCTGGTCGGATCGAACTGGCCGGTGACGACGCGGGGGGCGAGGCAGCCGTAGGCGGCGAGCACCTTGTGCGCCCGGATCATCGGGAACAGATGACCGATGGCGACCACGATGCGCGCGTCCACGCCGGTGAGCTGGCCGGGCAGGACGATGTGACCCGGCAGTGCCGCCTGCCCGGTGCGCCCGCCGTCGTTGTACCAGTGCACCCGGAAGAGGTTCCGGGGGTCTGCCTCGTCCGCCGTTACCCCGGCCAGCGAGTCCCGGATCTCCGCCGGGATGCTCCCCGGCGCCGCCAGCTGGGCGAACGTGGGCAGCAGAATGCCCGCCTCGCGGAACCGGCCGACGGTCCGGCCGTAGACCTCGCCGTCGACGACATGCAACTCGAGCCCCAGTGACGTCACGTCAGACCGCCCCTTCCTGGATGCGTGGCCAGCCGGGCGCGTCCCCGGCGCGGGTCAGCCGGGATTCCGGCCGGTGAGCAGGTCGTGCGCCCTGAGCGCGAACCACCACTCGGCCAGATGCTCGGTGCTGGTCAGGCCGCGCCCGGTGAGTTGCTCGATCTTCCGTATCCGGTAGCCGAGCGTCTGCTTGTGGATGTGCAGTTCCGCGGCGGCCAGCTGCCATGAGCGATTGTGGCGCAGCACGGCCCGAAGCGTGTCCACGTACGCGGTGCCGTGCTCGGCGTCGTGGGCGATCAGGGGGCCGAGGATCCGTGATACCAGGGCGTGGGCCTCGGTCACGCTCTGCGGCAGCAGCAGGGCCGTGTGCTCGCCATATCGGACCAGCGTCCGGTTCTCGGCCTCGGCGACGCCCAGCGCCCACCGGGCCTCCTGCGCCGCGTCGGGCAGGCGGCCGGCCGTGCCGACGCGACCGCTGCTGCCGGTGGCGCGCCCCGGGCCGGCCAGCTCGGAGGCGAGATGGACGTCGATGGCCGTCTCCGGCAGCACGACGTGGAGGACCCGGTCGAGGTTCAGCAGCAGATGTGGCAGGTGCGAGCGGGACAGCTTGCGGTGGAGGTCGGCGTCGGCCCGGTCGTGGGCCGCCCGGGTCACCGCCAGCACGCTGGCCGCCAGGTCCAGCCCGGCGTCCGCGATCAGGGGCCCGGCCACCCGGGGATCGATCCGGCGGTCGAGGAGCTGGCCGAGCAGGTCGGCGTCCAGCCGCCCTTGCCGCTCCTGCACCGCGGCGAGCTGGGCCAGCTCGAGAGCGCCGCCGGTCGCTATGTGATGGAGCAGGACCAGGCTCGGCAGCTGGCTGCCGAGCGGCTCGGCGACCAGGGCGGTGGGCTGATCGCCGGGCACCTCGACGGCCAGCGCGGCGGGCTCGCCCGGCGCCGCCTGTGGCCGGCTCAGCCGCAGCACCCCCGGGATCGCGTTCCCGTGCGCGGCGTAGCTGGCCATCAGCGCCGGCGCGAACAGGGTGCACGCCCCGTCGCCGAACATCGACGTCCCCGTCTCGGGGTCGACCAGGTAAAGCCGCACGCCCAGTTCCTCGCCCAGCTTGCGGAACAGCTCCGGTCCCGTGCACCCCGCGATGACCGACGTCCGCAGCAGTTCGTACAGCCGGGCCACCCGCCCCAGCAGGAGGGCCTCCTCGCGGTCGTTGGCGTCGGCCACGGCCCTGACCACGGCGGTGAACGGCACGCTGTACGGGACACCCAGCAGCGGCAGCGCCAGCTCGTCGGCGCGCCGGACGGCCCCGGCGGACAACGGCGGGCCGGGCATCCCGAGCCCGATGCCGAGCCCGCTGGCCCCGGTCTCCGCCAGCCGTTCGATGAAGTGGACCTGGGCCTCGTCCTCGGCGCTGAGGCTGGTCCCGTTGGTCAGCAGCAGCTCGGCCGGCCCGAGCCATTCCCACGGATCGGGCAGGTCCGAGCTGTGCACCCAGCTGACCTGGTGGTCGAGGCCGGCCCGGCCGGCCGTCAGCGTCAGCCGCAGGTGCGGGAGCTGCTGCAACTCACGAACCGTGATCGCCATCCCGGCTCCTCGCCGCCGTGGGTCTCATCCGGCCGTATGGCATGTTCCGCCCTTCATACCGCAGTATGAGCCGCGGGGGAAGGTTTGCGCCCGGGTCGGATGGCTCCTTACCTGCGGTGATCCGTATTCTCACGGCATCGACCGCGCGGGAGCCGCCGTGACCCACGTCGAACCGCCCGAGCCCGCCGCCGGGCTTGCCAGCAGTGCCGTCCCGCCCGCGCCTATCGCCTGGCCCCCCGGAGTGACCGCCGCGGCCTGCCTCACCTTCGACATGGACGCCGAGGCGCCCATGCTGACCGAGGACATCTCCGCCATCAACCGGATGACTCCCATGAGCCACCAGTCCTACGGCCCGCTGGTGGGGGTGCCCCGGATCCTGGCCCTGCTCAAGAGGCACGACATCAGGGCAACGTTCTTCATCCCGGGGTACTCGGCCCACCGTTACCCGGACGTGGTGCGGGCCGTCGCCGAGGCGGGCCACGAGATCGCGCACCACAGCTACTTCCACGAGAACACCATCGGCATGGACGAGAAGACCGAGGCCGCGATGATCGACCTCGGGTTGCGGGCGCTCCACGACGTCGCCGGGGTCCGGCCCGATGGGTACCGTGCGCCGCTATGGGAGATGAACTACCACACGCCCAGGCTGCTGGCGGAGCGTGGGTTCAGCTACGACTCCAGCCTGATGGACTCCGACCATCCCTACGTACTCGCCGTGGACGGGGCGGCCGGCGCGGAAGCGGCCCGCACGCTGGTCGAGGTGCCGGTGTCGTGGGGCCTGGACGACTGGGAGCAGTACGCCTTCCTGCCCGGCCTGACCGGCTCGGGCCTCATCGAGAGCCCGGCCAAGGCGCTGGAGATGTGGACGCTGGAGCTTGAGGCCATGCACCGCCTTGGCGCCGCGTTCGTCTTGTGTTGTCATCCGTTCCTGTCCGGACGGCCGTCCCGCGCCGAGGCGCTCGAGCGGCTCATCGAGCGGATGAAGTCACTCGACGGACTGTGGATCACCACCGTGGGCGAGGTGGCCAGGCACGCGGCGTCGCTGAAGCTGGCCCCGCGGACCTGCCCGCAGCCGGTTCTTCCCGCGGACGCCCACTGGGTCGCCCGCCCTGACTGACGTCACCGCCATGGCAGGAGAGGATTCCCATGACTGAGACCTCGACCACCGAGGATGCGCTGGACAAGCGGCCGGTCAGAGACTTCAAGTTCCGCTCGGCGTTCGCGCTGTCGTTCGCCGACCTGTCGCCCATCGTCGGCATCTACACGGTCTTCGCGATCAGCCTGGCCGCGGCCGGGCCCGCGTTCCTGTGGGCGTTCCCGATCGTGCTGGCCGGGCAGCTGTTCGTGTGCGGCGTCTTCGGGAACCTGGTCTCGAAATGGCCGCTGCAGGGCAGCGTCTACGCCTGGTCGCGCGAGCTGATCGGCCCCCGGTACGGATGGTTCACCGGCTGGGCCTACATGTGGGGCCTGACCCTGACCCTGGCCGTCCTCCCCATCACCGCCGCTCCCTATATTCTCGCCGCCGCGGGCGTGAACGCGCCCACCCAGATCACCGTCGAGCTGGTGGCCATCGGGGTGCTGCTGCTCGGCTCGGCGGTGAACCTGTTCGGCAGGTGGCTGCTGAAGGCCCTCATCTACATCGCGCTGGTCGCCGAGATCATCGCGTCGGCCGGGATCGGCATCACCCTGATCCTCTTTTACCGCGTTAACCCGTGGTCGATCATCTTCAACACCGGCGGCACCGGGCACGGCTCCAGCTGGCTGTTCGGCGCGTTCCTGCTGCCCGTCGCGTACATCGCGTACACGTTCATCGGCTTCGAGGCCTCCGCCTCCATCGGCGAGGAGGTCAAGGAGTCCCGCAAGGTGCTGCCCAAGGCGGTCATCGGATCGCTCGCGGTTGGCGGCGTGCTGGTCATCGTCGCCTCGCTGGGCATCGTGCTCGCGATCCCCGACATGGCCGCCGCGGTCTCCGGCAAGGACGCCAACCCGGTCGCCACCACCCTGGAGCACGCCTACGGGTCGGGGGCCGGGCGGACCCTGCTCATCATGCTGGCGATCGGCTTCACCTCCAGCATGATCGCCGTGCAGACCGCGGTCACCCGCGCGATCTGGGCCAGCGCCCGCGACCGGCTGCTCCCCGGCAGCCGGCTGCTCGGCCGGCTCTCCGGGCCGGAGAACCTGCCCCGGTATGCGATCGGCCTGACCATCGTCATCGCCGGCGCACTGATCTTCGCCGGTGCGTCCAAGGTGTTCACGCTGCTGGTGTCGTTCTCCGCCTTCGGCTTCATCCTGTCGTACTACATGCCGATCATCGCGCTGCGCTACAAGCAATGGCGCGGGCAGTCACCCACGGACAATGAGTGGGGAGGGCGTTCGATCCGCGTGGTCGCCACCGTGGCCGCGGTCTGGCTGACGGCCGAGATCGTCAACCTGGTCTGGCCCCGGCCGGTCTTCAGCGAGTGGTACCTCAACTGGGGCGCCATCATCATGACCGCGGTGCTGGGCCTGCTCGGCGCGCTGATCGTCTGGCGGACGTTCCGGCGGGGCGCGCCCGCCGGCGGGACCGAGAGCCGGGCGGCCATAGTGGCGGAGACGGACGACGCATGACGCCAGGCGCCGCAGATGGGCCGGTGGCTGTCATCACCGGCGCGGCCAGCGGGATCGGCGCCGCCTGCGCCGGGCTGATGCGGCGGTCCGGCTGGCGGACCGCAGGCATCGACCTGAACCCCTCGGACACCGACCTGCCAGTGCAGGCCGATGTGTCGGACCGGGCAACGGTCGCCGGCGCGGTCGATCAGGTCACCGGGCGGTTCGGGCGGATCGACCTCCTGGTGACCGCGGCCGGCTACTACGAGGAGGGCATCGACGTAACCGACATCACCGTGGCGCAGTGGGACCGGATGCTCTCGGTCATCCTCGGCGGCACGGTGAACTGCTGCGCCGCGGTGCTGCCGCACATGCTCGGCCGCGGCCAGGGATCCATCGTGGCGATCTCGTCGGAGCTGGCGCTGGGCGGCAGCGCCACCGACCTGCACTACGTGGCGGCCAAGGGCGCCGTGCTCGGCCTGATCAAGTCGCTGGCGATGGAGGTCGCGGAGACCGCCATCCGGGTCAACGCGGTGGCCCCGGGGCCGACCGACACGCCGCTGCTGGCCGCGGACTCGCTCTGGCGCAAGCCCGACTACCTCGCCACCCTTCCGCTGGGGCGGCTCGTCGCCCCCGAGGAGATCGCTCACGCCGTGTACTACCTGGCCACCGAGGGGTCGATGTACTGCGGCGAGGTGCTGTCGCCGAACGCCGGGGCGGTGATCTGAGATGACCGTGCCGACGGACAAGGACGGGAGCGGCGGGCAACGCCGGGTGGCCCTGGTCACCGGGGCCGCCCAGGGCCTGGGCCACGCGACGGCCCTGCGGCTGGCGGCGGACGGATTCGCCGTCGCGGTGAACGACATCACCGACGACGGCCGGCTGACCGAACTGGCCGCGCGGACCGGCGGGATCGCCGTCCCCGCGGACATCTCGGATCCCATCGCCGGGCCGGCCATGGCCGGGGCCGTCGCCAGCCGGCTCGGGCCGGTGCAGGTCCTGGTGGCCAACGCCGCGGCGATGGCCATGAGCCCGTTCCTGGAGGCCAAGCCCGATGAATGGTGGCAACAGATCGATGTCAACCTCTCCGGGCACTTCCGGGTCATCCAGGCGGTCATCCCCGGGATGCGCGCCCAGGGCCACGGCCGCATCATCATCATCAGCTCCGGGTGGGGCGTGATCGGCCACCCGAACGCCACGGCCTACGCGGCGTCCAAGGCCGGGCTGATCGCGCTGACGAAGGGCCTGGGCC
>Ga0306920_100010081_pt1 | contig 12644 bp, 12 predicted proteins | sample flu12Cox44000170_FD_204666 | JGI IMG/M metagenome (GOLD analysis project Ga0306920, IMG submission 204666) | Lab enrichment of tropical soil microbial communities from Luquillo Experimental Forest, Puerto Rico - flux4day.12C.oxic.44.000.170 (v2)... | ecosystem: Environmental > Terrestrial >...
GGGCGATAGGTCAACAGCTCCCCGAGCGCGCGCATGATGAAGAAGATGGCCACCCCGCCGAGCGCGTAGGCGAGCAGCAATCCGGGGCCGGCGTCGTGAATGGCCTTGGCGGAGCCGAGGAACAGGCCGACACCGATCGTCCCACCGATGGCGATCAGCTGGATGTGGCGGTTGCGCAGGTTGCGGGCGAGCGAGGTTTGGGGTTGTGACATGCGTCGGTTCCGTGTGTACGCGACTCGGAGTGGTTTGCGCTTCAGGGAGGGGGCGCGAGCAGCGCGTAGCGCCGCCCCTGCGGGAGCTCGTAGCGCTGCACCAGCGCGGCGGTGCCGGTGGCGATGAGCGTTGCCGCGACACCGTCACCCTCAGCCGGGGCGTGGGGCAGGAAGCGCCCGAGCCACCGCGTGACCGCCCCCGGTGCGTGGCCGGGAAGGAGCACGAGGACGCGCGCCTTGGGTCCCTCGTTCCTGAACCAATCGGCCACGAGCTGCTGCGCACTGTCCGCAGCGGCCGGTGTGGTTGCGCCGCGCACCGCTGCCGCGCTACGGGCTGCTCCAGCCTCCGCAGCCGTGGTCAGGATCGTGAAGGGAGCCTCGAGTCGGAAGTCGAGCATGGCGATCGTCGTCTCATCCGGGTTGAGCACCGCGAGCCGCTCGTGCGCGGTGTCCCCGTGGATGCGTCGGGCGAGCGTGGGCAGATCCTGCCAGCGGTCGATGACCGGCAGCGCGATGAACGCCGCAAGGCACAGCGCCGCGGCGTAGCCGCTGTAGATCCAGCCGAGGCTCTGCTGGACATCGTCCGCGCGCTCGGCGCGTGCCGCCAGCAGCAGCGCGCCGTGCACCGAGCCGACCACCGCGAGCGCCGTGACGGCACCCGCACCCCATGGAACGGCACCCGCGGCGGCGAACACACCGAGTGCGCCCGCCAGCGCCCAGGCGATGAGCGCCAAAAGCCAGCGACTGCAGCGCACGGCGAGCCGGTCGACGCGGCTCGCGGAGTTCTGGGCATCGTGAGCCCACAGGCCAACCAGCAGACCGAAACCGAGCAGCGCAGGCGCCGCGTACACATCGCGCGCCGTGGCCGCAAACGACAGCAGTGCGAGGAACGGCACGCTCGCGCAAAGCGCGAAGCGCCACGCCGTGCTTTCCGGCGCGACACGGCGCAGCTGTTGCCATCCCCGCACAAGCGCCGCTACTACCAGGAGCGTCCATGGCAGCAGGTACAGCGGCAATTCCGCCAGGTACTTGCCCGGTGCGTTGTGATGCCCGCTCGTGTAGTCGAGCGCGGCGGGAGCGGCGACCTTGGTGAAGCGTCCCACCAGGTTGTGCCAGAAGAGTGTGCTCAGCGTCTCAGCCGCGTGCGCCTCGCGCGCAACCGCGAGCAGCCACGGTCCGATGATGAGCGCCTGGATGAGGAAGCCGGCGTACAGCTCCCAGCGACGCAGCTCCCGCCAGCGCCTCTCCCAGGCGATCAGCGCCAGCAGGGCGAGCGCCGGCACGAGCCAGCCGGGCGCACTCTTCGCCATGAAGCCCACCGCGGCGCCAAAGTGCATGAGCGCGTAGCCCGCGGCTTTGGCGGCACCGGGAGCCGCGGCATAGCCGCGCCAGGCACCGAGCAGCGCGAGCGCGCAGCCGGCGAGCAGGCACGCATCGGGCGCGAGCCAGACGGTCACACGGAACACGGTCAGCGCACTCATCGCGACCACGGCGGCAATGACCGCTGCGGCCACATCCGCCTGCATTGCCAGCGCGAGCGCGGCGACGCTCAGCGCCCCGATCACGGCGTACAGCAGGTTGGGAGCGCGCGCCGCGGGCGCTGAGTCCCCGAACAGGGTGAGCGTCGTCGCTGACATCCAGTACGACAGCGGTGGCTTCTCGAGAAAGGGCACGCCGGCGAGGTGCGGCAGCGTGCGATCGCTCTGCAGGCTCATCCGCCAGGCGATGTCCGCTTCGCGCGGCTCGTCGGGTGTCCAGAGACCGCGGCCAAAGCTCCCGAGAAGCCACAGCGGCGCGAGCGCCAGCACGACCAGCAGACTAACCGAGCGCGCAGGCGCCAAGGAACGCGGCGGTGTGACCAACAGCTCCCCTCGCGGGCCCGATGTTCCCGGAGTGAGATTATGCGCAGGTCAGGCCGGCAGCGTGTAGCGCACCACCATGCGGACGATGCGGGCGTGATCGGTCGACCAGTTCGCGAAACCCTGACAGACCTGGCGCGCGCCCGCCTCGGGGGTGCTCTCGGAGTACGTTGCCGCAAAACGCGCTTGCCCGGACTCCTGTCCCGGCAGGTAGCGGCTCGCGCTCCAAGTGGCCTCGGAGTCGGCAGCGCGGCTGAAGAGCGCAACCTCGCTCACGCTCGCATTGCCCGGAATGGTCGCGCATAGTGTTACCGGGCTCGCCTCGGCCTCGGTGCACGCGCGCGCCGGCGTCGTGGCCGCGTCGCTGCCCGGTGACGGCGGCGATCCTGCGGCGGAGCCCGCAGCCTGCGGGCTCGCTGCCGCTGCAGGCGCGAGCTGCAGGTGGCAGGGCCCGACGGTCGCCATGACCACGACGCCATCGCTCCCGATCTGGCGCAGCACGCCGTTCTCGATATCGGCGCGTTCGCCCCCGCGGGTGAGCTCGAGCTGACTCGCCGTGCGGCTGATCTCGGCGACGCGCGCCTGCAGCTCGCGCTGCATCACGCCCTGCGCGGCACGCTCACCCGCGGTGAGCCACTGTGACAGGGCAAAACCGCATACGCCCGCGGCTCCAATGATAGCGAGCAGGAGGATCAGCTGCAGGCGGTTCCGCCGCCGTGAGGCGCTCGATGATCGGCCCGCCGCCGCCTCGCGCATCAGCGCCGACCGCAATTGCACGAACGACGCGGACAGCGTCGCGGTTCCCGCAATGATCGCGGCGAGCACAGAGTCGGGTAGCAACATGGGCGCTAGGGCGGCAAGCTCTCGGCGCCACGCTAGCATGGCAACGCGTCTTCCGGCCGGGAAGAGGCGATCCTGATCCGAAAAACGCGATGCGCATCACATGCCGCCGCCGCAGGTTATTCCGCGTCGCTCCCGCGCAGCCTCTCGGCCGCGAGCCAGCGCTCGAGCGGACTCAGATCCGCATGCAGCAGCTGGAGTCCGAGCTTCGAGCGGCGCCAGAGGATGTCCTCGGCACTATGCGCAAACTCCTCGCGGCACAGGTACTCGACCTCGCGCTCGTAGAGCTGCGGCAGCAGCTCTTGACCGAGATGCGCGGGCGCAGCGGCTGCGCCGAGCACCCGCTCGATACGCGCGCCGTACGCATGCGCGTAGCGCCACCGCAGCCGCGCGGGCAGCCACGGGTAGCGCCGCGCGAGCGTGCGCAGAAATACGGCAACGCTGCCCTGCGGCAGATCGCCGCCGGGCAGCAGCGCGTTTGCGGTCCAGGGCGCGGCGCGCACACCGAGCGGACCTGTCAGCACATTCACGGCTTCCTCGGCGAGGCGGCGATAGGTAGTGATCTTGCCACCGAACACCGACAGCAGCGGCGCGGGCTGCCGTTCGAGCTCGAGCGCGTAGTCGCGCGTGACGCGCGTCGGATCGCTCGATTCGTCCTCGAGCAGCGGGCGCACGCCCGAATAGCTCCAGAGGACATCGCCCGGGCCGATCTGGCGGCGGAAGTAACGGTTGGCGATCGCACACAAATAGGCGACTTCCGCGGCCTCGATGTGCACCGCTGCCGGGTCGCCCCGATAATCGACATCGGTCGTACCGAGGAGCGTGAAGTCCTGGTGGTAGGGAATGGCGAAGACGATGCGCCGGTCTTCGTTCTGGAAGACGTACGCGAAGCGGTGCGTGAACAGGCGCGGCACGACCACGTGGCTGCCCTTGACGAGGCGCAGCTGATGCTGCGCGCGACCCGGTAGCGCCGCCGCGAGGACACCGCTCACCCACGGCCCGGCGGCGTTGGCCACGGCTCGCGCCGTGAGCTGCCGCTCCCCCCTCGGGTCGCGCAGCGTCGCGCACCAGCGGCCCTCGCGTGGTGCGAGGGCCTCGCAGCGCGTACGCGTCAGGATGAGCGCGCCGCGCGCCTGCGCGTCGAGCGCATTCAGCACGACGAGCCGTGCGTCATCGACCTGACCGTCGGAATACACGAAGCCGCGCCGGTACGGCGCCTGGAGCGGCGCGCCGGCGATGTGGGTGCGCAGGTCGATCGCCGCCGAGGCCGCAAGCCGCGCACGCCGGGCGAGATGATCGTAGAGGAAGAGTCCCGCACGGATCATCCACGCCGGGCGCAGGTGCGCCGCGTGCGGCATGACGAAGCGCAGCGGCGACATGATGTGCGGCGCGGCGGCGAGCAGTACTTCGCGCTCCCGGAGCGCCTTGCGCACCAGCCCGAAGTGGAACTCTTCGAGGTAACGCAGCCCTCCGTGTATCAGCCCGGTGCTGCGGGATGAGGTGTGTGATGCCAGGTCATCACGCTCGCACAACACCACCAAGAGCCCGCGGCCGGCGGCGTCGCGGGCGATGCCGGTGCCGTTGACTCCCCCGCCAACGACCAGCAGGTCACAGCTTGCAGGCGCGGCGCCGCTCATCCCCGCCGGCGCCCCCAGGAGATCGATCTTGTGGAACGGCGGTCGTTCACTCGGCGCAGCGGGCGAGATTTCCTGGGGTCGCGTTCATGGCATGCTCTGGCGCGGCGCCTGCCGTCCGTAGTAGTCCGGATAGTCGGCCGAGAGCCCCTTGAAGCGGCGGTGAATCCACAGGTACTGCTCGGGGGCGAGCCGCACCTGTGCCTCGATCATGCGGTAGAAGCGCGCGGTGTCGGTTGCGGCACAGTCGCTCGGGAAGTTCTCGATCGGCGGATGGATCACTCCGAGGTAGCCCTGCGTACCGGGCAGGCGCCGGAAGAAGTAGGGCAGCACCGGCGCGCCGGTCATGTGCGCCAGGCGCGAGGTGAGCGTGTTGCTCGCGGCAGGTATCCCGAACAGCGGCACCATTTCTGCGCCCTTCTTGCGATACGCCTGGTCCGGGGCGTACCAGACGCATTCATTGTTTTTCAGCGCGCTGATGAACGCGCGGATGTCATCGCGGGGGATGCCACGACCGCCCCAGCCGACGCGAAAGCGCTCGAAGGCGTAGGCGATCACCTCGTTCTTCGGCGGGCGGTACAGGAAGCCGATCTTGAACACGTGCGCGAGCGCACGACCGGCCATCTCGAGCGAAGTGAAGTGCGCCGTGAGCACGATCGCGCCGCGGCCGCCGGCGAGTGCCGCATCGAGGTGTTCGGTGCCCTCGAGACGCACGAGCTTCGCGAGCCGCTCGGGCGGGGTCCACCAGGCGAAGGGGATCTCGAGCAGCGCGATCCCGAGGCTTGCGAAGTGCTCTTTCAGCAGATGCTGGCGTTCCTCGGGTGAGAGCTCCGGCAGGCACAACTCGATGTTGCGTCGCGCCGTGTGCGCGAAACTGAGGGTCAGGTGGCGCAGCACCGTGCCCAACCCGCGCCCGAGGCGGACGATGGCGCTGTAAGGCAGAAACGCCACGAGGCGCAACAATCCCAGGCCCGCCCACGTGAGCCAGTAACGTGGCGCCAGCAGGCGCAGTCGCATTGATATCTCCCGGGAGCGCCGGTCGCGAAGCGATTCCGCGACCAGAATACCCGATTCCGGGTCGGCGACTGTGCTCCAATGCGGCCGATGCAAATGGCGCCATCAATGAAAGCACGGCCACTCGCCCTGGCCGGGGTCGCGCTCCTCGCGCTCATCCTTGGGGCGTTGCTGTGGACGCAATACCCCGCGCCGCCGCCGCGCGAGCGGGTTGCCGGCGGGAACATGTCGCCCGCGCCGCGCGTGGCGCCGGAGGTGGAGCAGCTCGATCCCAAGGCACTCGAGGCCGCCGCGCGCTACGCCGGCGAGCACCGCTCGCTCGCGCTGATCGTCAGTCGCCACGATCACATCGTGTTCGAGCGCTACTGGCATGGAACGGGGTTCGATACCCCGGCTGATGCGCAGTCCTTCACGCCGCTGCTGGTGGCGCTCGCGGCTGGCGCTGCCGTTTCCCATCGGCTCATCGCCTGGGCCGATGAACCGGTAGGGGCGTTCATCAGCGAATGGAGCCACGATCCGCGCGGCGAGATCACGGTACGCAACCTCATGCAGATGTCGAGCGGGCTGGCGCACGCCGCAGACCTCGGTATCCCGCAGGACATCACCGCCGCGCTGCTGCGCATACGGCTCGACGCCACTCCCGGGGTGACACGCCTCGACCAGCCGAGCGACCCGCAGCTCCTCGCCCTGGTCATCGAGCGGGCGACCCGGCAGCGCTACGCGAGCTACCTGTCGCAGGCGCTGTGGCAGCGGATCGGTGCCGCGGATGCGTGGCTGCGGCTCGACCGCCCGGGCGGGACTGCACACGCGGACTGCTGCATGCTCGCGCACCAGGGTGACTGGATCCGCGTCGGTCAACTGCTGCTGCGCGATGGCAACTATCGCGGCGATGAGGTCATGCGGCCCGGATGGATCACGCTGATGCGCACACCCGCGCAATCCGACCCGCGCTTTGGCGCGTACCTGCGCGTACGCTGGACACCCGCGCCCGGTCAGGAAGCGCCTGCGGCGCGCGATGTGTTTGCAGTGGAGGGTGAGGGCGGCAATCGACTCTGGCTCGTGCCCTCGCTAGAGATCGCGATCCTGTGCACTGGCCCTGCGGCCGGCCGCGACGGCGCCTGGGACGACGCGCGGCTGCCGAACCTCGTGATCCGCGGGGTGCGCGATGCGCTGCCTGCGGCCGCACAGGCGGGTGTGGACGTCTCGGCGCTCGTGCCCGGACATTAGACGGCAGAGGATTTTCCCGGTTTGCCGCGGCAACTCGCAGCGCTGTTCTCATTCTGCGTCATCGACACACTCGGGTTCGGCATCCTGATACCGCTGGTGCCGTACATGGCGGACCGCTTTGGCACCGCACCGCAGTTCATCACGCCGGTGCTCGGCAGTTACTCGCTGTGTCAGTTGCTGGCCGCGCCCTGGTGGGGGCGTCTCAGCGATCGCTACGGCCGGCGGCCGGTGCTCATGAGCAGCCTCGCCGGAGCGTGCGCGTCGTACGTGTTGCTCGGCTATGCGCAGAGCATCTGGTGGCTGCTCGCCTCGCGCATGCTGGCCGGCGCCATGGCCGGTAACATCGCCGCCGCCTTCGCCTACGCAGCGGATGTGAGCGCGCCGGACAAGCGCGCGGCAGCGCTCGGGGTGGTCGGTGCCGCCATCGGCATCGGCTTCACGCTCGGGCAGCCGCTCGGGGGGCTGCTGGCCGGCGGCGATCCGCGCAGCGCCAATTTCACGCTTCCGGCGGCGGTGTCGGTGGGCACGAGCCTGCTCGCTATTGTGCTGGTCAGATTCGTGCTCCCGGAAAGCCATGACGCCGCGCACCGTCACCAACACCCGGATGAATCACGGCGTGGCGCATGGCGGCTGCTGCGCACGCGCCCGACACTGGCGCTGCTCGCCGCCGCGACGCTCATCGTCACCTACTCGCAGTCGATTCTCGAGTCGATCTTCGCCATCTGGGCATTGCATCGGTACGGCTTCGGTCCGCGCGCGGTGGGCTTCCTGCTGTTCGCGGTCGCACTGCCGGCGCTGCTCATGCAGGGCGGCCTGGTGCGGCTGCTCGCACCAAGGCTCGGCGAGGGGCGGCTCGCGAGCTTCGGGGTGCTCGCGTACGTGGGAGGCCTGGTGCTGCTCGCAGACGCGAGCGCACTCGCGGTGACCGTGGGCGGACTGCTGCTGTGCGGAGTCGGGCTGGGGGCATACAACCCGAGCGCCTCGGCGCTTGCCTCCAAACAATCGCGCGGTCAGGATCGGGGCGCGGTGATGGGCACCTACGTAGCGAGCGCTTCTCTCGCGCGCGTGCTCGGGCCGTTCAGCTCCGGGTCGCTGTACGCGGCAGTCGGTCCGGGGGCGCCCTTCCTCATCGGCGCCTGCGTCACGCTGCCCGCGGCCTGGCTGGTGCGCCGCGCGGCCGTCAGAACTCGATCTCGGTCTGGAATATCGACACCGCCTGGCCGCTGATCCACACACCGGCGAGCTCGCCGTCGGCGAATTCGAGCTCGATCTCGACCCGACCGGGGCGGTGCAGCGAGTATCCCTGCACGCCGCAGAAGTGCGCCCGCTCGCCGTTGCGGCGCAGGAGCCCGAGCCGCGCGAGATAGGCACCGAGAAGTCCATGGGCGTTGCCGCTCACCGGATCCTCGGCGATGCCGAGCGCCGGGCAGAACATGCGGGCTTCGGTGAGGTGGTCCTCGGCGTTGGGTAGGACCGTGAACACGAAGTAGCCGGCCGCGCCGATCTGTGCCGAGAGCGTTGTGAGGCGGGCGAGGTCCGGCTTGAGGTGCTTGAGCGGCTCCGGGCCCCGCACTCCGATCAGCAGCCGCGTGCCGGCGGCGCCGACGATGCGTGGCGGAATGCGCGTGTCGAGGCTCTCGGAGGCGAGCGCCAGCGCATCGAGCACCGCGAGGCGCTCGCGATCGTTCAGCTCGCGGCCGATCGGCGGCGGGCTGCGGCGAATCGCGATGCGGCGATCCTCGTCGCTGCCGCGCACCTCGACGTCCACGATGCCGGCCTTGGATTTCTGCCGCTGCCAGCGCGGCGCGTCGTGCCGGCGTGACAGCACGTACTGCGCAGCGATCGTGGCGTGCCCGACGAAGCCGGCCTCGCTGCGCGGCGTGAAGAAGCGCGCCCGCACCGTGTGATCGTCGGCGTCGGGCGCGAGGATGAAGGCGGTCTCGGCGTTGTTGAGCTCGCGTGCGATGGCGAGCATCTGCGCCTCCGAGAGCGCGTCGGCGTTGAGCACGACCCCGGTCGGATTACCCGTGAAGGGCTCACGGGTGAACGCATCGACCTGATGCACCTGGACCTTGCGCGTCATCTGCTCATCCGTCGTTTCCGCCCCGACCGGACAATTCTAGCCCCTGGGCTGGGATCATAGCCGGAGCCCTTCGGCGGCGCGCGTGCAATACTGACGCCGACGTCGGTCGGAGGCGGCACGTATGGATATCGGTGTCGAGATCAGCCTCTATCCGCTCAAGGCGGACTTCGTTCCCGTGATTCACGAGTTCCTCGAGCGAGTCAACCGCACCGGCGCGCTGCGCGTCGTGACGAACAGCATGAGCACGCAGATATTCGGGCCGTTTGATGCGGTAATGCAGGTGCTGCGCGAGGAACTGCGCACCACGTTCGAGACTCTGGCAGTCGGGAATGACAAAGCCGTGTTTGTGATGAAGGTGCTGGGTCCCCTGCCGCCGGCCTGACGCCTGCGCACCGCGCTCCTCTGGCGGGCCGCAGGGCGAAGCGGCAAACTACCAGATCCCGGGCACTCTCGCCGCAAACCATTCCAATTTCGTTGGGGTAGGGGACAGATGACGCTCTTGCGGGTCGTGGATCGCGATGGAGTCGAGCACGAGGTCGATGCCAAGACGGGCCTCAAGGTGATGGAGAACCTGCGCGAGCTCGACTACGGCGTGGCGGCGATCTGCGGCGGCATGTGCTCCTGTGCGACGTGTCACGTGTATATCGACCCGGAATGGCAGGCACGGCTGCCGGCCATGATGTCGGATGAGCGCGAGCTGCTCTCCGAGCTCACCCATTACCAGGACAACTCGCGCCTGTCCTGCCAGCTCGAGTTCACCCCGGAGCTCGCCGGCCTGCGGCTGCGCATCGCGCCCGACGAGTAAGCCATGTCCGCGCCCGCAGTTCAGGTCGAGACGCGCGGCGCAGTAGCGCTGGTCACCCTCAACCGTCCCGAGAGCGGCAACGCTCTCAACCTGCAGGTGGCGATGGATCTGCTGGCCGCCGCCATGACCTGCGCCCGGAACGCCGCGGTGCGCGCGGTGGTGCTGAGCGGTGCCGGGCGGCACTTCTGCTTCGGTGGCGATTTGCGCGCCTTTGGCACGCGCGCGCCCGGCGGCGATGACTACATCCGTGAGCTCACTACCTATCTGCACGCGGCGATCTCGCAGTTCGTCCGCATGGATGCACCGGTGATCGCCGCCGTGAACGGCACTGCCGCCGGCGCGGGCGTGGGACTCGTGGCGATGGCGGACCTGGCGCTGTGTGCGCGCAGCTCGAAGTTCAATCTCGCCTACACCCAGGCGGGTCTGACGCCCGATGCGGGCACCACCTTCCTGCTGCCGCGAACGCTCGGTCTCAAGCGCACCATGGAGCTGTTACTGCTCAATCGCGCCCTCACCGCCGAGGAAGCGCTCGAGTGGGGACTGGTCAACGCGGTGGCGCCCGACGAGCAGCTCATGCCGCGCGCCCTGGAGATCGCGGAAAGGCTCGCCCAGGGCGCCAGCGGCGCCTTCGGCGCCACCAAGCGGCTGATCGCCCACTCGCTCGGGGCGCTCGAGTCGCAGATGGTTCTCGAGAGCGAGACCATTGCACGGCACGCCGTCGGAGCGGAGGGGCGGGAAGGCGTCAGCGCTTTCCTCGAGAAGCGCAAGCCGCGGTTCCCGGCCGGGATTCGCGCTAGCGACGAATCGCGCTCATGAGCTGGACCCTGCTGCTGTTGGTCGCGGCGCTCGCGCTGATCGCCGTGCGCATCTACTCCAAGCTGCGACTGGCGCGAAAGTCACGCGCCGAGTCCTGGGACGAGCAGGTCATCGGACGACTGCGCTCGCAGGGCTACGCCCCCTTCAACGACTACCGCGTGGATTTCTTCCTTGCGCTGCCGGACGAGGCCGCCTGCCAGGGAGCGCGCGCGCGGCTCGAGCCCGAGTTCAGCGTCGACGTGAAGCCGCTGCAGAACGACCCATCGCTCGCGTACAGCCTGCACGCGACCAAGACCATGCGACTCGTGGTGCCGGACATGCAGGAGATCAGCCGTCGGCTGACGGCGCTCGCCACGGAGTTTCACGGGCGCTACGACGGCTGGGCGGCATAAGCCCGTCCGGCGGCCGCCACGGTCAACGTGCTTTTCCGCGATGGTTAAGTAAATGCCTAACCATCCGCAGAAACACCCTGCAAAGGCCGCGCCAGCGGGCTGACGACCCGGCAAACTCAGCGCTTCTCGGTCTGGCGCTTGACGGCTTCGGCGGCGGCGGCGATCTCGGCCGGGTCGCCCAGGTAGCGGCTGCCGCGGGGCCGCAGTTCACCATCGAGCTCGTACAGCAACGGGACACCGGTCGGGATGTTGAGCTCGGTAATCTCGCCTTCCCCGACCTCATCGAGCATCTTGACCATGGCGCGCAGGCTGTTGCCATGCGCCACCACCAGGACGTTGCTGCCCGTACGCAGCTCGGGCGCGATGCGCGCATGCCAGAAGGGCAGCACGCGCTCGAGCGTGTCCTTCAGCGACTCGCTGGCGGGCAGTTCCTTCGCATCGATGGCCGCGTAGCGCGGATCGAAGCGCGGGTGGCGCCGGTCCTCCATGCCGAGCGGCGGCGGCGCGATGTCGTAGCTGCGCCGCCAGATCTTCACCTGGGCCTCGCCGTGCTGCGCCACCGTCTGCGCCTTGTCGAGTCCCTGCAGCGCGCCGTAGTGCCGCTCGTTCAGTCGCCAGGAACGCTCCACCGGGACCCACATGCGGTCCATCTCATCGAGCATGATCCACAGCGTGCGGACGGCGCGCTTCAGCACCGAAGTGAAGGCAATGTCCGCGGCGAGGTGCTCCTTGAGCAGCTGCTGTCCCGCCTGGATCGCCTCCGCACGCCCCTGGGCCGAGAGATCGACGTCCGTCCACCCCGTGAAGAGGTTCTCGAGGTTCCAGATGCTCTGGCCGTGGCGCACCAGGATCAGCTTGCCAGGCATGATCATCCCGCCAGCTTGCGCAGCGCTTCCACGCCCACGGTCAGCGTAGCGAAGTCGCTGGCGTCCGCGGCACGCATGTCCGCGATGGTGCGGTGCCAGTGCGCCAGATCCTTTCCGCCGGACTCGATCCAGGCGGTGACGCGGGCCGGAGCGCTGCCGCGATCCCTGCGCGCCAGCACCCGCTCGGCGAGGCGCCGGTGCACTCGCAGCGCCGCATCGCGCAGACCGGTGCGCGCGACCGCCTGCCACGGACCCTCGACGGTGAGCCCCTCGATGCGGGACTGGAGCCAGTCGCAACCGATGCGGGTGCCCACCTCGAAATACACCCGCGCGGTCTCGGCGACGCTCACCTTGTGGCTGGCGCCGACCTCGACGATGTCGAGCGCGGCGTTGAGCGGCTCGAGCGCCGCGATGCGCGTCGCGAGCGGCGGCGGCAGCCCCGCCCCGGTGTACTGCTTGTGGGCTTCCTCGAAGCGCACGAGCTCGGTCCCGGTGAGCACCGCCGGCGTCTCCGCTTCGAGCTGGTGCACCCCCTCGCGGAACATGCGCACGGCGGCATCGACCTGCAGCCCGCCGCCGCGCGAGGTGAGCAACCAGTAGGTGGCATGGCGCAGCAGGCGGCTCGTCTGGAAGGCGGCCTCGTACTGCAGCTTCGCCGGAACCTTGTTGTCGAGCGCTTCGATCTGCTCCCACACCGCGCGCATCGCGAAGATCTCGCGCGCCGCGGTATAGGCACGCGCGATCTTCGCGGGCTCGGCGCCGGTGTCCCCCTGCACGCGCGGCACGAAGGTCGGCCCCATGCGGTTGACCAGGCTGTTCGTGGTCGAGGTCGCGATGATCTCGCGGCGCAGGCGGTGATGTGCGATGGCACGGCGGAAGCGCTCCTGCATCGGCGC
>Ga0306920_100010082_pt1 | contig 12644 bp, 16 predicted proteins | sample flu12Cox44000170_FD_204666 | JGI IMG/M metagenome (GOLD analysis project Ga0306920, IMG submission 204666) | Lab enrichment of tropical soil microbial communities from Luquillo Experimental Forest, Puerto Rico - flux4day.12C.oxic.44.000.170 (v2)... | ecosystem: Environmental > Terrestrial >...
GGATCATAGAAGGCTGGCGCTATCTAGGCAATCAAGTGGTAGAGCAGGCCGCGCCGCACCCGCGCAGCGGTCAAGCCATGCGCGGTTGCGGCGTTGTCAGGATCACAGGATGCCCAAGTACAGCTGACCTCACGCAGACTGTAACGGGACAGATTTCATGACTCTGGGGCATACGTTGTTCCTTTCAGCATCACAGTCCGGGGCGCTATCACAAAATCGATGACTCTCGATACTCACTTTGAGTGTTTACGCGAGTGCCGAGGACCTGCCAGCCAACTCGCGCCGGTGGGTGAGACCAGTGGATGTGCCTCGGATCCGGAATCAGGCTTTTGGCTGCGAGCGGCGGAGCCATTCGTCGAGACCGATTTGGCCGAGGCGCGCTTCGCCCAACGGCACGAGCGAGCGCTCCTCGACCCTGCCGCCCCAGTATCTGCCCTCGGGGTCGCGCACGACCTGACGCGGGTCGCCGACCGCCTTCAGATAACGGGCGACGATTTCGTTGAACGGCGCTCGTTCCGGGCCGGCGATCTCGACGATGCCTCCTCGCGGCGCCGCGAGCGCCACCTCGGCGACAATGGCAGCAACGTCGTCCGCCGCGATGGGCTGGAACAGGACGGGCGGAAGCCTGACCATCTTTCCATCCGCGCTTGAATCGGCGATGCCGCGGAGGAATTCCATGAACTGGGTCGCGCGGATAATGGTGTAGGGGATGCCGGAAGCCACGATCAGTTTCTCTTGGGCGAGTTTGGCGCGAAAATAGCCATTATCGGTCCGGTCGATTGCGACGATGGATAGCGCGACATGGTGCCGGACCCTGGCTGCGGCCTCTGCCGGGAGAAGGTTGCGCCCGGCGGTATCGAAGAATTCCAGCACCGCCTTGTCTTCAAATGACGGCGAATTGGCGAGGTCGATCACCACCTGCGCGCCGGCCACGGCCTCTTTGACGCCCTCGCCGGTGATGGTGTTGACGCCGCTATTGGGCGAGGCGGCGACGACGTCGTGGCCGCCCTGGCGCAGAATGGCGACGGTCTTCGCGCCGATCAGGCCGGTGCCGCCGATCACCACGATCTTCATGGTTTACCCTCCCTGGTCCCTGCTGAACGCTCGCCGTGTCGCTCACGTTCGGCGCGTCGAACGAACACCAACGTGGATGTCGCGTATTTGTTCCGCCCGCCACGGTGATGGAAGGCTAACTATCAGGCTAAGGAGCTAATTCGGATGATCCAATCCATGAGCTCAGTCCTCGGAACGCGACGCCTGTCGTCCGAGGTTCCGCGACCGGCGGTGATTTGCCTCCGGCAAGACGGGGGACGAGCGCAGAGATTGCCGTTGGGGTTTACGATGATCCGCCTCTGGACAGCACGGGTGCGATTAGCGTGCAACCTTTCCAGCCCCAATAGATGCGGTGATAGACGATCAATCCGCCGACGATCTCCATGAATTCGACAAGGTCGACCTGATCGCCGTCCGGCGCCTGTCGCGGGTACTCCCAGACCAGCAAGCGGTGGCCGTCGGTCAGCCATTCGCCGGTGCGGTACCAGCGCACGAGGTTATTGGGGCGCCGCCGTCCGCCTTCGGTAAAAAATCGTCGCAGCTCGTCACGGCCGCGCAGCACGCCGTCCTGCTTGTCATCGAGGATGGCGAGCACAAGCGGGCTTTCGAGGACGGCGTCTTCCCTATAGAGGGCGAGCAGGCCCTCGGTATCGAGCGCTTTGGCGCGTTCGTGCCACTCGCGATAGACCCGCTCGCAATCGGCCCGGAAGTTGCTCGCCATCCCCTCGTTCCGTGGTCCACCCATTTCTCGCGTCCCTCCGGTTTGCGGGAGTACAGCTTATGTGCTGGACGGCTTCGGATGGTTCAGAGATGATGGAAGTATGCGTGCCGCCTTGATCGGCGTTCCTTCGAGCAGAGCATTGCTGATGTCGAGAAGATCATCGCCCGGCTTAAGTCAACAAGCTCGCAAGTGCAATGGAAAGCGGCGCCGGATGGGTGCTGCTCACCTACGTGCCGAGCGACGGTCGGCTGATTGTTCGATGCGGATGCACAACTGATCGACGCGGGTCATCCAATATGGTCAGCGGCAGATCTCCGCGAGATGGCAGTGATCGTCATGCTCTTCACAACGTTGCCAACTGCCGTTATCGCGCTCCTTCGCCTTGCTCGTTTCGTGGTCGAGGTCTCGCATGAACGTCGTTGAATGCGATGTGCCGTCCGGCAGCATGCTGGGTCGCGAATTCGTCGAACAGGCGTATTTCCGTGACTCCTACCGGGTGCCGCTGATCCACAGGGAGCTTGGTATTGTCGATGTCTTCTTCGGCATTTTCGCGCATCATCCGTGGTGGATGAAGCTGCTCTTGATCGTCCGCAACAAGCTCGTCTCCCTTGCCGGCCTGGATGCACCGACCGCGTCCGAATTCCTCCATGTCGAGATCAAGGACCGTTATGTTGTCGGTGAAAAGATCGGCGTCTGGCCGATTTTCTGGATCGGCGAGGATGAAATCATCGCCGGGCGCAATAACAAGCACATGGATTTTAGGCTATCGGTGCTCAAGGTGTTAGACGGCGACAGAACGAGCGTAGTCGTCTCGACCATCTGCACGGTCCATAACCTTTCCGGAAAAGTCTATCTTTTTTTCGTCGTTCCGTTCCACAGGTATGGCGTCCGGAGGTTGCTGGGGAACGCGCTCGCGGCGCGAAGGCTGTGATGTGTCTCTGGCGGCAGGCCGCGGTTACGGTCGCGCTTATTGCTGGCGCTTTCGAGCTATTTATTCTGGGGTCGGGGCCATGAGAATCAGTAATGTTCATCGGCGGGCGATTGCGGCCCCGCTGCGCGCGTCGGTGCATTACTGGATACGCTTTCTTCGGCTGACGACAAATTCTGGCCGCATGAGAACTGGCCGGGTGTGAAATTCAATCTGCCGCTGCAGGTTGGGGCCACCGGCGGACATGGCACCGGTCCTTACACCGTATCTTCCTATACTCCAGGTCAGCACATCCGGTTTGAGTTTAGCGGAGGTCGGCGGGGCCATCATGAGTTTACGTTGCAAAAAATTGACAACAAGACTTGCTTATTACGACACGCGATGGAAGCCAGGTTGACGTTCAACTCGGCGTGGCGATGGTATTTCCTGATCCGTCCGCTGCACGATGCCCTGATCGAAGATCTGTTCGACAAGGTTGAGAGCCAGGTGGTGAGATTTGAACATCCACGAGTCTGGAGCTCGCGCGTCCGAAAGCTCCGCCAGAAGCGGCGCATGTCTCCGGTCAAAAACCAGATGCCGCGCTGGACGGCTCCCGATGGTTCAGAGATGATGGAAGTATGCGTGGTGAACCTGACATTGCCTCAGTTGCCGCCTTGATCGGTGATCCTTCGAGGACCGCGATGCTGGCGGCGTTCGCCGACGGGCGGGCGCTGCCTGCGGGAGAGCTGGCCACTGCCGCCGGGCTGTCGCTGTCGGGCGCCAGTGCCCAGCTGGCGCGGCTGACCCAGGGTGGTTTGCTGACCATGGAACGCGAGGGGCGGCACCGCTATTACCGGCTGGCCGGCCCGCAGGTCGCTGCCGCACTCGAGGGCCTAGCGCTGCTCGCTATGACTCCGCGCCGGCCTCAGGCACGGTCGCCGGCGGCGGAAGCACTTCGGCGCGCCCGCACTTGCTATGATCACTTGGCAGGAGAACTCGGGGTGGCGCTCGCCCAGGCGCTGGGGGACCGCGGTCTGGTGACGGCGGGCGAAGGCAAGCGGTTGGAGGTTACCGTCTCGGGCGGGCCGTGGTTTTCGCAGGTGTTGGGGATCGAGACCGCCCGGCTCGTCCCCGGCCGTCACGGGATTGCGCGACGCTGCTTGGATTGGACGGAACGACGGCACCATATCGCCGGCCCCTTGGGCGCCGCTCTGCTTCATCGGTTCCGCGAATTGGGTTGGGTTACGCAAGCAGCGGGCGGTGCGAGGGCGGTCAAGCTGTCACGACGGGGCGAGACCGCATTAGCTCGTGCGCTGGACATATCGCTCTGAAGAACGGGCAACCTCTGCGTGAGGACTACCGATTCCGATCGCGGCACCGAGGCTGTCCGCCGTTTGATGCGAGCGGCCAATACGAGATCGCCATGAAGCTTCCGCAGACGGGCTCCTGCCAATGCGGCAAAATCCGCTATGAGATCACCCAATCTCCCCAACTGGTCTCCACGTGCCATTGCACCGATTGTCAGCGGATCACGAGCAGCGCATTCTCGCTAGGAATCGCCCTGCCGGAGACGGCCTTCCGTCTCACCGCAGGCGAACCGCGATGCTCCAGCGGGTGGCCGATAGTGGGGGGCTCAACACCTGCTTCGTTCGCCCCGATTGCGCCTGCTGGATCTACAGCCTGCCGCGCAATAGCGTCATCCGCGTCCGGGCCGAAACGCTCGACGACACATCATGGCAGCGGCCGACCCGGCATATCTGGACGCGCGGCAAGCAGCCCTGGATCACCTTCGCCGAAGGGGACGAGACCTTCGAGGGGGAACCTCCCGGTCAGGTCGGTTGCGGCCCGGCTTCGAATTGGCGATGAAGGCGATGCCGGTATCCTGGTGGGTTGAATTGGCTGTTCGGCCGGGCTGCCTCGACGAGTTCGAGACACTCACCGGCGAAATGGTCGCCTCGACGCAGGCCGAGAATGGCGTGCTGGCGTATCAGCGGTTCATAAGCGCTGACCGGCAGACTGTCTATGTGCACGAACGCTACGAAAATTCCGATGCGGCCGTGGCGCATCTCGCCAAATTCGCTGCGAGGTTTGGCGAACGCTACGGGGACCTGGTCGAGCGGAAACGCTTCCTCGTGTTCGGCGATGCGAGCGACGCGTTGCGCACCCTGCTGGACAGCTCCCGCAGTGGTCGGATCTGACGAATCAGCCCCAATAAGGGAATGGTCCGAATGGCCGGTAATATACGGCTCCATATATTGCCGATGTCGAAAGGGGCTGGCCATGAGCAAGCACATCGGGATCGTCGCCTGCTCTGCCGAAGGCGCCGCGCTGTGCTACCGGACCATCTGCGCGGAGGGTTCCCGACACCTTGGCCCGCACGCACATCCGGAGGTGTCGCTGCATACGCATTCGCTCGCCGACTACGTTGCCTGTCTTGACCGCGGCGACATCGACGGCATCGGTGATTTGATGCTTACCTCTGCGTTCAAACTTCAGGCTGCCGGGGCCGAATTCCTGATCTGCCCCGACAACACGATCCATCAGGCGATGGACTATGTTGCTGCGCGGTCGCCGCTACCGTGGCTGCACGTCGCCGAAGTCGTCACCGCCGAAGCTGCCGCCAAAGGCCACCGACGTGTTGCCCTGCTCGGGACGCAATGGCTCATGGAAAGCGATGTCTACCCGGTTAGGCTGCAGGCTCGCGGGATCGCGTGCATTCGTCCCGCGGCCGCCGAGCGGAACCGGCTCGGCGAGATCATCATGACCGAGCTGGTCTATGGCGTGTTCGAGCCGGAGAGCATTGCTTATGTCGAGAAGGTCATCGCGCGGCTCAAGGAGGCGGAAGGCTGTGATGCCGTGGCGCTTGCCTGCACTGAGCTTCCGCTGATCCTCAGCGACACTAACTCGGCGCTGCCGACACTCGATTCGACACGCCTGCTGACCCGCGCCGCGTTGACGCATGCATTATCCGAAGCAGAGCCACGTGTGTCGGTCGGGTAACGGCTATTGCAGCGTCGTCAGGGCGCGACGTTCCCGAGGACGCGCCGCACTGCGCTGACCGCGCGCGGCGTCTGGTCGCCGGCCCTCCGCGGCGTGGCCCTAGCCCGGATTTCCCAAACGGGCCAGGGGTGGGGGTCAGGCGGATGCCGATCGCGTCCTCCGGAAAGCCCAGCACGACGTTGCGGCGGAAGAAAGTCGCTCGGGGAATTGCTGTATCTTGTTATACTCCTCGTCGCTGGGCCTAAGCTCAGCCAGGCATTGATATAGACGGGAGGAAGAGCCATGAACTTATCACGTCGTGATCTGGCCGCCGCCGCCGGGGTGCTCGCTCTCGGGGCAGCGGGGTTTGGCGGGCCAGTGCTGGCCGATGCCCAAGATGAGGCGGCGGTGAAGCAGGCCGTCGAAGAGTTGAAGGCGGCCTGGCTGAAGCAGGACAAGGCGAAGCTCGAAGCAATGACCCTGCCGCAGCTGAGCTACAGCCATTCCGATGCCCGGCTCGAGGACAAGGCCAAGTTCATAGAGGGGGTCATGGGGCGAAAGGCGACGGTCAAGTCGCTCGAGTTTCCCGAGATGACGGTACAGGTGGTCGGCAACACTGCGATCGTTAGACACCTTTGGGTTTCGCAAACCGAGCTCGAAGGCAAAGTCACCGACACGAAGATTGGCGTCATGCAGGTCTGGCAGAAACAGGACGGCGTCTGGAAGCTCCTGGCGCGGGCCTCGCACCGGCTGCCGCAGCAAGCATAGCGGTTGGATTCCAATCTCGGGCATAACCCCGTTCCCGCTAGATGTGGCCGCGACCTCGCTCGGCAAACCCGAAGGTCTGCAAACGAAACGATCGGGCTTGATGGCGCTGCGTGGGAGCGCAGCCAAAGCGATTGGTGTCCCGCCCTTCGCAGCGTGTCGTCGAGCCAGGACTGGAAGCGCGCGGCCTCTGTTAACAACGCGGGCCACGCTGACGTCGTCGATCCCCCACCCTTCCCTCCACCGCAAGCGGGGAAGGGAAGAGTGGGGGGTAGGCGAATGCCGATGGGTGTCCTCCTGGAAGCTCAGCACTGCACGACGATGAACCCGGCCCAAATGCTCACAACGGCGAGGCCGCCAAGCGCGCGTCGCGCGTATTCGGAAGTCGTCGGGTTTTGCACCACAGTCAGCTTTCAAAAATTAAGCAGGTGGTGGTGCTATGGACGAGTAAACGGCCCTTGCTGTCCGTGACGCGACCTTCCGCAGTACCGACGCGGCGCCCCCGGCTGATGACCGTGCCCTCAGCCTTGATCGGGCCTGTTTCCGGCGTGATCGGCCGAACGAATGAAATCTTGAACTCAAGGGTCGTGGAGCCGAGACCTTTTTCCAAAGTCGATTGGATCGCGAGCCCCATGCAGCTGTCGAGCATTGTGGCCGCGAGACCACCATGCACGGTGCCAGCCGGATTTAGATGGATGTCTTTCGGTTCCGCGGCAACAACGACGCGGCCGCTCTTTGCCTCGGTGATATCGTAACCCAAGGTCCTCGCTATTGTATTGAGAGGCAGTGTGCCGTCTGCCAGCCCCTGAACAAAATCCAGGCCGGTCATCTCTTTCTGCTGGTCGCCGCTGATGGTCCCATATGTTCTGTTGGCAATGCGGGTCGCCATTTCCCTTCATCCTCTGAGAATCGAGGATGAATCTGATGCCTCGTATCTGGTCGTCGCTCTACCCGCGGATTGCTTTTTGATTCTACGGGGGAACTCGGTTGGATCTTACAGTCGATCTGAAGCGCGCCGAACGCCTGAAATGGGTCGAACCTCGCGTTCGGCCGGGGTTCAAGCAATGGGCGGAACCGGCGCCGGCCAATATCACGACCCTCAGGAGGACTTCCGCTCTACGTCGATGTCGAAATGTTTCGTCTAGGTGTCGGCGCTATGCAGACGTAAGACGGATGCATCAAACCGGTGGGTTGGTAAAAGACATTTTCGATGAACTCGAATCCGAGCTTCTTTAGGATCTTCTCCGAAGCCCCATTGTCTGGGTGATGCCCAGCATAGACTTTCCACAGCCGCAATTTTTCCCACGCATATTCGAGTGTGCCTAGAGCAGCTTCCCTTCCGAACCCTTTGCCCCAGCAGCGCTTCACGAGATGAAACCCCACTTCGAAGTCCGCCTCGCTGGGCGTATAGACCCAGGGCCGAAGTCCGCCGCAGCCTACGAAATCGCCATTGCGGTGGTCGAACAGCGCCCAATACTGAACACCACTGGATCTCTCTCGCTCGATCTCGGCACAGAGTTTCTCTTGGACTTGGGCTTCGGTGAGTTTGCCGCGAGAATCAATGAACGCCGTGACAACGGGGTCGCCCCACAACTCCATCGCGTGGGGCAGATTCTCGATCTGCCATGATCGCGCCACAAGGCGCCCGGTCCTGAATTTTTCCATTTCCGCCGTGACCGCCGCCGAGGATCGTCAAAAAAGCCGTTATCACAGGTCTTGCATAATCCAAATCTCCATGCCCGCCACGGAGGCGTTGGTTGGCGCTTCACGCAGGGACGGTCAGCCTCGCCACGTCGAAATTGTAGACGCGGGCGGTGTTGCGGCCGGCGATCCCCGGATCGTGGCCCGGGGCAGGCTTGGCCTGTTCGTCGTCCGGCGCGCCCTCGAGGATCTCCGTCAGAGATCTTGCGCGATTGGGGAAATGTCGACTCGCTGTGCGGGTAGTCCGAGCCCCACATCATGTTGTCCCAAATCATGTTCTCGGGCCGATGACGTCGCGCAGGCGGATGCCGATGGCGTCCTGCTGGAAGCTTAAGACGACGTCGCGGCGGAAGAAGTCGCTCGGGAGCATGCCGTCCCCGGCCTTAGCGAGGGCAAGCCCCCCGCTTTCGCGGGGGCGGGCTCTTGAACCGGACAGAGCCTTGCCGTGGCGACCCGGCGATCAGGCGGCTTGGAGCCCGAGGAAGCGGACCATCGGCTCGAAATCGCGGTCGTCGTGCAACAGGGCGTGCCCGCGCTCGATGCAGAATGTGCCGATGATCAGATCGACGGTCTTGCGGATCGTTATCCCCCTGGCGCGCACCGCGCGGTAATAGGCGGCCGCCTTGACGGCCAGATCGGCGTCGAGCAGCGAGACGATGGCGAAGCGCCGCAGCGCGCGCTCGACCAGCCTTGCCTCGCGATCCGAGCGCAATCCCTGCAACACCTCGCACAGTATCAAATCCCCGACCAACAACGGCTGCACCGGGATCGCCGCGCGCAGCCGCTGCACGGCGCCGGTCGCGGTGTCGTTCAGGTGGTCGATCCACACTGAACTGTCGACGAGGATCACCGCGCGCCGCGGCCCACGCGGCTCCGGTTGAGGTCCCCCTGCCAGTGCACCTTGCCGGCGAGGCCCAGGATCTCCTCCTGCTCCTTGAGGCGGACCAAGAGTCGCAACCCCGCCTCGACGACCGCGCGCTTTGTCCTGAGGCCGGACAGGCGCTGCGCCTTCTGCATCAGCCCGTCGTCGATCTCGATATTGGTGCGCATCCCGCCGATCCGGAGATATGTGTACGATCAGTCATTTCTATACACATAGATCCTCGCCTTTGCAAAGGTGGTATGATGGGGTTGGTGAGGGTCACGTAGCCAGCACGACCGTGAGGCCGCTCACCACCAAGCGGGAGGGTCAAATCATGGCGAATTACCGGGTCATATCGTCGGACAATCATGTGTTTGAGCCGCCGGATTTGTGGACGAGCAGAGCCAAGCCGGCGTTCAAGGACCGGGTGCCACAGCTTGTCCGCGAGTATGATGGCGATTGGTGGTTCTGCAACGGCCACCGCACGATCGGGTTGAGCGCCGGCGCGCAGACAGGCATGCGGTTTGAGGCGCCGGAGAAGATGGTCCGGACCACGACCTTCGACAAAGTCCGGCGCGGTGGCTACGAACCCGCGGCACACCTCACGGACATGGATGCCGATGGGGTCGATGTGAGCATTGTCTATCCCACGGTCGGTTTGCTGCTCTACAGCGTGCCCGACACTGCGCTGCTGTCGGAGATTTTCAGGGGGTACAACGACTGGCTCGCCGAGTTCTCCGGCGCGGAGCCAAAGCGCCTCAAGGGCATCGCCATGATCAACGTGGACGATGTGACGGAGGGTATCAAGGAGCTGCAGCGCTGCGCCAGGATGGGGCTGGCGGGCGGCATGATCACCGTCTATCCCCCGGAGGGGAAGGGGTACGACAATCCGATGTACGAGCCGCTGTGGGCGGCGGCCCAGGATCTCGATATTCCGCTCGGCATGCACATCGCCACCAACCGGCCAGGCCCAGGGCAGGATTTTGGGCTCGAGGACCGCAACCGTGTGCGCAACTCCTTCCTGGCCAACGCCGACCACTGGGTGCGGATGTCTCTTGCCGACATGATCTTCAGCGGCGTCTTTGAGCGTTATCCGAAACTCCAGGTTGGCACCGTGGAGCACGAACTGTCCTGGATTCCTCACTTCCTCAACCGCATCGACTACACCTACACGCAGCGCGTCCAGCAAGAGCGCTATCGGTTCAACGAAGCGATGCTGCCCAGCGACTATTTCCACCGCAATGTGTTTGCGGGCTTCCAGGAAGATGAGATGGGCATACGCGACCGGCACATCATCGGCGTCGACAATCTCCTCTGGGGCTCAGACTATCCGCATGTCGAGTCCACCTTCCCCAGGAGCCACCAGATCATTGAGGAGGTCCTGACGGGCTGCACTGAAGAAGAAAAGGCCAAGATCGCCGGAGGCAATGCTGCCAGGATCTACCATCTCAACTAGGTTCCTGCCCCTTCCTCTCGTCAGCTGACGCCGGGGGCCGCTGGGTCCTCCCGGGGAGGAGGACCCAACGAGAGCGGCGGAAGAAGTCGCTGCGCCTTATGCCGTTCCCGACTTCGGGGGCAGGCTCTTGAATCGGTAGAGCGCACTCGCGGTAGGTGGATCCATCGTGCCGAGCGGGTGGAGCGCCCACGCCCAGCTCGAACCCGACGATGGCCAGTGTGAGGCGGCGATGACGCTCGAAGACGCCAGAAGAGATCAGGTCGCGCATCGACAGCGCCGGGTAGCATGCTTTCGCCGCACGGCGTCACTCTGTTGGGCGGGGGTCCCCGCGCTGCTCGCGCTGGCCTTCGCCACCGGTGCCGTTGCCCAGGAATGGCCTAGCTATGGCGGCGATCCGGGCGGACAGCGTTTCTCGGGTGCCGTGCAGATCACGCCGCAAAATGTCGAGCGTCTCGCGCAGGCATGGACCTTTCACACTGGCGAGCGCCGGCCGCCCGGTCCCCACGGTGCGAGTTTCGAGGACACGCCGATCCTCGCCGACGGCCGGCTCTTGGTCTGCACGCCGACCGACCGGGTGTTCGCGCTCGACCCGCTGACCGGACGGGAAATCTGGGCATTCGACCCGAAGCTCGCGTCCGGGCTCAAGCCGGCCAACGATTTCCTGTGTCGGGGCGTGGCCGTATGGCACGATACCGCGGCGGCACCAGAAGCGCATTGCGCCGCCCGTGTCGTGCTCGCGACGCTCGACCTCAGGGTGATCGAGCTCGATCTCGCCACCGGCGACCCGTGCGCCGGGTTTGGCGAGCATGGGACGGTCCGCCTGTCGCCCGCTTCACCGCAGCGCTATGCCGGGGAGATGGCGCTTGATTCGCCGCCCGCTATCGTCGGCGACACACTCGTCGTCGGCGCCGCGGTCGACGACATGACCGACGCCCGGGCGCCCGGCAGCGCGGTGCGCGGCCTCGATGCCCGCACCGGCGCCCTGCGCTGGTGGTTTGATCCCGCGCCAAAGAGCCTCTCGGGGTCGCGCGAGTCGAGCGGTGGCAATGTCTGGGCGCCGATCGCGGCGGACCCGGCGACGGGCCGCGTGTTCCTGCCGACCGCCTCGCCGAGTGCGGCATACTGGGGCGGCGAGCGGCCCGGCGACGACCGGTTCGCGTCGTCGGTCGTGGCGCTCGACGCGTCGACCGGTGCGCCGGTGTGGAGCTTTCAGGCGACGCATCACGACATCTGGGACTACGATGTCGCGGCGCAGCCGAGCCTCGTCACCGTGCCCAGAAACGGCCAGGAACGGCCCGCCATCGTCGTCGCGACGAAGACCGGCTTCGTGTTCGTGCTCGACCGCAACACCGGAGACCCGCTCTTCCCGGTGGCGGAGCAGCCGGTCCCGGCAAGCGACGTGCCGGACGAGGCCGCCTCGCCGACCCAACCGGTGCCGTCGGCACCGCCACCCCTGGTGCCGCAACGCCTCACTCCCGATGACGCGTGGGGGATCGCGCTCGTCGATCGCTGGCTGTGCCGGCGGCAGATCGAAAAGCTGCGTTCCGACGGGCTCTACACGCCGCCCTCCCTGCGCGGCAGCATCATCTACCCGTCCGCCGCCGGCGGCGTGAATTGGGGCGGCGGCGCGTTCGACCCGCAGGACGGCCTCTACATCGTCAATGCGATGAACGTCGCGCACGCCGTGCGGCTAATCCCGCGCGCCGATTATGCCGCGGCGCGTACTGCGGCACCCGATGCCGAGATCGGCCTGGGGCTCGGCACGCCCTATGCCGCCGAGCGCACGTTCCTGGCCTCGATCTTCGGCGCTCCCTGCAATCGGCCTCCCTGGGGCACGCTTGCGGCGGTCGATCTTCGCGCCGGCCCGATCCGCTGGCAGGTGCCGCTCGGCTCGATGGCGCTGGGGCTCGTCGAGGGCCTGCCGAACCTCGGCGGGCCGATCGTCACGGCGAGCGGCCTCGTCTTTATCGCCGCGGCGATCGACGACAAGCTGCGTGCCTTCGACGTCCACACCGGCCGCGAACTCTGGCAGGCGCCGCTGCCGGCCGGCGGCCAGGCGACGCCGATGACCTACGTCGCCGGCGGGCGCCAGTTCGTCGTCATCGCTGCCGGCGGGAATGCGCGGGCCCGCACCACATTCGGCGACGCCGTCGTCGCGTTCGCGCTCCCCACCGCCGATGCTGGAAGCTGACTGACGTGG
>Ga0306920_100010085_pt1 | contig 12642 bp, 9 predicted proteins | sample flu12Cox44000170_FD_204666 | JGI IMG/M metagenome (GOLD analysis project Ga0306920, IMG submission 204666) | Lab enrichment of tropical soil microbial communities from Luquillo Experimental Forest, Puerto Rico - flux4day.12C.oxic.44.000.170 (v2)... | ecosystem: Environmental > Terrestrial >...
GCCTCGCGCAAACTCTTATACGCATCCTCTAGCTGCACATACTTCCCGACAATTCCGATCCGCACGTCGCCCTTCGGATGCTGCAACGAATAAAGCATGTCGAGCCACGGCTGCATGTCCGCCGGCCGCTCTTCCAGCCGCAGCAGCCGCAATATCTGCGCGTCCAGCCCTTCCTTGCTCAGCTCAACGGGAACTTCATAAATTGTCTTTACGTCTTCCATGGAAATCACGCAAGATTCCGCGACGTTGCAGAACAGCGCGATCTTCCGCTTCAAATCCTCGGAAATATGGCGGTCGCTCCGACAAAGCAAAACGTCCGGCTGGATCCCGATTCCCAGCATCTCTTTCACGCTGTGCTGCGTCGGCTTGGTCTTCAGTTCGCCAGCCGCCGCGATGTAGGGCACCAGCGTCACATGCACAAAAAGAGTATTCTCCGCGCCCAGCTCCAGACGCATCTGCCGGATCGCTTCGAGAAACGGCAGAGACTCGATGTCACCCACCGTCCCGCCGATTTCCACGATTACAATGTCGACACCTTCCGCCACGCGTTTGAAGCATCGCTTAATTTCGTCGGTGACGTGTGGAATCACTTGCACGGTCTTGCCGAGATAATCTCCGCGCCGCTCCTTCGAAAGAATCGTTTCGTAGATGCGTCCGCTGGTCCAGTTGTTGTCGCGGGTCAGCTTGACGTGCGTGAACCGTTCGTAGTGCCCTAGGTCGAGGTCTGTCTCCGCCCCATCATCGGTAACAAAGACTTCGCCGTGTTGATAGGGACTCATCGTGCCTGGATCCACATTCAGGTACGGATCGCATTTTTGGATAGTGATTTTGAAGCCGCGACTTTCGAGGAGACAACCGATGGAGGAAGCTGCTACGCCCTTGCCGAGAGAGGAAACAACACCGCCGGTAACAAATATATATTTTGGCGCCATCCGGGTCGCTCGCCTCCGCAAGCAGATTTGAGCTTATCGAACCTCCGCAGGATTGACGTACATACAATTATGTTCGGAACGCGCAAAGCTGTCAATCGAAGTCTTCGCTTCGCAAAATCGGAAATATTTCTTTGACGCAACCTTTTCCTACCCCAGGGGTTCGTAACTTCGAAGAAGTGCGGTAAGGTTCTTATAGAAACCAATTTTCATCGAAGAGGGAATCATGCGCAGTTGCAACTTCGCGTTGCTGGCCGCAGCCTGCATCGCGTTTTCCGCCCCGGCGTTCGCGCAACAATCCACGATCGCTCGCGCCGCGGACACCCGCCGCTACGACGTGCGCCGCGAAATCAATCTTGTCGGCACCGTCGTTTCGTTTGAGCCATACTCGAAAACCGCACCTTACGGGGCCCTGCTTATTCTCCAAACGTCCTCCGGCGTCTTGGAAGTCCATCTCGGCGACGCCCGCCTCCTCTCCGCCAACCATTTCACGGTCCAGTCCGGAGACACGCTGCGCATCGTCGGCGAGCCGCTTTCCGCGCATCAAGCCACTTACTTCGTCGCCCGCATCGTGCAAAAGGGAACGCAAGCCCTGGCCCTACGCACTCCGCAAGGCTCTCTGATTCCGTACGTGGCACCGCGTGCCGCGCCAGCAAATGCCGCTCAGCGAGGTGCGGTATGAGGCGGCTTGCCCTGCTCGCCATATCGTTGTGCGGTGCGCTGCTGGCTGCCTGCGGCGGCGGCAACTCCAATCCCGCTCCGCCTCCGCCCAGCGGCAATTTCTCCAATGCCAGTCTTAGCGGCCACTACGCCTTTGCGATGAGCGGCGCCGATGGGGTCACCGGCGCCTACACGGCCCGCGTCGGCAGCATCGTCGCCGATGGCGCGGGCCGCATCACCAGCGGCCTGGAAGACGTTGTGAACCTGGGCACCGGCTCTCCCGCTTCCCAGGTCTCCTTCTCCGGCGGCACCTACCAGATCCTCTCGAACGGCAGAGGCGTCATGGGTCTCAATGTCACCGGCGGCGGCACCCTTCAACTGAGCTTTTGCCTTAAATCCAGTTCGCAAGGTTTTCTCGTCCAAACCGACGGCAATGCCTCTACCAGCGGCAACCTGAGTCTGCAAACGCCCTCCGAGTTCTCCGTAAACTCCCTCGTCGGGAAGTACGTCTTTGATTTTTCGGGCATCTCATTCGCCGGAAGCTCCCCCTCCATCATTTCCACGATCGGCCAGTTCTCCACCGACGGCAACGGCAACGTTACCGGTGGCGTCACCGACGTAAACGACGGGTCCTTCACGCCCTCCGGCCCGCTCGCAATCCCCGCCAGCACGTATCAACTCGACTCTTCCGGTAACGGCACGAGCTTCGGACGCGGCACGATGACCCTCAACGGCAAATCCTACGCCTTCTATATCGTCGACAACACACAGATCAACGTCCTCGAAGAAGACCAAGCCGGCGGCGCCGAAGGTCCCGCTTTTCTGCAAACCGGCGCCATCCCGGTCAAAAATTCCGATTTCAGCGGTAGCTTCATCTTTCTCACCGGAGGATCGGTCACCACCGGCACTTTCGGACCTATCGCACGACTCGGCCGCATGACCGCCGACGGTAACGGCAATATCGCTTCTGTGGCTTACGATGAAAACGACGACGGCCACAACACCCACGTCTCCGAGTCCGCCAGCATCTCCAACGCTAACTACGCGATAGACACTGTCAACGTCGGCAGTGGCCGCGGCACCTTCACCTTCAAAAACTCCTCTATCGGAACACCGTCCTATGTCTTCTACATGTACTCGCCCACCCGCGCGGTCATTCAGGACGTCACCACCGGTGTCGTTTCAGACGGGACTATGCTCGCGCAAACAGGCAGCCCTTTTACGCTCTCCAACCTTGCAGGCAATTACATTTTTAATTGGACCGGCATCCAGCTTGTCTCGCCGTCGGCTTTCGAGGAGGATTTCGTCGGGCAAGCCGTGCAAACAACAAGCTCAAGCAACAATCTGACAGGCGTAGTTGACTACGTCGAGCTGGGTCTCAACTCCGTGAACAATGGCGCGACCCTCAACGCCGGCGTCGCCGGCACACTCACGATCAATGCCGATGGCACCCAGGACAACGCCTACAAGATAGCCGTCGGGGGCTCCAGTGGCTTCACCGTCAACTTCAAAGCCTACGCCGCCGACAGTTCGACTACGTTGGTCCTGTGCTTCGACGGCAACCGCACCACGGCCGGCATCGTCACCCGACAAGCTCAATAAATTTCTTTTTGTGGCTCCGGGCCGATTTTGCGTGCCGCGGGCTGTCCTCTAATTCCCTGTTCCAATCGGTTCCTTCAACAACTTCTCCACGCGAGTCACATCCTCCGGGACATCAACGCTCACCGCGTCGTGAGCCACCTCGGCCACGCGAATCTTCCACCCATTCTCCATCCACCGCAGTTGTTCGAGTTGCTCGATTTTTTCCAGTTCCCCTTGTGGCAGCGTCGGATACTCGAGCAACGCATCGCGCTGAAAAACATAAAGCCCCAAGTGTTTCCAATACTTCACATGTACCTTCTGCTGCCTGTCCCTTACCCATGGAATCGGTGCGCGTGAAAAATAAAGTGCGTTCTCTTCGAAATCCAGCACTGTCTTCACCACGTTCGGGTCCATGATGTCCCCCGCATGCCGGATCGCTGTCGCCACCGTCGCGATCTGCGCCGCCGGCTCCTCGAGCAACGCTGCGACGGCGGTATCAATCGTCGCCGGATCCACCAGTGGTTCGTCCCCCTGCACGTTTACAAACACATCGCCATCTTCATGTGCTGCGACCTCTGCAATCCGTTCGGTCCCCGTTCGGTGTTCGGGCCGTGTCATCCGTGCCTCGCCGCCAAACGCCTTCACGGCATCCACAATCCGTTGATCGTCGGTCGCCACCAGTACTCGGTGTACCGTTTGCGCCTGCTTCGCCTGCTCATAGACGCGCTGCACCATTGGTTTTCCCGCCAGCATTACCAGCGGTTTACCGGGTAGCCGCGTCGAAGCAAATCGCGCGGGTATCACCACAATCACTTTGGGTTCGTCGGTACTCATGTCGCGGTTCTCGCCTTTTTTGCGCTCCGCCGATGCTAGCACATTGAAACGTTCCGCCGCCCTACGCCCTTTGCCCTATTGCCTTCCTTTCGCCCGGTGTTATCATGAATCGATCCGCGCGGCCTTCCCGGCGAGCCGGGAGGATGGAGAAGCCGTGAAACGCGATTGGGGCAAGTTTCGCGTAATCCTGCTGGCTGGTGCTTTTCGCCTCGGTGCCTTCCTGGTCTTGGTCGTTAACCTGTGTCTTGTCCGCGCACAGGAGCCCGGCAAACCTAATCCCGTACCTCCGCCAGCGCCTTCCCGCCTGACCGACGTTTCCCATGACACCCCCGCCGTCAACATTCGGCCCGGCAAAGTCATTCGCAGCGATGTTGATCTGGCTCTAGTCAATGTCACGGTTACCGACCCGTTCAATCGCCTCGTCACCGGGCTCGAGCAGGACAACTTTCGCGTTTACGAAGACAACATTGAGCAGGAAATCGTCACCTTCTCCTCCGAAGACGTCCCCATCTCTATTGGCGTGATCTTCGATTTCAGCGGTAGCATGTCCAACAAAATAGACAAGGCCCGCGAAGCCGCCCTGCAATTCTTCAAAACCGCCAATCCACAGGACGAATTCTTCCTGGTCACCTTCAACGAGCGCGCCGAACTCACCAGCACCTTCACCAATAGCGTCGAGGACCTGCAAAGCCGCATGATGATTAACGCGCCGAAAGGCCGCACCGCGCTGCTCGATGCCATCTATTTGGGTTTAAGTCAGATGAGGGGTGCACATAACGCTAAGCGCGCCTTGCTCATTCTTTCCGATGGAGGGGATAATCATAGTAGGTACAATGAAAACGATATCAAGCGACTCGTCAAGGAAGCGGACACCCAGCTCTATGCAATCGGCATCTTCGATCCGCTTGGTTATCGCAATCGTACCCCCGAAGAGCTCAACGGTCCGACTTTGCTGTCGGAAGTCACCGAGCTCACCGGTGGCCGCGTTTTCGCTGTCGAGCATCTAAATGATCTGCCTGATATTGCGTCGAAAATTGGTATGGAGCTGCGCAACCAATATGTCCTGGGATACAAACCAAGCAATCACGTCCACGACGCCCGGTGGCGCAAAATCAAGGTCAAACTGCGGGCGCCGAAAGGTCTCCCTCCTCTCTCCGTCTACGCCAAGACCGGATACTACGCCCCGGCCCACTAAGGTGTTCTTCCGCGTTTGCCCTTTCCGCATAACTCTGGCAAGCCTGCTGCTCATGCTTTTGCTCGCTTCCGCGCGTTGCTCCGCGCAGATTCCAGTAGACGTTCCTCCGCCCCCTCCGCCGCAGGGGCAGCAGGGGCAGCAGGGCACCCCGCAGGGCGGGAAAATCAGGGTGTACGTTAACCTCGTGGTCCTCCACACCACCGTTCTCGACGACCGTGGTAAATTCGTGGACGGCCTCACGCAGGAAAATTTTCGTGTTTTCGAAGACAAGGTCGAACAAAAACTTTCCATCTTCAAGCGCGAGGACATCCCAGTCAGCATGGGCCTGGTTATTGACAACAGCGGCAGCATGCGCGACAAGCGCCCCCGCGTGAACGAAGCTGCCCTCACCCTGGTCCAAGCCAGCAATCCCCAGGACGAAGCCTTCGTCGTCAACTTCAACGACGACTTTTATCTGGATCTCGACAAGGATTTCACTAACAGCGTCCCCGAGCTGAAAGAAGCCCTTGAGCGTATCGACTCCCGAGGCAGCACCGCGCTTTATGACGCCATCATCGGCTCGCTCGATCACCTGAAAAAAGGAGTGAAGGAAAAGAAGGTTCTTTTGATCGTCACCGACGGCGAGGACAACACCAGCCGCAACTCGCTTGAAAAAACCGTTAAGGAAATTCAGAAAACCGATACGGTTATCTACACCATCGGTTTGCTAGGACAGGAAAACAAACGCAGCGCCAAGAACGCCAAGAAGGCGCTTACCGAAATCGCGCAAGCCTCGGGCGGCCTGGCGTTCTTTCCAGAAAATGTGGACGATGTCCACGCCATCTGCGAACAAGTGGCCCACGACATTCGCCACCAGTACACGCTAGCCTACTACCCGTCGAACACCGCCAAGGATGGTACCTTCCGCGCTGTCCGCGTGGATGTGATCCCTCCCCGGGGCCACGGAAAACTCGTAGCCCGCACCCGGAACGGCTACTACGCCCCGAGCGCTTCCTCGGCCACCGCCGCTGGCCGCTAGCAACGACCACATAGGTGTGGCGCGATCTCGCTTGCCAGTGGCGGGAGAGACACCCATCAACTCGTCGGCCGCTTTCTAGAGCAGCACCGATCAACTCCGAAACGAATGATTCTTCACCGGCAACTCCCGAATCCTCATCCCGGTTGCCGCAAAGATGGCGTTTACCAGTGCCGGTGCCACCGGCGGAACCCCCGGCTCACCCACCCCTCCGACCGGCCCATCGCTCTCATGGATGTACACATCAATCTCCGGGCACTCCCGCAGCCGCACTACTGAAAAATCTGGAAAATTCCGCTGTACCACCGCACCGTCGTTGATCGTGATCTCACCAAACAGCGCGGCACTCAATCCAAAAACAACCGCTCCTTCCAGTTGCGCGCGCACGCCATCCGGATTCACCGCCATCCCGCAATCAATGGCTGAGGTGACCCGGTCTACCTTGATCTTTCCGTCTCCGCCAACTTCCACTTCCGCCACATGCGCCACCACGCTCCCAAAGCACTCGAACATGGCGATGCCGCGCCCGCGGCCAGCAGGAAGCGGCGAACTCCATCGCGATTTCTCGGCAGCCAAATTCAGCGTGCCCAGGTGGCGCGGCTTTTTCTGCAGCAGCCCACGGCGAAATTCCACCGGATCACGGCCGGCTTCCTGAGCGAGTTCATCCACAAACGATTCCACAAAGAATCCATGCCAGGAAGCCTCCACGCTGCGCCACGGTCCGGTTGGCACGGGCGCTGGAAGCTTCACGGTGCTGTAAACCTGGTTCGGCACCTCATAAAAGATGTGCGCCTCCTCATTAGGGGCATCGTCTGTCGTGTAGTCGCAGGCCCATGCGTGAACTCCGCCGGGAGCAAGCGTCGCGCGCAATTGGCAGGTCACGTTCGGCCGATAGTAATCGTGCTGCAAATCCTCTTCTCGGGTGAAGATCAGCTTGACCGGCACGCCCGGAATCGCCATCGCCGACTTCACGGCATAGGTGAGAAAATTCCACTGGCCGGGTAGCCGTCGCCCAAATCCTCCCCCGCTTGGCAAGAGGTGAAAGGTCACTCTGTCCAGGGACAGCCCCGCCGACTTTGCACAAAACGCGCGCGATCCCAGCCCGTCTTGCGTGCCGGCCCAAACTTCCAGCTTTCCCTCCCTTGTGTAGAGCGCCGTGGCATTGGCCGGCTCCATCGCCGCGTGTGCCAGGTACGGCACGTTGTAGATTCTCTCGACAACTTTTCCTTCCTTTAGCCCGTCGGCACCGCTTCCCGTGGAACGGTCCACTTTGCGTTGACCATTTTTTAGTGCCTCCAGATGCGCATCCCGGATCGTGTGCGAACTCACCTGTGCATTGTTACCGTGATCGAATACGGGCTCGAGTGCTGCCGCCGCCTCGCGCGCACGCCAAAATCGATCGGCCACGACCAGCGCGGCATCTTCCAGCTTGATCACTTGCTTGACGCCGCGCCGCCCCTTGGCCGCGGCCTCATTCACCGAAACCAGCTTGCCCCCGAACACTGGCGAGATACGAATCGCCGCGAAGTACATTCCTGGCACCTTCGTATCAATGCCGTAGTTGGCCGCCCCACAGACCTTCGCCGGAATATCGAATCGTGCCACCGGCTTCCCCACGAGCGTGTACTGATTTCTTGCCTTTAGCGCCGCATGTGCCGAAGGGGCGTACTGCGCTGCCGCGGTGGCCAGTTCGCCATAGCCAAAGCTTTTTCCTGTGGCCACGTGAATCACACGGCTCTTTTCCGTTCGAAACGCCGCGACCGACGCCGCCATCTGCGCAGCTGCAGCCTTCATTAACATTTCGCGAACCGCCGCTCCGGCGATGCGCATCCCGTACATTCCCGTGAAGCGCACCGCGGACGATCCTCCCGTCGTTTGCAGATCCATGTATTCGGCGATAATCCGCATGGAATTAGCCGTGGTTCCGTGCAAAACACTTGGAATGGAATCGAGCTTCACGTTCGCTTCTTCCAGTGCAAACCCTTCTGCCATCGGCGTGTTGGCGAACAGCGGATCGGCGGGAGCCGCCTCGGCATGCACCGTGCTCCAGTCGGCATCGAGTTCTTCGGCCGCCATCTGCGAAAGTGAAGTGAAAATTCCCGTTCCCATATCGCAATGGGGAATCACCACTGTGATCGCGCCGTCGTTGGCGATTTTGATCCAAGTGGCCAAAAACCGTTCTCCCGGTTTGGCCGCCATCATGTTGGCGTGCAGCAAGCGCCGGCTGGGCCACAACCCGTAGCCTACAATCAGCGCGCCAGCCGCCGTCGCCCCACCAATCAGAAACCTCCGCCGATTCATGGTCGATCACCTGGAAGTTTGCTTTTCGCCAGCGAACGAACCGCAGCGCGAAGGCGGGGAAAGGTCCCACAGCGGCAAATGTTGGTAATGGCAGCGGCGAGTTGCTCGTCCGTGGGTGCTGGATTCTCCGCCAGAAGCGCGCTGACTGCCATGATCATGCCCGACTGGCAGTACCCACACTGTGGAACCTGATACTCGATCCAAGCCTGTTGCACAGGCGTCAAGCCTCCGGCGCCAAGCCCCTCAATCGTGGTGATTTCCGCGTTCTCTGCCGAACTCGCCGTTATCACGCAGCTGCGTGTGGCCTTGCCGTTCAGGTGAACCGTGCACGCCCCGCATTCAGCGATGCCGCAGCCGAACTTCGTGCCCGTCAGGTTTAGTTCATCGCGGATCACCCAAAGCAGCGGAGCGTCGGGCTCCACATCCACTTCGTGATCGACTCCGTTTACACGCAAATGTATAGCCATGAGTAGTTCTCCTCAGGGAACGAAGCAGACCAAGAAGCGTTGCGCAGAGGTCTCTCTTAGTTCAGCGTGCCCAAAAAACTCTCCCCATGCGGAATCTTCCCCGCAAAATTCTCCGCAATCGTCTGCCCCATATCCGCCAGCGTCTTGCGTATTCCCAGATTCGCTCCGGTCCCGTTTCGTGACGTATACGCAAGAATCGGCACGTACTCCCGCGAATGATCCGTTGTCTCCCACCGCGGATCCGGATCGCATCCGTGATCCGCCGTAATCACCAACAAATCCTGCTCTCGCAACAATTTCAAATACGGCGCCAACTGTGCGTCAAACTCCTCCAGCGATTTCGCAAATCCCTCTAAGTCTTTCCGGTGTCCGTACAACATGTCGAAATCCACCAGGTTGCAGAAAATCAATCCATGCGACCGTTCCCTCACTGCGGCGCTCAACTTCTCCATTCCGTCCGTATTCGATTTCGTCGTGACATAGTCGTCTACGCCTCGTCCGTTATAGATATCGTGGATTTTCCCCACCCCAAACACCGGCACCTTTTTCTCCGCCAGCACGTCCATCAGCATCGGCTTTGGCGGATCGACAGCATAGTCGTGGCGCCGTGTGGTGCGCTTGAAATTTCCCGGCTGGCCTTCAAACGGCCGCGCGATCACGCGCCCCACACGATGCTTTCCGTCCAGCAATTTCCGGGCAATCGCACACTCACGATAAAGTTCCTCGATCGGAATGACGCCCTCATGCGCGGCGATTTGAAAAACGCTGTCACCTGACGTGTACACGATCGGCTTGCCCGTCCGAACATGCTCTTCGCCGAGCTCTTTGATAATCTCGGTTCCCGAAGCCGGCTTGTTTCCCAGCGTTGTCCGCCCGATCTGCTCCTCAAAGGCCTGCATAATCTCGGGCGGGAATCCGTTCGGATAAACCGGAAACGCCTGGTCCAGCCAGACGCCAGCCATCTCCCAATGTCCCGTAGTCGTGTCTTTTCCGGGCGAATGCGTTGCCCCTTTGCCAAATGAAGCCCTCGGATTCGCCACTGGTGCGAGATGCGACAAAGACGCAATATTCGCAAGTCCAAGCTCGACGAGCGTCGGGATCTGCAGCGCACGGTGGTCCGCAATATGCCCTAGAGTAGTGCGGCCTGAGTCGCCATAATCGGCTGCATCCGGCAGCGCGCCAATCCCTACGCTATCCAAAACAATCCAAATCACCCGCTCAAATCGCATGTTCCGCCCTCTTGCCTTGCGTGGCGGCCGACCATTAGATCGGGTGGCCGTCCTTACTATTGAAAACCGGCCGCCCAGCGCACTCTAGCACAGCGTTTCTCAAACTTGTGAATTGACCTTCGCAAGCTCCAGTCATACGATTCGGTCAGCCCGCAGTACCTCTGCCCGGAACATTCTCCTTTCCTTTTGCGTATCAGGGTAGAGAGAGGTCGGTCGATGCCTCAGAATCGTCGTGTCCGAAGCAGCTCTGTCGTCTTCCCCCTGCTTCTCATAGCGTTCGGGGTAATGGTGCTGCTCTCGCGCTCGCTACCGTATTTTCATCCCTGGCCGGTCATCCGCAGCTACTGGCCCCTCATCCTTATCTTTATCGGCGCCGGAATGATCTGGGACCATTCGCGCCAGCCGCGAAATCCTGGCGATCCTCCGGCGTTTCCGATTGGTTCGACCGTCGGCACGGTTCTTTTCATTTTCATCATGCTCTTCCTGATGGCCCGCGGCCACGCCTTCTCGAAGCGCGAATACGCCAGCTCCACCACGGCGCGCAACCACCACACGCAATCTGTGGACGCCAAGGGCGCCAAGGCCGTCAGAATGTCGGTGAAAATGCCCGCTGGTGAACTCCGCATGAACGGCGGCGCCGAGCATGTGCTCGAAGGTGACTTCAACTACGGCGACGGCTGGCTCTCCCCGAAAATCGATTACTCTGTCAGCGACGGCGTCGGCGAACTTGATCTCAGTCAGGATTCTGGCGGCCAGCTTATGGTCCACTCCGACAACACCTGGAACCTTAGAGTAAGCGACACGCTTCCGTTGGACCTTGAAGTCGACGTCGGCGCCGGTCGCGGCGAATTCCGCTTCGCCAAGGTAAATCTCACGCGGCTCGAACTGAACATCGGCGCCGGCCAGGTGGAAGTGGACCTTTCCGGCGAGCGCGCCAAAGATCTCGAAGTCGAAGTCCACGGCGGCGTCGGCGAAGCTACCATCCGTCTACCCAAGAACGTCGGTGTCGTTGCCACTGTTCACGGCGGCCTTGGTTCTGTCGACACCCACGGCCTCAAACAAGAAGACGATCAGTACGTCAATGAAGCTTACGGCAAATCGCCCAGCACCATCCGTCTGAACGTCAACGGCGGCATCGGCAGCATCAAGCTCCAGCAGGAATAAGCCCGTGCATCGAAGATCGTTTTTGAAAACTTCGGTAGCGGGGGCCGCGTCGTTTCTCTCTCCGCCGCCGCGCGGTATGTTCACGGCGGCTCCAGCCAAGAGCCGTATCCGTCCCTCCGATCTGGCTTGGCCGTCGAAAGACGAATGGAGGAAACTGAACGACGCTGTCGGGGGCAACCTGATTCCCGTCGAGTCGCCCATCAACGCCTGTCTGGCTTCGCCGCAAGGCGACGCTTGCAAGGAACTCTTTGACAATCTCAAAAATCCCTATTACATCGGCGACAATCCGGGCGTAACGCAAACCCTCGGCTGGGTTGACGCATGGACCAGCAAGCCGAGTGTCTATGCCGTCGCTGCACGCAACGCTGCCGATATCGCGGCCGCTGTCAGCTTTGCCCGCAACCACAATCTTCGTCTCGTCGTCAAAGGCGGCGGCCACAGCTACCAAGGCACCTCGAACGCGCCGGATTCGCTGCTCATCTGGACCCGCCACATGCACGATGTCGCCATCGAGAACGATTTCGTGCCCCAGGGTTGCCAAGGCACGCACGCTCCACAGAAAGCGGTTACCCTTGGTTCCGGAGCTTTCTGGTTCCAGGCTTACGACGCGATCACGACCAAAGCCGGCGCCTATGTCCAAGGTGGAGGCTGCACCACCGTCGGTGTAGCGGGACTCATCCAAAGCGGCGGCTTCGGCAGCTTTTCCAAGCACTACGGCACAGCCGCTTCCGGATTACTCGAAGCCGAACTGGTCACCGCCGACGGCCAAATCCGCGTCGCGAATACCTGCACAAACCCGGATCTGTTCTGGGCCCTCAAAGGCGGCGGAGGCGGGACCTTCGCTGCGATCAGCAAGCTAACATTGCGCGTGCGCGACCTCCCCGAATTCGCCGGCGGCGCCGATTTCACCGTCAAAGCTTCATCCGACGACGCCTATCGCCGTCTGGTTCGCCAGTTCGTCGGTTTCTATCGCGAATCGCTGTTCAACGATCACTGGGGCGAACAAGCACACTTCTCCGCGGACAATAAACTCCGTATCAGCATGGTCCATCTTGGACTCACCACGGAAGAATCCCGCAAAATCTGGCAGCCTTTTCTCGACTGGCTCGCGCAGTCTGCCTCGGCCTACACGATTGAGCCCGGACTCATCATTGGTAGCATGCCCTTCCGCCATTGGTGGGATGTGGACTGGCGCAAAGAACATCACCACGATGTTTTCAAATCCGATTTCCGCCCCAACGCTAACACCTACAACGTCTGGTGGAAC
>Ga0306920_100010086_pt1 | contig 12641 bp, 11 predicted proteins | sample flu12Cox44000170_FD_204666 | JGI IMG/M metagenome (GOLD analysis project Ga0306920, IMG submission 204666) | Lab enrichment of tropical soil microbial communities from Luquillo Experimental Forest, Puerto Rico - flux4day.12C.oxic.44.000.170 (v2)... | ecosystem: Environmental > Terrestrial >...
AAACCGCGCGGAGTTGGGGAGACCTGTCTCAGATGTACGTGAGTGGTTCGATGCGTGAGCCCTCGCTACGTGTCGCGAAGAGCTCGGACCGGCCGCATGGCGGTATCGTACGACCGCTCTTGGCGCCACTGCCCACCTGCTTTTGCAGGGAATCTACAGGCGTTAACTCTTCCTTCGCCATCTCTATGGTGGACAACAGCGCATGAGGCTCGTCGCTGGGTTTCGCTGTTTTCCCCTGTTCTTGGGAAAGATTGCAGGAAGGCGAGGGGCACAACCGAAAAACCTGACAAGTCCTTAATTAATGGAATCCACACGGCCACCCCAACATTACGCGCGGAGATTTTGTCAATTTAACAAAGCCTTTTTGGCACGGGGTGCGTAGGCTCATATCATACGCTCGCAGCATTGCTTGACTTTGTCAAAAGACCGCCCTGCCAAATTACGCGTGCGACAGCGGTAAGGTTTGCGCCAAGCCTTCGGGCGAGCAGGACGAGATTCACCGAGCCGCGCACGCGCGCGTGCGCGCGATGCCAAAAGAGATCAGCTGTAACCCATGGAAATTCCTCGATTCCGGCTCGGAAAAACAGAGGGCAAACAGGATAAGGGAAGGCAATCGCGGCAACTGGCACGGGCGGGCCTCCAATGGGCAGTAAGCTTGGCAAAGATGCCTGAATGTAAGTTCTCTTTACGTTCCAGTCAAGGCTGCCGAACCGATCGAGGAAATATTGGCGAGCGGTAACGCCCGATATTGTTGAAAAAGTCAGGAGGAAGATAAATGGTAAAAGATTGGTTCGTGTTATTGCCAAGTAATGTAGTAATCAACCGTTGAATAGGGCGCTTTAATTCAAATATTGCTGCGAGCAACCGAGCGAACGAGTTTTTAACACAATCGCCCCTGAGCAGCCATTGACGCCGTTCCTGTTCGGCCCGTGCGGGGAAGAGCCGCAGCTCAGTTACGATGCGTGCTCAGCCTATGCAGGGCCTCGTTGTTTCTGGAAACTCTCTGATGCGCAAATCGACGGGGTATTCGCTCCAGTCGGTGCCGGCACGATCTTTCAAGCGCAGCGAAATATTCCCTTAGTGTGGTTTGCTGTGCAACCTCCGGACGGTCACCGCCGATGAGCTATAGGGACTGAAAGGGTAGGAGGGCTACGACCGCCCGCATTGAGCAGCGCCTCCGCCTCCTTCAAGTCTGGCGTGTCGAACCCTTCGGTGAACCAGCTGTGAACCGGCGCGAGCAGATCGTGCGCTTCGGTGAGGCGGCCCTGGTCGCGGCGGAGCCGGGCCAAGTCTGCGGCAGCGCGCAATTCGAGCGATCGGGCTTTTTGACTCTGCGCGACCTCTAGCGACTGTTCGAGCAGTTTTTGCGCTTCGGTCAACACACCGGGCCCGCCTTCGAGGACAAGTGCACGCGCGTTCAGGCGGAGGAGCTCCGCTTCAAAAAAACGTTCGCTGGTCCGCGCCGCGGTCGCCAAACCCTTGATAATGATTTCTCGGGCCGGCGCCAGCTGATGCTGTGCCAGAAATGCCTGCGACAGCAGGGCGTAAAACGCCGTGCTCGTAACCTGATAGCCAGTGCCGAGAAACTCAGCCAACTCGTCGCTGACTGTCGCCAGCGCATCCGCTGCCGGGTCGAGCTGGTTCGCGCAAATCCCGCGAACGGCGCGTGACAGGCTGCGCCACACGCCGTAGCCGTGCTCTTCCGATAATGCCAGGCAATGCTCGGCGTGCGTGTGCGCAACGGCCGGCTCGCGGCAGAAGGCGTGGAGAACGGATGCGTGATGTGAGGCCTGGGCGCGGCTGTACGGATGTCCGATCGCCTCGGCGCGCCGGAGAGCAGCACTCACCCTGGCTCTCGCCATATCCGGGTAGCCGAGCAGCCACAGTGTGTAGCCTAGATATGCCATGCCCGCCACACCGGCGTCCCAGCCGGACGCCCGAGTCGCCAGGCTTTCGGCTTCGTTGCACATATCGAACTCGCCGAGACTGCGCTCGAGCATCCGGCGCGCTTCAAGAAGGCGTCCCATAAACAGCAACGCCATTCCGGCCCCACGCATCGCGTTAACCGCAGCCGGGCGATTGCCGGCCGCTTCGGCGAGCCCGAGTGTAACCGTGTGTGCGTCCAGCGCTTCGGGCAGCTCGCTGCGGTAGAAATGGATTTGTCCCAACCAATGCATGACGTGGGGATACTCAGGCGCGTCACCGAGCTGCTCACAGAGCTCGCGGGCGCGCGTGACGGTTGCCGCAAAGGCGTTCGAGAACAGACCCTGGGTGGCTCTCAGGCAGGGTCCCAACGCGAGCTGGAGGTCGAGCTCGAGCCGGTCCTTGGTTGCGGCGTCAGCGAAACCGCTGACAGCCTCGATGCCCCGGCGCAGATGGGCGATCGCCTCGGCATTGGCAAAGCGCGCGACGGCGATTTTGCCGGCGCGCAGCCAATAACTCGCTGCCTTTTCGAGCAGCCCCGCCTCGGCCAGATGATAGGCCAAGGTTTCCGGCTCGGCCTCGACGAGGTGCGCGAAGGACTGCTCGATGGCGCGGGCGATGGCGGCGTGAAGCTGAACGCGACGGCTCTTGAGCAGCCCGGCATAAGCGGCGTCGCGGACAAGGGCGTGCTTGAAGCTGTATCGTTCGCCATCCAGCCCGCGGGCGATGACGAGCTAGGCGTGCCGCAATGCCCCCAGGGCGGAACGGAGACCGTCTTTGGGCATGCCCGAGGCGGCGGCGAGAAGGTCGTAGTCGAAATCACGCCCGATACACGCTGCGATCTGCGCCACCTCCTTGACCGGCGCCAAGCGATCGAGGCGCGCCGTCAGCGAATCGTGCAGTGTCGTCGGGATCGCCAGCGACGGCAGCGGCCTCGCCATCGTGTACCGGTCACCCATATCGATCAGCATACCGCTCTCGATGACGGTCCTGGTCAACTCCTCGATGAACAACGGGACACCATCGGTGCGGGCAAGGATCTGCTCCAGAACCTCGTCCGGCAGCACCCTGCCGTCGGTGATCCGGTCAACCAATGCCACACACTCGCGCCGGCTCAGGCGGGCCAGCGATAGCGCCGTGACGTGGGCTTGGCTGGGCCAGGGCGGCGTAAACTCCGGACGAGCGGTAGCCAGCACCAGCACCGGCAGGCCCTGCACGCGATCGACGATCGCCGTCAACAATTCGAGTGAGGTCGGGTCGATCCAGTGCAAGTCCTCGAACAACATCAGCACCGGCTGTTGCCGCGCCAAACCATCGAGCTGGGCGAGCAATGCCGCGAGCGTCTTCTCCTTGCGTTGCTGCGGGCTCAGCTCCCGTGCAGGGTGGCGCGCCGGCAATGACAGCAAGTCGGCGATCAGATCGACCGCCTCGGGTTCCGCAGCTGCGCGAGCCAGCAGTATGTCGAGCTTGGCCAGCTTCGCCTCGGCGGTGTCGTCACGGAGGAAGCCGGCTGCGTGCTCAAGCTGGCTGATCACCGGAAAGAGTGCACTGTTGCGATGATGCGGCGAACAGAAGTAGCGCAGCCGGAGATGCGGCTCGCCGGCCAGCCCCTCCAGCAGCGCGCGGGTCAATCGCGACTTGCCGATGCCGGCCTCACCGACCAGTAGCAGGACCCGGCCTTCGCCCTCCTCGGCTTGACGCCAGCGGCGGCGCAACAACTCAAGTTCTTCCTCGCGCCCGATCAGCGGGGTCAGGGCTCGTGCTGCGCCTCAAACCGGCTTTCGACCGCACTCTCGGCCAGAACCTGCCAAGCGGTGACAGGTTCGTCAAAGCCTTTGAGAGCTACGCCGCCGAGCTCGTGGTAGTCGAAGTGGCCGCCGGTCAGCCGCCGCGTGCTTGACGCGATAACCACCGTGCCAGGCTGCGCCAGCGTCTGCAGGCGGGCCGCGAGATTGGGGGTTTCGCCGACGACACCGCGCTCCTGCGCTTCGCCCGATCCGGTCAAATCGCCGACAACGACGAGACCGGTGGCGATGCCGGTGCGGACCTGCAGGCCAACTTCGGCGGCCAGCTCCAGCTTCGGCACCGCCGCGACCAATGCCAGACCGGCGCGGACCGCCCTCTCGGCATCGTCTTCATGTGCCCGGGGGTATCCGAAATAGGCCAGCACGCCGTCGCCCATGTATTTGGCGACGAACCCATCGAACCTTGCGATGACCTCGGCGACGGCATGATGGTAGGCGCCGAGGACGTCGCGCAGATCCTCGGGGTCGAGACGCGCGGCTAAGGGTGTCGACCCGACGAGATCGCAAAACATGATGGTCAGCTGCCGGCGCTCCGCTTCGGCCGCAGCCGTGCCGCCGCTGGCGGCGGTGGGTGGAATTAGATCTGGGGGCGCGTCGGCAGCGCTGAGCTGGGCAATGGCTTCGAGCAGCTTGCGCCGGTGGCCTACCGCCGTCACCCCGATGTCCTTGAGATCGTCGGCCGTCAGCTTCGGCAGCACTTCCCAATCGATTTCGTTATCGCGGAAGTCGGCCTCGTATCGCTCGAGAGCCAATTCGCGCAGCCAGGCCGCTATGTCCATCGGCGCCTCCCTTTAACCCTACTCTATCCTCCGCAGTCGCTGGGCAAAATCCAATTCGCCGCGGTTCTAATGGTCGACCTGCGGCTGGCCGATCCAATGACAACAGATCGGCGATGATCGCCAGGTCTTCGTCCGGCAGCCTTGCGCATGCCCGAAGCTTCGAGCTGTTCGGCCGAGCTGGTCGACAAACAGAAAGAGGGCGCGCTGTCCTGGTGGTAGGCCAAGCAAAAATAGCGCGAGCGAAGCTGCGGTTCCGTCTGCAGACGCTTCACCAATGCCGCGGTGAGGCGCGGCGCGGGAACGACCGCTTTTCGGGCAGGTTTCGGATGCCGGCCGGGTGCGAGCGGTGGAAGCGGTAATTGGGCCGGCGTCCGAAAGCCTCCGAAGAACGAGCCCGCGGGAGGATCGGCTGAATGGGTGGAATGCGGTTCTCGGCCGGTATCCGCTTCGACGGCGAGGCAGTCGCAATAGCTGCCTTTGATTCCGACCTGGTCCCATCGGCAGCAACAGACTGTTCGCAAAATCAGCTGGCGGTTGCGGCCCTCACCAGTTGGCCTCGAGGCCGAGATGCGCAAACACCTCACGTCGAAGCTCGACCAGATGCGGATCGCCGCGATGGCGGGGATAGGGCCGGACGTTTACGATATCCGCCTTGATATGGGCGGGGCGATCGCTCAACACGATGACCCGGCCGGCGAGGAAAAGCGCCTCTTCGACGTCGTGGGTCACCAGCAGCGCGGTGAAGCCCTCGCGCTGCCACAATGACACGAGCTCGCTCTGCATCGTGATCCGCGTCAGCGAGTCGAGCTGGCCCAGCGGCTCGTCGAGGATAAGGAGCCGCGGATCGTTGACCAGTGCGCGCGCCAGAGCCGCGCGCTGTGACATGCCGCCGGAAAGCTGGTGCGGATAGGCGTTGGCGAAACCTTGGAGCCCGACCAGCCGCAAGGCCGCTTCGATCCGTTCACGGTGGGTGTGCAGGAGCCCCTGTGCTTCGAGGCCGAGCGCGACGTTCCGCCAAACCGTCCGCCATGGATAGAGCGTCGGATCCTGAAAGACGACAACACGCGACGGGTCGGGCCCCTCGATCGGTTGGCCCTCTGTGAGCAGAGACCCGGTGCTCGGAAAGTCGAGCCCCGCGACGAGCCGCAGCAAGGTCGACTTGCCGCATCCGCTCGGCCCCAGGATGGCGACGAACTCGCCGTGGCCGACCCTGAAGCTGATCCGGTCCAATACGGGTAGGTGCTGGCCCTGCAGTGCGAAATGATGGCTCACATCGCGGATTGTAAGCGTCGCTCCGCGCGCTGGATCGCCATTTGGCAGATGCGCTCTCGGCGGGGCAGGCGCTTCTACCATCTCACCAGCCCCTTTTGCCAGGACAGCAGGCGGTCACGCAGCCGGAACAGCAGTGTGATCAGAGCCGAGCACAAGAACGCCATGATCAGCAGCGCCGCATACATGTTGGCGTAGGCAGCCCAACCCTGCGCCCATTGCAGGTACCAGCCGAGGCCCGCCTTGACCCCCAGCATCTCGGCGACGACCAGAACCGCAAACGAAGTGCCGAGCCCCATAAACAGACCGACAAAGACATGCGGCATTGCCGCCGGAATGGCTACTTTGAGCACAAGAAAGCGCTGGTCCGCGCCCAATGTGCGCGCAATGTCGTAATAGGCGCTGTTGACGCTGGTGATCCCCGACCAAGTGAGCACGGTAACCGGAAACCCGGTGGCGAGCGCGATCAGAAATATGCTGGCGCTAAAACTGGAGGGGAATATAAAGAAAGCGAGCGGCAACCAAGCTGTTGCAGGCAACGGTCCGATGAACCGCAAGATCGGATGGATCCAATAATTGGCGAGCCGCGACCAGCCGATCGCCACGCCGGTCACGAACCCGACCAAGGCACCAAGCAGATAACCAGTCGCCAGCAGACGAAGCGACGCAAGTATCCCGGCGCCGAGGAGGGCCCGGTCGTCGATCACACATTCCAAGATGGCCTGCGGCGGCGGAAAAAACGGCAGTGGGAGCAGACCGAGCTTTGCTGTGACGATCTCCCAAGCGGCCAGGAAAAATGCGAGTGCCAGAAGCCATGGTACGAATCGTCGCACGCGCTGCATGCGCGCAAATCGGATCCCAGCAATGGTTGCCGATACGAGGGCAATTGCCAAAGCTCCGCACAAGGCTGCGAAGTCGCCCGTGTAGGCCCAGTCGCCTTCAGGCTTGTCGGGCCAGAACACTGTGAGTGCGGCGAGCCCAAACCAAGCGGCCGCGGCCGCCAACCCACCGACTAACGAGCGAGCGGCCGAGCCTATACGAAAACCGATGGCAGGTTCCTGGGCCTTCGATACCTCATCGAGGATGGAACTCACCACAGCTGTGCCGGTCGGCTCAGCTTAGAACGTCGAGATAAATCCGCTCAGCGAATTTGGCTGGGTCGGTGCTTGGCTTGATAACGTGGATCGCCTTGAGTTCGTCGGTGTAGAGCAAAAGTTGCTTCTTCAGCGTGGGCCCCACGGGATGATTGTGGTGCGTATGGCTGCGGTACATAGCGGTGAGATCCTCCACCGCTCCCTTGCCGCCGTATCCCGAATATACCACGGCGGCATCGGCGGGATCGCTCGCGACGCGGTCCGCCGCCTCCAGGATCGATCGAGTCAGAGCAGCCGCCACCGGTAATTCGCTGCGGACGAGACTGCCGCGTATTGCGAGAACGCAGCAGGTGCGGTCGGCGAATTCTCCCGTTAAGTTCGTCGCGATCTCGTTAAGCTTGCCTTCCTTGAGCCATAGATACGGGAGCGGATCGATCTCGGCGAGGGCTTGCACTTCGCCCTTATCGACGGCAAGCGCGAGCAGATTAGCCGGGTATTGCCGCCACTCTACGTCCTGGGCCGGATCGATGCCCTTTTTGGCAAGGAAGATCGAGAAGAAGTTCTTCGCCGGGCTCGCCTGATCGCTGATCCCGATAGCTTTGCCGCGCAGCGCTTCAAGATTGTCGATATTCGCAGCCTTGGAGCCGAGGAGCCGGATGCAGCCGCCGTGCACACCGGCGGTAATGCGAACATCGAACCCCTGTTCCAGCGGCTTGAGCCAGCGCAGGGCCAACCCCAAACCCGCATCGGCCTTGCCGGTCGCAATCGCCTCTAACAACTGGTCGGTCGATCCGCCGAAATTGACGAATTCGACATCGAGGTTGTGCTTGGCAAAGATGCCGCGTTCCTTTGCGACTGCCGCAGCGACCGTGCAGGCCGCATTCGCATTCCAGGCCAGTTTGAGCTGACGCGGCGGGCCCTGCAGCTCTTCGCCGTTTGCGGCCGCGCGGCAAATAAGTGGATCGCCGGGGAGAAAGGGCAGCGATCCGCCCCCAGACGCCGTCAGCGCGCGTGCCGCTCCGAGGACCCCGAACGGGGCTACAGCTCCAAGAGCACCGGCCAAGCCGAGAACCGAGCGGCGGGAGAACCCGCGCCGGTTCGTGTCTGGCACACCGCTCGTCAAGCTCCTGCTGATTTCCCGGGTCTTCATGGTGTCGCCTCCTCTCTGCTGTCTCGCGAGCGTCATTTTTTCGCTCACAATGGCAAGGCACGCGATGCGAGTTGGTCCGGCTCGAGCGCCAACGCTTAGCATAGCACGCTTCCAACCGTCGATCTGTGAACTGCTTCACACTCGTCGTTCTTGCCACGAACGCGATTTCAGGTCCGAACTCGTGGGCGGCCAGGGCGGCCCGCGAACAAGGGATGCATGATGCGCACCGAGAAGGATAAGATGCTTGCCGGGGAGCTGTACAACGCCAGCGCGCCCGAAATCCTGGCAGATCTAGCGGCAACGCACAAATGGCTCGCGCGTTACAACGCTGCACTGGATATGGCCCCCTCCGAGCGGCACAAGCTACTGGTGGAACGCTTTGCCGCTGTCGGCGACGGCGCCGTGATCCGGCCGCCATTCCATTGCGACTACGGATTCAACATTCGTCTCGGTGCTGGCGTGTTCCTGAACTTCAACTGCGTGATCCTCGATGTCGTCGAGGTCACCATCGGCGAGCGGACGCAGATCGGGCCGGGGGTGCAGATTCTAGCTGCCGACCATCCGCGTGACCCGGCGGAGCGAGCCTCCGGCCTGGAGTTTGGCCGCCCGGTCCGCATCGGGCGCAACGTCTGGATCGGAGCGGGCGCGATCATCCTGCCGGGCGTTTCTATCGGTGATGATGCGTTGATCGGAGCGGGCAGCGTGGTCACCCGTGATGTGCCTGCCGGGGCTATTGCCTTGGGCAATCCGGCACGCTTGCAGGCTTCGACCTGCTAATCGCAAACGCAGTCTGAAGTCCGGGATCGCTAGCTCGCGAGGTCTTCTAGACCGGACCTCCCCGTTCCGGGCGAGAGCGGGAAGCTCCGGAATCAGCGCAGTGGTGCTGTCGGCTCGGGGTCCTCTATTAGACTTCTATCATTCCCCCAGGATGCCGAAGGCGCTGCCGGCGCCAGTGCAGAAATCCCAACCGGCTCTGGAGACGCACCCTTGGTTAGGACCGCAGGAGCCTTGAGCAATGTCAGTGAAGTCGGCTGCCTTGCCGAGATTGCTGTAGATGGCCGAAAGCTCGACTTGGCTAGACGCCGAAAACCGCCCTGCCGCATTGACGATGCCGGCCCATACCGGCGCCGCGGCACTGGTGCCGCCGACAATGCACCAACCGTTGCAGTAGGGAATGTTGTAGACCCAAACGCCGGTATTGGGGTCCGCGTCGGCGGCGACGTCGGGTGTCCCCCGCTTGCTGCCGACAGTGTGGGAGATCGCCGATTGGTAAGATGGACGAGATTCGTACTTGCTCGGGCCGCCGCCGGTCGACGACCAGGCCAGTTGCGCCTGCAGGTTGCCGTTTGCATCGCGGCTGTTTGTCGTGCCGCCGGCCGATACGACATTAGGGGAAGTCGAGGGCCAGATCGTCCCGGCGCTGTCACCCGCCGCCGCAAAGTAGAGGACGCCGGCTTTTGTGAAGTACCCGTCGTAAAACCTCTCGGATGAGAACTCGCTGCCGCCCCAGCTCATCGAAACTTCGCCGCCGCCGGCCTTCGCCACGAGATTGCTGGCGACGTTGACGGCGGTGAGCAAGTCGGCGTAGCTGTTTGACGGCGCTTCGACGAGGTAGATCTTGGCCTGGGGCGCCATTGCGTGGGCCCATTCGATATCCAACGCAGCCTCCAGGCCCCAGCCGGAATCGGCCTTGGGCGCAGTGCCGGTCGCATAGACCACTTGGAAATTCGCGGTCGTCGGGGCCGGGACGCCAAACTGCGCCGAGAAGATCTGCAGATCGCTGAACGCCGTAGGGTAGTCATAGGCGTCGACAATGGCGATCGCTCTCGCTCCACCGGACGGATTCGGGAGCGTTGAATCGGTCGGGTTGCAGCCGATTTGAGCCGGCGAGACCGATGTCAGCCGATAGACGCAGCCGAGTGACGCCGGTGTTTCGTAAAAATACGAGGAGCCGGGTGCGATCTCCGGGCCTTCTCCGCCCGATGGAGGATGGACGCCGTCCATGCCACCACTGAGGACGAGGATTTTCGTGTTGGTATGAACGACACGGCCGATGTGGTCGGCGTGTTCGATGCTCGTGTCGGGTATTAATACCTGGCCGCCGACCGGATCGGGCCGCCCACCGGCGACCGACAGCGTGGCGCCGGCCGTGGTCATGGCAATCCACAACAGCGGCGAAAGGAAGGTGCGTGCCTTCATCGTTTACCCCATCGGCCTAAGACTGTTGAACACTCGGTGTATTCGAGTGATGTATTGGAATTGTTTGCTAACGCACGACCGCTATGTGGCAGCAAGCATTTATCATGACTGTGTGGAAAGCAAGCTTAATCAAAGTAAATGAGTTGTTGTTAACTACGATTTTAGCTTAAAGTATGATTTATAATTTTTAACTACGATTTAGCGGCCCCTCATTTGCTTGTGTCCTCGCTGCCTCGGGCGGGTCGCGTGCCGCTCCTTACATCCGCGCCCGTGGAACGGGTCTGGACTGGGGTTTTCACACACAGCCAGGGTCGAGCGGGTTCATCGACAGCGGAAGCTTCCAAGCTGGAGCAAGCCGGATTATTGGTTCACAGCTTTCGACTCCAGCCAGTGTTTAGGGATTTGCGAATAACGAATGCTGCTCGCCTGGTGACGGGATCGATATGCGCCGCGCTCCTGCTGCTGTGTTTGCTGTCGACCGCTGCTGACCCGGCGCCACGTGACGCGCAGGCCGAGGCGGCGGCTTATGATCACTGCACCAAGCTCGCCAAGCAGAACCCGGCCGCCGCCGCGAAACTGGCGCAAACATGGCACGAGCGCGGCGGCGCGCATCCGGCTGATCACTGCGCTGCGATCGCGTTGATCGGGCTCAAGCAATACAAGGAGGCGGCTATCCGCCTCGAGGCGCTTGCGCAAGCGATGACCATTGCACCGGCCCCGTTGCGGGCGGAAGTGCTCGATCAGGCCGCGCAGGCCTGGGGACTCGCCGGTGATCCGGTGCGCGCCTATGCCGCCGCGGGAGCGGCGGTGACATTGGCGCCGAATGATCCGGAACTGTTGATCGACCGGGCGGAGGCGGCAGCATCGGCCGGCTACCTCGACAAGGCCATCGCCGACCTCGACCAAGTGCTGAAGACGAACCCGAACCATGTCGAGGCGCTGATCTATCGGGCGTCGGCCTATCGTGCTCACGATCGGATGGACCCGGCGCTCGCCGATATCGAGAGGGCGCTCTCGCTGGCGCCGAATTCTGCGCCGGCGCTGCTCGAGCGCGGCAATATCCGACGCTTGCAGGGCGACGGCGACGCCGCTCGCCGGGATTGGGAGCGTGTCGGCCAGCTGGCGCCGGGCAGCCCGGCCGACCTGGCCGCCAGAGCCAACCTCGAACGTATGGAAAGAAGCAAGGGCCAGTAGCCGGCGAGAAGCACCGGCGGCCAATGAGCGGTTCGCGGCTCGCGCGCAACTAGATTCCCAGCCGGTCTTCACTTGTTGCTAAGCATCTTTCGCTAAAGCTCTCGCGTGGTCAACGCCGGTCGCCCGTTCCGCCGACGCGTTCGCGCCAGCCGACGGCTGTCGCTTGTCGGCACGGGATTGCTCGTGGTGATAGTTCTGGCAGCGAGCCTGGCCGTGTGGGACCGGCGCGAGGAAGCGATTGCCCACTCCCGGCAGGAAATGAGCAATCTCGGCATCGTTCTGGCAGAGCAGATGGCCCGCTCGCTCCAAGCCGTCGATCTCGTCTTGCAGGAGACGCGGGGGATGGTCCTCGCCGCGGGGGTCGACAGCCCGGAAGAGTTCGCGCGCGCGATGGCAAGCGAAGGGGTTCATCGCTTTCTCGCCGACAGATTGAAACTGGTTCCCCAGGCGGATGCCGTTGGACTGGTCAGCGCCGATGGCAGCCTGGTCAACAGCTCACGCGCTTGGCCGGCGCCGGAAATCAACCTCTCCGACCGGGACTACTACATCCGCCTGCGCCAGCATGACGACCCCGGTGTCTATATCAGCGTCCCTGTTGTCAGCCGCACCACGGGCGCGTGGTCGTTTTTTGCCGCGCGTCGAGTCGACGGTCCTGGCGGCGTCTTGCTCGGCTGGTGGTGAGTGCGATCGACGCCCGCTATATCGAGGATTTCTACCGCGCGATCACGTTGCAGGAGGGCGGATCGGCCTCGGTCTGGCGCCGCGACGGCGTGATGCTGGCGCGCTATCCCCGCGTCGAGGCGATGATGGCACAGAAACTCGCCTCGCAATCGCCGTTTTACGCCCGTGTGGAAGAAGGTGGCGGGGCTTATCGTTCGCCGGGCTACGTCGATGGCGTGGCGCGGATCGTGTCGGTCCACCCCTTGCGCGATTTTCCTCTCGTTATAGCCGTCTCGGCCGCGGAGGACGCTGTGTTCACCGACTGGCGTCGCCAGTCCGTTTTCATCCTGCTCGCGACGCTTTGCACGGTGGCCGGATTTGCCCTCTTTTTCCGGGCACTGGTCGTGCATTCCCGCTCGCTCGAGCGATCCGAGGCGACGCTGCGCGAAAGCGAAGCGCGCTGCCGTGATTTCGCGCTGGCGTCGTCGGACTGGTTCTGGGAGACGGATGAGGAGCATCGCTTTACTTATCTGTCCGACCATATTCGTGCGTTCGGTCAGGACCCGCA
>Ga0306920_100010087_pt1 | contig 12641 bp, 9 predicted proteins | sample flu12Cox44000170_FD_204666 | JGI IMG/M metagenome (GOLD analysis project Ga0306920, IMG submission 204666) | Lab enrichment of tropical soil microbial communities from Luquillo Experimental Forest, Puerto Rico - flux4day.12C.oxic.44.000.170 (v2)... | ecosystem: Environmental > Terrestrial >...
AGCTGGGGCAGACTGGGCTGTGGGGGGCTCTTCGACCTAGAAGCTTCCTCAGTCCTCGTACCTTTTCAAGGTGCCTTCAGTGAGCAAAGTCATTCCTATGCCAGAACGCAGCGGAAACGCGCCCGGGATGGGGGGCGTGCGTGACCGACGCTATGCCATCCGGTTTCCCTTCGCAGCCGATGTGGAATTGATTGATCTAGAAAGCGGCAAGCAGGTGGACGGGGTCACTTCAGACCTTTCACTGGGCGGGTGTTTTGTTTGCACCAACAAGCCGCTGCCGATTAGCGCGCGAGCTCGTATGAGGCTGAATCGCAAGGATCAGATATTGGAAGCATTGGTGATTGTGCGTATCGTCAAGCCGCGTATCGGGATGGGAATCGAGTTTCTGGACCTAGAGCCGCCCAACAATGAGTTGTTGGCGGCGTGGCTCGATGCGTTGCGGCGAGCGCGGTAGGAATTCGTCATCCCGGTTGTTCCTACCCACAAGAACGACTTTTCGGCACTTACGTAGCTGCGCTCTCTGAGCGGCCGGCAAATCGTGCACTTGAGTCGTCCGTTAGACATCCTGCCTTTGTGTGGTCACGGTCTCGGCTAGCCCGTCTGGCCCTTGGGGCTGGCTGGTCCGCCTTTGTAGTTTGGCCTGGGGAGCGGTCAGTGAGGGGCGTCGAGCGGACGGCGGCTCTTCTCGTAAAATTCGTTTTGCAATTTCAGGCTTTCGTCGTCGGCCTTCACGGCTTTGATAACTCGAACGACGGTATTAATCCAGATTTGTACATCGGCTTCGCCGAGTTCCTTGGTGGCGGCTGCGCCGTCGCCGGCATAGTGATTGGGGAAGCGTGCATACCACCAGATCCCTGTGTAGACGCTCTTTGGCAGGGGCGCGCGCTTCTGATCGGCGCCGGATTCGGCGTTGGCCTGGTCCTTGTGCACAAGGTCCGGGCGGGTCACAAGAACCCTGGAGGTTTCTGTCTCGCCGGCGTGGTAGTCCGGGCTCTCCTTCTCGGCCGCGGCCTTCTTTGCAGATTCGTGGCCCCATTGCACATAGACGACGTAGTCGTGTGGTGTGTCGAGTTGGCTTTGCGCGAAGTAGGGAAGGAAATGCTCGTTACCCCCGTGGCCGTTGACAATAATCACTTTCTTGCAGCCATTACGCCCCATTTCATCGGTGGTGGCCTGCAGGAGCTTCATCTGCAGATCGGCGTTGTAAGCAACGGTGCCGGGTTCGTGGCGGGCTTCCGATATTTGGCCGAAATAGTATTCGGGAAAGATGATGGCATATTCCTGCTGGGCGGCATGTTCGGAGACGTAGCGGGCGTTGAGTAAGTCGGTGCCAATCGGCAGGTGGGGCCCGTGCTTTTCGAGGATGCCAAAGGGCAGAAGGCAGGTGCCCTGCGATTTCGCGATAGCCTCTTTGAATTCAGAGGCGGTGAGCTCTTCCCACTTCATGGGCAATTTGGATTGGGCGAGTGTCGTAGGGGCCGAAGCTATCATGAACAGAAGGACGGGCATCGAGCGCAGGTGCATTGCTGTCTCCAAGGGTTGCACGGAGATTGTAGCCCAGCCGGACGGTGCTTTCGGTTGGAAATTGAGAGCGGAAGTTTGCGGGAATGTGCGAGAATTCTGAAAAGTCGAGACTTGTTGAGGTGCAGCCATTTCCATGAAGACAGGGCCAGTTTCGAACGACAGAGAGGTGTTGAGGCCTTCGCAGATTTACGCCGTTGTCGAGGATGTTCTGGCGAAGACGCCGTTCATTGATATTCACACGCATTTGTATCCGCCGGCGTTTGGGGACCTCGGGTTGTGGGGCATCGACGAATTGCTGACCTACCATTACCTGGAAGCAGAGTTTTTTCGCTATGCGGAGATGTCCACCGAGAAATACTGGTCGCTTTCGAAGCAGGAGCGAGCCAATGCGATCTGGCGAACTTTGTTTCTGGAGAACACGCCCATTTCCGAAGCGGCGCGCGGGGTAATTGCAGTGCTCGGTGCGTTTCAATTGCCGACCGATTCGGTAGATTTGCGGGAAGCCAGAGGCTTTTTTGACGCGCAAGCTGTTGACGGGCACCTACAGAGGGTGCTGGAGATGGCCGGTGTCTCGATGGTGGTGATGACGAACGATCCGCTCGACCCGCAAGAGGCACCTTACTGGATGAAGGACGTCGCGCCTCACGGGCAATATCTTGCGGCGTTGCGGCTGGATCGCATTCTCTGCCAGTGGCCGGCACATTGGCAGATCCTGGAACGGCAGGGTTATCAGGTGGACGGGCTCGCAGGACCGGCAACGGCGGCGGAGGTGCGTCGGTTCCTGGTGGATTGGGCTGCACGGATGAAGCCGGTTTATATGGCGGTTTCGCTGCCGGATACGTTTCAGTTTCCGGAGGACACGCCGCAGACTCGCATTTTGCGCGATGCAGTGCTGCCTGCGTGCCGGGAGTTGAATTTGGCGCTTTCCCTGATGATTGGCGTGCGCAAACAGGTGAATCCGGCGATCCGGCTGGCTGGGGACGCACTCGGGAGAGCCGATCTGCGGGCTCTGGAATATTTATGCCGCGAGTTTCCGGCAAACCGCTTTCTGGTGAGCGTGTTGAGCCGAGAGAATCAGCACGAGTTGTGCGTGTATGCGCGGAAGTTTAACAACCTGATGCCGTTTGGATGCTGGTGGTTTCTGAACAACCCTTCGATTGTGGAGGAAATTACGCGCGAACGAATCGAGATGCTGGGCACCAGTTTCATTCCTCAGCATTCGGATGCGCGAGTGCTCGAGCAGGTGATTTACAAGTGGAAGAACACGCGGCGGACAATGGCGGCGGTGCTGGCAAACAGTTATTCGGTGCTGACGCAGGATGGCCGCGATGTGACGCGGGAGGAGATCCAGCGTGATGTGACGCGGATGTTTCGCGGGAATGCCGAGGGCTGGTTGAATCTGTAGGCTGGCCGGCGGTCAGTAGCCGAGTTTCTTGTTGACCACGTTGAGTAGTGGCTCGCCTTTCTTATAGCGCACAAATTGTTCGAGGAAAAGCTCGATGGAGTTGTCGAGCCAGTCCGGCGTGTGGTCGGCGGTGTGCGGGGAAAGCAGCACGTTTTCGAGTTTGTAGAACAAGTGGCCGGGCGGCAGAGGTTCCTGGTCGAAGACGTCCAGAGCTGCACCTTTGATGCGGTTGCTGGTCAGTGCCTCGAGGAGCGCTTCCTCGCTAATGATTGGGCCGCGGCCCACATTGATGATGACTGCGGATCGTTTCATGGCGGCAATTTCGGTTTTGCCGATCATACCTTGAGTTTCCGCGGTTAGTGGCGCGGCGACGACGACGTAATCACACCGCGAAATCATTTCGAGTCGCTGCTCGGGCGGGTAGACGTTTTCCACGAGTTGGTCGGAGGGGCGCGGCGCGGAGGTGTGGCGACGCACGGCGAGAACTTTCATGCCGATCGGACACGCGCGCTTGGCGATTTCACGACCGATGTCCCCATAGCCGACTATGCCAAGGGTTTGGCCTGCAATGGGTGTCACGTCGAATTCCTCCCAGCGGCCAGCCATTTGGTTGCGGATCATGCGGCGAAAATCCTTGGCGAAATAGAGGATAGCGCCGAGTACAAACTCGCCGAGAGCCGGACTGAAGACGCCGACACCGTTGGTCAGGGGAACGTTGCTTTCGATCAGCTCGGGGAATAGCGTTTTTTCGACGCCCACGTTTCGCGAATGCACCCAGCGGAGATTTCGGCACAGGGCGAAGACTTCGCGGAAAAGGGCAAGCGCACCGGTCCAGTTGAAAAGCACGCTGGCGTCCGAAGCGTCTTGCGATAGTTCGGTGACCGTTTTTCCCACAACGAGCTTCGGACTGGAAAGGCGCCGGCGCAGCTTCGCGATGTGGGGATCGTCGGGATCCGCCAGGACGAGGATCGTTTCTTGGGTCATAGGTAGCCTATTGAGGATAAGTGGCGACGAATTCCTTGTACGCGGCTTCGGTAGCCTCAGGGGAGAGGATCAACGAGGAAATCAGGATGCGGTAGTGGAAGATGGCCGTGGCATGAGGAGCAAGGGAGAAGTTGAGCGCCTGCTTTCCCTGGCTGAAGATTTTCTGTCCGAGCGGATTTGCGGCGAATAGGCCATAGCCGCGAGCGTGCCAGTAGGTCGGGAACCCCGGGTTGGCCGGGTGGTCGAAGATCGTGATGGTAACCGGTTCGTCGCCGATTTTGCCGCTAAGATTGCACCAATGGCCCCGTGTGCCCCAGGCGGCGTCGCCGGTTTTGCCGTCGCTGGTCAGATAGGTCCCGTTTACTCCGGTGTTGTCCATTTTGGCCATGGTGGTGATGCGGCCGCTGGCATCCACGTAAGACTCCGGTTTGTCGGAAGGAATTTCAAGGGCGCGGACGACCCTGAGTCCGAGCAGGCCATCCTTGGCGTCGTGGAAGTTCACCGTTTCTTCCTGGGCGATGAGCGCGGTGATCCGGTCGATACTTCGGAAGCCGGGGCCACCACGGAAAACAAACCGCGTGACTTCTCTCAGCAGAATTTTCTTGTCGTACGTTGTCCAGTCGGTTTGCACTTCCAAAATTCCCTGCTTGGTGCCAGCCTCGGCGGAGTTGACGGAGCGTTGAACGATGGTGCCCATCTTTGGTGCGTCTTCCGGCTTGATGGCTTCCGAATTGTTCCAGAAATCGATGCCATTTACATCTTCGTAGTTGAACCAGAGCCCTGCGTGGTGGGGATGGTCCACGCGTTCGCCGGCGTGGGGTTCTAGCGGAAAGCCGCGGGTGACGATCGTGCCGTTCGCAGTGCGAAGAGGATAGAGGACGGGCTTTTTGAGTGTGGTGGGCCAGATGTAGGAGGTGAACGGTTTTCCGTCGATAAGGATATCGGCGCGGCGCTCTGCTTCATTCACGACGATGGAGACATGCTCCGAGGAAGATTGGCCATCGGTAAGCATTACAGTGAGGAGCATACCTGCACTCGTGGAGAGCCACACAAATCCGATAAACAGGAGCCGCATGGCTACGCTTTGCCTGCCGCTATGACTTCCTGCTTGGCGTCGTCGAAGGTGATGCGCTGGCCGGTCTGGATGGCAGCGATGGTCATGCAGAGGGCTACCGAGTGACTGTAGCCTGCTTCGATATTGGCGTTGGTGCTTTTGCGGCTGCGGATGCATTCCATCCAGTTTCGGACATTGGCGACGGTCATTTCGTCGGCTCCGGTGTTTGCGGCAGTGGAGGCTGTTGCCGAGGATGCGGCGAGGGACGCCACCGGGAGAAGATTTGCCCGCATGCCCATTTCCTCGGCAGCTTCAGCGTTAAGACCGCCATCGGAACTGACGCGATCTTTGTCGAGATCGAGTGTACCGCCATTGGAATAGTAGATTTCTTTCACGCCGCCAGCGGAGTTGCTCATGCGCGAAGAGTAGACCACCTGAAAACCTTGAGCGGGATTGTCACGAGGGCCATAGTCGAAGACGGCCGTCATGGTGTCCCAGTTCTGGCGGCCATCGTGCCATTGGTAGACGCCGCCATTGGCCACCACGCTGCGAGGGTGCGGAAGTCCGGTGAACCAGTGCACAGTGTCGATCTGGTGAACCATCCATTGGTCGGGAATACCGGAGGAAAAGGGCCAGAACAAGCGGAACTCAAGATATTTGCGGGCGTCGAATGGTTCGTAAGGATGGTTAATAAGGTAGCGTTTCCAGTCAGTGTCGGCTTGATGGAGCAGGGGGACGAGCTTCGGACGGCGCCAACGGCCGGGCTGGTTGACGTTCCACGTCATTTCGACCGAGACGATGTTGCCGAATTTGCCGGAGCGGATGAAGTCGTAGGCCTTTTGATAAGTGGCCGAGCTGCGGCGCTGTGTGCCCACAGCGAAAACGCGGTCACTGCCTTTTACGGCGTCGCGAATGGCGCGCGCGTCTTCCATGGTGTGCGCGAGGGGTTTTTCGACGTAGGCATCGCGGCCGGCCCGGATGGCTTCGACGCCGTGAAAAGCGTGCTGGAAATCGGCGGTGGCGACCAGGACGGCCTCGACACTTTTGTTGTCGTAGAGTTCGTCGTTGTTGCGGGCGAGCGCGATTTGTTTTTGGGTGTGCCCGGCCAAGAAGTCGCGGCCTTCATCGCGGCGGCGATTCCAGATGTCGGACAGCGCCACAAGTTCGAAATTCAGTTCGCTGGCCGATTGCAGGAAGGCGGGGATCAAACTGCTGCGTGTTCGGTCGGAGAAGCCGACGATGCCGACGCCGATCCGGTCGTTGGAGCCGAGTATCCGCGCGTAGCTTCCGGCGGAGTTGGCCAGGGCTGTGCCGACAAAGGCAGCGCCAGTGAGTTTTAGAAAACTGCGTCGTGTATGGTTTCGCCGTCGCATGACACCCCGCAGGAGGATCGTACGCCGCATTCTATACCCGCACGCATGCGCAGAGGGGAGTTTCATTTCGCCAGTCAAGAGAGACCGCTAGGCTGCCCCATTTTTTGAATTTGCTTGCTATGCGGTGTCTTGATATATCTCGAAGGCTTATGATTCTGGATGATTTTCGACTGGATGGAAAAAACGCGCTGGTTACGGGTTCTCACCGGGGGCTGGGAGCCGCCATTGCCATCGCTCTTGCGGAGGCCGGAGCCAACGTGGCTTGCCACGGGCGCAGCCCGGAACCCGGCGAAGCACCGGAGAGGATTCTAGAGCGGGGCCGCAAATCAGCCTATTTTGCGGGCGATGTAGCCGATGCCGGTGTTTGCGTTTCGTTGATTGAGAAGACTGTCGGAGAATTCGGCTCCATCGATATTCTCGTGAACAACGCGGGAATCATCCGGCGCGCGCCCGCTGCAGAGTATTCGGCGGAGGATTGGGACGAGGTTATCGCGACGAATTTAACTTCCGTGTTTCACCTCTCGCAAATAGCCGGACGGCAAATGCTGCACCAGGGGAAGGGTGGAAAGATTGTCAGCATCGCGTCCGTGTTGTCGTTTCAGGGAGGTATTTACGTGCCGGCATATGCCGCGGCCAAGGGCGGGCTTGCGCAACTGATTCGCGCGTTTGCCAACGAGTGGGCCGCGCATGGGATCAATGTGAACGCGATTGCCCCGGGTTATATGACGACGGACAATACGGTGGCGCTGCGGAACGACGCGACCCGGAACAAGGCGATCGTGGATCGCATCCCGGCGGGGCGATGGGGAGATCCGCGGGAATTGGGCGGAGCCGCGGTTTTTCTTTGTTCAGCCGCCAGCAACTACGTGCATGGGCATGTTCTCGTGGTGGATGGCGGTTGGCTGGGTCGCTGAGCACGAATGAATTCCAAAGCGAATCCTGAATCAAAAGGTGCGAGCGCAGATGCGAATTACTGACGCGAAAGTGATTGTTTGCAGTCCGGGGCGGAACTTCGTGACGCTGAAAATTACCACCGAGGATGGGGTTTACGGGCTCGGCGACGCGACGTTGAACGGACGCGAATTGGCGGTAGCGAGCTACTTGGCCGAGCACGTGATTCCCCTGCTGATTGGACGCGATGCGCGGCGGATCGAGGACATCTGGCAGTACTTGTATAAGGGTGCGTACTGGCGACGCGGACCGGTAACGATGTGTGCGATTGCCGCGGTCGATACTGCGCTGTGGGATGTCAAGGGCAAGGCTGCGAACATGCCGGTGTACCAGTTGCTGGGCGGCGCGTCGCGCGACGGAGTGTTGGTGTATGGGCACGCGAGCGGGAAGGATGTTTCGGATACCATCAGGTCGGTTGGCGAGTACATCCAGCTGGGCTATAAGGCGATTCGCGCGCAGAGCGGGATTCCGGGATTAGAGAGCACGTACGGCGTGGGGCGCGGAATGATGTATTACGAGCCCGCCGAGAAGGGGCTTCCGCCGGAGAATTTGTGGAATACATCGCTCTATCTGACTTTTGTCCCGTCGCTGTTTGAACGGCTGCGGCTGGAGTTTGGGCAGGAGATTCAGTTGTTGCACGACGTGCATCACCGGTTGACGCCGATCGAGGCGGCGCGGCTGGGAAAATCGCTGGAGCCGTATCGTTTATTTTGGCTGGAGGATCCGACTCCGGCGGAGAATCAGGAGGGATTCCGCCTGATCCGGCAGCACACGACAACTCCGCTGGCCGTGGGGGAGGTATTCAACTCGATTTACGATTGCCAGCAAATCATTGAGGAACAGCTGACTGACTACATTCGGTGCACCGTGGTGCACGCCGGTGGGATTTCCCATTTGAGGAAGATCGCGCATCTGGCCGAGTTGTATCAGGTTCGGACGGGTTGTCATGGCGCAACCGATCTGAGCCCGGTATGTATGGCCGCGGCGTTGCATTTCGATTTGAGCGTTCACAATTTCGGGATTCAGGAGTACATGCGGCATTCAGAGGAGACAGACAGAGTATTTCCGCATTCCTATCGATTTGAGGATGGAAGAATGCATCCCGGCGAAGCGCCGGGACTGGGTGTCGACCTGGATGAGGTGCAGGCAGCAAAATATCCGTACCAGCGCGCGTACCTCCCTGTGAATCGGCTAGAGGACGGCACGATGCACAGTTGGTAGGTCCAGTTCAATTTTCCTCGCCCATCACTTCCATTTCTGACTGTAACTTTTGACAGTACTCGCGGCTGCCACCAGGGCATAGTTTGCCAAGCGTCGTGAGGAGAGCGGAGGGGTGTGCCACCCCGGTCTCTGTTTCCTGCTCGTGGTTTCGCCCGAGTTTTTTCAACACAAATCAGAGAGGTGTTTCATGCCAGCTATCACCTCACTAGCGGAAGCTGAACGGCTTCGACAGAACCGGGAAGGACTGGCGCCCTGGAAAAAATGGGGGCCGTATTTGAGTGAACGGCAATGGGGGACCGTACGGGAAGACTACAGCACCGACGGAAAGGCATGGGACTATTTCCCTCACGATCAGGCCAGATCGCGCGCGTACCACTGGGGAGAAGACGGACTTGCCGGCTATTCGGATGAGAAACAGCGCATCTGTTTTGCGATTGCACTGTGGAATGGCATTGATCCGATTTTGAAAGAGCGGCTATTCGGGTTGACCAACAGCGAAGGGAATCACGGCGAGGACGTCAAGGAATATTACTTTTACCTGGACAGCACTCCAACGCATTCCTACATGAAGTATTTGTACAAGTATCCGCAACGAGCGTATCCCTATGACGATTTGGTGGAGACCAATAAAAAACGCGGGCGCCGCGCCCCCGAATACGAGTTGCTGGATACGGGCGTGTTTGACGATGACCGTTATTTTGACGTTGTTGTCGAATATGCGAAATATGGGCCCGAAGACACGCTGATCGAAATCAACGTGACGAACCGCGGACCGGAGGCCGCTTCGCTGCACCTTTTGCCGACCATCTGGTTTAGGAACACCTGGCGCTGGTGGCGGATGATCAGCAAGCCGGCGCTGCGCGGGGTCAGAATCGAGGAGGGAATCGCAGCAGTGCGAGCGAGCCACCCCGAAATAGGAGAGTATTACCTTCTGGCGGATCGCACTGTGCCGCTGCTTTTTACGGACAATGAGACGAACGCGGAACGGCTCTGGAACCAGCCGAATGTTGCCAAATTCGTGAAAGACGGGATCAACGAGTTTTTGGTGCATGGCCGCAAGGAGGCGGTGAACCCGGAAAATATCGGGACAAAATGTGCGGTGCACTACCAGGTGACCGTTGAGCCGGGAAAATCAGAGATCGTGCGGCTGCGGCTGGCCTCAGCGAAAAGCATTGAAGCGGCGACCCGGCCGGGAGATCAGACACGTTTTTTTCAGTCGCAATTCGCGCAGCTGGCTGCCCTCCGGAGGAAGGAGTGCGACGAGTTTTACGAGAGTATTACGCCGGCTGGGCTCGACGAAGACCGCAGGAACGTAATGCGCCAGGCGCTCGCTGGAATGCTTTGGAGCAAGCAGTACTACTATTTCGATTTGCAGTTCTGGCTGAGGGAGCATGACGCTGACCCGAGCACCGGAGGGAAAAACACCGGCGTGCGGAACCAGCCGTGGTATCACATGCTCAACGACGATGTGATTTCGATGCCGGACAAGTGGGAGTATCCGTGGTACGCGGCGTGGGACTTGGCGTTTCACACGATTTCGCTGGCGATTCTCGACCTCGAATTTGCCAAGCGGCAATTGCAGCTGATGTTCGACAGTATGTATCTGCATCCCAGTGGGCAGATTCCGGCGTACGAGTGGAATTTCGGGGATGTAAACCCGCCGGTACACGCTTTTGCGACGCTTTACCTATACAACATGGAGCGCGAGCAAAAGGGCTCAGGCGATCTGGAATTCCTAAAACGCTCGTTCGACAAGCTGGTATTCAACTTTTCGTGGTGGGTGAACCGCAAGGATCCTTCGGGGAAGAACGTGTTTGAGGGAGGTTTCCTGGGCTTGGACAACATCGGCGTATTTGACCGCAGCGCAAAATTGCCGGAAGGCGGAAGCCTGGAGCAGGCAGACGGCACCGCGTGGATGGCTTTTTTCTGCGAGAACATGCTGGAGATCAGCCTGGAGCTGGCGCGTTACGACGATTCGTACACGGATGCTGCGGTGAAGTTTTGTGAACATTTCCTGTGGGTCGCGAGTGCGATGTCCCGGCTAGGCGAGAATTCGGCAGGATTGTGGAGTGAGGAGGACGGATTTTTTTACGACGTGCTGCGGTTCCCCGACGGACGGGCGATGCAGATGAAGGTGCGTTCACTGGTAGGTTTGCTTTCGTTTTGCGCGACGACGGTGATTTATCCGGATATGCTGGACAAAGTCCCCGACTTCAAGCTGCGCATCCGGAGATTCCTAGACCGCAATTCCTACGTCGTCGCTAATCTGAATCCGCCCGAGCCAGGCTACAAGGGGCGCTACATTCTCTCCACATTGAATAAGGACCGACTGCGGAGAATTTTGGCGCACATGCTGGACGAAAACGAGTTTCTTGGCCCGCATGGAATCCGTTCGATTTCCAGGCATCATAGAGAGCACCCGTACGTTTTCCGGGCCGATGGTGAGGAGTTTGGGGTGAGCTACCAGCCGGCGGAGTCGGAATCGGGTTTGTTTGGAGGGAATTCGAATTGGCGAGGGCCGGTGTGGTTTCCGATAAACGTGCTGATCCTGCGCGCCATGGTGAATTTTTATCTGTATTATGGCGATGATTTCAAAGTGGAGTGCCCGACCGGTTCGGGCAGATATCTGACACTGGTCGAGGTGGCACAGGAATTGAGCCGCAGGCTGTACAGCATATTCTTACGGGATCCGGCTAACGCGGGGCGGCGGCCAGTATATGGCGCGACGAAGAAGTTTCAGGAGGATCCGCACTGGCGCGACTACATTTTGTTTTACGAGTACTTCCATGGCGACAACGGGGCGGGAATTGGCGCCAGCCACCAGACAGGATGGACGGGGCTTGTGGCGCGATTGATCCGGCTTTCGATAGGATTGGACGCGAAGCGATTGTTAGACACCGAATATAAGCCCGCCTTGGGGAAAAACGCCGGAAGCCGGGTGGGCATGGCGGCGGGGAAGCCCTGACAGGCGAACGATTCAGAAACAAATCCTATATTAAAAAAAGTTTAAAAAACAACGCAGAGCGGCAGCGCCTTTCTTGTGCTGCCGCGGTTGAGGTTTACTGAGGAATGGAGCTCAGAACGGGGGGTATCGCTCTGAGCTCCACACTGCCAATGGAGGTGTGTCCAGACTTGTGCGTCTCTTTTAATGCGCGTGACCCGGGCCACGCAACTGTCAATAAATACAGTATGGAGATGCCAGGGCGGGACTTTGCGACGCCGCTTTGGCGGGCGATACCGCATGCTAGGGAGGGCACGGATGAATCGATATGTATTTGCGATTCGTTGACGGAATTCCCGGTTGTGATCCGAGTCGCACAGTGGAAAAAGATGCCCCGCAGAGCTATTCGGCCGATTGTGTGTACTGGCGGCCGAACTGGTGCCTTTTCTCAGCCACCGCTCTGAGAACTATGCTCTGTCCCACGGTGAGTCGGCCAGTGCGAGTGACCGAGCCATAGATTCCTGCGTGGTTCTCATTGGCGCGAACGACTGCCTTCAAGACTTCTGGCGCAGAAGTTGCTGAGTCTGGATCAAGGTTTACCATCGAACAGCGTTCGTCGCGCATGGTGACGGCGATGGCGGGTGCGTCTTCCCCTGTGCCAAATGAGAGCACTCCGCTCACCCACTCGTCCTCTTGAAAGGGAACAGGTCGCAGCAAGCGCACAACAATATTCGGACGAAATCGGCGCACGTCCAGGGGGCGCCCTGCGAGCCGTGCGATCTCGCGAACTGTATCGGAGGCGATCACAGAGACGCTCGCTTCATCGAAGATGCCGTTCCTCAACTGCATCATCTGGACAGGAGCGCCGTGCCGGCGTCCTACCTCTTTCGCCAATTCCTCACCGAAGACGGGCAGCTCTTCACCCTCTGGGGTTCGAATGTGCGTGGGAAGCTCTCCCGGAGCACCGCCTTTCTGGCGGAGTGGGGTAAAACGGAGCAAATCGGGAAGCCTGCTTGCCGTTAGCCAAGGCATCCCGCTGTGCTCATCCACTCGCCGGAGCGCCATCCGTCTATCACCTTCGAGCCCGTGCCAGCCCAGATTTGCGGCATCGAGTTGTTCGCCGGCCATGGATTTCACCGGATAGCGGGGGATTGCCTCCACATGTCCAATTTCCATCAGCGGAAGCCC
>Ga0306920_100010088_pt1 | contig 12640 bp, 16 predicted proteins | sample flu12Cox44000170_FD_204666 | JGI IMG/M metagenome (GOLD analysis project Ga0306920, IMG submission 204666) | Lab enrichment of tropical soil microbial communities from Luquillo Experimental Forest, Puerto Rico - flux4day.12C.oxic.44.000.170 (v2)... | ecosystem: Environmental > Terrestrial >...
CCGGCCAGGCGCCTGTACGGATCTTGCTCAGCAACGCCGGCGACCACCTGCACATTGCCAAGCCGAACGACGCCATATCCGCCCGATGACTTACGGACCGCACCCGAAGAGGTGCAAGCGAGCACCGGACCCGACCACCGCGTCGGGGAAGTTCGAATGACCAAACAAGGACTAATGGAGGACACTTTCATGCCTATCTCAGCACCCGCCATGAGTACGAGCAAGCGAACCCTCACGACCGCAATGGAGGCCGGTGATCTGCAGGCCGCGATCGCAGCATTTCGCCAGGACATCGTTTTCCATACACCTATCCTCGCGACCGTCGGAGACGAGGTCAGTGGGCTGCCCACCCTCGCTAAGATCCTTCAGACGGCGTCCGCCTGTCTCGGGATGCCGCAGAATGTGGAAGAATTCCAAAACCCGGACGGCAGGTACATCGTCGCATTCGATGGTGCCATCGACGGCAATCGCTATGCTGGTTACCGAGGACGCTCGGGGGAAGGTGGAAAGCATTCGCGGGTTCATGCGACCGTGGCCGGTGGTCAAACTCTTCCGCGAGTATATGGAGCGCAACCTGCGCCCTGACCCGGTGCCCGACGCGCTCTGGGAACTACCGGCGTCCAACCGACAATAAAAGGCTGACCAACTCAGCGCAGCTTATGGAGCCCGACACGTGCCCGTGAGCAATTTATTCAGATGGAGGACACTTTCATGCCTGTCTCAGCAACGCCCTATCGTGAGCCGCGGTTTGCGACGGTTAAAGGAAGACGCATGGCTTACATCGATGAAGGAGTTGGTGACACGATCGTCTTCCAGCATGGGAATCCCACCTCATCCTACCTTTGGCGCAACATTATGCCTCATTGCGAAGGGCTCGGACGCTTGATCGCTTCTGATCTGATCGGGATGGGACGCTCGGACAAGCTGCCCGACTCGGGGCCCGAACGCTACAGCTATTTCGAACAGAGAGATTATCTGTTCGCGCTGTGGGATCAGCTCAACCTTGGAGACAAGGTGATCATGGTGCTCCACGATTGGGGTTCCCTCTTAGGTTTCGATTGGGCGCACCAGCACCCCGATCGGGTCGAGGGAATCGCCTACATGGAGGCGATCGTTCAGCCCATAACCTGGGCGGATTGGCCTGAAGATGCACGATCCATCTTCCAGGGATTTCGTACCAAGGAAGGCGAGATGATGGTGCTAGAAAAGAATCTCTTCGTTGAGCGCGTCTTGCCGGGAGCCATATTGCGCAAGTTGAGCGAGGAGGAGATGGCAGCGTATCGCGCTCCCTTCGTCAACGCGGGTGAGGATCGTCGCCCAACCCTCTCGTGGCCACGTCAAATTCCCATCGAGGGCGAGCCACCGGAAGTAGTCCGAGTGGCCACTGATTGTGGTCGGTGGCTTGCTGAGAGTCGAATTCCCAAACTTTTCATCAATGCAGAACCGGGTGCGATATTAACTGGCCGCCAGCGTGAATTTTGCCGGACCTGGCGCAATCAGACCGAAATGACTGTGGAGGGAATCCATTTCGTTCAGGAGGATAGCCCGGACAAGATCGGTAAAGCCTTGGCGGCGTTCGTGCGCTCTCTAAGGACCCTCTGACGAATGAAGAAAGTGAATCGTCGAGTGTTTCGCTTTCAATGGAATGAGCGGCGAGAGAAACCTGGCGGGCACGAGAAGACTTCGCGATGATCGTAAACTACCTGTCTGATCGCAGACGAAGAAACATAATCTACCGCAGGCTGAACTGTGCTGCAGCATGGATCAAGAGTGTTTCTCTCGCCGCCAGCGCTATGCTCTGGCACCGTGAGTCCATCTACACTTTAGATCTTTCCACATCCCAGATCAGGTCACCGACGCATCGCTCGGGTAAGAGACGAAAGGCCCGGGCATTTCTTCGTGAGGCGGCTGCGTAGCCTTTCCGGCACGTACCAACTCGCAAGATGCAAGAGTGAGCCGCGCATCGCCGGAATGACACCACCCGCAACGACGCCCAGCGCCACCATGGAGCCAACCCAAGCCTTTGGCGCCGGGCGTGCTCCAGCCTCTTGTTGAGTAAATGCGTTTTTCATCGTTCCTTGCTTAATCATCGATCAGGCGAGCCGACAGGTCGTGATGTGGGTGATTATGGCTACTCTCTTCGACGTGTGATTTTGACAATGCAGCTTGGCCCACTTTGGAGTGAACCCCTGGAGTGAACCCCTGGAGTGAACCCCTGGGACTGGACAGATTTCAGGCGGGAGATTGTACCAGCTGCCGTGCGTGTTGCTCCTCGAATTGCACTGGTGGCAAATAGCCGAGTGCCGAGTGCAATCTGCGCGTATTGTAAACCTGGTCGATGAACACTGGAACGCGCTCGATCACCTCTGCGAAATTCCGGTATTCGTTCAGGTAGACGTGCTCACACTTGAGCGTCTTCATGAAGCTCTCGGCTTTGGCATTGTCATTAGGGATTACCGCGCCGGCCCATTGAGCCTCGCAAGCCGTATTCGTCTAATGCCTTGCGATACAGATCGGCAGCATACTGGCCACCGCGATCCGAGTGGTGGATACAGCCTGGTGCCGGCCGCCGTGTTTCAACTGCGGCTCTCAGGGCAGCCAATGTCAGACGAGTATCAATCCGCCGCGAGATCGCATAGCCCACCACCCGCCTGGACCAGGCGTCGAGAATCACCGCCACATAGACAAAGCCCACTGCGATAGCGACGTAACTCAGATCGGCGACCCATAATTGATTGGGTCCATCAGGAATTACGTCGGCAGCCAGATTAGGGAAGATCGGACTCTGATGATCGCTGTCAGTGGTTCGCACGAAGCGACGTAAAGGCCGCACCTGGAGGCCGTTTTCGCGCATAATACGGGCAACCGCCTTATGATTGATCGACATTCCTTCGGCACGGAGTTGGTGCGTTACGCGTCGATACCCGTAGCACGGGAATTCCTCGCAGACCGCAACGATGCGCTCGCGCCGAGCTTTTTCCCGCGCCGCCGCGCGGCGTGAGCGGTAGTAATAGGTCGAACGCGCGAGCTTCATCGTTCGGCATCCTCGCGCGACGGAGAAACCTTCGGGCCGCTCACAATTGAATTGCTGGAGAGACTGTCGTCGTTCGGCCGGCGTGCCCACCGTGCCCCTTTTTTCAAGAGGTCGTTTTCCATCGTGAGCTGGCCAACCTTGCGCTCCAGCTCGGCGATCTTGCCCTCGTACTCGGCAATGCGTACTTCATCGAGTTCGTCCGTAAGTTGTCCGCTCTCGTACTTCTGGATCCACTGCCGGATGAGACTGCGTGAGATGCTGTGCTTGCGTGCCATTTCACGCAGGCCCATCCGTTCCTCCAAGACGTCCAACACGACTTGTCGCTTGAACTCGAAGCTGAACCTCCGATGCCGTGCCATGGCTTACTCTCCTACAAGCCGGCTCGGCTGGTCCAATCATGGGCCGTCTACCTGTCCAACTGCCGGGGTTCACTCCAAAGTGGGCCAAATCACAGTATCGAAATCAACGTCCTCGCGCAGCAGGACGGGGGTACCTCAGCTATCCCACCGGGCCCGCAACAAGTCCCTGTGCGTACCCAACTCAAGCAAGTGGCCCAGGATGGTGACGTGCTCGCCACGGTGGTGGATGAGGCCGGCATTGTCGCGCACGATGCGGGTCAGGTGCGTGTGCATGAGCGAATCTCGTCTTCGATGTCCTCAGATATTGCCGAGTCATCGGCGCTTCCTGTGTCGATTTCCGCATGCAGCTCCGGTCCTTTCGAGAAATCGTACGCGCCTGACACAGATCTCCGCTTGACTCTTTAGATGATAGCTGACATCTATAATAGATGGCGAGCGACATCTTAAACGTAGGCCCTTTCACAGGGTCCACCCAAGGAGACTGACAAATGACACAGGCGAAATTTCTGATTACGGGTGCCACCGGCGCGACAGGCGGCTACACGGCACACCAACTACTCGAGAAAGGGCACACGGTGCGGGTACTTGCCCATCGGCTAGACGAGCGATCGGAGCAACTGCAGAGGCTTGGCGCTGAAGTCGTGTTCGGGGACTTCCTCGATTTCGACTCTGTGCGTGCCGCGTTGAACGGAGTGCAACGTGCCTACTTCTGCTATCCGATCAGCCCAGGTCTCGTGCAAGCGACCGCTCAGTTCGCACAAGCTGCCAAGGAAGCCGGTGTCGAAATCACCGTCAATATGTCACAGAAGTCCGCGCGCAGTGATGCCAAGAGCGAAGCCGCCCGTCAGCATTGGTTAAGCGAGCGCGTATTCGATTGGTCGGGCGTCCCGGCGGTCCACCTCAGGCCAACGTTCTTCGCTGAATGGCTGCTCAACCTTGCGCCGATGATCCGCCAGGGGCGCATGCCCGCGCCGTTTGGTAGTACGGGGCGCCACGCCCCGGTCGCAGCTGAGGATCAGGCACGCCTCATCGTCGGCATACTGCAGAATCCAGGACCGCATATGGGAAAGACTTATCCCCTTTTCGGTCCTGTCGAGCTCACCCATCCAGAGATCGCGGCGATTGTCGGTAAGGTCTTCGGCAAGGAGGTCAAATACGAGTACGTGCCAATCGAAAAGTTCGCGGAACTTCGCAGCGGCGGTTCGAACCAACCGCGTCAAAACACCGCTGCGTCCTTTTACAGTGATCCCGGTGCATTCAGCCCCGATTCGGGAAGGTCATATGTCATCCAGCATTTGAAGGAGGTTGCTATCGATCACGATAACGGCATTTTCGCGGGCACCAACAGTTATATCGCCGATATAGGTGGCCGCCAGCCGATGACGGTCGAGGAATTCATCAACAGGAATCGTGAGGCCTTTGCATGACCTAGCCAATTCTCAGCGACACAGCATTGGACGGAGGTGAGCGGCATGAATCAACTTCTTGACCTCGTCATAGAGGCCCACGGCCGGCGCGCCACCGCGTAGCCGACAAAGAAGCTGAACGGCGACTCGAGCAACAATACTTATCTCAAGCCGACGATCGTGTTGTGTTCGGAGTTAGCCATCGGTTAGGCGAGAAGACTTATGAACGTTCCAATTAGCGGCATCGCTGATGAATAGAAGCCGTGTGGCTGCGGAATCAACGCCTGCTGCGGCGAATATCTGCGAAAAGAGTGTCGCCGACATCTTGCGGTCCTCCGGTTAGCGACGGTGCTGGTGGTTCTCGCCATTATGGGATTCTCGCTCATCGTCGGAACATCACTGGAGAGCCCATGACGAATGTTGCCTGATGATGACCATCATGGCTTCGAGCGAGGCGTACGCAGTTCTGCGTCAGTAGTCACCCCCGCTAGCCAGGGCCGACCGCTACTGTGTTGCAGATAGCCGATGTCGTTGTTGTTCCTGACAGAGTTCTAAGGTCTCCGGCCGCGGCGAACCAATTGGCTATGTGCAAGTGGACACATTTTAGATAGAGGCCTGACAAGCAATGCCACAAGACAAAAACAACGCAGTGCATACACGAAACCGGATCATTGAATGGCAGGATCCTGGAGCAATATGGGAGCAAGCCAATGGACTGTCTTTGCTCGGACGCATTCGAGCGATTCGTGATGGCAAGCTACCTCCACCGCCTATAGCGTGCCTGATCGGCTTTCACTATGTCGGAGCCGAGCCCGGTGAAATTGTGATCGAGCTTCAACCGGATCACTCGCTGGAGAGCTCGGCTGGGACACTTCACGCAGGAGTGGCAGCCACGATGCTGGATACCGCGATGAGCGCTGCGGCCGGTACGCTTCTGCCTATCAACAAGGGAGCTGTTACGCTCGACTTGAATATCTCTTATCTCAAGCCACTCACGAGCGAATCAGGACCGATTGTGCCATCGGTCGCGCTGTGGATCTCACCGAACGGACTGCATACGCGGCGGGCGACATCCGCGATGGGGCAGGCAATTTGGCCGCTCATGCTGTCGGTGTCTTCTCGGTGATTGCCTCCGAACACTATAACCAGCGCCCCGCGCGCTGTTTCGATTAAGCGCGGACTGTGGTCGACAATCCAGCACACATTAGATGCGATGGCCTCTTGAGCGCGGTTTTACTTGATCGGCTTGGCGGTCAAGGACCGTCCAAATGCCCGTTGCGTTGCAGTCACATGGTCTTACGATGAAACACCAACCAGCCCAGCTTCACGAAACGATGGCGTTCATTGCTCGGGATCACGCTGAGATGGTCAACATGCTTGCAATCGCGCTAGCCATAGTATCGGACCGCTCACTGCCAGTGCAGTTTTGCCAACGAACCATGCCGCCGTGTGCCTCAAGGACTTTGGCAAGCAATTCCGTTCATTCGGTGTCCCAGCCGAAGTTCCCATTAGATTTTCAACACCGACCGGAACCGCACCTTGCCCGACATCATGCGCTCGTAAGCTTCTCCAGCTCGCTCCAGCGGAAAGGTTTCGATCATTGGTCGTACTCCGTTGGCCGCCGCGAACCTCAGCGTATCTTCAGAATCGATCGACGTCCCCGACGGCCAGCCCATGACCGACTTGCGAGCCATCAGCAATTGCACCGACGACACCGCAAATGGCTCAAAGCTGGCACCGACTATTACTAATTTGCCATCGGCGCCAAGTCCGTCTACTAGACTTCCCATCGCTTTGCCATCTGGGGCCGTCGCGAGAATCACGCGTGCACCGCCCAGGGCAAGCAGTTCTTTCGCAACATCCCGCGATCTGGCGTCGATGTATTCCCGTGCGCCCAGTTTCAATGCGAGACTCTTCTTATCTTCTCCCCTGCCGATCGCGACCGTCTCAAAGCCGAACTTACTCGCAAACTGAACTCCCAGATGGCCAAGACCGCCAATGCCCTGTATTGCAACCAGGTCGCCGGGCCGAGCACCGCTGTTGCGTAGAGCATTAAAAGTAGTGACGCCTGCGCACATGAGTGGCGCGGCTTCTTCTGAGGTTAGCCCGTCGGGGATACGGGCCAGCGCCTCCATCGGCACCGACACGTACTCCGAGTAACCGCCGTCGTAACTAATCCCCGGAATCTGCAATTTGGCGCAGGTTATGAAATCGCCGCGCCGGCATGATTCGCATTTTCCGCAATGTCCGCCGTACCAGCCTATTCCGACCCGATCGCCGAGCTTCCATGGATCAGTTCCTGGTCCCAACGCATCGATTACGCCGGCGATCTCGTGACCGGGTGAACGCGGATAAACGATTCCCGGCCAGGCCCCGTCTTTGGTCAAAACGTCACTGTGGCAGATGCCGCACGCTTGAACTTTCACTCTGATGTAGCCGCCGCCTGGCTGAGGTATCGACTCTTCCTTCAGTTTGAAACTTCCACCGGCGGTATTCACTCCTATCTTCTTCATGGTTAACTCCCTTGATCTTTTCAAAACCGACTGTCGGCGAACATCAGAGCGGTGATCTTATGATCCGCTCATTTACGCATGTAGTTCTCGGCCTTCTGCGAGTATGCCGCGGAGCGTCATGCAAGTGCTGGAAGCGCGCGCGACCAAGTGCTGTTGTTGGTCGAATATGTCACATTCGACCGGGTCAATGGTGTGGCCGGAGCGGACTGTTCTCGCTTCAGCCCGGAGCTTGCCCGTCCGCACCGGCCGCAGAAAGTTGATCTTCAATTCGATGGTGGTGAAGGTCTCGCCTTCTACGAGACAGCTGAGGTACGCGGCGCCCATGGCGGAATCGGCGATATCGCAGAGCACTCCGCCGTGCATCGTTCCCATCGGATTCGCATACCGCTCGTCGGCATCGAATTCGACCATCGCACGGCGAGGCCCATTCCTCATCAACCTCAGCCCCAGAAGCTTGCCGATGGGAGCGGGAAACTCTTGCGGAGCTGGTTGTTCGCATTGTTCTGAAATGTGTGCCGATTCATTCATGGCAATTCTCCGATTTTTAGTCACGAGCATTTGTTTTCAGTGAGCGGCGCCTCCGCCACCCGCGATCTGAAAGCGTCGGATTAGAAAGGCCAGGGGGAGGCCCAGAATCACCACCAGACCAAGCAGATGAAAGCAGTCCATCGCCGCCAGCATAGTTGCCTGCTGTATCATCAGGCTCGCGACTACCCCATATGTCTGATGAATAGCATCAGCACCGGTAGTCCCGCGTGTAAGCAGGAAGTGACTGGTATTATTGACGAACTGCTGCACAGTCGGATCAGCGGAAGTGAGATGGCTGATGAGGACGCTCTGATGGTACTGCGTCCGCCGTTCGAGCATCGTGGTGACGAATGCGATCCCGAAGCTCCCACCCCAGTTTCGGCATAGATTGGTCAGGCTTGAACCCTTGTTGTTCTTATTTTTTGGCAGATAAGAGTAGGCGAGCTGCGTTACGGGTACGAACATGAACGCGTAGCCGAAGCCTTGATAGGCACGAGCGAAAGCAAAATGAAAGTAGTCAGTCTGCGAAGTGAGGCTACTATAATAGAACATCGAAAGCGCGGCGATAGTGAAGCTTGCGCCCAACAAACGTTTGGCGCCGATCCGGGGGACGATTCGAGCCACAAACGGGGCGAGAACCGTAATAACCGCGGCGCCTGGACCCAACACCAACCCGGCATCAGTCGCGGTGTAGCCGAAAAACGTTTGCAGAATTTCCGGGATTAAGACTGTGCTGCCGAACAAGCCAAACGCGAATATGAAGTAATAGATGCAGGCGAGCCCTAAATTGCGGTCACGCAGGAGGGTTAATTCAACTACCGGATCCTGATGATGCCATTCCCACCAGATCGCAATCGCTATCGTGACCACCGCGATGATGAGGAAAGTGGCAATGAAATGGCTGCCGAGCCAATCATCGCGTTGCCCACGATCCAGCACGACCTCGAGGCAGGCGAAGGCGAGCGCGATCAGCACAATCCCGATGCGGTCGATACGAAGCTGACCGCCGCGCCACGCCTCGAGCCGCTCCTCGCTAAACTCCGGCGGGTCGTGAACCAACCGGCTTGAGAGCGTGAGCGACAACAGCCCGATGGGAATATTGATGAAGAACACCCAACGCCACGAGAAGCTGTCGGTGATCCAGCCGCCCAGGGGAGGGCCGACCGCGGGCGCGGTGACAATAGCCATGCTATAGAGCGCGAAGGCAGAACCGAGCTTCGACTTAGGAAAAGTGTCGACCAGGATTGCCTGTTCCACTGGTGCCAGGCCGCCACCGCCGATTCCCTGCAGCACCCGGAAGAAGATCAACAACCCTAGTCTGGGAGCAATGCCGCAAAGGAATGAGGTCGCAGTGAACAGCGCGACGTTCATCATGTAGTAGCGTTTGCGCCCGAACACGCGGCTAAGCCATGCACTCATCGGCAGGATTACTGCGTTTGCGACCAAGTAGCTGGTCAGCACCCAGGTCGCCTCGTCATAGCTGGTGCCGAGACCTCCCGCGATGTGTGGCAGCGACAGGTTGGAAATGCTCGTATCCAGCAGTTCCATGAAGGTGGCCATCGTCACCGTGAGCGCGATTGCCCATGGGTTATGCCGCACATGAGCCGGTCGCGTCGGTTCAACGGGGGTCGCCGCTACTGCTGATAAGACTGCCGCAGCCATACGGTGGGCTCCACCGACATTCCGGGATGCAACTGATGGTCAGGATCCTGCGCGGGGTCGAACAGGATTCTCACCGGCAACCGCTGTACTACTTTGACGTAATTACCGGTGGCGTTTTCCGGGGGCAGCAGGCTGAAACGGTCGCCGCTGGCACCTGGCAGGTGTTCCACGTAACCGCGATAATTCCGGCCGAAGGTATCGACGTGAATTGTAACCTTCTCGCCGCGGTGAATACGGGCAAGTTGTGTCTCCTTGAAATTGGCAGTGACCCAGATGTCATCGGTTTCGGTTATGAACATCAGGGTCTGTCCCGGCTGGATGCGCGAGCCGAGCTGCACTGCTCGTTTGCCGATGATGCCATCGGCGGGCGCATAGATCTTTGTATAGCTGAGGTTGAGTAGCGCCTGATCGAGGGCGGCCCTGGCTGCATCGGCGTCAGCCTGTCGTGCCGCGATTGCTTTCAGCGCTGAACCCGCCGCTTCCCGGGCGGAATCGACTTTGGCCGCATCAACCCGCGCAACCGCCGTGTATTGATCGTATTGCTCCAGCGGCACGACCTGCTGCGCGAGCAGGATGCTGTACCTGTGGGCATCCCGCTGTGCCTTGAAGTTCGCCGCATAAGTTTCGCGAACGTTGGCCAACGAGGCAGCGTAATCCTGCTTCGCTGAGGCAACCTGAGCGAGCGCCAATTCGACACGCGCTTTCGCCTGTTCCACCGCGACCTCGTAATCGCGCCGATCAATCTCGACCAGCAATTCGCCTTTCTTCACCCGGTCGTCATCTTCCGCGTGCACCGCTATAACTGTGCCATCGATGCGGGAACTAAGTGGATCAATGTGGCCGTCGATCTGGGCGTCATCGGTAGATTCATAAGACTGCAGGTATTTCCACCCGAAGGGGGCGGTTGTCCCCACGGCAAAGAGCAGCAATGCGAGTAGCCAGAGTCGCGTCGACCTGCCGGCTCTCTTCCGATGATCGCGTGTGGACCTACTTTCGTCTGGCAAATCGATGTGAGGGTTGTCGACCCGATTTTCCTTGAAGGCTGTCAATCTACCCTTCGAAATCCGGTCAGCCGGTTCTGGGATGCGAGCGCCTGTTTGCAAATCGCGATGCTGTTCGCGAGGTGCATTCAAGACGCCATCCTCGGTTTCGATGAAATGCTTCATTGTCTCGACCTGTTGATGGTTGCATATACAAATACCCTGCCAAGCCGCGTGGCAGTCGGAGCTCGCATCGCGGTTGCATGTGGCCTCAACGAGGGAATAAAAACAACACGCGCGGCCCTGCCCTGCCTAGGCAATGACCAAATGAAGATTTTGTGAACAGCTTATCGTGAAAAAGGGAGAAACGGATTGCGGGTACAGTTAGCTTCGTAGCTTCTTCACAATGGATTTCAGCGCGGTAACTCCCTCCGAGCCTAGCCGTTGAGTCAATCGGCTTTGAGCCTTTTGCCAGGCGGGATAACTCTTTTGCAGCAAAGCCATTCCCTTCTCAGTGACCGCGATTTGATGGCTACGCTGGTCGTCATCGCCAGATTCAAGTTTAAGCCATCCCCGCGCGCACATACGCGCGACGTTGCGGCTGAGCGTTGACTCGTCCATGGCAAGAAATTTTGCCAGTTCCGCCGGCTGCGTGTCTTCACGGTTCGCAATCGCGTTCAACAAACTGAACTGGCTGACCTTCAATCCGACCTCTGCCAAAGCGTCGTCGTAGATCCCCGAGATCATCCGACTCAGAAGCCGGGCGGTAAATCCCAGGCACTCTTGTCCAACTCTTTTGCTGCTCTGTCCGCTCATGCTGATTGTATGTGCAAAGACCAGTCCGCACTCTCCAAGAGGCAGGTCCTCGACGACCTTATGCAGTATAAGAGATCCAGGACGCGTTTACTCGCCGCGCCGTGATCCCCGGTATATGCCACGCACCAAGAGGTCTTCGACCGCAGCGTCCCACCGGGCCAAACCCTCGTTGCGCCACAACGGCACACCCAAATGCCGATCAACCGCATGCTGGAACAGCAAGGGTCCCAGTACCAGGATCATGGTGTTGAAAATAGTCCATTCTGGGGTAGCGGCAGCAGCCCTACGAAAATATACGGTAAGAGCCCTCGAAAACTGCCGCTAGCGCGACTTTGGTACTAAAACCACCGATCCTGGCGTGTTGTGGCTGTTTCTTGCGCGAAATCTCTGCGTGCAATCATATTGCCGCTCCGCGAAGCTGTTCGATGGGCCGCGTTTCACGCAACAAACCGGGGGTCTAACGTGAGGGACCACGTTGCGAAAAATGCAGCACGTCTAGGTGCATCGCGGTCGATTGTCGCAACAACTTATTGGTCAATCGCGAGCTAACGCCTAGAGCGAATCCTTCGAACCTGCCCGGAAAACATTGCGTACAACACGCTACCGTACAATTTCACTCGGATGCTGCCGCTACCCCATGATGCAGATCAGGAGTTTTGCAGATCTATCCAGAAAGGATTTCACACGGATGCTGCGGTTAACCCAATCCTGTGCGCTGGCAGAGTTCTTGGCCGTCGCCGAATAACCGGGACGTGCGCGCCGGGAGCACCTTTCGATTTACCGGACTGATTGCGACTCCAAGCCTGCAAAGTGTGTTGGAGGCCGAGCCCTCATGAACCACAAATGAGAGATGTGCAATGTGGACTTAGCGACGGATGCGGTTAAGCCAATACCCAGGGCGACGCTTTACATGCGCCACAGCAACGATGCGAATTTCCGATGGCAATTCGATAAAAATCGAGGCGTAGGGAAAGCGAGGCAAGAGCGCGCGCCGGATCTTCAACTCAGGAGACGTGTCAAGCAGACGAGGGAACGAGGCCGGCCGTGATTCGATGAGCCGCAATAGGGTTTCGAACTCTTGGAGAAACTTGCCGGCCAATCCCCGACTTCGTGACTCGTACCAGACCGCCGCATCAGCAAGCTCTGTGACCGCCTCCGGCGCCAGCCGGGCTGGCTTCATTTGCGCTCAAGACGCTCCGCTATCTCCGTACGCGTCTGTTCCCATGACAAGCCAGCGCTGCCGGCAAGCGCAGCACGAGCGCGCCGTTCCACCTCGGCGATCCACTCTTCATCGGAACGCGATTCGGCTGGGTCCGAAGGTGGCAGGCTGTCCAGCAATTCA
>Ga0306920_100010089_pt1 | contig 12640 bp, 13 predicted proteins | sample flu12Cox44000170_FD_204666 | JGI IMG/M metagenome (GOLD analysis project Ga0306920, IMG submission 204666) | Lab enrichment of tropical soil microbial communities from Luquillo Experimental Forest, Puerto Rico - flux4day.12C.oxic.44.000.170 (v2)... | ecosystem: Environmental > Terrestrial >...
GGAAGCCCTGGAGCGACTCAAGAAGGAGCCGATCGATCTTATCGTGCTCGACATCTGGATGCCCCGTATGGACGGGCTGGAATTCCTGGCTCGCCTGCGCGAGTTTCCGTGTCCTCCTAAGGTGGTGGTAGTCACCGTCGACGACACTCCAGAGACGGTGCTCGGTGCCCTGCAACAGCAGGCCAGCTCTTATATCACCAAGCCGTTCAAGCGCGCGGAACTGCTCGAAGCGGTGCGCAACGCGCTGGCGACGCCGCCCTTGTCTGTGCCCATCGAAGTACTCTCGGCCCGGCGTGACTGGGTCGAACTGCTGGTACCGTGCTCTTTCCCGGCCGCCGAACGGATCCAGGACTTTCTCGATCGCTTGAACGTCGGCCTGCCCGACGACGTTCGCCAGGCAGTCGGGGCCGCTTTTCGGGAATTGCTGCTCAATGCCATCGAATGGGGCGGACAGTTGGACCCTAACCGCACGGTGCGGATCGCCTGCCTGCAAACACCTCGGATGCTGTTGTATCGTATTGCCGATCCGGGCCCTGGCTTCCCTCTGGAGGCCCTTGACCATACTGCGCTCTCGAACCCCCCTGACCATCCTATCGAGCACCTTCGCCTTCGGGAACAGAAAGGCATTCGCCCCGGAGGGCTCGGCATCCTGATGGCGCGCGCTATGGTGGATGAACTCGTGTACAACGAAAAGCGGAACGAGGTCGTTTTCGTGAAATACCTGAAGCCGGACTAGCCCAAAAGCACCGAAGCTGTGAAAAATCCGGCCAACCGAGACCTTTCAATGAAGGCATGGCTAAAAGAGGCTGCGGGAAAACGGTACTCAGGGCCTGGGAAGGGCGTCCCGACACTTCTGATGACGCCATGGAAAGGGCGCTTGCTCCCGTAGCCCTTCAGTAATACGATTAAGCCGCCATTCATTTCGCTTCTCCAGGAGGTTGTCTCATGGACAAAAAGGGAATTTCTCGCCGAAGTTTCATGCAGAAAACTGCAACGGCGGCGCTGGCGGGGCGGCGAACCCTGCTGGAGCCCGGGACGGCTGGGCGCGTGAGCTGGGGCCTCCTCGGTGCGTCACCGCGCACTGTCGCGCCCAGCGACACCGTGCGTCTTGGCATTATTGGCGTCGGCATGCAGGGCTCGGGCCTGCTGCGAACTTCCATCCGGCTGCCGGGCGTCGAGTGCGTGGCGGCGTGCGATCTGTACGACGGCCGCCAGGAGTTGGCCAAGCAGATCGTCGACAAGCCCGTTTCTACCACCCGGCGCTATAAGGAGCTTCTCGACAACAAGGATATTGATTGCCTCATTGTCGCGGTTCCCGACCACTGGCACAAACAGATTGTGGTGGACGCCTGCAACGCCGGCAAGGATATCTATTGCGAAAAGCCCATGACGCACAAGGTGGAAGAGGGCTTCGAGATGATTGCCGCGGAGCAGAAGAACAATCGCATCGTGCAGATCGGCAGCCAGCGACGCAGCTCGATTGTTTACCTCAAGGCGAAGGAACTTCTGGAACAGGGCGCGATCGGGGAGCTGTGCCTGGTGGAGGCGGGGATGGGTCGCAATGACCCTTGCGGCGCCTGGGAGTATACGGTGCCGCCTGATCTCTCGCTCCAGACGGTGGATTGGGAAACTTGGTTGGGTTCTGCCCCTAAGTGTCCGTTTGAGCCACTGCGCTGGACGCGCTGGCGCTGCTTCCAGGACTACGGAGAAGGCATTCCGGGCGACCTCTTCGTTCACCTTCTTACCGGCATCCACACCATCGCAGGAGTTACCGCTCCGCCGGAGCGGGCGCTTTCAACCGGTGGCCTGTTCCGCTGGAAAGACGGTCGCGACGTGCCGGACGTGATGACCACGCTTTATGAGTATCCTAAGTTCAGGGCCGTCCTGCGGGTAACCCTGAACACCGAGACCTCTGAGTATACCCGCTTCCTGGGTAGCGGCGGGTTAATGGAAATCCATGACGATACCGTGACCGTCTACGCCCAAGACGGCTTGGACCATAGCCCCTGCACCCCCGCCTGGCCAAAACAAATGCGAGCCGAATACGCCGAAAAATGGCATGCGGAGCATGATGCGAAGCCGGGCACGCAATCGATCCTGGCGAGCAAAAGCTTCTACGCGCCGCCGGGCTACGACCTGGATCGCGAACATCTGGGGAATTTCTTTAACTCCGTGCGCACACGCAAGCCCTCGGTGGAAGACGCTGCGTTCGGCAACAACGCCGCCATCGCCTGTCATATGGCGAACTATTCGTACTTCCAGAAGACTGTCGCAGTGTGGGACGCGGGGGCCAAGAAGATCCACAGCTAAACACAGACATACTTGGAGGTGCTGAGTGAAAGCATGGCAGCGAGACCAGCGGGTGCTGCTCGCCGTTTCAGGCGTCCTCATTGTGGTCTCGATCGTGTTCTGCGTGCTGGCCGAGCAGAGTGCCCAGTGGTTTCAGGCCCAAGCGAGTCATGCGGCGATTCTAGTTCTGCTAGGCCTGGTGGCGTGGAATTGGTGGCACTCGCGGCCATGCTCGTGCTAACTCACGAACTGCAATCAGGCCAATATGCCTTTTACCTCCTGAGGGGCTTCAAACATTCCTCGGCGGAAGAAGGTAGCGGCTTTGTCTACTGCTTCCAAGTCGAGTAGCTGGATTTGCCCCAGGAAGAACAGATGGAACGCGTGACAAGCACGCCAGCAAACCCGCCGGCGCAAACCGAACGAACAGACACCCTCCTTTGCGCATGAAGAATCCCAACCATCCCGGCGACATCATCCGGGACTGCCTGGACGAGTTAGGCGTCAACGTGACCGAAGGCGCTAAGGGCCTCGGCGTAACGCGTGCGGCGCTGTCGCGTCTGATCAACCACAAGGCGGGCGTATCCCCGGAAATGGCTGTGCGGCTCGAAAAGGCTATCGGCAGCACGGCAGGCTTTTGGCTTCGCTTGAAGCTCAACTACGATCTGGCACAAATCCAGTCACGCGCCGGGAAGATTCACGTGCGACGCCTCGGCACTATCCCGGCGCAGCCGGCGTTATAGCACGATTGCTTTGTTCCGTGGCTTGTTGCAACCTCGTCGGTCGAAGGTAAGCCATTACAGACTCCATCCCTCGATGGAAGCTTGGGGGTGCCTTCCCTTCGGGTTCGCTCAGGGACGGTGAGCACAGTCGAACCCTGCGCTACACGGCTGGGAGGCGCCAGCCAGTTGCCCCTCGTCGCCCTCTCGATCTGGTTACCGACTCGAGAATTGAGGAATGAAGCGAGCGCCGCGCACCGACCATCACCAAGCCTAACCCCCAAGCCGGGGCAGGAGCTGGACCTTGTAGCCAAGGGGAGGCGATTTCTGCTCCGTTGCCGGGCGACCAAGTTATTCCATTTTCCATATTTAGAATGACAAAAATTGCCATTTTACAAATTGAATACCTTCATCTGATAGGAAAATAAAGGACCGGCGATGTGACGAATTTTGTCACTTTTTCCCAAGAGCTTACGAAATCATAAACTTAGGGCTTTTTCCCCTAATGTTATAGAAAGCGAGGCAGGTTAATACCCTTGCGCGACTTGTTGGGCGACCTTATCAGGCTGAGTCCGTGCTACAAAAGGATAGGGATTCCAAAATTTGGTAGGCACCTGCGGCGAGAGGTGCGACCCTTATAGGTCGTGATGTGGTTTGTGGCCGCCGAACGTTTCTCGGGGGCGATGCCCCCGGCTACGTTATCAGCGCCCTTCCAGGTCGCGCTGGGCGGCCGAAGGTCGGTGTCCTGGACTGCGTTAGTTTGCTACACGCTCTCGCGGAAGCCAGCTTGGGGGCCGTCGAGCGGACGCACCTTTACCTTCGGGAGCGAGGCCGCGAGCAAGCTCGCGGGTCAAAGCGGCAGCTGGCTGCCGCACTTCAAGGTGGGCTCCGCCCGCAAATGTTCAAACTTTATAGCGCCCTCGGAGGGCGCAACGGTAGGGCTCGCCCTCACCGTCTGCAGCGCCGCGCTTCAGTAAGCTCAGGAATCGGGGGTCCGGTGCGCGGCAAAGGCGCGAGCCAGGCGAGGATTCTCCGAGACCAGGCGATCAAGCTGTTGAGTGATCTCGGAAGAGGGCGCGGAGCGGAGAAGGGCTTCAATCGCGGCCTCGGCGTGGACAGAATCGGTTCGGACGAGGTCGAACAGGAAGTCCTGTGCCGTCTCCTGCCGGGTCAGGGCGATGGCGGCGAGGAGGACAGACCGGAACCAGGGATCGCGTTCCTCCAGGAAGCGTTCCCGTAAGGCATCGAAGGCCTCAGGAGAGCGATCGGAGGCGATGGCCAACGCGGTCTCTGCTGCCGCGTCGTCGGCGGTGCGGAGGAACTGGCTGATCCAAGTAATCGCCGCTGTGCCTTCGATGTTCAGGACGCCGCTATAACAAGCACCGAGGACTTCCGGCTCGTCGGCGGCAAGGATGGCCTTCAGGCGGAGCAAGAGAGCAGCCGACGGTGAACCGACATGCTCGATAGCGCGGACAGCCGCCACACGAACGGACTTGTCCTTATCCGCACACAGCTCCATGAGGTAGGTGAGCAGTTCGTGATCGGACAGACTGCGGCACTGTATGAGGGCGAGAGCACAGGTCCCCCGCAAGGTGCCGGCGGTGTCCGAGGTACCACCCCAAACGGGCTCAGGCTGGGTGTGACGCATCCCGCGCAGGAAGACCGCTGGCTCCTGGCACTCAAGCTGCGCCAGCGCACGGCTGAGGGCGTTCTTCGCCCAACACTGCGGATCGGTCTTGATGGGGTTGGTAAAGAAACGGTCGAAGGCGGTCAGCAGTTCGGGAACGAGTTCGGCCAAACGAAGTTCGCCCACCAGATCGGCAGCCTTGGCTACAACATAATTATTGCGATTGGCCAGCGCCTTGCGCAATGGTTCGATGGAAGCCTCGGACGTTTGATGACGCAACTTGTCCAGAGCGGCGAGCTGTTCCTCGAAGCGGCGCTTGCCGGCCATGAATGCCAGTGTAACGCAGACACGGCTCGACTGCCTGGAGATTGCTTTCCCGTCATCGAGGTGTGAAGAAATCATTGGTAAGCCAAAAAGATCTCACGCAAGGCCACAGAGTCGCAACGTCGCAAGGCAAGCAAAGGGGTTCTTGCAAGCGGGTCCCTTCGCTCCGCTCAGGGCAAGCTTTTGCGCCGTGGTCCCGTTTTTGCGGGATGGGACTGTTGGTTTCGCAGCTCGCGGGAGAGAAATGGGGGATCGAACTTTTCAGATGGCAGTGAAGGTCTTCGTGATCGTTGCGCTGTTTCTGCCGGGGTCGGCCCGCGCAGTCGGCGTGCGACAGCCGGTTTCGGGGCGCTTCGCTCCGTTTGCTGCCGCAGCTCCGAATCCTGCCGGCAGGTTGGACCAGGCCAACCAGCAGCCATCCCCGGGGACGACGACCGGCGTGACTACAAGCGAAGCCGCCGAGATTAAGCCCGAGGTGAAGACCTACGTCCTGCCGCCAGAGAAGTATAAGCGGGCAGTGGAGTTCGCCCGCGCAAGATATCGTCTTTACCCGATCGAGGTTGTCTACGGGATTCTGGTTCTTTGGGTGATCCTGCACTGGGGGCTGGCGGTCAGATTCCGCGACTTTGCTGAGGCAAAATCCTCGCGGCGGCTTGTCCAGGCCTTGATCTACACGCCGCTACTGCTTGTGATCCTGGGTGTGCTGGGACTCCCCGGGGAAATTTACCGACAATGGCTGGAGCTGAAGTACCAGCAGTCAGTGCAGATTTGGGCTTCGTGGGCTTGGGACTGGACCAAAGGTGGGTTGGTTTCGCTCATTTTCGGCACCTTTTTGGTCTGGATACTCTACGGTCTCATCCGGCGAAGTCCCCGGCGCTGGTGGTTATATTTGTGGCTAATTTCCATTCCCGTCACAGTTTCGCTGGTATTCCTTCAGCCTCTGTTGATTGATCCACTTTTCTTTAGGTTTGAACCGCTCGCTGCCAAGCAGCCGGTGCTGGTCGGCGAAATCACCAAGGTTGTCGAGCGGGCCGGGTTCCATATCCCACCGGAGCGCATGTTCGAGATGAACGCCAGCGCAAAACTGAACTCTCTCAACGCTTACGCCACTGGGCTGGGCGCGTCGAAGCGGGTGGTGGTGTGGGACACGACGATCGCCAAATTGACCGTTCCGCAAACGCTCGCGGTGTTCGGGCACGAAATGGGTCACTACGTTCTAGGACATATTTGGCAGGGAATTGCATTTGCAGTTTGTGTTATCTTTCTGTTTCTGTACTTGTGCTACCGAGGCATGGTGTGGGCGCTCGAACGTTGGCGTCCGGGCTGGGGTCTGCGAGGTGCGGACGACTGGGCTTCGCTTCCCGTGCTGCTGCTGTTTCTCTCGGTCTTCAACTTCCTGGGCTCGCCGGTCTTCAACGCCTTCAGCCGGCACTTGGAGCATCAGGCTGACATTTACGGGCTGGAAGTGATTCACGGCCTGGTGCCCGACTCGGCTCAAGTGGCGGCCCAATCCTTCCAGATCTCGGGTGAGGTTGATTTGGATGATCCCGATCCCAGCCCTCTCGTCGAATTCTGGTTGTTCAGCCACCCGTCGACTAAGGAGCGCATTGACTTCGCCCTTCATTACGACCCGTGGTCGAAAGGTCTGCCAGCACAGTTCGTCAGGGATGTGAGGTGAATCTTGGACTAGCCTAGCAGGCTGCTGAAAAACCGTTGGGACGCGCCTTGCAAGGGCGGGGCTTCAGCCCCGCCGCAAATCGCGCCCCACAATATCAACAACTTAGGTTGAGGGCATCGGTACGGCGGGGCTGAAGCCCCGCCCTTCCAAGGCCCGAATTCGACTTTTTCCGCAGCCCGCTGGCTTCTACGTGTCTCGGTACCTCAGTGGCTGAATGGTGCTGCATGAACACGCGTTGGTCGTTACCCCGTTGGCTGACCCTTAGCCTCTTATTGGGAATGCTGGCCCATCTGCCTGCACGAGCCCACGAGGCGCGTCCTGCCTATCTCGAAATCAGAGAAATGGCGCCCGGCCGCTACAGTGTGCTGTGGCGGACTCCTGTGATGGCAGGCATGCGCCTTCCCATCGTCTTGAAGCTTCCTGATGGCGTTCGCGACATAAAGGACCCGACAGTCCAGGAGCTAACGGACTCGTTGGTTGAACGCCGCTTGATCGATGCGGGACCGAACGGGCTCGCGGGAAAGCGCATCGAGTTTCCGGGGCTTCAGGTAACCATCACCGACGTACTGGTGCGCTTCGAGATGCGCGACGGAAGAAGCTGGACCGCCATCGTCCGGCCATCGCAGGCCTGGGTGGAGATTGCCCCGGCGCAAGGAAAGCTGGCCGTGGCGATGGGTTACATCGTGCACGGCGTCCGGCACATCGCGCTCGGGGCAGACCACCTCCTGTTTCTGCTCGGCCTGCTGCTGATCGTAAAGGACCGCTGGATGCTGCTGAAGACGGTGACCGCGTTCACCGTGGCCCACAGCATAACCCTGGCAATCGCTACTCTTGGCTATGCCAACGCCCCCGTGGTTCCTCTTAATGCTGCCATCGCCCTGAGCATTCTTTTCCTAGGGCCGGAGATCGTCCGCTCCTGGCGCGGGGAGACGAGTTTCACCATCGAGCATCCGTGGGTGGTAGCGTTTACCTTCGGACTCATCCACGGCTTCGGCTTCGCCGGGGCGCTCGTGAGCGCCGGCCTGCCGCGAAGCGAGTTACCACTGGCGCTGGTTAGCTTCAACGTGGGAGTGGAGATCGGACAACTCGGATTCATCCTGCTGGTGCTCGGGCTGGAGCGCTCCTTCCGTGTTCTGGAAGTACGCTGGCCGCGCTGGGTCCAGGCAGTGCCCGGCTACACGGTGGGCTCGCTGGGCGCTTTTTGGACCGTGCAGCGCCTCGCGATTCTTTTCGGAGGCGCGCGATGAGCAGGTTGCGATGGCAGATCTTTGGAAGGCGTGAAAAGATCCGGTCTCACTGGGCTGCATACCGGAACCTGTCCCGACGGAGTCGGGAGGTGTGCGTTTTCAGGAGCCTTTGCCAGCCTCACAGACCCAAAGGTCTGCGCCAGGAGTTTGCACATTTTGGTCTGACGACGAAATATCAATTGACAACAGCCCTCGCCCGCTTGCGGGAGAGGGGGGATCCCGCATGCGGGATGGGTGAGGGAGTCGCTGACTTGGCACGAAGAGAACAACCCCTCACCCCCGGCTTCGCCGTACCCTCTCCCCTCGGAGAGGGCTTTTATCAGGTGCGAGCCGGCTGTAAATCCAAATGTGGAAACTCGAGTCGGAGACCTAGAGGTCTGCGCCAGCCGAATCTGTCACACCTTCCGTGGCGTTCGATTACGCTGCTCGTCACAATACACGTCTGGGCGCAGCCGGCCTACGCTCACGTTCAAAAAGGGGAAGCGATCGGCTTCCTGAGCGGCCTTCATCACCCGATCTCCGGACTGGACCACGTGCTGGCCATGATTGCCGTTGGTCTGTGGGGCGCACAACTCGGCGCCCCGGCCGTGTGGCTGCTGCCCGTTTGCTTTCCTATGGTGATGGCGATGGGTGGCATGCTCGGATTGATGGGGGTGCACGTACCCGGAATCGAGATCGGTATCGCGGCCTCGGCGATTCTGCTGGGCGCAGCCGTGATGTCGGAGGCGCGCCCTCCACTCATGGTTGCCGCCGCGCTGGTGGCGTTCTTTGCCGTTTTCCATGGCTACGCCCACGGCACGGAGTTACCGGCCGGAGAGAGCGGCCTGCTCTACAGCATGGGATTCGTGATAGCCACTGGTTGCCTGCACGGGGTCGGAATCACGATTGGTACTATCCACCGCTGGCGATGGGGACAGAGGCTGCTGCGCCTGGCTGGCGCAGGCGTTGCCCTGGCGGGTGTCTTCTTCATGTGGAGGGCCGTCGCGTGAGCCAGGTAGCCCTAACCCAATCCGGAGAAGGCCTGAGAAATCACTGGCTACCGGCCAGTGCGGATCCGCCACTTGCTGTGCACCCCGTCCCGACGGGGTCTCGGGAGGAAGCCTCCGGCTTTCCGGCAAGCGGCTGAGCCTAAAGAGTCTAATCTTAAGTCTGAGGTCCGGAAGGGCTGGGCCCTTCCGCACGGCAGGCGGCAGAGCCGCGATTTCTTACATACCTTCTGAGCCGTTTCGCAAGTCAAAGTGGCTTCGCCGCCAGGTAGTGTTCTTTGCCGCTCTATTCGCCATGGTTCTTTGCCCGTTGCGCGTCGAGGCCCACCTCAACTCCACGGGACTTGGACCTGTCTACGATGGACTGGTGCACTTCCTGCTCAGCCCGGAGGACCTGGTTCCGGTGCTGGCCCTGGCTTTGTTTGCCGGGCTACGAGGAGCGGCTTACGGTCGTCGGGCCCTGTTTGTGTTGCCAGGGGCCTGGCTGCTGGGGGGCTTTGTCGGTATGTCAGCCATAACCAGCCGCGGCAGCGCTCTGACAGCGATATCTTTCCTGCTCCTGGGTGGGCTGCTCGCGGCTGATGCCCGGCTCTCATTACGCGCTACAACAATATTGGCTGCGCTGGTCGGCCTTTTCCACGGCTACCTGAACGGAGCAGGAATGGGACAGCCCGGGGTCGGAGCTGTGGCCCTTCTGGGCCTGGTCTTTGCAGTGTTTGTTTTGGTCGCCCTCGCCGCCGCTCTGGTTGTCCGGCTGCGCCGGCCTTGGACTCGTATCGCCGTGCGCGTGGTCGGTAGCTGGATCACCGCCAGCGGCCTGCTGATGGTAGGCTGGGCGGTGCGGAGGGGCTGACAAAACGCACATCGAACCCGTAGCGCGCGAAGGCTTTTCAGCAAAATAAAATGTATCTTCCTCCCGTCTCAGGCCGTCCCATCGCGGAGATTTCGGTGGGCCCGCATTCCACGACCGCGATCGAAGACCCGGACGCCGGCCTAGTTGCTAAAACGCAAGCGGGCGACCTTCCGGATGCAAAGATCAAATTTTTCCACACCGGTCATTTCGCGCTCGAAACGCACGCAAAACAGATAGGCGCGGCGATTTGTACCTTCCTCGCCAAGATTCGCAAGTAAAGGCAATTCCATTTCGAACCCTTCAAGAAGAGGAGAATGAAAATGACGGAGACTCGAAAGGCGGCGCAGATGGAAGGGACGCGGGAGCGATGAGATTAGTTTCAGTGAACACGGGACTTCCCCAGGAAGTGACGTGGCACGGGAGAAGTGTAACTACAGCGATCTACAAGCACCCGGTCGAAGGCCGCGTCGCATTACGCAAGCTCAATTTGGAGGGCGACCGTCAAGCGGACCTCACGGTGCACGGCGGTGAGTGGAAGGCCGTTTACTGCTACCCGATCGAACACTACGACTACTGGAAAAGAGAGTTGCCCGATCGGGAGCTGCCGATGGCCATTTTCGGAGAAAACTTCACAACAAGTGGGTTCCTCGAAGACACCGTGCATCTTGGCGACCAGCTTTCTGCCGGTTCGGCCCACGTGGTCGTCACACAACCTCGCCTCCCATGCTACAAACTGGGTTTGAGATTTCAGTCGGATGACATGGTGAAGCGATTCCTTGCGAGCGGGCGAACGGGCTTCTACCTGGCCGTCACCCGCGAGGGAGAAGTCGGCGCGGGTGACGAGATCAAAGTGATTGGGCAAGACCCAAACGCCGTGCCTGTCTCGGAAATCACCAGGCTGTACGTGGCGAAAAGCTATGATGATGATGACGTCGCTTCCGTGCGGCGCGCTTTGCAAGTTGCGGTATTGCCCGAGGGATGGAAGGCATACTTCCGAGAGCGGCTGAAGAGAATCAATGTTGAATCATCCCGAAATGATCAGCGTTAGAATTGCGATCGCCACGCCGCCGGTGAGCGGTACCAGGAGGACTCCTTTCGGGCCTGAGGTTGCCGCCCACCCACCCAGCACCGGTCCCGCCGCGCCTCCTGCCAGGGCCACGGTCATGATGGCGCCGAACACCGTCCCGGTTTCGTCAGGGAAACGATCTCCCGCCAGGCCAAGGGTGGTGGGAAAGATAGCGGACATGCCAAGACCAATCACGGCAAAGCCTGTCACCACACCGCCAAACGTGCCATAGACCAGTACGACGGCCACTCCCGCAATCATAATCGCAGTGGACAGAAGCAACATCGCGCGGCTTCCCAGCCATTTGAGCCACAGTACGGCCAGCAGGCGCCCCGCTCCCAGAGCTGTGCTTAGCGCTGCCAGTGCCAGGTCCGCGCGGCCGGCGGCCACATGCAACACATCTCCCACCACCTTGCCGGACCAAACGAACATGCAGTTCTCGTTGCCCGATTCAAAAAATAGAAGCGCGCCAAGCAGCCACACCAGAGGGTGATGCAGGACCTTCAGCAGGTGGCGCAGCGGCACCCCCGAATGTGCTGGAGCGGGGAACCGCAGCGGCAGAATGAGGACGAAGAGGATGGCCGGAGCGGCCGCAAGAAAACGAAGGACTGTTGGTAAGGCCGACCTCTCTGCCGCCCACGATAGCAGCAAGGGCGCCGCAATGGCACCCAAGCTGAATGAAAAGCCCAGCAGATTAAGAGCGACGCCTCGCCCGGAGGCACTCAGGTCTGACACCAAGGCATTGGTGGCCGTGTTCAATACACCCCCGCCGAGGCCGTAGGCGAACGCAGCCACAGCCATAGGTGTGTAGCTTGTGAGAGATGGCATAACAGCCATCCCCACCACAATCAGCGTCAGGCCTGCCGCCAGAGCCGGTTTTGCGCCCACCTTGTCCAGAATGGGACCGATCAGGATGGTCGCGGTCAGAATTCCAATGAGCGGAATGGAGCCCAGGCTTCCGGCACGCGCTCCGCTCACCTTGAAAGTGGGCAGCAGCGATCCCATCAGCAGGAGAACGACGCCGAAAACGAACATGCACGCATTCACCATCCCGATGAGCCTGGCACGGTGAATGTCAGGATCGCCGGAGCTTTTTTGAGTCATTGCCGGGTCGATTCCGAGATGGGGAAACGGTCGAAGCACAGCTTGGCAGCGCCCAGCAGGCCGGCCCGCGCTCCGAGACGGCTGAGCCTGATGCGAACCCGCTTCACAGCCAAGGGCTGGGCCCATTGCCTCATGGTCTCCCGCGCCGGAGTGAGCAACAGATTTCCCGCGGCCGCCACTCCGCCGCCGATTACGATCATCTGTGGGTTCAGAGTGTCCACCAGATTGGCAAGCGCCAGGCCCAGATGATGCCCCGCTGAGGTGATCACCTTCCTGGCCTTGGGATCTCCACTGCGAGCGAGGTCTACCACGCCGCGAGAGTCGATGGCGCGGCGAAAGATGCGCTGGGCCGCGTGGGCAATACCGGGTCCTGCCACATGGAACTCCAGGCAGCCAACAGCCTTGTACGCAGAGAGAAAACGATCGCGAACCGCCATCCAGCCAACGCAGCCGGCAAGCTCGCTGCATCCCCGAATCAAACGCCCGCCGCTGATAATTCCGGCTCCAATACCAGTGCCGATCGTGATGAAAACTAGATCACGACACCTTTTCGCGCAACCTTGCCACGCCTCTCCGGTCACAAAGGCGTTGCGGTCACTTTCCACTAATACCGGCAGGTTGAGCCGGCGGTTCAGCATTTTGCCCACAGGCATGTGCTCCCAACCGGGGATGTTGGGTGCCCAGACGAGCCCAGCGCGATAGGCCAGACCGGGGACGTCCACACCTAAGGCGCACGCGCCCTTTGCAGGC
>Ga0306920_100010090_pt1 | contig 12640 bp, 10 predicted proteins | sample flu12Cox44000170_FD_204666 | JGI IMG/M metagenome (GOLD analysis project Ga0306920, IMG submission 204666) | Lab enrichment of tropical soil microbial communities from Luquillo Experimental Forest, Puerto Rico - flux4day.12C.oxic.44.000.170 (v2)... | ecosystem: Environmental > Terrestrial >...
CGATGGTCAGCCCGAACAGGCCGAGCTTGCGCATCCCCTCGACGATCTGGGCCGGGTACTCGTCGCGGTGCTCCAGCTCGGTGGCGGCCGGCAGGATCTCCTTGTCCACGAAGTCCCGCACGGTGGCCAGGATGTCGCGCTGGATGTCGGTCAGGCCTTCGGTCTGGGCCAGGCGTTCCATGTTCGTTCCCTAACTGGCGGGCTCGGGGGCTCTGCGGCTCGGGGGCTCTGCGGCTCGGGGGCTCTGCGGCTCGGGGGCTCTGCGGCTCGGGGGCTCTGCGGCTCGGGGGCTCTGCGGCTCGGGGCTCTGCGGCTCGGGACGGGCGGGCTGCTCGCCGCCGCGCTCCTTGAGGTAGGTCCGGGTCGGTACCATCACCTTGCGGCGGAACACGCAGACCAGGGTGCCGTCCTGCTTGTAGCCGCGGGTCTCGACCTCCACGATGCCCCGGTCGTCCCGGCTCGCGGACAGCCGCTTGTCCAAGACGGTGGTCTCGCCGTAGATGGTGTCGCCGTGGAAGGCCGGCGCCACGTGCTTGAGGGAGCTGACCTCGAGGTTGGCAATGGCCTTACCCGAGACGTCCGGCACCGACATGCCGAGCAGCAGCGAGTAGATGTAGTTGCCCACCACCACGTTCCGGCCGAAGTCGGTGGCCTGCTCGGCGTAGTTCGCGTCCAGGTGCAGCGGGTGGTGGTTCATGGTGAGCAGGCAGAACAGGTGGTCGTCGTACTCGGTGACCGTCTTGCCGGGCCAGTGCTTGTAGACCGTCCCGATCTCGAACTCCTCGTAGGTCCGTCCGAACTGCATCTGTCGTGTCCTTCGCTATCCTGGGCTGGGGGTGAGAGGGAGGCTCGCTCACTCCTGCGGGGGCTCGAACTTGGAGGTCCGCTGCATCCCCGCGGCGCGGCCCTTGGCCGCGATGACCAGGGCCATCTTGCGCGACGCCTCGTCGATCATCTCGTCGCCGAGCATCGCGGAGCCCTTCGCCCCGCCCGCGGCCGACGTGGACCAGTCGTAGGCGTCCAGGATCAGCTCGGCGTGGTCGTAGTCCTCCTGCGACGGGGAGAAGATCTCGTTGGCGGCGGCGATCTGGTCCGGGTGCAGCACCCACTTGCCGTCGTAGCCCAGCGCGGCGGCGCGCCGGGCGACCTCCCCGAACCCGCCGGTGTTGCGGATCTGCAGGTAGGGGCCGTCGATGGCCTGCAGGTCGTGGGCGCGCGCGGCGATCAGGATGCGCATCAGGACGTAGTGGTAGGCGTCGGCCGGGTACCCGGGCGGCTGCTCCCCGACGACCAGCGACTTCATGTTGATCGAGGCCATGAAGTCCGCGGGGCCGAAGATGATGGTCTCCAGCCGCGGCGAGGCGGCGGCGATCGCCTCGACGTTCATCAGGCCGCGCGCGTTCTCGATCTGGGCTTCGATGCCGATCCGGCCGGCCGGCAGGCCCGCCGTCTTCTCGACCTGGGTGAGCAGCAGGTCCAGCGCGGTGACCTGCCCGGCGTCGGCCACCTTGGGCAGCATCAGGCAGTCCAGGTTGGCGCCGGCGCCCTCGACCACCGTGATCACGTCCCGGTAGGTCCAGTGGGTCGTCCAGTCGTTGACCCGCACCACGCGGATCTTGCCGCCCCAGTCGCCCTCGTTGAGCACATCGACGATCAGGTGCCGGGCGCTCTCCTTGGCCAGCGGCGCGCAGGCGTCCTCCAGGTCCAGGAACACCTGGTCGGCCGGCAGCTGCTGGGCCTTCTCCAGGAAGCGGGGGTTGCTGCCCGGCACGGCCAGGCAGGAGCGGCGGGCGCGGGAGGGGCGCCCGGTGCCGGAGGGTCGCCCTGGGCGCGGCTGGTCCGCCGCGGTGGCCCCCGAGGCGCGTTCGGTCGTTGAGGTCGTCATCTTCACCCCTCGATTGTCGCCGGAACGGCGGGCCGGGTCGGCACGGCCTGGCTGGCTGGCCACGGCTCAAGTGAGTGCGCCAGGCGGATCACCTCGACGATACGGCCGACGATGGCGGTGAGGCCGAAGTCCCTGGGCGTGAAGACGGCGGCCACGCCCTTCGCGCGCAGGCGGGCAGCGTCGGCCGGCGGGATGATCCCGCCGGCCACCACCGGGATGTCACCGGCCCCGGCCTGACGCAGCCGCCACAGCACCTCGGGCACCAGCTCGGCGTGCCCGCCGGACAGCACGGACAGGCCCACGCAGTGCACGTCCTCGGCCACCGCGGCCGCGGCGATCTGCGCCGGGGTGAGCCGGATGCCCGAGTAGATCACCTCGAAACCGGCGTCGCGGGCCCGGACCGCGATCTGCTCGACGCCGTTGGAGTGCCCGTCCAGGCCGGGCTTGCCCAGCAGCAGCCGCAGCCGGCCCGCGCCCAGGTCCCGGGCCGTGGCGTGCGCGGCCTCGCGCACCGCGGCCAGCTCGCGGGCCGGGCTGGCGTCGGCGGCCGGAACAGCGGCGCCTGCCACCCCGGTGGGGGCACGGTACTCGCCGAACACCTCCCGCAGCGCGAAGGCCCACTCGCCGGTGGTCACGCCGGCCCGGGCGCAGGCCAGGGTGGCGTCCATCAGGTTGACGTCCGGGCGCGCCGCGTCGGCCCGGAGCCGGTCGAGGGCGGCGCGTACCGCGGCGTCGTCGCGGCGTCGCCGCCACCGGTCCAGGTCGGCCAGCACCGCCCGCTCGTAGGCCGGGTCCACGTGGTGCACCGCGGTGGCGGTGTCGGCGGTGAGCGGGCTCGGCTCGGTTTCTGTGAAGCAGTTGACGCCGACCATCTTCAGCTCCCCGGACTCGATGCGGGCGCGCCGGGCCGCGTGCGAGGCGACCAGCCGGGCCTTCAGGTACCCGGACTCGACCGCCGGGACCATCCCGCCCAGGCTGGCGATCTCGGCCATCTCCGCCTCGGCGCCGGCCACCAGTTCCGCGGTCCTGGCCGCCACCACCGCAGAGCCCTGGAACAGGTCGCCGTACTCCAGCAGGTCGGACTCGTAGGCCAGGACCTGCTGGATCCGCAGGCTCCACTGCTGGTCCCAGGGCCGTGGCAGGCCGAGCGCCTCGTTCCAGGCCGGGAGCTGGATGGCGCGGGCCCGGGCGTCCCGCGACAGCGTGACGGCCAGCATTTCCAGCACGATCCGCTGGACGTTGTTCTCCGGCTGCTCCTCGGTCAGGCCCAGCGAGTGGACCTGCACGCCGTACCGGAACCTGCGCTTGGCCGCGTCGGTGATCCCGTAGCGTTCCGAAGTCACCTGGTCCCAGAGCCGGGCGAAGGCCCGCATCTTGCACATCTCCTCGACGAAGCGGACGCCCGCGTTGACGAAGAAGGAGATCCGCGCCACCACCTCGCCCATCCGCTCCGGGGGGACCTGCCCGGAGTCCCGGACCGCGTCCAGGATCGTGGTCGCGGTGCACAGCGCGTACGCGATCTCCTGGACCGGGGTGGCCCCGGCCTCGGCCAGGTGGTAGCTGCACACGTTGACCGGGTTCCACCTGGGCATCCGGGCCACCGCGTACGCGATCAGGTCGGTGGTCAGCCGCACCGACGGGCCCGGCGGGAACACGTAGGTGCCGCGGGACAGGTACTCCTTGATGATGTCGTTCTGCGTGGTGCCGGTCAGCGCGCTGACGTCGGCGCCCTGCTCCTCGGCGACGACCAGATACAGCGAAAGCAGCCACATGGCCGTGGCGTTGATCGTCATCGAGGTATTGCTCTGGACCAGCGGGATGCCGTCGAACAGGGCCCGCATGTCGCCCAGGTGCCCGACCGGGACGCCGACCCGGCCGACCTCGCCGCGCGCCAGCACGTGGTCGGCGTCGTACCCGGTCTGGGTGGGCAGGTCGAACGCGACCGACAGGCCGGTCTGGCCCTTGGCCAGGTTCCGCCGGAACAGCGCGTTGGACTGGCTCGCGGTGGAGTGGCCGGCGTAGGTCCGCATCAGCCACGGGCGGTCGGTCATGTTACTCATTCCGGAAGCGGTTGATCTGGCTCAGGTGCTTCTCGCGCAGCAGGTGATCGCGGACGCCCAGGCCCTCGTGCGGGGCCAGGCACAGCACCGCGACCTTGCCGTGGTGCAGGTTCCTGTGGACGTCCAGGGCGGCCTGGCCGGTCTCCTCCAGCGGGTAGACCGCGGACATGGTCGGGTGGATCATGCCCTTGGCGACCAGCCGGTTGGCCTGCCAGGCCTCGCGGTAGTTGGCGAAGTGCGAGCCGATGATCCGCTTCAGGCTCATCCACAGGTACCTGTTGTCAAACTCGTGCATGTACCCCGAGGTCGAGGCGCAGGTCACGATCGTGCCGCCCCTGCGGGTCACGTACACCGAGGCGCCGAACGTCTCCCGGCCGGGGTGCTCGAAGACGATGTCGACGTCCTCGCCGCCGGTCAGCTCGCGGATCCGGGCCCCGAACCGCTTCCATTCCTTGGGGTCCTGGGTGTGCTCGTCCTTCCAGAACTGGTAGCCCTCGGCGGCCCGGTTGATGATCAGCTCCGCGCCCATCGACCGGCACAGCCCGGCCTTGTGCTCGCTGGACACCACGCAGACCGGGATCGCCCCGCCCGCCAGCGCGTACTGGGTGGCGTAGGCGCCCAGGCCGCCGCTGGCCCCCCAGATCAGCACGTTGTGCCCCTGCTTCATCGAGGCGCCGTTGTCCGAGACCAGCTGCCGGAACGCGGTCGAGTTCACCAGGCCGGGCGTGGCGGCCTCCTCCCAGGTCAGGTGCTTCGGCTTGGGCATCAGCTGGTTGGTCTTGACCAGCGCCAGCTCGGCCAGGCCGCCGAAATTGGTCTCATACCCCCAGATCCGCTGCTCGGGATCGAGCATGGTGTCGTTGTGGCCGTCGGCGCTTTCCAGCTCCACCGACAGGCAGTGCGCGACCACCTCCTCGCCCGGCTTCCACACCGTCACCCCCGGGCCGGTCCGCAGCACCACCCCCGCCAGGTCCGAGCCGACCACGTGGTAGGGCAGGTCGTGCCGCGCGGTCAGCCCGGACAGCCGGCCGTACCGGCGCAGGAACGCGAAGGTCGGCACCGGCGAGAAGATCGAGCTCCACACGGTGTTGTAGTTGACCGAGCTGGCCATCACCGCGACCAGCGCCTCGCCCAGGCCGAGCTCGGGGACCGGCACCTCCTCGGTGTGCAGCGACCGGCGAGGGTCCCGCTGGCCCGGCTCGATGCCGTCGAACATGTGCTGCTCGTCCCGGTGCAGCGTGACGGCCCGGTAGCACCGCGGCAACCGCACCGTGGCGAAATCGGCGGGCTGGCTGCCGGGATCACAGATGGCCTCGAGTATCTCTTTCATGGCTGCCTCCAACCACCCCCCTCAGGCTCGGCCGCCGCCCCGGGCGGGGCTAGCGCCAATCGGCACCTGGCCGCGGGACCAAGGACCCGAAGTTGCTGGGTGGCGGCGCCGGGGAATCTCAGCATGAGGCCGGGCCGAGGGCTCGCACCACGGACCGTTCGGCGTAAAAAAGAAAGAATTTGATTTTTCCGAACGGCCAGTGGTTTTTGCGGTCCGCTGGCTGCCGTGAGCGGGAGGGCGGGTCATCCACTGGAGCGAGCGCCGGTACGGCGATAGCCTTAGCCGGGGGTTGACATGACCGACGTCGGACGCATGCAGGCAGCGCCTTCGGCGCCCGCGGTGACTCGTCCCCAGATCCAGGTAGTGCCGCTCAGGGGGCTGCCGATCGTGGCCGCGGTCGTGGTGTTCGTCATCGCGGCGATCGCGGGCAACTGGCTGTGGGCGCTGACTTTCTGCCACGTCGTGGGCGGCGGCCTGTGGACGGCGATCGACCTGTTCGTCGGGCTGATCGTGGGGCCGATCCTGGGCCGGCTGTCCATCCCGGCCCGGGCGGAGTTCACGGCCCGGTTCATGCCCAAGATGGTCCTGCTCATGCCCACCCTGGTGCTGATGACGCTCGCGGCCGGATTCCAGCTGGCGCTCCGGGAGGGCAACCTTGACGCCGCCAGCCCGAATCACGCCTGGCTGGTCGCCTCGTTCATCGTGGTCGGGGTGATGGCGGTGATCGCGCTCGGCGTGCTCGAGCCGGCCAACATCGCCGTCCTGTTCGAGATGCGCAAGGCGCGGCCGGACGGGACGATCATCGCCAAGCTGATGCGGCGGTTCGTGTACACCGCGGGGATCACCGGCCTGATGCAGGTCGCGACGCTGATCATCATGACCAGGGTGGCGACGCAGTGAGCGGCGACGCGATGAGCGGCGAGCTGGCCGCGGCGACGGGGGCGCCCGCGGCGGCCCGGCGCTTCCCCCCGGTCGCCGAGCTGGGCATCGGGTCGCTGGCCCTGGTCGTCATCGGCGGGATCCTGATGGCGTCCTACGTGCCGCGCCGGCCGCCGCTCGGCGTTCCCCTCCTGCTCGCCGCGGTGAGCGCGGCGCTGCTGCTGGCGGGCGTTTTCCTGCTGTCTCGGCTGGACCAGTTCGCCTGGCCGCGGTTCTTCGTGGTGTTCCGGTGGGCGCTGCTGGCCTACGCGATCTCGGCCGGGATGATCGGCTTCGCATTCATCCGCGACCACACCAGGGGCGCTCCGCTGGCCCTGGTGACGGTGATGCTGGTGATCTTCGCCCTCGACGTGCCGCTCATCATCGCGTTCACCGTGGCGCGTTACTCCTCGCCACCGCACTCCGCGGACTAGGCGCAGCCTGTCCCGCCGGACTCGGCCCGTTTCAGTGCCGGCCTACGTACTGCCACGGATATCGCCGCCCACGGTGGCCGGTGACCGTCGCGGGCAGGCGGGCAGCGCGAGGAGCGGGCATGCACATCGAATCGTCGGTCACCAGCGTGTCGTGGATACCGTCGGAGTCGATGCCCGGCCCGCTCAAGGTGGCCGCAGGCGGATGGGCGCTTTCCGCGACCGGCTTGCCCGCCCGTCGGATCAACGGACAGACCTGGTTGTGACGCGGCACCAGATCCGATCTAAGCCGGCCGCGGGGACGTTGCCGAGGCCGGCGCCGATTCGGCCATCCAGCGGCTGATCTGGAGCCTGGAGCCGAGGCCGAGCTTGTTGAGGATGTTGGTCACGTGGGTCTCCACGGTGCGCTCGGACAGGAACAGCCGGGCCGCGATCTGCCGGTTGGTGAGGTCATCCGCGACGAGCCGCGCGATCTCGAGCTGCCGTCCGGTGAGCACGGCGTGCGGCTCGGTCCTGGCCGCCGGGTCCGGCTGTTCCGGCCGGGCGGTGCCCGCGACGGCGAAGGCGACACCCTCGTGGATCGTCATCGCGCGGCCGCGGGCGAACGCCGCGTCAAAAGCCTTCTGGCCGATCCCGCGGACGACATTCGACACCGACCGTTCGTGCTGCTCGCGGTACAGCTCGATCAGGGTCAGCGAGCTCGCGTCGTACACGCGCTGCGCGCAGCCGAGCAGCAGGCCGGCCCGGTCGTGCGCACCGCGCTCGGCGGCCATCCAGGCCAGGGTCTCGAGCGCCATCGTCAGGCCGTTGCGATCGTCGATCATATGCTTGCAGACGGCTGCCTCGCGGGCCAGCGCCTCGGCCTTTTCCCTGCTGCCGCGGAGCCAGCAGGCCGTGGCCAGGAAGCCCAGCTGGTAGCCCCGGCACCAGGACTCGCCGCATTCTTCGCTCAGCGCCACGCCCCGCTCGCCGAGTTCGATGGCGCGGTCGATTTCACCAGACGCGATCAAGATGGTGCACAAGGTATTGTGCGCGTCCAGTTCAATGTGGTCGAGATGCATCAGCCGGGCCAGCAACAGCGCCGACTCGGCGCACTCCTTGGCCCCGGCCAGGTCCTCGTAACGGAACCGGGGCACTGAGGACACGATCAAGGCCCAGCCGGTGACCTCCACGTCCCGGGCCGCGGTTCCGATCCGCAGGCTCTCCTCGGCCAGCGCCGCGCAGGCGTCGTAGTCGTTCTGGCTGGACGCCATGACGGCCGCCACCCAGAGCAGCCGGCCGCGGGTCGCCGAGTCGGCCGGGGCCAGCTCGGCCAGGGACGTGAGCACCCGCCGCACGTCGCCGAACGGCCCGCGGGAGGCCCAGTACGGCAGCAGATGCTGAGCCAGTTCCGCCGCGGCCGCCACGCCGGCGGGCTGCCGTGAGCAGAACTCGAGCGCCGCCCACAGGTTGTCCTGCTCCCGGTGCATCCGGTCGAAGAGCGCGACCTGGCGGGCGTCCCAGGCCCCGATCGCTTCGGCCAGTACCCGGATCCAGTCGAAGTGCCGCTGCTGCGTGGCGGTCTGTTCGTCCAGGCCGCGCAGACGGTCGCGACCGTATTGGCGCATCGTCTCCAGCAGCCAGTAGCGAGGCGGGCAAGCGCCCCGCAGCTGGCGTTTCAGGATGGACTTGTCCACCAGCGCCCCGAGCAGGCCCGTGATCCGCCCGGCCGGAATCCGCGGATCGGAGCAGACCTCGATCGCCGCGTCTTCCTCGAAGCCGCCTGCGAACACCGACAGCCGGGCCCAGAGCAGCCGTTCCTGCTCGTCGAGCAGGCCGTAGCTCCAGCCGATGGTTGCCTCCAGCGTCTGCTGGCGCGCCTCGGCACCGCGGTTCGCGGTGCCGAGGATCGACAGCTCGCTGGCCAGGCCGCGGTTCAGCTGTTCGAGGCTGAGCGAGGCCAGCCGGACGGCGGCCAGTTCGAGCGCGAGCGGGATGCCATCCAGCTTCCGGCACAGGACCAGGACGTCGGCGGCGTTGGCCGGCTCGACGGCGAAGCCGGGCACGACCGCGCTGGCGCGTTCGGCCAGCAGCCATACCGCGTCCGAGCCGAGGAGCCGCTGGACCGAGACCTCCTCCCCCTCGCCGGGCAGCGACATCGGCGGCACCACCATCCTGACCTCCCCGGCCACGCCCAGGGCCTGCCTGCTGGTGGCCAGCACGTGCACGTCCGGGCAGGTGGTGATGAGGGTGCTGGCCAGGACTGCGCAGGCGTCCAGTAGGTGCTCGCAGTTGTCCAGCACCAGAAGCAGGCGCTTGCCGGCCAGGTACTCCGTCAGCGAGGACAGCGACAGGCCCGCGGACAGGTCCTGGACGCCCAGCGCGCTCAGCACCGCCTGCGCCGCCAGCAGCGGATCGTGGATCGAGCCGAGCAGGACCAGCCAGACGCCGTCCGGGAAACCGCGAGACATGTCGGCCACCGCGCGCAGCGCCAGCTTGGTCTTGCCGACGCCCCCGCTGCCGGTGAGGGTCAGCAGCCGGGTGGTGGTCAGCAGCCGCTTGACTTCACGAAGCTCCTCCCGGCGGCCGACGAAGCTGGTCAGCTCGGACGGCAGATTAGACAGATGACGCCCCACAGGCCCGGCCCCCCTCCCGACTAAAGGGCCAGCGTACGCCGCGCGAGCCTGCAGCCAAAGAGCTACGACGGGTCCAGGCCGGGCAGCCGGACGGCAGGCTCGATGCTGGCGAACGGGACGAGCGAGGCCTCGTTGACCGCCCGGACGGCTTCCAGGCTGTCGGCGGTGAACAGCGAGAGCAGGCGTTCCTGGCGGGCCAAGAAGATCGAACCGACCAGGCGGACCTCGTCGCCGCGGGCGTTGAAGCGGCTCGCGGCGCTGGTCAGCGCGGCCTGGAGCACCGTCAGCTGGTGATCGTTGATCTTCGGGAGCCGGCGCTCGACCACGAACAGGCCGGCCGGGGTCAGGCGGGCCGCTCCGGCGATGCCGACGCCGGCGTCCTGACCTGAATCGCTCACCGCAAACCTCGGCTCTCCGTCGCGCCGCCTGCCAGCCAGCATGCCATGCCACCCCGCGCCCGGCGTCGTGGCCGACTCGTATCCCGACCCGTAGCCGGGTAAGACGACGGCGGTCGGCAGCATGCCAGGAGGTAACGGGCCCGGCATCGTGGCCAACTCGCAACTGGACCCGTAGGCGGCCCAGGGTGCTACGGACCGTTATCGGCGACTGGCCCGGGGGCGAGGTTGCGCAGCAGCAGGGCCTCGGCCAGGCAGGCCCGCTCGAACGTGCCCAGGTGCAGGCTCTCGTTGGCGCCGTGCGCCCTGGTATCGGGGTCCTCCACGCCGGTGACGAGGATCTCCGCGTCCGGGACGATCGCCGCGTAGCCGGTGACGAAGGGGATGGAGCCGCCCGCGCCGATGTCGAGGGCGGGCCGGCCCCAGGCCTCGGCCAGGGCGGCGCGGGCGGCGTGGTAGGCGCGCCCGCCGGTCCGCGCGGCGTACGGCGCGATCGCGGCGCCCGGCTGGACGGTCACGTGCACGCCCCAGGGCGCGTGCGCGCGCAGGTGGGCGGCCAGCGCGTCGCCCGCCCGGGCCGGGTCGTCGCCGGGCGCGATCCGCATGCTCACCTTGGCCCGCGCGGCGGGGATGAGGGTGTTCGAGGCCTGGTCGACCGGTGGCGCGTCGAGGCCGATGACCGCGACCGCGGGACCGGCCCACAGCCGCTCGGTGAGGCCGCCGGTCCCGGTGAGCTGCACCCCGTCCAGCAGCCCGGCCTCGGCGCGCAACCGCGGCTCGGTCAGGTCGAGCGGATCCGCGCTTCCCCGGACCAGGCCGGGCACGGCCACGTCGCCGCGCTCGTCGTGCAGGCAGGCCAGCACCCGGCACAGCGCGGTCAGCGCGTCGGGCACCGGGCCGCCGTACTGCCCGCTGTGCACGCCGTGGTCCAGGGTCTGCACCTGGATCACCAGGCTGGTGCCGCCGCGCAGCGTGGTGGTCAGCGACGGCACGTCGGTAGTCCAGTTGGCGGCGTCCGCGAACACCACTGCGTCGGCGCGCAGCCGGCCGGAGTAGGTATCGAGGAACTCCGTCAGCGTGGGCGAGCCGATCTCCTCCTCGCCCTCGACGAGCACGGTGACCCCGACCGGGAGCCGGTCGCCCTGGGCGCGCAGCGCGGCCAGGTGCACCGCGACGCCCGCCTTGTCGTCGGCGGCGCCGCGCCCGTACAGCCGACCGTCGCGTTCGGCGGGCTCGAACGGGTCGCTGTCCCAGCCCGCGCGGTCGCCGGCCGGCTGCACGTCGTGGTGCGCGTAGAGCAGGACGGTGGGCGCGCCGGGCGGCGCCGGGCGCCGGGCCAGCACCGCGGGCTGGCCGTTCGGGACGGCCACGATGTCGACCTCGGGCAGGCCGGCCTCGCTCAGCAGGGCGGCGACCGCATGCGAGCTTTCCGCCAGGTACGGGGCAGCGGCCGGGTCGGCCGACACCGAGGGGATCCGCACCAGCCGCTCCAGGTCGGCACGGACGGACGGCAGCATGCGCTGCATAGCGGCGGTGAGGGGAGACGCGGCGGTGGGCCGAGACGCGGCGGTGGGCGGAGGGCCGGTCCGGGGCTGGTCGGAGGTCATGGGGTGGACGCTACCGGCCCGGGCGCCGCACGCTCAAACCGCTCTCGGGGCTCGTCGCGGCGGCGCCAGGACCTTTGGCCCTGGCGCCGACGGCGCGGGCCGGTGTTGCATAGACGAGCCGGGTGTGGCATCCGTGACACCAGAAGATGCGAGGGGGGCTATCGGGACATGGGCGACCTGGATGTTCTGGAGCGCGTCGGCTGGTTCTGCGAGGCGGGCGGGTTCGATCTCGTCGCGTCCAAGCTGCGCCGTCCCGTGCTGCGGCCCGGCACGGTCTGCCGGTCGTCGCTGATCGGCTGGCTGGCCCGGGACGCCAGCCCGATCGTCTCGGTGGCCGCGCCGGCCGGCTACGGCAAGACGACGCTGCTCGCGCAGTGGGCTGAGGACGACGGCCGGGCCTTCGCGTGGGTGTCGGTCGACGACGCGGACAACGACCCGAAGGTCCTGCTCACCTACGTCGCGCAGGCTCTGGACTCGGTGCAGCCCGTCGGCGAGCCGGTGTTCGAGGCGCTGGCCTCGCCGGTCAGCTCGGTGCCCGGCTCGGTCGTCCCAAGGCTCGGCTCGGCGTTCGCGTCGATGACCGTGCCGGTGGTGCTGGTCCTCGACGGAGTGCACGTGCTGCACAGCCGGCCGGACCGGGCCGCGCTGTCGGCGCTGGCCGATCACGTGCCGACCGGGTCGCGGCTGGTGCTGGCCGGGCGGGACCAGCCGCCGCTGCGGATCGCGCGGCTGCGGGCCGAAGGCCGGATCACCGAGATCGGCCGGGCCGACCTGTCGCTGACCGCGGCGGAGGCGTCATCGCTGCTCCGTCAGACGGGCGTCGTGCTGGGCGAGGCCGAGGCGGCAGAGCTGTACCGGCGGACCGAGGGGTGGGCGGCCGGGCTGTACCTGGCCGCCCTGGCCATCAGGGACGGGGGCGCGCCGCCCGGCGCGGCGGGCTCGGTCGGCGGCGATGACCGATTCATCGCGGACTACCTGGAATCGGAGTTCCTGGCCCGGATCTCGCCGCGGGACCGGGAGTTCCTGATCCGGACCGCGGTCCTGGAGCGGATGTGCGGGCCGTTGTGCGAGGCGGTGCTGGAGCGGCCCGGCGCGACCGCGGCCCTGGCCGAGCTGGCCCGGTCAAACCTGCTGCTGGTACCGCTGGACCGGCGGGGGATGTGGTACCGCTACCACTACCTGTTCCGGGACATGCTGCGGGCCGAGCTGGAACGCACCGAACCCGGGCTGGTGCCGGTGCTGCAGCGCCGCGCCGCGGCCTGGTGCCTGGGCCGGGGGCTGCCGGAGCAGGCGCCGGCGCATTCCGTGCCCGCCGATGAGCTGCCGCCCCGCCGGTCGGGCCCGGATGCCCCGGCGGGCGAGGCGGCCCGCCTGCGCGCCCGGGTGGCGGCCGGACGCG
>Ga0306920_100010092_pt1 | contig 12639 bp, 15 predicted proteins | sample flu12Cox44000170_FD_204666 | JGI IMG/M metagenome (GOLD analysis project Ga0306920, IMG submission 204666) | Lab enrichment of tropical soil microbial communities from Luquillo Experimental Forest, Puerto Rico - flux4day.12C.oxic.44.000.170 (v2)... | ecosystem: Environmental > Terrestrial >...
AACCGGTTTTCGGAAAAAGATCATGCTTAAACAAAAAGTTAGAGCGGGATGATGATTCGAAGAAAAATCATCCCGCTCTAGGGTTGCCGGCAGGCGGCGAAGCGCAGCGCTCAAGCGGATATCTCGGATATGGCAGAGTCTGACGACAAACCCGTCATCGAGCCCTTCCCGGATAAGGAAGGAACGGGCTGGCATGTGATCATCAGATATCCCCACGGCCACGAACGGCGGATCGACGGGTTTGCCAGCAGGAGCGAGGCAGTGGACTGGATCGTTGAGAACGCTGCCGAGCTCGATGAGTGGGACAGCACCGATCCGGCAAAAAGCAGTCCCGGCTAGAGCTTCCTAGCTTGCCCTCAACGCATCGCCGCCGCCGTCCTGGCGGGACTGGGCAAGACAGCGGCGCCCAAGGGCGGTGAGCTCGTATTTCGCGGCGGCTTTATTCCACACGCACAGGCCCTGATCCGTCATGGCCTTCATGAGTTTCACTCTTCGAAGGCGATCGGAAATCAACGAAAGCAGATGGCCCCTCTGCGCGATATGCAGGAGCGCGTCGGAAACCGCCGGCGCTGAATTTTTTGGGCTGTCTTGCGCCTCGCGCACAGTCATGCGCGTCCCGTCCCCATTCCCGACGAACGAACAGTGACACAGCTATCGCCGCCTTTGTTACCGGCCGCATGCGATCACCTCGATATCCACGCAATTCACAATCACGGCGCGACAGCCACGCCGGCTTGAGATCGACGTTGCCGCGCGAGTGCGCTCGGAAATTCAGTCATGGCTGCAATTATACGAGTGCTTGCGATATTTCGCTTTGATGACCTTGGCTTTTTCCCGCGTGGACACGGGAGGTTGCTTGACCGGTGTTGGCGCTGGCGTCGTTGGCGGCCCCGTTACGACCGCGAGGCAGGCGGGGCTGAGCTCGGTCTTCTTTTCCACCAGGCATTTGTTGATCAACTCGGTATTCGGCACGAATTCGCGGCATAGTCGCATCGCGTCGGGAGCACAGGCTCTGCGCTGCTCAATGTCCGGCTGCTGCGCCATGCCCGGTGCGGCGCCGGCGCATGCTCCCAGAACCAGGCTCGCGATCACAGCCGTCACTCTGCCCCTGTTACTCATGATCGATACTCCAGAGCTCTTTTCGTGGCTTGGTATTTGCCGACGTCAATGCTTGCAATAGAACCAGTTTAACGCCTCGCTGCGGACTCCACATCCGAATTCCGGCCCTGTAAACATAGGCTCGATGACTGGCCGACTGGACGGTATTTCTGCGCTCATCACGGGAGCCGCAAGCGGCATCGGTGCCGCCTGCGCGCGCCGCATGGCCAGCGAAGGCGCGCAACTGCTGCTGGCCGACGTCAATGGGGACGGTGCCAAGGCGCTGGCGCACGAGCTTGGGCAAACTTCCGTGCAGGCGGACGTGACCCGCGCGGCGGACATCGAGCGCATGCTCGATCTCGTCTACCAGCGCTGGGGCCGGCTCGACGTGCTGTTTAACAATGCAGGGATTGCCGAAGTCCGCCAGCTGTTCGACATAACCGAGGGCGACTGGGACCGCATGCTGGCCGTGAACCTGCGCGCCGTCTTTTTCGTGCTGCAAGGCGCTGCCAGGCGCATGCGCACCCAGGCGCCGATCGCAGGCTCCGAGCTGCGCGGTAAGCTGATCCAGACGGCTTCAATCGCAGCCTACCGGGGCGGTCTCTTCAACCAGGCACATTATGCGGCGAGCAAAGCGGGCGTGGTGAGCATCACGCGCACGGCAGCGCAAGCGCTGGCCCGCGACAAAATCACTTCGAATTGCATTTGTCCCGGGGCGGTCGATACCCCGATGTGGAGGAAGATTGACCGAGAGTGGAGCAAGGCCGAGGGCTGGGAGGTCGGTGAAGCCTGGAAGCGGCGGACCTCCCTGATCCCGCTCGGCCGCCCCGAGACTGCCGAGGATGTGGCTGGTGTCGTGAGCTTTCTCGCCAGCCGGGACGCCGACTATATGACGGGCCAGGCCATCAACGCTGACGGCGGCCTCGTCATGGGCAACTGAGCAAGGTCCGGTGAAGTCGACGTGCAGCGGCGCAGCACGACGGGCCTGCTCCCTCCCCCCTTTTGTGGGGGAGGGGTTGGGGAGGGGGATCGTTATTGTTACACGGGGCGCGCGCACCAACCGCCACCCCCACCCCTATCCCCTCCCCACAAGGGGGAGGGGAACTTACCGAGTTTGCTGCGCGAGCGGGGTGATCATTAAGGATTGACGCTATTCCCTGCCCAGCCGGTGCGCGGTGCGTGCGTGCGAATGATCGTGCCGCGCATAATGCTGGCGCAGCAGGTCCTTGCCGTAATCGTTTCCGTTCGGGGTGCGCACGACGGTGTGGATATGATCGCGCGTGGGCTCGTCGTTGGCATAGACGATCCCCGGCTGATGATCGAATTCAATCAGCACGACCGGGCTGTAGATGCGGTAGTAGAACGGCCCGTGATCGTCATGCGCGCCGATCCAGGAAAAATGCGTCTCGCGCAGGTGATCGAATGCCTGGTCGAGCGAGATTTCCGCATGGCCGGCCCGCGTGCGATTGAGATAGAGCCGCATGAGATCGCGTAGCACGCCCTGCTGATCCGGGGTGAGCTCATCGTAGCGGATGCCTTCGTAGGGCATACGAACGTTGTCGTTGTAGGCGGCGGTGAGCAACTCGCCCGGCAGCCGCGTACCGATGATGGCCTTGCCCTGCTGCTCGGGGGTGAGCCGGCGCATCATGACGAGGCCGACGCTCTCCTCCGCCTGGAAGACACGCGTCCCGGCATATTTGCCGAATTCCGCGAGCACCGGCTCGGAGCCCATGAACTGTGGAGTAAGCACCATCTGATCGCCCAGGATGAAGCAGTTGATGATCAGGTGATGCCCCTCGAACTGCCAGCCCCAGGGCTCATCCAGCGAGGGTGTGCCGAAGATGCTCAGCCAGTAGTACCATTCGCTGTATTCCTGGGTCAGCCCCGTGATCTCGCAAGCATGCTCGTTGAGCTTCATCACATTGCGCGCGGTCTCGAAGCCGCTCGCGCTGAGCGCGCTCCCTACCAGGGCAAGGGCGGCCTCGCGCTGCGCGGGAAGAAGCTCATGGAGACCGACACCATGACGCATCAGAAACGGGTGCACATTGGACCATGCGCGCCACGCATCGCTTTCGATCTCGAAGGCGACCTGGCGTTGCTTTGGCGCATCGAGCATCGCCAGAAAATCGCGCGCGGCCCGCACAACAGGTTGCAGCGATACGCCGGTCTTGCGTACGGGGAATAATCCCGGCCGGGCCATGCCGTCGGGCGTAATGCCGCGGAATTCCTCCTTGAGCGATTCCCGCGCTCGCACAAGCATTCGCTGCAGGAATTCCGAATATTCCGGGGGAGGCTCGTAGGCCGGCATCGGCAGGCGGCGCCGAAGCGGCCGCGAAGGATGGGCGCGCTGCGGGCCGAACGAATGGGCGTGATCGTGACTCATATTTCAAACCTGAGGAGCAGCGCTATTCTTTCATCACCGTTACTTCGGTCTTGACCGAATTGGCAATGAAGCAGTTCTCGTGGGCTGCGTGATGCATCTTGTCGAGCTCTTCGGCGCTCGGCCTGCGGTCGCCGCTCCACACGATCCTCGGCCGCAACTCGACCCGCGTGATGGCCATTTTGCCCTCGGCATTCTTCGCCATATGCCCAACGGCGTGATCCTCGTACGCATCGAGCACGAACTTCTGCCGGCACGCGATCGCCAGGAATGTCAGCATGTGACAGCTTGACAATGATGCGACGAAGGCCTCTTCGGGATCGACATTGGCAGGATTACCAAGGTAGGCCGGGGCGGCGGTGGCGGTCATGGTATGACCGCCGTCAAAGCTCCAGGTGTGGTCGCGCGGATATTTCTGATAGGAAAACTCGGCGCCGCCGCGTTCCCATTTCACGGTCGCTTTGTGCTCGGACATGGAGCCGGTTTAAAGTGTACGCGCGCGCACTGCAACCAGGTCTTTGCGGGCACGGACCCGACAGGCGTATGGACCGCCATTCATGACAGGCGACCTCACGCAATGGCACAAACAGGTGGCGGTGGTGACGGGTGGCGCGCGTGGACTGGGCCGAGCAGCAGCGAGGCTCTTCGCGCAACGTGGCGCCGCGGTATGCGTCAACTATGCCGAGCATGCGCAAGCCGCTGAGCAAGTCGTCGACGAGATCACGACAGCCGGAGGACAGGCCATTGCAGTCCTGGCAGACGTCGCCGACGCAGCTGCGGTCGAAGCAATGATCGCGCGCGCCGAAAGCAGAGCTTGGGCCGGTGACCATCCTGGTGAACAATGCTGGCGTCTCGTGGCAGGGTACGCTCGATAGTTACGATCGGGACAAGGTTGCCCACATGCGCCGCGTCAACGTGGAAGGTGTAATTCATGCGACGCGCGCGGTGATAGGGGGCATGCGAGCACGACGTTATGGGCGTATTGTCAATCTGAGCTCGGCCGCGGCGATCGGCACTGCGCTCGCGGGCAGTGCCTTCTACGCCGCAACAAAAGCCGAAGTCGCAATCCTCACGCGGCGCTTTGCCCTGGAATTGGGGTCGCACGGCATTACCGTGAATGCAGTGGCACCCGGTTTCGTCCGCACCGACATGACGCAGGGCGGCCGTGGCGCCGCGGATTGGCCGGCGACCGAGAAAAATCTTGCTGCGCGCGCCATGATGGGCCGCATCGGCGAGCCTGAGGACATCGCCAATGCCGTTGTCTTTCTGGCCTCACCGGCGTCAGGCTGGATCACGGCGCAGATTCTCACCGTGGACGGCGGACGCATGGACTTTATCGGGCACGGCTAAATCACCCGGTTGGAGGGAAGGATCGATCGATGTGGTGCAGACTGATCAGTGTTGCAATCATTGCGGTGGCCGCGGCCAGCGCCAGGGCAGAAGATACCGTCAAGGTCGGTCTCATTCTTCCGATGACCGGCGCGTTTACGACCACGGGCAAGCAGGTCGAAGCGGGCGCGCGCTTCTACATGCAGCAGAATGGTGCAACCGTCGACGGCAGGAAAATCGATCTTATCCTGCGCGACGACGCCGGCATTGCCGACAACAGCAGGCGCATTGCCCAGGAGCTCTTGGCCCGCGACAAGGTGAATATTCTTGCCGGATTCGGGCTCACCCCGATCGCACTCGCCATCGCCCCGCTTGCAACCGAGACGAAGACCCCCATGGTGGTGATGGCAGCCGCAACCGCGATCGTCACCGAGAGCTCGCCCTATATCGTGCGATCGAGCTTTCCCCAGGCCGCTCCCGTCGTGATCATTGCAGACTGGGGGGCCAAACATGGCCTGCGGAAAGTGGCGACACTCGTATCCGACTTCGCGCCCGGCCATGATTCGGAAACCTATTTCAAACAAACTTTCACCCGCGCCGGCGGCGAGGTGCCGCTGTCACTGCGAGTGCCTCTGCTCAACCCGGATTTCGCGCCTTTTCTGCAGCGCGTACGCGACGCTGCTCCGGACGGCGTTTTCGTGTTCATACCGGCTGGTCAGGCCGGGACCATGATGCGCCAGTTTGTGGAGCGCGGGCTTGACAAGTCGGGCATCCGCCTGTTCGGAGCGGGCGACATCACCGACGACGACCTTCTCAACAGCATGGGCGACGTCGCGTTGGGCATCGAGACCGCCTACTTTTATTCGGCAGCCCATCCCTCGGAGAAAAACAAGATATTCGTCGAGGGCATGAAGCGGGCGAACAACGGCATGCGCGCGAATTTCTTCGGCGTCTCAGGCTACGACGGCATGCATCTGATTTATGAAGCGATCAGAAAAACAGGCGGCAAGACCGACGGCGACAGTTTCATCGGCGCCGTTAAAGGCATGTCCTGGGAAAGTCCGCGCGGGCCGATGTTGATCGATCCGGAAACACGCGACGTCATCAGCAACATCTACATGCGCCGGGTCGAGAAGGTGAACGGCGAGCTCTGGAACATCGAGTTCGCGACCGTGGAGAACGTCAAGGACCCGGTCAAGGCCGCGAAGAAGAAGTAGAGCGAGCCGTCGCTGCTCCTAGAGCGGGATGATTTTTCTTCGAATCATCATCCCGCTCTAACTTTTTGTTTGAGCAATGATCTTTTTCGGAAAACCGGTTCCCACTTTTCGGGATCATGCTCTTACTACTCCACGGGCACCATCAGGTACTCGTAGGGCGTGCCGCCAAACATGACATAGGGCTTGTGCGCCTCGTCTGCTGACTTGGAATAGCCCTCAAACATCTTCGTGATTCCCGGTCCACCGATCATCAGGTGCGGCCCCGTCTGCACCCATTTCTTGCCCTCCGGCGGCTCAGTCGCAAACGGGTCGTCGGAGCCCCCCTTGAGCATGTAGCCAAGCCATATTTTTCCCTCCGGCGGCTTTCCGCGCGCCAGCAAGGATTTGAGCCAGTCGAGGCCGTTGCGGTCGAGGCAAATCGGATCGTGCCCGGGCGTGTTTGGATCGTCCGGCAAACACGTGAAGGCGCCCTGCCCCGGCCGTAACGTCCGCAGCTTGCCGTCGGCCTCGATGATCACAACGGCGGATTCTTTGCGACAGCAGCAGGGGCTGCCGACGTGGCGTTCGCAATGAGTTCCGCATCCGTCTTGGGTTTTGGGGCTTCCTCCGCAAGCGCAGAAATCCCGCCCAGCCCTGTTGCCACGCCCGCCACCATCAAAGCGATTGCTGCAAGTTGCATCGGAATCCTCCTCAAGATCGCCGGGAACATGGGCGACTTTTATTGCGCCTCTTTGTCCGCAATGTGATCGCGAGCTCGGTACTGCGGCGCGCACGGAGTTGTAGGTTGGGCCGAGCACTTTGTGTGAGACCCAACATCCACACTGGGCCCATTGTGTTGGTCTCGTGAAAAACTCGACCCAACCTAAGTGTGGCGGTTCAGAAGTCCGCATCAATCCATCCGCGAGTCCGAGATGCGGACTTCTGAACCAAGCCACACAAGAAAAAAAGCTTTGCTAGTGTCCTTCGATTCCGAAATTCGTAAATGAGCTTGCCGCACGATGGAACGAATTTCGGAATCGGGACACTAGAGCACCCCTATTCAGGCTCCTCCGCGGTCCTGATATCGATTTTGGATGTGAGCGTGCGGTGCACGGGACATTTGTCGGCGATCTCAAGGAGGCGCTTGCGTTGCTCTTCGCTCAGATCGCCCTCCAAGGTGATGGCGCGATCGATGCGATCGAGCATTCCTTCCTTCGTCTCGCAATCCGCGCAATCTTGCGCGTGGATTCGGGAGTGATGAAGGCGCACGGTCACGCGGTCGAGCGGCAGAGCCTTGCGCTCGGCATAAAGACGCAACGTCATGGACGTGCACGCCCCCAGTCCGGCAAGCACGAGGTCATAGGGCCCAGGCCCACTGTCGAGGCCGCCCGCTGCGACCGGCTCGTCGGCAACAAGCCGGTGCCTGCCCGACCTGATTTCCTGCTGAAACCGTCCGGTTCGGGTTTCCCGCACCACGACGCCCGCATCGCTCGGCATAGCGGCCACAACATCGGCCGCGTCCAGATAGCGTTCCGCCCAGGCGCGGATGACGCTCCCGACATAGGTCGCATCGCTGCGCCGGCTCAAAAGGTGATCGGCGCCGGCAAGCGAGACGAAGCTCTTCGGATGTTTCGCGGCGGTGAAGATGAAAGTTGCGTTTTCAATACCAACAATGTCGTCGGTCGGTGAATGGAATAGAAGCAGGGCCTTATGCAAGGCGCCGATCCGGTCACGCAGCTTCTGCTGCCCGACATCGGCGAGAAACGCGCGGCTCACCCGGAATGAGCGCCCCCCGAGCGTCACATTGATATCGCCGGCAGCATCGACATCGCCTCGATTCTTCAACAATCCGGCAACGTGGGCGGGATCGCAGGGCGCCGCGATGGTCACGACGGCGCGGGCTTCCGGCACATCCGCAGCCGCGGCAAGGACGGCCGCACCGCCAAGACTGTGGCCGATCAGGATTGCGGGCGCGCGCTTCGTGCGCCGCAGCGCATCGGCAGCGGCAAGGAGATCGGCAACATCCGAGGAAAAGGTGGTGTTGGCGAATTCGCCCTCGCTTGAACCCAGGCCGGTAAAGTCGAAGCGCAACACGGCGATTCCCAGCGCAGTGAGAGCCTCTGCGATGCGCTTGGCTGCGCGAATGTCCTTCCCGCAGGTGAAGCAATGGGCAAACAGCGCATAAGCCCGCGGCTCCTCGGTCGGAGAGTCAAGCAGGGCGGCAAGCCGCTCGCCGGCGGCATTGGCGAAATCGAAACGTTCAGATGGCACGTTGCTCTCCCATTTCCATGATGCGCCTCTGGAACCTACGGTAAGGCTAGTGTGGCGGTTCAGAAGTCCGCATCATTCCTTCCGCGAGTCCGAGATGCGAACTTCTGAACCAAAGCCACACTAGAATCAAAGGTTTGCTAGTGTCCTTCGATTCCGAAATTCGTAAATGAGCTTGCCGCACGATCGAACGAATTTCGGAATCGGGACACTAAATTAGCGCGCATGAGCATACGCGCGGCTGCAACGCACGCCATAGCCATTGAACGGAGATGCTATCCGCAGCGACGCTCACCCCGCTCGCACAGCTTTTCATTGAAAATATCCGTGCCGCGGCGAAGTCGTTGGCGTAAAGTTTGGCCTGCAAGCCCTCGCAGAGCGCGGATTACGCTGTGGTTCCCATGCCTGATACTTCCGGCCGCGTTCGACTGAGCGTCGCGGACGCCCGCGATCTGGCCGAGGGCGCGCTGCGCGGCATCGGGTATCGGCACGAGGAGGCGAGCATCATTGCCGACCACGTGATTGATGCCGCCATGTGCGGTTACGAATATTCGGGGCTCGCCAAAATCCTCAACGTCGCCGACGGCGAACACTTTCATTTGCCGCGGCGACCCATGACCGTCCTGCGAGAAACCGAAGTTTCCCTTGCCTTTGACGGGGGCAACAATGTCGGCATGCTTGCACTCTTTCATGCGGCGCAGGCGGCGATCAAGAAAAGCGCGGCACACGGGATTGCGCTCGTCTCGGTGACCAATGCCTGGATGAGCGGGCGCAGTGCCTATTATGTCGAAATGATCGCCAAACATCGCCTGGTCGCGATCCATACCGCGGCCAGCGCGGCTCTCGTTGCCCCGCCGGGCGGAGCGAAGGCCGTGCTCGGCACCAATCCGATTGCAATCGCGGTACCCTCCACGCATGGGCCTGTCGTATTCGATATGGGCACATCGGCTTACATGATGACCGAGGTGAGGCTGCGCGAGCGGCTTGGCGAGCTTCTCCCCGACGGGGTCGCGCTTGGGCCCGGCGACGAGCCGACCAGAGATCCGGGAGCGGCACGCCGGGGCGCCTTGCTGCCCTTCGGCGGCTACAAAGGCTTCGGACTTGCGCTCATGATGCAGGCGCTGGGGCGCCTCGCCGGCCCCGGATCGGGCGGAGCAAGCGAATACGGCTATCTCTTCGTTGCGTTTCGCCCCGACCTGTTCGGCTCCGCCGATGCGTTCGAACACGAGGTGGCGGGGCTGATCGATCGCGTCAAGGCGACGCCGCGGCAGCCGGGCGTCGACGAGATTCGCATTCCGTCCGAGCGGGCGTTTCGTTGCCGCGAGCGCGCGCTGCGCGAGGGCCTCGAGATCGATCGGCTGGTGTTCGATGCCCTCGTTGCGCTGCGTGATAAATCGTAGAGGGAACGAAGATGCGGGTTGCGGTCACCAATATCAGCGTCATCGTCTCCGGCGACTGGCATGATCCGTTCGTTTCCGGCGATACGGTGATCATGCAGGACGGCAAGATCACGTCAGTCGGCACGGCGTCCACTGACGCCGTCGAGAGCTGCGATGTGGTGATCGATGCGGACGGCACCACGGCGATCCCCGGCCTCATCGATTCCCATGTCCATGTCACCTTCGGCGATTATACGCCGCGCCAGCACACCATCGGCTTTCTGGAGAGCTATGTTGCCGGCGGCACGACGACGGTGATCTCGGCGTCCGAAGTCCACGTGCCGGGCCGTCCTAATGATCCCGAAGGCGTCAAGGCGCTCGCGACCGCGGCAAGCAAATGCTTCCAGCATTACCGGCCCGGCGGAATGCGCGTGCATGCAGGATCGGTGATCCTCGAGCCGGGCTTGAACCAGGCGGACTTTGCGGACCTCGCCGCCAACGGCGTGTGGCTCGCCAAGGCGGGGTTCGGCGCCGTCGAGACGCCGTACGATTACGTCCCCCTCGTCGCGGCATCGAAAGGCGCGGGGCTTGTCACCACCTGTCACACCGGTGGCGCCTCGATCCCGGGATCGAGTGCAATCACCGCCGACCATCTTCTGGCAATGCGGCCGCACGTGTCGTTTCACATCAACGGCGGACCCACAGCCATGCCCGACCGCGATTTCGAGCGGGTCATCGTTGAAAGCGAGATCGCGCTACAGGTATGCACCGCGGGCAATCTGCGCACGACACTTCTTTGTGCGCGGCTTGCGGAGCAACATCATGCTTTTGATCGTTTCATCATCGGGACCGACACGCCGACGGGGTCGGGCATCATGCCTCTCGGCATGCTCTACACCATCGCACATCTTGCAAGCCTCACGGACGTGGCCCCGGAACGCGCGCTCTGCGCCGCGACGGGAAACAATGCCGGCGTTTACCGGCTGCAATGCGGCCTCATTGCACCGGAGAAGGACGCCGATCTGGTGCTGATCGATGCCCCCGAAGGCGGGACGCAGACCACCGCACTCGCCGCCATCAAACACGGGGATATCGCGGCGATCGGCGCGGTTATTTCAAATGGCGAGCCGCGCTTCGTCGGACGAAGCCGCAACACCCCACCGACAATTCGCAAGGTGCGCGTCGCGGCGTGCCGGCTTGCGCAGGATTTTTCAACGCAGCGGCATTAGTCCTACTGCGCCATAAACGCGCCGTAGGGTGTGCAACCGCGCGGTTCTCGGCCGACAGCGTGCGCAAAATCGCGCCGCGCGGTTGCGCACGCTGCCAGACCTCGCAGCGCGATTTTGCACACCCTACGAAGTCTGTGACGCAGTAGGAGGCCACGTGAGACATAAGCCCCCCATGAGCGCGCCTGCATTCACGGTTCGAGAAGTTCGCCTCTACGAAAGAGACGTTCACCTGCGCCTGCCCTTTCGGTTCGGTGTGGTCACGCTCACCGAGGCGCCGCAAGTCTTCGTGCGCGCGCGCATCGAGCTTGCCGATGGCCGCTCGTATTGGGGCGCGGCAGCGGAAATGCTGGTGCGCAGCTGCCTCGAAATTTGCCTCGTTGGACAGCGCGAGATTCTTATCGAACCACTTGCGGGCGTTGCTTACACGGACGTGGTCGAACCACGCACCGCGTTCGGCCATTTCGCCGCCAATTACCAGCGGCAAATTGCAGCGGGAGCAGCGCACGGCCTCAATCCCCTCCTCGCAAGCTTTGGCCCGGCTCAGATCGACCGCGCGGTCCTCGACGCTGTTTGCCGGAGCGCGAGGTGCTCATTTTACGATGCAATCCGCACCAATCTGGCCGGGATTGATCCTGCGCTGCTCCCCGAACACGTTCCTGAGCTCGCTCGCTTCGACATGCCGCGATTTCTCGCGGCTCTGACGCCAGCTGCAGACATCGCGGCGCGCCACACGATCGGACTACTTGACCCGATCGCGGGCCACCCCAACAACGTCAATGACGGCCTGCCCGAATCGCTCGAAGAGGTCATCGCGACCTATGGCCACACATTTTTCAAGCTCAAGGTCGGGGGCGAAGTCGACGCCGATCTGCACCGCTTATGCGAAATCGCGGCGGTGCTCGATGGTATCGACGGCCCATACCACGTGTCGCTGGACGGCAACGAGCAGTACGATGATCTCGACACCCTGTTGGAGCTCTGGCAGCGCATGGGGGCTTCGCCGCAACTCGAGCGCCTCGTCGCCAGCATTCTGTTCATCGAGCAGCCGATCAATCGCAAGCGCGCACTGGACAAGGACGTCTCGGCGCTGTCCCGCATCAAGCCGGTGATCATCGACGAATCCGATGCCGACTTGGCCGCGTTCCCCTCTGCCCGCGCTCTCGGTTACGCGGGCGTATCAAGCAAGTGCTGCAAGGGCTTGTACAAATCCATCCTCAATGCCGCCCGCTGCCGGCTATGGAATGCCGAAGCCGGCGGCGAGCGATATTTCATGTCGGGCGAAGATCTCACGACGCAGGCGGGCTTGGCCCTGCAGCAGGATGTTGCCCTCGTGAACCTGCTCGGCCTGGCCCATGTCGAGCGCAATGGCCACCATTACGTCAACGGCATGGCGGGAGTGCCGCAGGGCGAGCAGGACGCCTTTCTCGCGGCGCATCCCGACCTTTACGAGCGCAGCCGCGGCGCCGTCCGGGTGAAAATCGAAAATGGCCGCCTTGCCGTTGGCTCGCTCGCGGGTATCGGTTTTGCCACCGGCGCATATCCCGATTGGGCGGCGCTTAGAGCGGGATGACTTTCTTCGAATCATCATCCCGCTCTAACCTTTTGTTTGAGCATAATCTTATTCCGAAAACCGGTTCCCACTTTTCGGGATCATGCTCTAACCTGGATTTCTCACACTATCCTTGCATAACTGGATAGTTCTTCCAGAGAATTTATCGGGTTTGAGTTGCGCGTGCGAGACCCTGGCGTCGTGAGACGCG
>Ga0306920_100010094_pt1 | contig 12638 bp, 7 predicted proteins | sample flu12Cox44000170_FD_204666 | JGI IMG/M metagenome (GOLD analysis project Ga0306920, IMG submission 204666) | Lab enrichment of tropical soil microbial communities from Luquillo Experimental Forest, Puerto Rico - flux4day.12C.oxic.44.000.170 (v2)... | ecosystem: Environmental > Terrestrial >...
GAATTCGAGTACATGCGGCGCCTCGGGCACGTGATCGACCTGGCCGCGCCCGCGGGGACGCCGCTGCGGGTGCTGCACCTGGGCGGCGGTGGCCTGACGCTGGCCCGTTACGTGGCGGCGACCCGGCCCGGCTCCAGCCAGCTGGCGGTCGAGTCCGACGCGGCGGTGGCCGAGCTTGTCCGCCGGCGGCTGCCGCTGGGCCGGCCGGGCGGGTCGCGGGCCAGGGCCGGCCGGATCCGCGTCCGCGTGGCCGATGCCCGCGGGGCCGTGGAGCAGGTCCGGGCCGGGTCGTTTGACGTGCTGGTCGCGGACGTGTTCGCCGGGGCCCGGACCCCGGCCGGCCTGACGTCGGTGGAGTTCACCGCCGTCGCGGCCCGGGCGCTGGCGCCGGCGGGCGTGTACGCGGCCAACATCGGCGACGGCCCGCCCCTCGCCCACACCCGCGGCCGGGTCGCCGCGGTGCGCGCGGTGTTCTTGAACGTCTGCGTGATCGCGGAGGCCGCGGTGCTGCGCGGCCGCAGGTTCGGCAACCTGGTGGTCGCCGGGTCCGATCATGAGCTCCCGATCGCGGGACTGATCAGGCGGGCCGCGGCCGACCCGTTCCCGGCGCGGCTAGTGGAGGGCGACGCGCTCACCCAGTTCATCGCGGGATCCGCGCCGATCACCGACGCGCGCGCCGAGCCGTCACCGGCCCCGCCGCCAGGCGCGTTCGCATGAGCCTGGCCCGGCCGGGACGCGGGCCCATGTGATGGCCGGACGCGGGCTCCGGCCCTGACCGCGGTGTGGCCTACAGGACGTCGTGGCCGGGGTGCGGCTCGTCCGGCACCATGCGCTGGGCCGGGATGCTCCCCAGGCGCCCGGCCTGGTAGTCCTCGAACGCCGTCACCAGCTCGTCCCTGGTGTTCATCACGAACGGCCCGTAGGCGGCGACCGGCTCGCGGATCGGCTCGCCGCCGAGCAGCAGCACGTCGAGCTGCTGGCCCGGGCCACCCGGCCCGTCCTGGCGCTGGCTGGCCCCGAAGGTGATCACGTCACCCGGGCCGAACACGGCCAGCTGGCCGGTGCGCACCGGGCGGTGCTCGGCGCCTACCGTGCCCGAGCCCGCCAGAACGTAGGCGAGCGCGTTGAAGTCACGCCGCCAGGGCAGCCGGACCTGCGCGCCGAGGGCGACGGTGGCGTGCAGCAGGGTGATCGGCGTGTGGGTGATGCCGGGGCCGTTGTAGCCCGCCAGGTCCCCGGCGATGAGCCGGAGCAGCGCGCCGCCGTCGGCGGAGGACAGCAGGGCGACCTGGCCGGCGCGGATGTCCTGGTACCGCGGGTTGGTCATCTTCAGCCGCCGGGGCAGGTTCACCCAGAGCTGGAAGCCGTGGAACAGCCCGCCGCTGACGACCAGCTCCTCGGGCGGCTCCTCGATGTGCAGGATGCCGCCGCCAGCGGTCATCCACTGCGTGTCCCCGTTGGTGATCCGCCCGCCTCCGCCGTTGGAGTCCTGGTGGCGGAAGACCCCGTCGATGATGTAGGTGACGGTCTCGAAGCCCCGGTGCGGGTGCCAGGCGGTGCCCTTCGGCTCACCGGGCGCGTAGTCGACCTCGCCCATCTGGTCCATGTGGATGAACGGGTCCAGCCGGGCCAGGTCCACCCCGGCGAACGCGCGGCGCACGGGGAAGCCCTCGCCCTCGAAGCCCGACGGCGCCGTTGTGACCGACACGACCGGGCGCTCGGCCGCGGCGGTGGGGTCGGGCTCGGCGACGCGCGGCAGGACCAGGATGTCTTCGACGGTGACCGCGGGCATGACAGCGCTCCTCTGCTCGGGCGGTAAGGCGCTCGTCTGGGCGGCCGTTCGGGGCCACTCATGAGCCTCGCCCGCACAACGATAGTTGATCGCGCAACATTCCCCGGGCCGACGGGAGTTCCCCGCGCAAGATCGCCATCGTGAACCGCGTGGGCCGGCGGCCAAGAACCTGGGCCGGTGCGTTAGGGCAGCTTCCAGTCGATAGGCGTGCCGCCCTGCTGCTCCAGGAGCTGGTTGGCCCGGCTGAACGGCCGCGTCCCGAAGAACCCGCGGTCGGCGGAGTTCGGGCTGGGGTGCGCGGACTCGATGATGGGCGTGGGAGCGAGCAAAGGTGCCAGGTTGCGTGCGTCCCGGCCCCACAGGATCGCGACCAGCGGGGCGTCCCGGGCCACGAGCGCCCGGATGGCCTGCTCGGTCACTTCCTCCCACCCCTTCCCGCGATGAGAGCCGGGCTTGCCCGGCTGGACGGTGAGGACGCGGTTGAGCAGCAGCACTCCGCGCTCCGCCCAGGTGGACAGGTCGCCGGTGGCCGGTTCCGGGTAGCCCAGGTCCGACGTGTACTCGTTGAAGATGTTGACCAGGCTCGGTGGCAGCCGGCGCAGCTCGGGCGGGACGGAGAAGCTCAGTCCTACCGCGCAGCCGGCCGCGGGATAGGGATCCTGGCCCATGATCAGCACCCGCACGTCGGCGAACGGCTGCTTGAACGCCCGCAGGACGTTCTCGCCCGCCGGCAGGTACTTGCGCCCGGCCGCGACCTCCGCCCGCAGGAAATCCCCCATGGCGGCGATGCGGTCCGCGACCGGCGCCAGCGCGGCGGCCCATCCCGCCTCGACGACCTCGTTCAGGTCCCGTGCTGCCATGGCGACCAACTCTAGCGCCGCGCCTTCACTTCCCCTAGCCGCCGACGGGCGGGACGATCGGGGCCGGGACGCGGTTCACGAACGCCTGGCCGCCGCAGAACGTGTCATGAGCAGGGGACAACGGCAGCCTGCTTCCGGCTCCCTCACTGGTGAGACAGCCCGGCCTCCCTAATGCGGCCAGGCCCAGTCACGGATCTCCGGCGCGTCCTCGCCGTGGCTGCGGGTGTAGGCGCGGCACCGGATCCGCTCGTCGGTCATCAGCTGCCGAAGGTGGCCCGCCGAGGCCGCCAGCCCGGGCACCCGGTCGATCACGTCGATGACCAGGTGGAACCGGTCAAGATCGTTAAGCATGACCATGTCGAACGGCGTGGTGGTGGTGCCTTCCTCGATGTACCCGCGCACGTGCATGTTGTCGTGGCCGTGGCGGCTGTAGGTGAGCCGGTGGATGAGCCACGGGTAGCCGTGGTAGGCGAAGATCACCGGCTTCTCGGTGGTGAACAGCGAGTCATACTCGGCGTCGGACATGCCGTGCGGGTGATCGCTCTCGGGCTGCAGCCGCATCAGGTCCACCACGTTGACCACCCGCACCTTGAGCTCGGGCAGGTGCTGGCGCAGCAGGTCGGCCGCGGCCAGGGTCTCCAGGGTGGGGATGTCGCCGGCGCAGGCCAGGACGACGTCCGGCTCGCCCGGCAGGTCGTTGCTGGCCCATTCCCAGATGCCCGCGCCCCGGGTGCAGTGGATCACCGCGTCGTCCATCGCCAGCCAGTCCGGCTGCGGTTGCTTGCCGGCCACGATCACGTTGACGTACTCCCGGCTGCGCAGGCAGTGGTCGGCCACCGACAGCAGGCAGTTCGCGTCCGGCGGCAGGTAGACGCGGATGATCTCGGCCTTCTTGTTCATCACGTGATCGATGAAGCCCGGGTCCTGGTGGGAGAAGCCGTTGTGATCCTGCCGCCAGACCAGGCTGGACAGCAGGTAGTTGAGCGAGGCGATGGGCCGCCGCCAGCCGATGCCCCGCGACACCTTCAGCCACTTCGCGTGCTGGTTGAACATGGAGTCCACGATGTGGATGAACGCCTCGTAGCAGTTGAACAGCCCGTGCCTGCCGGTGAGCAGGTAACCCTCCAGCCAGCCCTCGCACAGGTGCTCCGACAGCACCTCCATCACCCGGCCGTCCGGCGCCAGGTGGTCGTCGCCGTCGACGGTCTGCGCATCCCACGCCCTGTTGGTCACCTCGAAAACGGCCTGGAGCCGGTTGGACGCGGTCTCGTCCGGGCCGAACAGCCGGAACGTGGACGGGTTGCGCACGATCACGTCCCGCAGCCACCCCCCGAGTACGGCGGTGGCCTGGGTCGCGCCCGTGCCGGGGTGGCTGACCTGGACCGCGTAGTCACGGAAGCTGGGCAGGTCGAGGTCGCGGAGCAGCAGGCCGCCGTTGGCGTGCGGGTTGTCGCTCATCCGGCGGTGGCGGTGGGGGGCGAGGGTGGCCAGGTCCGCGGCCAGCGCGCCGTCGTCGTCGAACAGCTCATCCGGCCGGTAGCTGCGCAGCCATTCCTCCAGCAGGGCCAGATGCCCGGGGTTGGTGCGGACATCGGCGACCGGCACCTGGTGCGCCCGGAACGTGCCCTCCACCGGCACGCCGTCCACGGTCTTCGGGCCGGTCCATCCCTTCGGCGTCACCAGCACGATCGCTGGCCAGCGGGGCCGGGTACGGTCGCCGCCCTCCCGGGCGCGGCGCTGGATCGCGTGGATCTCCCCGACCACCTCGTCGAGGGTGGCGGCCAGCTGCTCGTGCACGGGGCCGGGCTCGTCGCCGGCCACCACGTGCACCTGGTACCCGTACCCCTCCAGCAGGGCGGTGAGCTCCCCGTCGGCCAGCCGGGCCAGCACCGTGGGGTTCGCGATCTTGTACCCGTTGAGGTGCAGGATCGGCAGGACCGCGCCGTCGGTGGCCGGGTTGAGGAACTTGTTGGAGTGCCAGCTGGTCGCCAGCGGCCCGGTCTCGGCCTCGCCGTCGCCGACCACGCAGGCGGCGATGAGGCCCGGGTTGTCGAACACCGCGCCGTAGGCGTGGGCCAGCGAGTAGCCCAGCTCCCCGCCCTCGTGGATGGAGCCGGGAACCTCCGGTGTGGCGTGGCTCCCGATGCCGCCCGGGAAGGAGAACTGCCGCATCAGGGCGGCCAGGCCCGCGGTGTTGCGGGTGATGTTCGGGTAGCGCTCGGTGTAGGTGCCCTCCAGGTAGGCGTTGGCCACCAGGCCCGGGCCGCCGTGCCCGGGGCCCGCGATGTAGATCATGTCCAGGTCCCAGTTGCGGATCACCCGGTTGAGATGGGCGTAGAGGAGGTTGAGGCCCGGGGTCGTCCCCCAGTGGCCGAGCAGCCGCGGCTTGATGTGCTCGGGCCGCAGCGGCTCCCGCAGCAGCGGGTTGGCCAGCAGGTAGATCTGGCCGGCGGACAGGTAGTTGGCCGCGCGCCAGTAGCCGTCCAGCGTCCGCAGCTCGGCCGCGGTCAGCCCGGGCCTGGTGGTGGTGGTCACTGGGTTGCCTCCTCACCGGGTGGATTGGCGGCCGGTGCGGGCGGCGGCCGCAGCTGGCGCAGGAACGGGTCGGCGGCCCGGTGGCTGGTGACCCGCACCCGTGCGTCCACCGCGAACACGCCGTCGGGGCGGGCGATCACCGGGTTGAGGTCGAGCTCGGTCACCTGGGGCAGGTCGTCGGCGAGCCGCGAGATGCGCAGCAGCGTGTCGCGGAGCGCCCCGGTATCGACGGCGGGCTGGCCCCGGTGCCCCAGCAGGAGGGGAGCGGCACGGATCTCGTGGATCAGGTCGTCGGCGTCGGCGTCGGTCAGCGGCGCGAGCCGCGCGGCGTGGTCGCCGAGCACCTCCGTGGCGATGCCGCCGAGGCCGAACACCACCAGCGGCCCGAACACCGGTTCCTGCACCACCCCGACGATGGTCTCGATACCGCCGGAGATCATGGCCTGGACGAGAACCCCGGACAAACGATCGCCGAATCTTCCCTGCAGCCGCCCCAGGGCGCGGCGCACCTCGGCCGGCCCACGCAGGTCGAGTTCCACCGCGCCCGCGTCGGTCTTGTGCACCAGCCCGGGGACGTCGGCCTTGAGCGCCACGTGGCCGCCGAGCGCCTTGACGGCTTCGAGCGCCGCCGCGAGATCGGTGGCGTACCGGCTGTCCACCACCGGGATCCCGTAACAGCGGAGCAGCTCATCGGCCTCGGCCGGGGACAGCCAGCCGCCCCCCGGCAGGCGCCCGAGGAAGTCGTCGACCAGCGCCCGGGCGTCGTCTGGCCGGGTGCCGGCGAATTCCTGCATGGTGCCGGCCGGGCGGGACCGCCACGCGCTGTACCGGGCGGCCCGGCCCAGCGCCCACGCGGCCCCCTCGGGGTAGGCGTAGGCGGGGACGGCGGGGCCGCCGCCGGTGGCGGGCAGCATCCGGACGGCTTCGCCCTGGTCGAGGACGACGGCCGCTAGCGGCACCGGCAGCCGTACCTCCTGCAGCACCGGTACAAGGTCGCTGGCCGCGGTCGGGACGGTCAGCGCGATCACCGCGTCGGGCGGGTCCTGGTCCCCGCCCGACGCCTGCTCGGCCACCATCAGCAGGCAGTCACGGAACTGCCCGGCGGCGACCCCGGCGGTGGTGTCCACCGGCCCGCTCACCGCGGCCCCGTCCGGCAGCAGCCGCCGCAGCCGTTCCCGGGTCCGCGTGCTGGTCTGGGCGACGCTCAGGCCCGCCTCCACGCACGCGTCGGCGGCCAGGACCCCGGCGCCGCCGGCGTTGGTCACGATCGCCACCTTCGTGCCGGCCGGCACCGGCTGGTTGGCGAGCAGGACGGCCGTGTCGAGCAGCGCGCCCAGGCTGGAGGTGGCGATGATGCCGGCCTGCTCGAACAGGGCCTGCCGGGTGATCAGCGGGGCGGCCACCGCCGCGGTGTGGGAGGCCGCGGCGCGCTGGCCGGGCGCGGACCGGCCCGCGTGCACCGTGAGCACCGGCATCTGCGCGCTGACCCGGCGGGCGGTGCGGGCGAACTTGCGCGGGCTGCCGAGCGATTCAAGGTACATGACCGCGAGCTTGGTCCGCCCGTCCTGCTCCCACCACATCAGCAGGTCGTTGCCGGACACGTCCATCTTGTCGCCCACCGAGGCGAACGAGGAGATCCCGATGCCGAGCCGGGAGAAGTGCTCGAGCAGGGCGATGCCGACCCCGCCGGACTGCACGACCAGACCCGCGGCGCCGGGGACGGGGTGGCGCACGGCAAACGTGGCGTCCAGGCCCAGGCTCGGCACCGCCACACCGAAACAGTTGGGGCCGACCAGGCGCATCCCGTACTGCCGGCAGGTCTCCAGCAGGTGGAGGTCGCCGGAGGCACCGAGACCGGAGGTGATCACCACCAGGGACCGCACGCCCCGTTTCCCGCATTCCCTGGCCACCTTGGACACCTGGGCGGGCGGCACGGCCACCACCACGAGGTCGGGCACCGTCGGCAGGTCGGCGACCGACGGCCGGCACGGCACGCCCTCGATCTCCTCCGCGTGCGGGTTCAGCGCGAACAGCGCGCCCTCGTAGCCGGCGTCGCGGATGTTGAGCAGGATCGTCCTTCCGATGGACCCCTCGCGCCGGCTGGCGCCGGCCACCGCCACCGACCGCGGGGCCAAAAGGGGGGCGAGGCTGGCCACGTCGGCCCGCTGCTCCCGGCCCGCGACCGCATCCAGGTAGGCGCTGTCCGCGCCCACGGCCGCGGCGTGGGGGATCGGCAGGGTCACCTCGATCACGTCGTCGACCAGACGCCGGCGGACGGCCAGGCCGGCGTCGGCGAACACGCGCAGCATGGCGGTGTTCTGCGGCAGGGTGGTCGCCGTGAAGGCCTGCAGCCGCCGGGCCCGGCCGAGCGACACCAGGTGCTCGAGCAGCAGCGTGGCGACCCCCCGCCCGTGCATGTCGTCGGCCACGGCGAAGGCGATCTCGGCCAGGCCCGGCGTGCCGGTGGGCTCGTAGCTGGCCAGGCCGACCACGCGCGTCCCGAGCAGCGCGAGCAGGGCGGCGTGGTCGGCGTCCGGCGGCCGGCAGACGCGCCGCGCCTCCTGCTCGCCCGCCCGCTTGCTCATGCTGAAGAAGCGCAGATAGAGGTTGTCCTCGGACATGGCCTCGTGGAAGCGCGTCACCGCGCCGGCGTCATCGGGGCCCGCCGGCCGGATCTCGACGGTCGTCCCGTCGGCGAGCAGCGCATAGGAATGTCCGGCCACCGCTTGCGAGGTCATGCGGTCGTCCTCCGCTTGCCTTGCCCGTCGTGGGTGCTTCCCGCGGGCGTGCGGAACAAGCCTGGCATACGGCCCGGGGAGACAGCAGGGCGACGCGGCCGTCCCCGGCTCCTGCCATCCTCGCCCCGGTGCCCGCCGGGTTCCCGGGGCCGAGGTCACCGGCTGCGGGGCCGTTCGGCCCGCCCGGGACGTAACCAGCGGCGCGGGACCGGCGGCGCGGGACCGGCTGGGCTCACCCCACGGGGGTGGCGTGCGGGAGCCGGTGCGCGGCGCACAATGATCCCGAGCGGCTCGGGTGGAGGCCTGGTCATGAGAGCAGTAGATCCGCGCTTGCTGCGGCATGCGCGGGCCGCCCGCGGCTACCTGGCCCTCGTGGTGGTGCTCGGGCTGACCGTGACCGCCCTCGTGCTCGCGCAGGCGGGGCTGCTGGCCCGGGCGCTGGCGAGCGCCGCGCCCGGCGTCGGTCCCGTGGCGCTCCGGCCGGTCCTGGTGTCCCTGCTCGTGGTGGTGCTGGCCCGCGCGGCGGCCGCTTACGGCGGCGAGGTGGCCGCGTTGCGCGCGTCGGCGGCGGTCAAGAGCCAGCTGCGCCGGCGCCTCGCGGCCCAGGTGCTGCGCCTGGGCCCGGCCTGGCTCGGCGGCCAGCGGGCCGGCGAGATCACCACCGTGGCCACGAAGGGCCTGGACGCCCTCGATCCCTACTTCGCCCGCTACCTACCGCAGCTGGTGCTGGCCTGCCTGGTGCCGCTGGCGGTGATCGTCCGGGTGGCGCTGGCGGACTGGATCTCCGCCCTGGTCATCGCCGTGACGCTGCCGCTCATCCCGGTGTTCACCGTGCTGGTGGGGCTCCCGGCCCGCGCCCGCGCCCGGCGGCAGTGGCTCCTGCTGGCCCGGCTGGGCGGTCACTTCCTCGACGTGGTGGAGGGCCTGACCACGCTCAAGGTGTTCGGCCGCGCCAAGCCGCAGGCCGAGGTGATCGGGCGGGTGACCGACGAGCACCGGAAGGCCACCATGTCCGTGCTGCGGGTGGCTTTCCTGTCCGCGCTGGTGCTCGAGCTCACGGCCGCGCTGGCGACCGCGCTGGTCGCGGTCGAGGTGGGCCTGCGCCTGCTCGGCGGGCACATCGCCTACGAGACGGCGCTGGTGGTCCTGCTGCTGACCCCGGAGGCGTTCCTGCCGCTGCGCACGCTGGCCCTGCACTTCCACGCCAGCATGGAGGGCGCGGCCGCGGCCGGCCGCGTCTGCGACCTGCTCGAGGTCCCGCCCCCGGCGTCGGCGTCCGGCGGCGCGTCCACCGGGGTCGACCTCGCCCAGCAGCCCGTCACCCTCGACGCGGTGTGCCTGGCCTATCCCGGCCGCGACCGGCCCGCGCTGGACGGCGTGTCGCTGACCATCGTGCCGGGGGAGCGGATCGCCGTCACCGGCCCGAGCGGGGCGGGCAAGAGCTCCCTGCTGGCGCTGCTGCTGCGGTTCGCCGAGCCGGCCGCCGGCCGGATCGAGGCCGGCGGCGTCCCGCTCAGCTCGATCGCCATATCCGCGTGGCGCCGGCAGATCGCCTGGGTGCCCCAGCATCCCGTGCTCATGTCGGGCACGGTGGCGGCGAACATCGCGCTGGGCCAGGCCGGCGCGAGCCGGGACGCGATCGAGCTCGCGGCCGGGCGGGCCGGCGCGGACGGGTTCATCCGCGCGCTGCCGGACGGCTACGACACCCCGCTCGGGGAGCGGGGCCTGCGGCTGTCGGCCGGGCAGCGGCAGCGGATCGCGATCGCCCGGGCGTTCCTGCGGGACGCGCCGCTGCTGCTGCTCGACGAGCCAGCCGCGCACCTGGATCCGGTCACCGCCGCGCAGATCCTGGACGCGGTGGACAGGCTCATGGCCGGGCGCACGGCGATCCTGGTGAGCCACGGCGCGCGCTGGCAGGACGGTGCGGACAAGACGCTGACCCTGGACGGGGGCCGGGTGGTGCCGGCGGCCGGCCGCCTCTCTCCCGCGGGGGTGAGCGGGTGAGCGGCACGGGGACGGCGGCCCGGGACGCAGGGCTCCCGGCGGGGCCGAATCCGCTGCTGCGGCTGCTGCCCCTGGCGCGGCCCGTGCGGGGCCGGCTGGTGCTGGCCGTGCTGGCGGCCGCCGCGGCCACCGGCTGCGGGGTGGCCCTGCTCGGCGTCTCGGGTTTCCTGCTGGCGCGGGCGTCGCAGCACCCGTCGATCCTGGCCATCACGGGCGCGGTGGTCGCGGTCCGCGCCTTCAGCGTGGGGCGCGGGGTCTTCCGTTATGCAGAACGGCTGTGCTCGCACGATGTCGCTTTCCGCGTGCTGGCCGACCTGCGGGTGCGGGTGTACCGGCGGCTGGAACGGCTCGCGCCGGCCGGCCTGCATGCGTTCCGGTCCGGGGACCTGCTCGCCCGGCTGGTCAGTGACGTCGACGCCACCCAGGAGCTGTTCCTGCGCGGGATCGGCCCGCCGCTCGCCGCCGTGGTGGTCGCGGCCGGCGCGGTGGCGGCCGTCTGGCTGCTGATCGCCGCGCCCGCCGGGATCATGCTCGCGGCCGGGATGGCGGCCGGCGGGCTGCTGGTGCCCTGGCTGGCCTACGCCCGCGCCCGCCGCGCCGCCAGGCGCACCGCCAGCGCGCGCGGCGGGTTCAGCGCCAGCCTCACCGATGTGCTGGCCGGGGCGGCCGACCTGCACGCGTTCGGCGCCTGCGACGAGGCCCTGGACGGCCTGGCGGTGGCCGACCGCGACCTGACCGCGCTGGCCCGCGGCTCGGGTTCGGGGGAGGGCCTGGGCGCCGGCCTGGGCGCGGCCGTCGCCGGCGTCACGGTCTGGATGGTGCTGCTGCTCGGGCTGGCCGCCGTGGCGGCCGGGCCGTTGAGCCGGGTGCCGCTGGCCGCCGCGGTCCTGACCGCGCTGGCCGCGTTCGAGGCGGTCGCCCCGCTGCCGGCCGCCGCCATCTCGCTCGGCCAGGCCCGGGCGGCCGCGGGGCGGGTGGCGGCCGTCCTCGACGCACCGGACCCGGTGACCGACCCGGCGGACCCGCTGCCGCTGCCCACCGGGCCGCTGCGGGTGGTGCTGCGGGACGTGCGGGTGCGCTATGACCCGGCCGGGCCGCTCGCCCTGGACGGGATCGACCTCGACCTGCGGGCGGGCCGCCGGGTGGCCCTGATCGGCCCCAGCGGCGCCGGCAAGTCCACCGTGGCCGGGCTGCTGCTGCGGTTCTGCGAGCTCGCCGGCGGCACCGCCACGCTGGGCGGTGCCGGCCTCGCCCGTTACCGCGCCGACGACGTCCGCACCATGGTCGGCGGGTGCGCGCAGGATCCGCACCTGTTCGACGCCACGATCCGGGAGAACATCCAGCTGGCCCGCCCGGGGGCGAGCGAGCGGGAACTGGCGGACGTCGCCACGGCGGCGAGGCTGCTGCCGTGGATCGAGACGCTGCCGCAGGGCTGGGACACACCGGTCGGCGCGCACGGAACCGCTGTCTCGGGCGGCGAGCGGCAGCGGATCGCGCTGGCCCGGGCGCTGCTCGCCGACCCAGCGCTGCTGATCCTCGACGAGCCGACGGCGCATCTCGACCCGGCGACGGCCGGGGCGCTGACGGCGGACCTGCTGGCGGTCACCCGCGGCCGGGCCACCCTGCTCATCACCCATGAGCTGGACGGCCTGCAAGAGGTGGACGAGATCGTGGTGCTGGACGAGGGCCGGGTGAGCCAGCGCGGCACGCATCGCCAGCTGCTGGCGGCCGAAGGGCTGTACCGGCGGATGTGGCTGGCCACCCATCGGGATGGTGGCGCGGCCGCGGGCCGGGCGACGGCCGGCCCGATCGCCTTGGGCGGAGGAGCCATGGGCGGAGGGGCCTTGGGCGAGGCAGCCGCTGCCAACGGGGCCGCGGGCGGTGCTGAAAGTCCCGGCCGGGCGTGACCTCTGCCTTTTGCGGAGCGGCCGGATGGGGAGGAGGCTGGAGGTAACCGGGAGGTGGGCGACATGACCGAAGTCGCCGCGGCCGCCCTGGGCGGCCATCAGTTCTTCCGCGGTATGCCCGCTGAGCACCTGGCCTTCCTGGCCGGGGTGACCTCGCTGATCCATGTCCCGGCCGGGCAGAGGATCTTCCAGGCCGGCGGCGTCGCCAGGCACTTCTGGCTGATCCGGGCGGGCCAGGTCGCGATCGACCTGCGGGCGCCCGGTGATGGGAGAGCCATCATCCAGACCCTCGGGCGCGGCGAGATGATCGGCGTGTCCTGGTTCTTCCCGCCGTTCCAGTGGCAGTTCGGCGCCGTGGCCGTGCAGCCGGCCGAGCTGTTCGAATGCGACGCCGCGGCCGTGCGCGCGCGCTGCGACACCGATCCCGGCTTCGGTTACGAGTTCACCCGCCGGATGATCGTGGTCGTGGCCGGGCGCTTGCAGGCGACCAGGGGCCGGCTGCTGGGCCAGATCACCGGCCGCTGAATCAGCCGGCCACCCGGTCAATCACCGGCTCGCCCGCTCACCCGCGGGCCGGCGGCCTCCGCTCCTCCGGGCCGGCGGCCTTCGCTCCTCAGGCCCCACTGGAAACCCAGTGAGCTGGTTCGGCCCCGGGTCCAACCGCAGCACCTGGGCCACCGGGCGGCGGCCCGGGGCAGGTTCCTGCCGCTCGCAGCCGAACCGCAGGATCACCGCCGGGTGCTCGCAGTCCAGGACCGGATCCCCGTGAGCTGGCACGCCCGGCGGCTCCAGCGCCGGGCTG
>Ga0306920_100010095_pt1 | contig 12638 bp, 12 predicted proteins | sample flu12Cox44000170_FD_204666 | JGI IMG/M metagenome (GOLD analysis project Ga0306920, IMG submission 204666) | Lab enrichment of tropical soil microbial communities from Luquillo Experimental Forest, Puerto Rico - flux4day.12C.oxic.44.000.170 (v2)... | ecosystem: Environmental > Terrestrial >...
CGATAGCGGCTGGCGTCCTTCTCCTTGAGATAGTCGAGCAGCCGCCGGCGCTGGCCCACCAACTTGAGTAGGCCTCGGCGCGAGTGGTGATCCTTCTTGTGCGTCTTGAAGTGCTCGGTCAGCTGACCGATTCGTTCCGACAACAACGCCACCTGTACTTCCGGGGAGCCGGTGTCTTTTTCGTGTCGCTTGTACTGGGTCATGAGCGCGGCTTTGCGCTCTGGTTCAACTGCCATGTCTTCTCTCGTCCTCCTCCTAGAAAGCCGAAGCAGCCCATCCGCGGAGGGGTGCAGACGGGTCAGAGTATGTAACCCTTGGTTTATAAGCTCGCAATCTTGCAGGGTCAAACCAGGACCCGGTGGTAATGCAGCCGGGGCCCCTTTCCCAGCTCGGCAATCGCCAAGAGCGCTCCGTCTGGGCCGAGGACCCGAACCCGCCCAGTGCCCGCTGCGCATTCGATCGGCACTCCGTGTGCTACCCGTTGTGCATCCGCGGCAGAAACCTGGATCGCCGGCATGTCTACCAGCGCGTCATTGAGGGAGATCATCTCGCGGCGGACCGCTTGCCCCCCATCGGATCGACTGGCCAGCTCGGCGAGCTTTTGCAATGTCAGCGCTTGCTCGACCGTGAAAGGGCCGCTCGCGGTGCGGCGCAGCGCCTTGAGGTGACCCCCGCAGCCGAGCTCTCGACCGACATCGCGCGCCAAAGCGCGGACGAAGAAACCCTTCGAGCAGGTGAGCGAGATGGCAACCTCGGTGGAGGAGAAGTCGCGCAGCACCAGCTCATACACCTCGACCGGCCGCGGCTCGCGCGGGATGGTCTGTCCTGCCCGCGCCAGCTCATGCAGGCGTTTTCCAGCCACCCTGATTGCCGAGAACATCGGTGGAACTTGAAGGTAGCTGCCGCGGAATTTGGCGAGGACCGCCTCGAGCAGCGGCGCCGAAAGATGGGGCACCGGAGCTTGAGCGACCGGCTGCCCGCCAGCGTCGTGCGTATCCGTTTCGATCCCGAGGCGAATCAGCGCGTCGTAGGACTTCTTTCCCTCGGAGATGAAGCCGGCAATCTTTGTCGCCGCGCCCACGCAAATGGGTAGCACACCGGTCGCCCGCGGATCGAGAGTTCCGGTGTGTCCTGCTTTTTCCACTTTGAGTAGCGAGCGCACCCGCCGGACCACGTCGAACGAGGTCGGGCCCGCGGGCTTGTCGATCACCAGGATGCCGTTCATCACCTGCTCGGGAGCGGGCCGCTCACCAACCTTCCTTGTCCTTCACCTCGCGCAGGAGGCGATCGATCTTGTCTCCCTCAACTATAGACTCGTCGAAGACAAAGTATATTTCGGGGGAGACTCGCAGCTGGACGCGGGCGGTGACTTCGCGGCGGATGAAGCCCTTTGCCGCTTCGAGCCCCTTTTGTACACCCTTGCGCTCTTCAGCGCTGGCCAGCGTCGAATAGAACACCTTGGCCACCCGCAGATCCGGCGAGACCTTCACCCCGGTAATGGTGATGAAGCCGATCCGCGGATCGCGAAGCTCGCCTCGGGTAATTAGCGAAGCCACCGCCGCGTGGATTTCGTGCCCGACGCGATCGGGGCGCACGTGTGTGGTCATTTCTTCTCCCACTCCCGCGGCTTGCGCAGACTCCGGGCCCGCGCCCGCGCCTCCTCGAGCGTCAGCTTGGCATTGTGGCGCGAACGCTCCCCTTTCATTGACGGCTTATCTTCGTGCCGCTCTTCCCAGTTGGCCATCCCTTCGGCCTCCGCCAACGAGCGCTGTCCGCTGGCGAATGGAAGCTGCCCTGGTCCCGCCGGCTCGGTGAAGAGCTGATCTCCAAACGATAGTATCTCGATCTCTCGGGAGATGAGCGGGGCGATGTACATCTCCTCGACCGAGTGGATGATCTTGTCCATCTGCTCGTTGACGTGCCGCCGCTCGTTTCCCACCACCGCCAGGCCAATCGTCGCCTTCTGCCAGAGATCATTGTCGTCGACCTCGGCGATGGCGACGTTGAACCTCGCCTTGAGCCGGTCGGTGATCCGCCGAAGGATCTGCCGCTTGGCCTTGAGCGAGCCGCTCTCAGGAATGGCGAGCGTGAGGCGAGAGACACAGGTGAACATGGCGCGCACCCGCAGGGACGCTTAGGTCAAGCTCGGGCGAGTCTCTTCGATCTCGTAGGCTTCGATGATGTCGCCCGGCTTCATGTCGCTGTAGTTCTCGATGCCGATGCCGCATTCAAATCCCTGGGCGACCTCCCGGACGTCGTCCTTGAAGCGCTTCAGCGAGGCCATCTTACCGGCGTAGACCTGCTTGTTGTCGCGCAGGAGGCGAATCAGAGCCGTGCGCTTGATGGTTCCGTCGATGACCGCGGCGCCGGCGATCGTCCCCATCTTTGGAACGTTGAACAGGTTTCGCACCTCCGCTCGGCCGAGCTTCCTCTCGGTGCGGATCGGCTCGAGCATGCCCTCCATCGCCTGCCGCACGCCCTCGAGCAACTCATAGATGATCGAGTAGGTCTTTAGGGCCACACCCTGGTGCTTGGCGGTGGCCTCGGCCCCCGATTCGGGCTTGACGTTGAAGCCCACCACGATGCCTTTCGAGGCGGCGGCGAGCATGACGTCGGTCTCGGTCATCGCGCCGACGCCCTTGTGGATGATCTCCACCTTCACCTTGGCGGTCGACAGCTTCTCGATCGCCTGGGAGATCGCCTCCACCGAGCCCTGGACGTCAGCCTTGAGCACCACCCGAAGCTCCTTGGCTTCCCCGGTCTTCATCTTGGTGAGAAGCGCCTCGAGCGACTCCTTGGAAGTCTTGCCCAGCTCGGCCTGCCGCTCCTTGGAGGCACGGTGATCGGCGATCTCTTTTGCGGCCTTCTCGTCGGCCACCACGTTCAAGGTGTCGCCTGCAGTGGGCACCCCGGAAAGACCGATCACCTCCGCGGAGAATCCCGGCCCGACCTCTTCCACCGCTTCGCCGCGGTCATCGGTCATCGACCGCACTTTGCCGTAGTAGACGCCGCTGACGATCGGGTCTCCGATGCGCAGCGTGCCCTCCTGGACGAGCACGGTGGAGGCAGGCCCTCGGCCCTTATCGAGCCTCGCTTCGACGATCGCTCCCACCGCCGGACGGTTGGGGTTGCTGGTCAGCTCGAGGAGCTCCGCCTGGAGCAAGATGTTCTCCAGCAACAGCTCCACGCCGGAGCCGGTCTTGGCCGAGACCGGCACCATGATGGTGTCGCCGCCCCACTCCTCGGGAATCAGCCCGTGGTTGGAAAGTCCCTTCTTCACCGAATCGGGATTCGCGCCCTTGGTGTCCATCTTGTTGATGGCAACGACGATCGGCACTTCCGCCGCCTTGGCGTGGTTGATGGCCTCGATGGTCTGGGGCATCACGCCATCGTCCGCGGCGACAACCAGCACCACGATGTCGGTGACGTTGGCGCCGCGCGCCCGCATCGCGGTGAAAGCCTCGTGGCCGGGCGTGTCCAGGAAGGTGATGTCGCCCTTGGGGGTGTGCACCGTGTAAGCGCCGATGTGTTGGGTGATGCCTCCCGCCTCTCCCGCCGCGACCTCGGCATGGCGGATGTAGTCGAGCAGCGACGTCTTGCCGTGGTCGACGTGCCCCATCACCGTCACCACCGGCGGCCGGCTGCGGACATCCTCGGGCCGCTCCTCCACCTCGGGCAGGTGCTGCTCCACCTCGAAGCCGACCTTCTCCACTTTCCAGCCGTAATCCGAGGCGATGATCGCCGCGGTATCGGCCTCGAGCATCTGGGTGGCGGTGGCCATCACGTTGCCCGCCATCAGCTTCTTGATCAGCTCGGAGGTCTTCACGCCGATCCGCTGAGACATGTCGGAGACGGTGATGCCTTCCTGAACCTTGATGACCTTCTTCTCCTCCGCCATCTCGGTAATCTGCGTCTTGGCGCCCTTCTTGGTGGGCTTCTTTTTCTTGCCGCGAAGCGGGATGGTGACGCGACCCCAGGCGAGGTCGGCCATCTCCTGCTTGGAAAACGTGCTCTCCTTCTCGGACGTCCTCTTCTTACCGCGGTCCGCTTTGTTTTTGGTGACGTCGACCAGCTCGCGTCCCCGGCCCAGGTGGTCGGGAACGACCTTGAACTCGCGGACTTCGCCGATCGCCTTCTTGCCGGGCGCGACCGGAATGTTCTTGTAGGCCGTTGTGGTCGGCGTCACCCGCCGCACCTGGACTAGCGGACGGCTGATCACCACCGCTTGCGTCGGCGTGGGCCGAAGCGGCCGTGGCTCGTGGGTGGGTTGGGGCGGCGGAGTGACAGGCCGCGGGGTGACAGGGGCGCGGACTTCGGCCGTTGATGCACTCGGAGCCGCGCCGATCGGAACCTGGGCAACCGGAGGGCGCGGCATGGCGACCTCCGCCGGAATTGCAGAAGGGGCAGCGCGCGGAGCGGGCGGCGGCTGGTTTTCCGGCGCACTTTCGGCGGGCGGAGGCTGCGCTGGCTGCGGCGTTTCGGCGCGGGCTTGCACGACGGGACGCACCTGTGCCTCGCTCGTCGCAATCTCCGCCTCGTGCCCATCCCGGTGATTGGCTTCTGTGGCTGCTGGCGCCGCCGGACCGGCGACTTTGCGGCGAACGACGAAACCCTTGGCGGCTACCGGAGCTGCCGGAGCCTTGGGCTTTCGCCGATTGATGATTTTGAAGATGGCGGCGTTGGCCTGGTCGTCTTCGAGCGAGCTGGAGTGGCTTTTGACATCGTAGCCCAGCGCGACGAGCTCGCTGACCACTTCCTTGTTGTCGAGCTCAATGCCCTGCGCCTTGAGCTCCCTGGCAATCTCATGTACGCGCTTCTTCGACATACCCTTAAGCCTTCTGCCCTGCTCACGACAGAGCAGTATCTACCGCGCGAGCGCAAGTTCCAAGCTCGCTACGTCCACCGAGCGCGCCTTTCCTCGGAATGCCCGATGAATGGCCCGGTGCCGCGCCGCCGCCGCCAAGCACCCCGGACCGCATACGTAAGCTCCCCTTCCCCCGTGCCGTCCAGTCCCATCCACGGCCAGCTGGCCGGAAGCAGCGATTACCAATCGGATGAGCTCCCTCTGGGGCCGGCGGCGGCCACAACCGATGCAGCTGCGCAGCGGGGTGCTTGCTTTGACTCTAACTTTTAGATCGCCTGCCGGCATGGCTTTATCCAAAGGCCACCGCCCGTCCTGGTGGCCTACGGCTTGGCTCCTTCGCCCGCCGGTTCGGCAATCGTCGGCGCTCCGGTGGCGACGCCGCGCTCAGCGTTGAGCTCCGCCCGAAGCTTGCTCTCCTCGAGCAAGTAGTTCTCCGCCGCGCTCTTGATTTGCCGAGCTTTCTTGATGCCGATGCCGGGGCTCTCGCCCAGCTTGGCGATGTCCCTCTCGTTGGCAATGTCCTCCACGGTGTTGTACCCCGCGGTGGCCAGCTGATCGATCGTCTTCTCCCCGATGCCCCGCACCCGAGCGAGCCGCTCCTGCTGGGTAAGCTCGTCGGGATGGCGCCTCGCCTCGATCAGCCGCGCCTGCTCCCGCTCGTACTCCATGCGGGCCAACTCGGTGGCATCGTCCACCATCTGAACCCTGGCCGCCTCCTGCATCGAGGCAATCTTCGCCACGTCGATACCCGGAATCTGCGAAAGGACGTCCGGCGAAGCCTCGGCGACGTCCTTCGCCTGGCGGAAGCCGTGGGCGTAGAGCGTCTCAATCAACATCTCGGAGACTCCAGGCAGCGCGCCGAGCGATCGGTTGGCAAACTCGCGCATCTCCTTCACCCGCGTCTCGCTGTTGATGTCCAGCTTCCAGCCGGTGAGCTGGGCGGCGAGCCGCACGTTTTGGCCGCGCCGGCCGATCGCCAAGGAAAGCTGATCGTCCGGAACGATGAGCTCCATCGCGCGGTTCGCCTCGTCGATGATCACCCGCGACACTTCGGCCGGGGCGAGGGCGGCGCAGACGAAACGCGCCGGGTCTTCGTCGTAAGGGACAATGTCGATCTTTTCGCCGCGCAGCTCCTGGACGACCGCCTGAACCCGGCTCCCTTTCATGCCCACGCAGGCCCCCACCGGATCGACGTCCGAGTCGCGCGAGGAAACGGCGATCTTCGCCCGGCCACCAGGCTCGCGGGCGGCCGCCTCGATTATCACAATTCCCTCCGCAATCTCGGGGACTTCCATCTCGAAGAGCTTGGTCAACAGATTCACCGACGCCCGAGAGAGGATAATCTGCGGACCCTTTGATTCCCGGAGCACGTCTAGGACGAAGGCTTGCACCCGGTCGCCGGCCCGGTAGGTCTCCCGCGGGACCTGCTCGCGCACCGGCAGCACCGCTTCGGCTCGGCTGAGCTCAACGATGATGTTTCCCCGCTCGAAGCGGCGCGCCACCCCGGTGACGATGGTGTCTTTGTGCTCCTTGTACTCGTTGTAGACGTTCTCTCGCTCGGCGTCCCGGGTGCGCTGCAAAATCACTTGCTTGGCCGTCTGCGCGGCAATCCGTCCGAATCCGTGCCGGAACGTCTTCAGCTTGAGGATGTCCCCATACTGATCATCCTGGGCCTTCGCTTCGGCGGCGTCCTCGTCCCGGTAGAAGATCTGAAACACCAACTCGTCGCCTGCCTCCACTTCCATTCCCTTCTTGCGCGCCTCGGTCAGGGTGAGCTGGTTGACCGCCTGAACCGGATCGCTGATTTCCTCGACGACGCTAATCGCTTGGAACATCTCGACCACGCCCTTCTCCGCATCGTATTTGGCCTCCAGATTACGATCCTGGCCGAAGTGCTTCTTCGCCGCTGTCTTCATTGCGTCCTCTAGGGTCGCGACCAGAATCTTGCGGTCGATGCCCTTGTCCTTCGCCACCTGATCGAGGACGAGGTTGAGGTTGACGCTTTGATTGTTCTGGGTGGCCATGACTATGTCGTCGACTCCTTATCCACGGCCCGTTTGGGCCTGTATGTCAGCGCTTCACCTCGAAATCCAGATTCGCCTTGGCGATGTCTTGGTAGGGGATCTGGAAGCTGCCCGCGCCTTCCACGTCCAGGGTGACACCGTCGAGCGCCACCGCGGTGAGCACGCCGCGAAAATTCCTCCGCGGCGGCTCTCCGAGCGGCGCGAACGTCTTCACCCTCACAAGGCGCCCTTCGGCGCGCCGGAAATGCTCGGGCTTTTTCAGGGGACGCTCCAGACCAGGGCTGGAGACCTCGAGGTGGTAGGCGTGCTCGACAATGTTTTCGACCTCGAGGGGCGTCTCCACCGCGCGCGACACCGCCTCGCAGTCCTCCAGACCCACCCCGCCAGGCTTGTCGATGAACAGCCGCAGGATCCAGCGGTCCCGCTCATGCAGAAACTCGACGTCCACCAATTCCATCCCCATGACGGCGATCAGCGGCTCCGCAATCTCCGCGGTCCGTGCCTCCACGGTCTGCTTGTGGCCACTCTCAGCCATTGCAGGTCTCAAAACGCGAAAAGCGGGCACCAAAGGCCCACTTTTCGAGGAAATTCGAAAAATGTACTGGCCCGCTCGTACCACACGCGGTCGAGAAAAGTAAAGAATGCACGCCCCATTGGGCTCGTGAAGGCGCGATGCTTTCGATATAGATTAGGTCCATGACGCTGGTCGCCGCGATTCAGATGAATTCCGGGGCCGACAAGGCCCGAAATGTTGAAGCAGCGACCCGATGGATTCGCCAGGCCGTGGCGTTGGGCGCCAAGCTGGTCGCGCTCCCAGAGAATTTCAGCTGGATGGGGCCGGAGACGGAGCGCTCTTCCGCCGCCGAGGCGCTCAACGGCCCAACCCTGTCCCGCATGGCTTCGCTCGCTGGCGAGCTGTCGATCACCCTTTTGGCCGGTTCCGTTCTCGAGGGCGGAGCGCCCGGTGGACGCTTGTACAACACCAGCGCTCTCTTTGGACCGGACGGAAGGCGACTGGCGGTCTACCGCAAGATGCACCTGTTCGACGTGGACGTCGGCGATGGAGCGACTTATCGCGAGTCCGCGGCGGTGGCGCCCGGGACCGAAGTGGTTGTTACCGACACGCCGGTCGCTCGGATCGGCCTCTCCGTCTGCTACGACTTGCGTTTCCCCGAGCTTTACCGCGCCATGGCGAGCAAGGGCGCGACGCTGATGACCGTGCCCTCCGCATTCACACTGATGACCGGCAAGGATCACTGGGAGGTGCTGCTGCGAGCCCGGGCGATCGAAAACCAGTGCTACGTGCTCGCCCCCGCGCAGCACGGCCGCCATTCCGAGCGACGCCAGACTTACGGGCACTCGATGCTGGTCGATCCGTGGGGTCTGGTGGTCGCCCGCGCATCGGACGGCGAGGGGCTGGCGCTCGGCGCGTTGAACATGGATCTGTTGGCGGACATTCGGCGCAAGTTGCCCGCCTTGTCCCACCGCAGGCTGTAGCTCCACCTGTGAAGCGTCCGGGCAGGACCGCTAGACTCACCTAAGGGTCGGTGCCAGCCCTGTTCGATTGGACTTCTTACTCAACGCGCGTTCGAGATCTGCCTGCGTTTTGGCGGCTCTGGTGTGGATCGCCTGCGCCTGCGCTGGCGGCGACTCGGATAAACCGGGCCCGGCGCGGACTGCTGTCGACGCCTCGCCCAAGGCCCGTCTTCGGCAGGTATCTGGCGACGTCCGGCTGAAGCGAGCCTCCGGCGACGAATGGGTGACGGTGCACGCCGACACCGGCTTGCTGGCGAACGACAAGGTCCGCACGCTGCGAGGCGGCTCGGCGGCGATCGAGTTTGTCAATGGATCCGTCGTCCACCTCGGGGCGGACGCGCTCATCGGAATCGCGGAAACTCACCCGCCGCCGGGTCGGGATCATAGCGACCTTACCTTGCTTCGTGGCGACCTCGACGCGGAGCTGGAGGATCCCTCAAAGCAATCTCTGTCCGTCAATACGCCGACGGCCACCGTTCGCGCGGGAAGGGAGATCGTCTTTCAGTGACCTGGCTTGCCCTGCTGCGCACCGCCGTCCTCACCGCGTCCGCCGCGGTGGTGGTGCAACCGGGCGAGACCCTGGAGCAGATCGCCCAGCGCTCGCTGGGAGACGCTAGGGGCGCTGCGGAGCTCAAAGCTCTCAACGGCCTCACCGGCGATACGCTCCCCGCCGGCGCGACGCTGCGGCTTCCCGGACCGGAGCGGGCGAGGGCCCAGAATGCGCTGATGGCGGCGCGCAATGCGCTCAATCAGTCCGATCTGCAAGCCGACGGGCGCGCCGAGGCAGCGGAAAGCCTCGGTCGCGCCGAGCAGCTTTTTCAGTCGGCCAAGTACGAGGAGTCGGCGGCGGCTGCGGATGCCGCCTGGCGGCTGCTCTCCGGCTCCAGTGCGCGGAGCACGCGCTTTGCCGTTCAGGTCACCGACGGACAAACGAAAGTAACCTCGCGCTCCGGCCGTCCGGTTCGTGTTGAGCGGGAGGGGTTGAGCCGGGCAGTTCATCCGGGGGAGGCGTTCACCATCACCGAGGAGATCTTTCCCGGCGCGGCGCCCGCGATCCCGGAGCTGGTTTCGCCGCCGGACCTCGCCCGCCTAACCACCCGCCCTAACCCGAAGGGGATCGGCGGCGCCGCCTTAAGCTGGCAACCGGTGGCCGGTGCCACGCGGTACTTGGTGGAGATCGTTCCGCTGGAAAGTCCGAGCGCCAAGCCGATCGCGCTCAGCGTAGACAAACCAGCAGCGCGAGTTTCGCTGCCGGTGGGAAAGTACGCCTGGTCGGTGCGGGCGGTGGCTGAGCAAGGAGGAAAGTCCAATTCCTCTTCGCGCCGCAGCTTCGAGCTTGCGGTCGAGCCGCTCAAGCTCGAGGTGAAGGAAACGCGTTGGAAGTGATCGGTGCGACTGTTTAAGACCATCCTGCTGCTGATGATCGTGGTGAGCGTCGTTCCGACCACCATGGTTGGATGGCTCTCGGTCTCCGACACCCGCGAGCTGTTGATCGGCGACGCCCAGGAGCTGGCGCAAGAGCGCGTCAAGCAGCTTCGGATGAAGACCGAAGCGGTGGTGGACGAGCCCCTGCGCGGAGCGATGGGAGTCGCTCGCGTCCCACAGTTCTTCTCCCTGCCGATCGCCGAACAGCGCGCGCACATCGCCGCAATCCTCAACCAGCAGCGAGATCTCACCGCGCTTACCCTCTTCGGCCCCGACCGGGCACGCATTCCTGGCCTCCAAGCGTTCGCGGTGAAGGACATGCCGCCCACCGAGGTGGCCGCCCACGAAGAGCGAGCCACTCGACTTCTCCCGTCAAGCGGCGTGCGCTACTCCGACGTTTACCCGAGCGCTGGCACGGGCCTGCCGGCGCTCACCGTCGCTTTCGCCGTCGACGAGCCCGCGCGCGGGTACGCGGCGGCGGAGATCTCGCTGGCGCGACTTCCGCAAATGCTTGCCCACGAGAAGGTCGGCTCAGTCGGCTTTGCTTACGTGGTGGACCGTCGCGGGCGGCTCGTCGCCAGCACCCCAGCTCTGGGTGCCACGCGGACGGGTGCCGATCTGTCGCCGCGCCCGGCGGTGGCGCACTTCATCCAAACTTTTGCGCGATCGCCGAACTCCGAGGCGTTCCACGTGGGCAACTTCGACCAGGGTTCCGACGCCGTGGTGGCCGCCTACTCGGTGATGCCCGAGCTCGGCTGGGCGATCGTCTCGGAACAGCCCGTGCGGCTCGCCTACAAGCAAGTCGTGGCAACGCAGAAACGTCTGGCGATTGCACTGGCAGGCGCTTTGGCGATCGCGCTCGGCCTGGCAGCGCTATTTTCCCGCAAGATCACCCAGCCTTTGAAGGGCTTCACTACCGCGGCTTTGGATATCGCCCGAGGCAAGTTCGGCGTCCACGTCGTGGTGAAGGCAAAAAATGAGCTGAGCGATCTGGCGCAGACCTTCAGCTACATGTCGAGCGCGCTGCAGGCCTACGATCAGGAAACCAAGGGTCTCTACGCGAGCTTGGAAGAAGGATATCTGGAGACGATCCTCGCCTTGGCCAACTCGATCGACTCCAAGGATCCGTACACGCGGGGACACAGCCAAAGGGTCGGCGACATCGCCGTCGAGATCGGCCGCGAGATGGGGCTCACCGGTCGTCAGCTCAAACAGCTCCAATACGGCGGCATCCTCCATGACATCGGCAAGATCGGCATTCCCGAGGCAATCTTGTGCAAGCAAACGCGCCTGAACGAGGAGGAAATGGTGGTGATGCGAAATCACCCGAGCATTGGGGACACCATCGTTCGGCCCATCAGCTTCCTTTCCAGCGTCCGCGCGGCGGTGCGCAACCACCACGAACGCTGGGACGGTACTGGCTACCCGGACGCACTAAAGGGCGAGGACATTCCGCTGGTGGCGCGAATCGTCAACTGCGCCGATACCTTTGACGCCTGTACTTCGACCCGGCCCTACCAGCAAGCGCTGCCACTCGAGCAGGCGCTGGCGATTCTCGAAAAGCTCCGCGGCAACCAACTCGATCCAAGCGTCCTCGATGCGCTGCGGCGGGTAGTGGAGAAGAAGGTGCGGCGCGCGGCCGATCGGCGTCCGCCAATCAAGGTGGCCTCTTAGCCGGCTCTCTTTTGGCTTACTTCACCACCCGAAGGTGCGGGTGTGCTCCTGGGGGGTGCGGCTTGTCCGGCGAATCCCGCTCGCTCGACGTCGAGGCTTGCTGCGCAGCCTGACCCGCTTGATGAATGCCGTTGGGAGCCCGTCGAGTCTTCGCCAGCGCGGCTTGCTGAATCAGCTCCTTCGGCATGTCGTCCGGGTACATCCAGAATTCCTTGGAAACATAGCTGGTGATCGCAAACACCGCTGACCACGGCACCGCCACGCGGAATCGCGAACCGGAAAAGCTCAAGGTAGATCGGATCCCCCAGTCGCCCACGGTGAGATCCGGCGGATCGAATCGGTAGGAGAGGTTGAGGCGCAGGTGGGCTTCCTGCTTGAGCGAAGGCGGGACCAGCACTCCCGGTCGGCGCGCATCGAGGTGAATCATCACCATCCCCTGCTCGAGCGCCGATAGCAGGCGATCCTTCTTCTCTGACACCTTCTTATCCAATGCTTCCTCGCCGTCCTTTATCCCCGCCGCAAGGCGCGCTCTATTTCGCGCCGCGACTCGCGTTCCCTGATGCTGGCTCGGCGGTCCTCATGTGTCTTTCCCAGGCACAGCCCAAGCTGGACCTTTGCCCTACCTCGCTTGAAGTAGAGCATAAGCGGGATGATTGAATAACCCCGCTCGCGGACCTTTGCAGACCATCGATCGATTTCCGCACGATGAAGGAGCAAGCGGCGCGACCGGGTAGGGTCAGGTGAGAAAGGACCGGGCGAGCCATAGGGTCCAATCCGCGCGTTCAGTAGGTAGAGCTCATTGCCCCTAGGAACTGCATAAGAATCCGTCAAGTTGGCGCTGCCATGGCGAAGGCCCTTCACCTCGCTGCCGAAAAGCTCCAGCCCCGCCTCGAGGGTTTCTTCGACGGTGTAGTCGAAGCGCGCCCGCTTGTGCTGGGCAACGACTCGAATGCCTTCTGCCTTATCGCCCTGTCGGTCCGCCATCGGGTGATCGACTATCCAACCCCACGTTGTCGATCAACCGGGTGCTTCCGGCGACAGCCGCCACCAAGGCGCGCGCCGGACGGGAATCGAGAAGCTCCAGGGGAGCGAGCGTCTCGGCGTCGACGATCGCC
>Ga0306920_100010096_pt1 | contig 12638 bp, 8 predicted proteins | sample flu12Cox44000170_FD_204666 | JGI IMG/M metagenome (GOLD analysis project Ga0306920, IMG submission 204666) | Lab enrichment of tropical soil microbial communities from Luquillo Experimental Forest, Puerto Rico - flux4day.12C.oxic.44.000.170 (v2)... | ecosystem: Environmental > Terrestrial >...
TGCTTGACTAATGTAGCGTCCGCCTTCAGGCGGACGGCGGTCGTCCGGCTAACCACCTCCGCTAAAGCTACGGTGGTCCACCGAAGCCTTCGGCGAAGGTGGAAACCGGACGCTACATACGTGCTCTCAGCGGAACGTCGTGTAGACGTCGCGGTCGACGATGCGGATGCGTTCTTGTCGGCGTCCTCTCGCGCCATACAGCTCGATCACGTACGCTCCTGGCGCGAGCGGGCCGAGTGACAGGCGACCTGCCGGTTCGAAGGCGCGGTCCGACGCGCTGTCCAGCAGGTCGTCCATTGATGCGCCCGCCTCGTTCAGCACCCGAACCATCTGTGGACCTTCGATCGTCGGCAGCTCCACGCTGGCGATCACGCGGTACCCTGCCGACAGCGTCAGCATAATCTCGGCGGTCCGGTCCTCCCCAATATGCATCGTCGACGTCACGAATCCATCAGCGCTCGCGATCAGCTGAAGCGCTCCTGACGGCACGTCGGGGAAAGTGACGACGCCTCTCGCATCCGTCACCGCCACGTACGGAACTGCAGCCGGATTCGCGGAAATGACCTCGACCACTGCATTGGGCAATGGCTCGCCGGACGTCGTGATCACGCGAGGCCGCAGATTCGCGGCCGCTGCAACAGGCACGAGCGCGATGTCGTGGAGAAAGCCTGGGGGTTCCGCCAGCTGCTCCTGGGCCGGCTCGTACCCGCGTGCGGAGACCGCGAGCATCCCTCCTGCAGTCCCCACGCCCTCGAGCAGCGCCACACCAGTCGCTGAGGCTGTCGTTTCGACACGAGCCCCGCTTCCAGTCCACGTGATTGAGGCTCCTGCGACGGGTTGGTTCTTGAGTGCGTTCACGATGCGCACAGGCAGGAACCCATCGGGGATGACGACGGCCATCTCTTGCCCGCCGGTTGGCACATCGACCTGCCGCACATAAGTCGAGTTGCCCATGTGCACATCGACGTGCGCCGGCCCTGGCGGGAAATTCATGAGCGTGACACGTCCGTCCACATCCGTCGCGCCCCGGCACCCGGACGGGGTCGAGCGAAGAACAAACGGCGGGAGCGACGGTACTTCGCTCGGCGCCGCGGAAACCAGAATGCCTCTCATCGGCCCGAGCGGTGACGTGATGTGGAACGTGGCGCGACCGCCCACGACGAGCCGCGTCACGACCGTTCCGCTGCCAGATAAGCCCACCACACGCGCCGCGCTCATGAGCGCCTGATTCGTGCCGCACAGCTCTGTCGCCGTCGTCCACACACGGTAACGTCCCGCTGCCAGCCGATCGAAGGTCGCGCGCCCCTGTTGATTCGTTCGCACGGGCCGGAATACGAGCGGCGAGAGCGGAAGAGCGTCTTCGAGGGAGACGTCGTGATTCCGCAAGGGGGCGCCGGTCCCGTCGATGACGTCTACGTGGAGAACGGCGCCCGGCTGCTGAATGACGATGGTTCCGCCGTCGATATCCGTTGCGCCGCCATCGAATTTGAGATCCGGCAAGCGCGTCTGCGCAAAGAGAGGATTGTCAGCCGCCAGCGTCATGATGCCTCTGGGGAGCGGTCCGATCGAGATGGTGCCGCCGTTGTCGGAAGACACGCGGTCATCGGGCCCATCGGAGATCGGGTTGCCGGTCACGTCGAACAACCGACGGCGCAGCAGAGGAGCGGTGATCGGTTCACCGGCGGCCGACACGAACCGCACGCGAAAATACGCGGCGGGCGCGAGGCGAATGACCGGCAGCCGCTGGGATCTCGAAGCCGGCACGGTCATGGTCAAGCGGTACGGGGCCAGGCCTGGAACGCTCACCAGCAGCTGCTGGACTCCCGATCGCGGGGTGACCAAACGAAAGCGGCCCGCGCGGTCGATTGACGCGGTCGTCCGAGTGTCCGAGACGACGGTGCCGACGGACACTGGGGTCCCGTCGGGTGCGAGCACGTATCCTGTGACGCCGACCTCCTCCACAACCGGCGGCTGCGCACGAGGCGTCGCGGGCGCCGGCGCCTGAGCGTCGACGAGCAGGAGCAACAGGATCGTCAGAAGCGCGCTCATGAACAGCGGGAGTGTGCGCGGCCGCGAGCGGCAAAGTCAAACCGAAGCCGAGGCCGGGTACGTCTCGTGCTCAACCAATCCCCGGCCTCGTGCCTTATCGACGTTTTTTCAGCAGTTTCCCGGAGAGATCGCCAAGGGGCTTCCCTTCCGCACCACAACATTCCGTGAGCGATGACAGCGAGACACTCTCAGGATCACCCGCGGAAGGACGTGCTGAGCGAGCGCGACGATTTGTGGGACTTGACGCGCGGCGACGCGGAAGACAACCGCTCAAGCCCCCATTGGCGCGGCTGGCGCGGCCTGGCCCTCGCGACGGCGCTGGACTTCAACTACCTGAGCGCAGCCATCACGTTCGTCTGGTTGATCGTACTCCCCGCGATCGTCGTCGGCCTCGTCGTACCGAGCGTGATAGTGATCGCGCGCTGGAAGCTCGGGGCCGCGGAGCTCGTCACGAAAAGTCCGGCGGTCGCGGTGATCTCGCTGACTCTCCTGCTCGGCGCCATGCTTTGGGTTGTCAGGGCATTGCTGGCTGTTTCGCTCGACAACTTCTGGCACCTTCACCACACGCTCGTCTCTCCGTTGTTCGTGACGCTGCGCGAAGTGATCGGCATGGGCCTCGAAGCTGTGCCCTCGCGCGCGCTGGATGACCGGGATCTGCACCGGCTGCGTCGCGCTAGCACTGTTCTCGCGACGATGCTGCTCGCGGGCAGCGGCGTCGCGCTCGCGCTCGCCGTCCCGTTCTCGACCGTCGCGGGACTGGACAACCTGCGGCCCGTGAGCCTCGCTGCGCTGACGATAGCTGCGCTCGGCAATGCACTCGTCGTTCTCGGCCTCTCCATGGCCATTGCCAGCGTGTACTGGTTCGCGCAGGAAATCACCTCCGCGCCTGTCCTCAACGGGGCACCAAGCCAACCCGTACCAGCCGCACACACCCTCCGGATCGCCCACCTGTCGGATCTGCACCTCGTCGGCGAACGCTACGGCTACCGGATGGAGCCGGGTAGAGGTGGACCGTGCGGCAATGACCGAGCGACGCGAGCCTTTTGCCAACTCGATACGATCCAAGCGACCCGCGCGCTCGATCGAATCATCGTGACGGGCGACATCACGGATGCCGGGACCCGCGCGGAATGGCTGGAGTTTCTCGCCCTGGTTCAAGCCTGGCCGGACCTGCGACGCCGCCTGCTGTTCGTGCCGGGCAATCACGACATCAATATCGTCGACCGCACGAATCCTGGACGGCTTGACCTGCCGTGGAGCGTGGCCGGAGCCGTGCGCAAGCTGCGCGTGATCCTCGCGCTGGACGCTGTCCAGGGCGAATCGGTCCACGTCGTCGATCGCGCGTCCGGAGCGTTGGGTGGCACGCTCAGGGACTATCTGCGGAGCGGAAACCGCTCGACGCTGCTACGCGATCTCGCCGAGCGCGGCACCTGGCGCGGACGCTGGGAGACCGTCAAAGTGTGGGAGGAGATCTTCCCTCTCATCGCGCCCCCCTCCGAGGAGGGCTGCGGCGTCATCCTGCTCGATTCGAATGCGCGCAGATATTTTTCATTGACGAATGCGATTGGCTTCATCAACCCTGAGCAGCTGCGGGCGCTGAACTCGATCCTTCGGTCGACTCCCGCCACCGCGTGGATCATCGCCGTTCACCACCACCTGGAGGAGTACCCGATCCGGGGTCTCGGGTTGCAGGAGCGGGCCGGCGTGGTCCTCGTGAACGCGTCGGATGTCCTGCATGTGATCGCGCGATGCGACCGGCCGGTCGTGATCCTGCATGGCCATCGGCACCGGGATTGGATCGGCACGCGAGGGGGCGCGGTCTTGTGCTCGGCGCCCTCAGTGACGCTCGGAGATCGCGGGTCTCTACGCCGCGACGGCAGCTTCTCCATTTACGACATCGTGTTCGCGTCGGACGGACGCGTGCAGGTGCCCCGCGTGGATCGCGTGAGGGTCGCCTAGATAGACAATCGCTCCGTCCCTTCCAGATCCTGTCGCAGCGACCTCGCGCCGACAAAGTAATGCAGGGCCGCCCAGACATTCACCAGCCCCACGAGGACCAGCGAGTAGCGGAGCGATGCGGCACCTCTTGACGCGTGGAGCGTGTCGCTGACGTAACCCGTCAGCCATGGTCCGATGCCCTGACCGATCACCGTCTGCACGAGCAGCAGGAGCGACGTCGCCACCGATCGCATGCGCAGCGGGGAAATCGCTTGTGTCATCGCAAACGACGGCCCGAAGAAGACCGACGCCATGAAGGTCATCGCAGCGAACGCCGGCAGCACGACCGACCGGTCAGGCGACAGGTACGCGAAGAACTGAAGCGGCACGCACAGAAACGTCCCGATGGCCGGCACCCACAAGTACCAGCGTCGATCGTTGCGCCCCCTGCTCAGCCAGTCTGCGAGCGAGCCGCCCATGAACGTGCCCAGGCCGCCGACGATGCTGAATAGCGAGATCCAGTAGCCGGCCTGTGACACCGTCATCCCGTGCGAACGCTGAAAGAACGGGTTGTTGAATGCGCCCGCCCCGTACCACACGACCGAGTGCAGGCCCGACGCCAGGCTAAGATGCACGAACGACGGCCGCCGGAACATGTACGTGCACACTTCGCGCAAGCCAGGTGTCTTGGCTTTCGCTGGAGCGTGACCTCTGAAATCGGCATAGCCGCGCGGCGGCTCGATAACCGTCGCGCGCACGAGGAGCGCGAGCGCGATGCCCGGGAGTCCCACCAGATAGAAAGTCTGCCGCCAGCCGAGGTGCTGCGTGCCCCATCCGCCGATCGCCGCGCCAACCGCCGTGCCGATCGGAACCGCGAGCGCGTACACTGAAAACGCCGTCGCGCGCGTGCGCTTCGGAAAATAGTCGGAGATCAGCGAGTGTGACGGCGGGCTCCCGCCCGCTTCACCGATCGCGGTGAACACACGAGCACCGAAAAGCATGCCGAAGTTCACTGCCGCGCCGCACATGGCGGTCGCGGCGCTCCAGAGCGCGACCGCCCACGCGAGGACGTTCCTCCGGCTCGACCTATCCGCCCAAGCGGCGATCGGAATGCCGAGGAAGGAATAGAAGAGCGCGAACGGCAGACCCGACAGCATCCCGAGCTGCGCGTCCGTCGCGTTGAACTCTCGCTTGATCGCCTGCAGGGACGCCGCGAGGACCTGCGAGCGATCGACGGTGTTCGCCACGTAGCAGATCGTCAGCAGTGCGAGGACGTAATACGTGTACCACGTCCTCGACAGCAGTTCGGGGCTCGCGGTCTTGACGTCGAGGCGCTCCCGACTCTCTCGACTTTCTCGACTTTCTCTACGGGGTTCAGTGCTGGTGATCGGTGCCATGCTCCCTCAACCGAAGCGGTTCCGCTTGATGATTTCCGTGATGCCGTGGAGATCGTCGATCTCGTAGTCGGCCAGCGTGTCGCCGGGCAGGAACGTGTCCCTCGTCATTCCGGATCGGCGAATCTGGGCCGTGACCATGTTGACGGCCATCGCGCCCTGACAGTCGAATGTCGGGCCCGCACAGTAGAGCACGTCGCGGACGTCCAGCCCCGTCTGGCGCAAGACCCAGAAGTACGTCCTCGGATGCGGCTTGTGGAAACCGGCCTCGTCCGTCGTTCCGACGAAGTCAGCCTTGAATTTCTTGAACTTGCTCACATACATGTCGAGATACTTGCGTTCGACGTCGGAATAAATCCACACCTTGACGCCCAAATCCTGCTGCTCTTGCAGCGCGGCTTCCGTCTCGGGGAACAACTGCACCTGGTCTTGCACGTCCAACATCAAGTTGACGTCGTCTGGAGATCCTTTGATGTCGTGCATCTTGAACGCCGTTACCATCGCTTGGCGAATGAGCTCGGACACCGGTGTATAGCGATAGGCGGCCGCGCGACGGTGATAACCCTCGAAGAATTTCGCCCACGACTCGAGAAACGCGTCGCCGGTGACGGGCGCATGGTACTTGTCCACGATCTTCTGGGCCGCCTGCTTCCACGTCCATGGCCAATCGAAGAGCGTGCCCTTGGAATCATAGAAAATCGCCCTCGGCCATCGTCCCTGCAGCACGCCCATCCCCGACCTCCGGTGTAACCCTACATCAAATCGGGTATTCTTTCCGTCGGCGACGTCAGAGCGCCTCCGTGTCCGCGGGAAGGACTGCGTCCATCTGAAGCACGTACGGCACAACTCACCGTTCTCGATGAACTCTTTTCGGCCCGAGCGAGCGGACACCGGGCAGATCGGCTGACGCCTTCAGGCGCCGGCGGAAGGAGCTCATCGTGTCCCGGACCAATCCGCCTCTCCGCACGCTTCGCGAACATCCCGACCTCGATCAAATCAAACGACAGGCCAAGGAGCTGCTCGCGGCGTTCCGCGACCACGAAGCAGATGCCGCTACCGAAGTGTCGCATCACTATCGCGGCGCCGACCCGGCGACGTTCGCGCTGCACGACGCGCAGCTCGTGCTCGCCCGGGCCTATGGCTTCGAGAGCTGGCCGAAGCTCAAGGCGTTCGTCGATGGCGCCACTGTCTCGCGTCTCTTCGCCGCCGTGCGCGCGCACGACATCGCCCGCGTGCGAACGATCCTCGACGCGCGTCCCGAGATCGTCGACATGGACGCCTCGGACAACGACGAGCATCGGGCGCTGCACTATGCGGTGCTGATGCGATCGGTCGAGATGGTGCGAGTGTTGATGGAGCACGGCGCCAACCCGCGCATCGGGATCTATCCGCACCGGATTCCGACGACGGCGCTCGCCATCGCGACCGAACGCGGATATCAGGAGATTGTGGCGGTGGTCCGCGAGGTCGAGGAGAAACGTACGGGCGTTCCTGCCGCCGGCCCGCCGGCCGACAGGTCGCCGCAGCCACCGCCTCGCGAGTTGGACGATGCCATCGCGCGCGGTGACAGCCGCGCCGCCATCGCGTTTCTCGGGTCGGACGCCGAATTCCGCGACCACCCCGAAGGAGTCAGACGCCGCGGCCCCGGCGATATGACGCTGCTCCACGTCGCCTGCGCACGGTTGATGGTCGACCTGGTGGCATGGCTCCTCGAACGCGGCGCTGACGTACACGCACGGAATCGGGTGCGGCTCGAGCCGATCGACATGCTCGGCCGGTGGCCGGTCGGCAATCCGCACGACCGAGTCGTGGAGGTCGCAGACTTGCTGCTGCGTCATGGCGCCGAGCGAACGGCTTTCTGGGCAATTGCGACGAACGATCTCGGATGGTTGCGTACACGGCACGCAGAGAGACGACTCGAGAATCAGGTGATCGACGGGGCTGGAGGATTGGTCACATTCGCCGTGCGTCTGGATCGCCCGGAGGCGCTGATGCTGCTCCTCGATCTTGGATTCGATCCGAACGAGCGGCACGACCTGGCACAGTCGCAGGGAATGCCACTCGAATGGTGCGCGAAGGAGCGACGGTTTGCGCTGGCGGACATCCTGCTGCGGCGCGGCGCGACGCTGACGCCGTCGCTTGCCGTGGCGCTTGCCAAGGGCGACTGGCTGCGTGCCCGTCATGCCGAGGGCATTCTCGATCACCCGAAGGACGGCGACGGACTGCTCACCGTCGCGGTCGAACACGATCGCGCCGACATGCTGCAGCTCCTGCTGGATTTCGGATTCGACGTCAAGGAGCGACGGCGAACAATCGGTCGCGAAGGCATCGAAGAGATGCGCGGCAATCCGCTGGACCGAGCCGCCGGCCGCGGCAACATCGCGATGGTCGAGATGCTGCTCGCGCACGGCGCCGATCCGAACGAAGGTGCAGTGACGACAGCATACAACCGGCATGACCGAGCGATGCTCGATCTATTGGAGCAGCACGACGGCCACGTCAACGCCAACACAGCTGCCTATCACCGCGATGTCGCGCTCGCGCGGCAACGGATTCGCGAAGAAGATGCCGGTCAGCTACCGACGGGTGCGGTGCCGCCCGGCCGCACGGTGGCCGAGGAGCTGCTCGCTGGCGAGTGCGGCGAACCTGAGATCATCCGTATGGCGCTCGAGCGAATCGACTGGGCACCCGACGATTCCCGGTGGTACTGGACGCTCAAGGGTCCGCTCTCCTTCTGGAGTCACATTCCCTGGATCATGAAACCAGACTGGCAGCGTGGACGCGACGGGTACCTCGTCTCGCTCCGGTTGATTCTCGCGCGCTGTCACGCGAACGTGAAAGGCAGCTTCGGACGGACGATTCTTCACGACGTGATGGCGATGGGATTTCATGACGGTGTCTCGGGATGGGTAACCGAGGAGGAAGCGCTCGAGTTTGCCGTCACGCTGCTCGATGCCGGCGCGCGCACCGACGTGCGCGACGAACTGCTGAAGAGCACGCCGCTCGGCTGGGCGTGCCGCTGGGGACGCGCGCCAATCGTTCGCGAGATGCTTCGTCGCGGTATCGACGCGATCGAACCGGACGCGGAGCCGTGGGCCACACCGCGCGCGTGGGCGGAAAAGATGGGGCACCGCGAGATCGTCGCGATGCTGAATCGGAGTACGTAGCCTCCGCCTTCAGGCGGACGTCCGGCTATGCCGGACGCCTGCTACACATGCGCCGTACTTGCTTTGCTGATCCGCTGAATGTTGCGGCGCTGCCTGCTGTGGTACGCGCCGATCTGCCATTCGACGACCCCGATCAGGAAGTAGACGAAGCCGCCGAGGCCGGCGAGCCGGGGCGCGAGCCTTCCGATCACGAAGGCGACCAGAATCGACAGCGCACCGATCGACGCCACGCCGAAATTGCTGTAGACGCGGACGCGGGCCTCGAGCGCTTCCTCCGCGCTGAGTCCAAGCTGGTCGCGCTTCGCGTACGCGTGCCGGTGCATCAGCGCGAGGATCGAGAACACTGCCGTTACGCCGGTGCCGTAGATGCCAAACAGCGCCGGCACCTGTGCGTTCGTCATGATGCCCTCACCGGTGCGGCCTTCGAGCGGCGCGAGCACCACCGACCAGAGGAACTTCAACGGGTACACGTAGAACAGCACGACGAACAACAGCATCGCGGTCAGCGTGATGATGTGGCTGTCCTCGAGATCGTAGGTCCGGAAGAACTTGTAGTGCCGCCACCACACCTGGAAGACCATAGCGAAGCAGACCGCAAAGGTCAGGAAGCCGCGCATCGCGGCCGTCAGTTCGTGGAAACTCTTCGGCACCTCGAGGGAGACGACCAGCAGCGTGATCGCGAACGCGAATACGGCGTCGCTGAAGCTTTCGACGCGCGACACCTCGCGGCGGTGGCCCATGTCGCCGATTCTAGAGTACAAGGCAGCTGAAAGGGGACGCTCCTGAAGACCGCACGTTGCCCCGATTCCGCCGCTCGCGTACCCTATGTGTCGCGAACATGGCTGAACAGATCGTCGAGCCCGGGCGAAATACGCCGGTATTTGGCCACTATGAAGTCGTCGTGCTCGGCGGCGGACCTGCCGGGATCGCGGCGGCGCTCGCCGCTGGCCGGCGCGGCCGCTCGACGTTGCTCATCGAGCGCTATGGGTTTTGCGGCGGCGCGGGCACCGCGGCCGGCTTGAGCACGTTTTGCGGCCTGCACGCGGTCGTGCATGGACGACACGAACAGGTTGTGCACGGCATCGCCGACGACATCCTCGACCGCCTGCGCGTGATGGACGGCCTCAACACGCCTCACCTGACGATCCGTGATCAGATCACGGCGCTCTCGTACGACATCTCGGCGTTCAAGATCGCCATCGACGAGCTCCTTGCCGAGGCGCACGTCGAGATGCTGTACCACGCCTTTGGTGTCGGACACGTCATGCGGGCCGACGCTCGCGACAATCTCATCGAGGCGGTGATCGTGGAGACCAAGTCGGGTCGCGTCGCGGTCCGCGGCGACTTGTTCGTCGATGCGTCCGGCGACGGCGATCTCGCGGCCTGGGCCGGCGTGCCGTACGAGGTCGGTGACGGCGCGGGCAACATGCTGTATCCGTCGACGATGTTCCGAATCAACGGCGTCGATCCCGGCAAGGCCGGCCGCGCATGGGAGCTGATTCCGGCGCTGATGGACGAGGCCGAAGCCGCCGGCCGGCGCTTCCCGCGCAAGAAGCCGGTGGTCCGGCCGCAGCGCAACCCCATCGAATGGCGCGCGAACGTCACGCAGATCAAGAATCCCGACGGCACACCTGTGAATGGCATCGACGCGCGCCAGCTCTCGTACGGCGAGATCGAGGGCCGTCGGCAATGCTGGGACGTCTTTCAGTTCATCAAGAGCGTGACTCCGGGGTTCGACAACGCCTACATCGTCGAGATTGCGCCCCAGCTTGGCATCCGCGAGACACGCCGCATTCTTGGCGAATACGTGCTCACCGACGCCGACGTTCTCGGCTGCCGCGATTTCGACGATGCCATCGGCGTCAACGGCTGGCCGGTCGAGGCGCACATCAAAGGCGACGTGAAATTCGTGTTCACGCCGCCCGACTCGCGCGGCTTCAACCAGATCCCGTACCGAATCATCGTGCCACAGCGGATCGAGAACCTCTTCGTCGCCGGGCGCTGCGCGTCGATGTCGCACGAAGGCCAGTCGTCGGCGCGCGTCTCGGGGGCGTGCTTCGTCATGGGCCAGGCTGCCGGTACGGCCGCCGATCTCGCGCTCGCGAATCGTCTGAAGCCACGAGAAGTCGACGTCCGTGCGCTCCAGCAGCAGTTGCAGCGCGACGGCGCCTTCCTCGGTCCCGTCGCGAAGGAGACCGCACGTGCCGCACAAACTTCGCAGTAACCTCGAGCCCGGCACGCCGCTCTGGGCCGGCCGGATCGCGCAGTGGCGCGCGCTCGGTCTTTCGGATACCGACATGGCGAAGCCGAAAATCGCCATCGTCAACTCGTCGTCCGAGCTGTCGAGCTGCTTCAGCCACCTCGACGGCCTCGCGGCGGAGCTCAAGAAGGCCATTCGCGCGGCAGGCGGACTGCCATTCGAGATCCGCACCGCCGCGCCGAGCGATTTCATCACGAGCGCCGGCCGGCGCGGCGCCTACATCCTTCCGTCACGCGACCTGATCGCCGCCGACATCGAGGTGCAGGTTGATGGCGCGCTGCTCGACGGCATGGTGTGCCTCGCGTCGTGCGACAAGACGACGCCCGGCCAGCTGATGGCCGCCGGCCGCCTCAACATTCCCACGATCGTCGTGATCTGCGGCTATCAGAAGAGCGGCGAGTTTCGGGGGCAGCACATCGACATCGAGGAGGTGTTCCTCAAGTCCGGCTATGTCGCCTCGGGAATGATCACCGTGGACGAGCTCAAGAGCATGGCCGAGGTCGCGGTGCAGAGTCCCGGCGTCTGCGCCGGCATGGGCACGGCCAACTCGATGCACATCGTCTGCGAGGCGCTCGGCATGTGCCTGCCTGGCAGCGCGCCGGTCGCCGCAGGCAGCGAGAAGATGCTCGCGCACGTCCGCGCGGCAGGTGCTCGAATCGTCGAGATGATCTCGGACGACGTGAAGCCGCGCGCCATCATCACGGCAGGCTCGGTCAGGAATGCCGCGCTCGCGGTTCTCGCGATCAGCGGCTCGATCAATTGCGTGAAGCACCTGCAGGCGATCGCAACCGAGGCCGAGGTTGACGTCGACGTCTATCAGCTCTTCTCCGACTATGCTGACAAAATTCCGCTGCTCGCCGCCATCCGCCCCAACGGCGACGGATTGATCGAAGACTTCGAGCGTGCCGGCGGCGCGCTTGCGCTGCTCAAGCGCCTCGAGCCGTTTCTCGATCTCGATACGCGGACCGTCGGCGCCACGCGGCGAGACACACTCGCCGTCGCGGCGGTGCACGACGATCGCGTGATCCGGCCGCTCGACGCGCCGTTCTCCACGCGCCCGTCGATCCTGATCGTCCGCGGCAGTCTCCTGCCTGGCGGCGGCATCGTCCGGCTCGGCGGCACGCGTGAGCGCCCGCGGCGGTTTCGCGGACCGGCGCGGATCTTTCACTCGCGCGACGAGGCGCTCGCGGCAATCAAACAGGGCGCCATCCGTTCGGGCGATGTCGTTGTGCTGCGCGGGCTGGGCGTCGTCGGCGGGCCGGGCATGGCGATGACGTCGGCCGTCGTCTTCGCGCTCGACGGCGCGCGTCTGATCGACCATGTCGCCATGATTACGGAGGGGCAGCTCTCGGGCCTGGTGAACGACGGGCTGGTCGTCGGCGAAGCCTCACCTGAGGCCGCCGCCGGCGGGCCGCTCGCATGGCTCGACGAGGGCGACGTCATCTCGATCGACCTCGATCGCCGCGCGGTGGATCTGGACGTTGACGAAGCGACCCTCGCGACGCGCCGTCGGACACCCCGGCAGTTTGGCGCGCGCGGCGAGCACGGCTGGCTCGGTGTGTATCAGCGCGTGGTCGCGCCGGTACATGAGGGCGCAGTCCTCAAACCCTGAACAACTCGGCCGGCGGCTTCACCTCGATCTTTCTTTAAGTAAGCGCGGCGGCGTTGCCGAATACCCGGGATCGAGACCTGTCAAAGATGACAGGGCTGACGACATCGAGGGCCGATGTATGCTCCCACCCTTACTTCGGGACGGCCACTCATGCGCGTTTGCTGGACGCTCGCCGTTGTCCTCGCATCGATTGCGGGCGCTCCGTGCGGGGCGTTCGG
>Ga0306920_100010097_pt1 | contig 12637 bp, 16 predicted proteins | sample flu12Cox44000170_FD_204666 | JGI IMG/M metagenome (GOLD analysis project Ga0306920, IMG submission 204666) | Lab enrichment of tropical soil microbial communities from Luquillo Experimental Forest, Puerto Rico - flux4day.12C.oxic.44.000.170 (v2)... | ecosystem: Environmental > Terrestrial >...
GCAACAGGCGAAGTTCATCTCCTTCTGTCCGCAGGTTGGGATTGAGCGTAATGTAGAGCTCATGCGCGTTGATCTCATCCGTATTGAAGACGACCACCATTTCGTGGTCCGCCACCACTCGCGACCATGAAACAAGCGTATGCAAGCGGTCTCCAAACTTTATTGGCCGGCCGAAATGGATACCGTCACCGGAGATCTCATGAACGTACTGACGCCCACGCCGCAGCCCAATCCAGTTATGCCGCAGCTCACACAGCTTAGAGACAGCTTTGAACAGCGGGGCATCCTCGTCGAAGAAGTGAACGCCTTTTGAGCGTTTCCCGCCAAAGCGCCCACCAAACATGTTTTCCCGTAAAACCTTGTCACTTGCCGATGGCTGGCCGCCGCTGTCGAACCCCTGCTCGGTGCCATAGTAGATGCAAGGAATACCGGCCGTCGTCAGGTTGACGGCAAGGGCATTGAATACCAGCTTACGATATTCAACCATTCCGCAAAAACGGCGTTTCTCGTTTCCTTTGTGTATCTGGTCATGGTCGTCAAACATTGTGACCACGTGCTGGCCGAACCAGGCGAAATCGCCGTGGTCGTCCAATTCCGAATTTCGAAAGAGGGAGAAGTACTCGTTAGGTTCCAAAAAGCCCTTGATCATCGATTGAAGCCGCCCAGGGATATCTTCGATTCCGAGTGCGGCATCCAGCCCGGTCGTGTCCACCATAGACCACGCGTGGCTCCGCCCGCCAGTCACCTCCCCGGCAAGAAAGAAACGCTCTTTCCCAAGGCTTTGCGTGAACTCGTGAATTGCGGCGCAGAAAATCCGTGTGGACTCCTGGCCCATGTGCTTAACTGCGTCGATGCGAAACCCGTCAATGTCGGCGTATGCGATCCAGTACTCGTAACAGTGGATGAGCTGCTGAAGTGTCGGTGAGGGCGTCGGGTATTTCGCAGACCAGTCCACCGCCAAGTTCAGCTTCTTGAAATCGAAAAAGTCCCCTTCCCTGAACTCCGGATAGAAGTCGAAATTGACTATCCTGCCTTTGCGCACGAAACTCCCCGGCGTCTGCAACTCCTTGGGCCAGATCGCTCCGTCAGGCCAGGCTGCATCAACTGCCGCCGGATCCGGCGGATCAAACGGCAGTATAGGCTTGCCATTGGGGTCGCGGAATCCTTCGACCTCGTAAGAATGCCCGTCCCACCTCGGATCGGGTATCCAATGGTTTTCCCCGATGCTCATCTGATATCGCACATCCCGATAGCCGAACACGTTCGCGGCATGGTTGAGGATTATGTCGAGAATGCAATAAATACCCTGCTGGTGTGCTGCGTCGACCAAATCGCGTAGATCCTCGCGTGTGCCGAAGTGAGGGTCGACATCTAGGAAGTTCTGAATGCCATATCCGTGGTACGTCGCTTCGAACGGCACCTGTTTGAAAACAGGACTGATCCAGATCGCTGTTACCCCGAGCCGACGTAAGTATCCCAGCTTCGACTTCAGGCCCTTCAAAGTCCCGCCCTGCCAGCCTGCCGCCTGGCCTAGCCACTCCCAGTACGCTACGGATCCGATATCACCGTCGCTGGAAAGGGGGGTCGTTCCCGTTGTGACGGGCTGAGCCCGAGCGTCCCGGTAGCCACCCTTCTCATTGCCATCCGAGAATCGATCGAGCATCAGAAAGTAGAGAATCTGGTCCGCCCAACAATCCGGCGAGGGGGTATATCGACGCTTGGTTAGGTTGGCGAAATCGATTTCTGCAATACTCTTTGGCACATTCGTCGGCATAACGCGAAAGTCCCCCATGCGCAAAATTTCTCCAGTCGTAACGCCAGCCCCAGTAGTAACACATAGAATGCCTGGATTCCATATTGTGAAGGCTCTTGGCACAAGCGGTCTCTGTAAATGCTGTCGACCCAGCCCTTCGACATATCGATGATGAAAGCAGCAAAGCGACCGGATGCCAATTGTGAAACTTTAGAGCAGCTAGTGTGCTGTGATCGCCTGTAATGGCACGAACCGCGGGATCCAGGCCCGCTAAAGAGTCGATGTAATTGTCCAGTGTTGCAATGTGGTTTACTTTGGAGAGGAGATCGCCGTCTTCACCGCGACTGTCCGTGTATTTGTAATGTATGAAGAAGGAAGAAGTAAGACACAAAATGCATAAGATCTTCGTTTCTGATTACGATGGCACGATCACTGACAAAGACTTTTACTCGCTGCTCGCCGAGCGATATGCTCCCGCGGATACGCCTGACTATTTCGCCCAGTACCGAGAGGGACGGATCTCTCATTTCGAGGCCATGGCGGCGTACTTCGCATTTGCGCCCACGGAGGAACAGCAGCTCGAAGAGCTACTTGCAGCCAGCCAGGCGGATCCGGACCTGAGCGCCTCAGCGGCGCTTCTGCGGCGTGCCGGTTGGGAACTTTGGGTAGTTTCAGCTGGCTCCTCCTGGTACGTCGAGCGCGTTCTCAGGCAGGCCGGTGTGGCCGCGACTGTATATTCGAACCCAGGACACCTCGAGAACGGGCGCGGGCTCGTACTGGAGAGGTTGGACTCTTCTTCCCCATATCATTCGGCATCAGTGGGCGTGGACAAATCGGCCGTAGTTCAGCATGCTCTCCACATCGCGGACATTGTGGCATTCGCCGGTGACGGGCCACCTGACTTGCAGCCGGCCTTGCTCGTTCGGCCGAGCTTGCGTTTCGCTCGCGGCGTCCTGGCCGAGCAGCTGCGGGAGCGTGGCGAGGCTTTTCAGCCGTTCTCGCGCTGGAGTGAGATTGCGAGAGAACTGGCATGAGGAACGCACAAATGAATGTGCCCTGCCTTGTGCGTATCAAGCCAGGAGCACTGCAGCGTCTGGGCCTATACCTGGCGCGCTCCTGCCTGGCACCCGTCGCACTGCTTCACAGCCAAGGGCTGTTGCAGTCCATCCTAGACGTGGCTCGACAGAGCCTTCGGGATCACGGCATCGCTGCGGCTCTGGTCATTGAAGTGAAGGAGGCGAGCGTAGAAGAAGCGGTGCACTTGCTGGGCGCAGTCCCATCTTCGTGCAAGGTATTGATCGGAGTCGGTGGCGGCAAGGCGCTCGATGTCGCTAAATATACTGCTTCCTTGGCCGCACTGCCTTACTTCGCGGTGCCGACTTCGCTTTCCAACGATGGTTTCTGCTCGCCGCAGGCGAGTTTGACCTTGGAGGGCACCCGCCGGACATTGCCGACCGGTATTCCCGAAGCGGTTGTAGTCGATCTCACCGTCTGTCAACAGGCACCGCGGGCGCTCTGGCACTCTGGAGTTGGCGATTTGTGCTCTAAGTTCACGGCCGTTTCGGACTGGAAGCTGGCCTACCGCCGGCGGGGAGTTCCAATCAATGATCTGGCCGCGCTAATTTCCGATGCTAGCGTTTTTCAGTTCTTGGCAAATCCGGTGTTGGACGAACAAGGAATTCAGCTTCTCGCTACGGCCCTCATGTTGAACGGGGTTGCCATGGAGATCGCTGGGTCGTCACGGCCGGCCAGCGGCAGCGAGCACCTCATTTCTCACGCGCTTGATATGTCGGGGGCGAGGCAGCGGCTCCACGGCCTCCAGACGGGGACAGCAGCCTACCTCGTCAGCAGCCTGCAGAGTGGCAGCCACCACGATAGAATCGGGGAGTTGTTCGCGCGAACAGGCTTCTGGGAATCAGTCCGAAAGGATCCCTTTTCCAAGGAGGAATGGAGGATTGCGGTGGAACGAGCACCTTCGATTAAAGAGGAGTTTTACACGATTCTCTCCGACAGGGATGCGTGGCCGGACTTCGCCAGGATGATCGCACACGACCCAGCCCTTGTTGGATGCTTTGAATGAGGCCTCCTTGCCGGATGAGATCTCGGACCTCGCGCGAAATGACCGGTCGTCCAGGTTGGCCGCGCCGCACTTTCCAAGTCCAGAACAAAGCCCGCCCGATGCCAGGCCAGGACCTTTTCTGGTTTGACGATGGCCAGCGCCGAGCGCCAGTCGCGCCAGAGACGGGCGAGACAGATCCACGAGAGGCGGTCGCCTGAGGTTAACTTCAGGCGTTTTGCAGCGGGCCTCTGAAGCAGGCCGTTTTGGTGGCGCAGGGCCAAATTCTCGCGAACGTGGGATCGAAGGCAAGATCGCAAGGAGTGTCGTAAGAAAAACAAGCAACAGTGAGAATTATGAAGGAAGGATAAGCCACATCCGCTCAGACATTTCGAGATTTTCGGGAGCCACAATCGCGTGCCGGGGAATTCTTAGAGTTTTATTATGCAAAACTCTTATTTGAAGCAACGCTCGATCAATTAGAGCTCTCGTTCGGATGTTGATTTCCGAAGTGAGCGTTCGGTGCACCGGGCACTTGTTGGCAATCTCGAGCAGCCGGGAGCGTTGTTCCAGGGTTAAGGGCCCGTCAAACCGCACGTCTCGCTCGATTCTGTCGAGCATGCCTTCCTTCGTTTCACATTCTGAGCAGTCGGCAGCGTATATCTTCGAGTGTCGAAGCCAGACCGTGACCCGTTCCAACGGCCAATTCTTGTGTCGCGCATACATTCCGACTGTCATCGACGTGCAAGAACCCAGAGCGGCGAGCAAAAAATCATAAGGAGATGGCCCCGTACCAGTCCCACCAACGCGTTCCGGTTCGTCGCCATTTAGCCGATGTGGGCCTACCGCAATCTGCTGCGCGAATCTACTGCCTTCACCCCAAACGATGACGTCCGCCGATTCGATCCGTTCAGCGCTCATGGTCACCTCCACACCACCACATCATTATCTAGGAGTTCAGGGCTTGTAAGCTGCCGGCGTCGAGATTTTGCCGCTGCGACCGGATTTTCGACTCGCCAGCACGGCCGCAAACCAACGGCGAATCTTGTAATGTTCTAAGTTTAAATCAGTTACGGGCGTTTCGTTTTGCGCGCCCAACTGGACGTTCACGTGCCGTTTGACGGTTTTCGAATACCGATGGAGCTAAAACTGACATGAACAAAAACGATTCCTACAAGAAGGCTGAAGCTCTGCGCAGGGCACTCGAACTGCAGATCAACTGTGCTCCGAACAGGCTCGGCCTACCCGCGAGTAATGAGCGATCCGCAAGGATGCCATCTTCGAGCAGCGATTGTCGCGCGAAGACAAGCGGCTGCTCAAGGACATGGGCATAGCTGTGTCGCGGGCATGATCGCCTGCGTATCGTATCGGTGTCGAGAAGGTCAGGTTTCCCGACCATCCGGAGCCAACTCGTCCGGGAAATTACCGTTCATCTTGCGAGGAGTGCCCTGATGGAGGCCACTCCTTTGGATTGCCATGCTCATCAATTACCAGAGACTTTGCGCCGGGCGGCAAAACCTGCAGCGACTTCAAGAACTCGATCACGTCGTCCTGGAGGTCTGCAGGCAGAGCATCAAACGCCTTGCGCTGAGTCAAGGCCTCGCCGTTGTGCGCTTCTACAGCTTCCCGGGCCGTCGTGAACTTCCCATGATGCATAAACGCACCGCCTTGATTGTAAAAACCCCAGAGTTTACGGGTGATGAATTTGCAGTTCCCTGCAAAGAATCCGGGTGATCCAGCGGGCTGGTTTTGGTCCAGGGGTTCACATTCGGGATCGATCTTCGGATCGCTGGTGGCGCTGATGTCGTGCAGCTTGAGATCCGTGTATGCGGGCACCACCACCATACCGTGAAGTGCTCGCAGGCGCGGAGGGGGTAGCGTTTCGCTCGTCAGGTCGACTGTGACTGCCGGGGCGCTAACCGGATAGTTCGTGGGCCCAAGTTGTAGGTTCGGTGAATTCGGGCCGGTGGCAGGATTGTATGGATTGGGCTCAAAGTAGATCCAGCCTGGCTTCCCCGCCAGCCCGGGATTGTTGCTCGAAGTAAGGGGCAGCGTAGCGTGGCAGGTTGCACAGCCGATCTTATTGAATAGGGCTTCTCCGGCGAGGTTAGCCTGCTCCACGGCGGGATCGTTTGGAATGATGCGACCTGGAACAGCCAGTGTTGCCTGATACAGGGAAACTGCAGTCAAGTCCGCTGTGGTCAGCTCATTGACAAAGGCGTCTCCATCCGGATCAGCACCGAGCCCGAAACGCTCTTCCGACTGCATCCCGTGGTGATGGTTGAAAGCAGTGTTGCTGAACTGCCTGATTGAGACCACATTACCGACCTGGTGCAACGGCCGGATGATCAGGCTTGGCGGAGTCGTACCTTTGCTTGACAGGCTGGGCGCCGCCAGGCCTTTCACTTGTGAAGTATTCCACGTGCCATCCCCGTTGCGCGTCAATACGCCGAAGGAAATTCCCTTTGACGACAACTGCGTGCTGTTTCCCGGGAGCGTTGCGTCACGTTGCGCTTGCAACTCGGCAGTCATTTGCCGGGCCAGCATCTCAACGAACCCTGAGCCGCTCATGCCGATCGTCTTCCGTTCGTTTGTGACGTTTTCCATCGTGACGAATTGCCCGGATTCATCCACAGCGCCGCGCGTCACAATACCGTCAGCGTGATCGAATGTCAGATGATCAAAGCGCTGGGCCAAAACAAAGACTTCCGTCACGCGGTCGCCCCCTCCACCCGGAATCGGCGCATTGTGACAACCAGAGCACGAGTTGGAATCCGGTGAGGAAATCCGGTCGAAATTCCTCGGAAATACTAACGGAGAGCTGAGATCGGATAGGGGGTCGCCGGTCCCTTTCGATAGCGGACGCCCTGCTCCTTCTTGCGCCGTGAACTTAGCATTGAAAAGCTTGGCCCCAAATTGGATTAGTGGCCTTACAGGAAGGTTGAATTCCTCGCCGTCCTGTAGGTGCACGGGTATCGCCACTTCTCGCCCAACTTGAGAACTAGGGCTTTGCGCCCAAGCCACAATCGCGACTAGAAACGGAGTCGGAAGGACAAACGACCGCCACGCTCGTCGGACGGTGTTAGGCATAAGATCACCTCTTCAATTTGCGGAGTGTGCATAAACTCTTCGGTCGAAATTTAGCGCGGAGAGCGGAGCATGCAACCCCGCCCGAGCTAACCGGCCCGTTTCCCGCTCGCGCGACGGGGCTTCGGCTTGCTCTGGTCCTTGAGATTGAGCGCCACCGCAGCGCGGATCAGATCCTTCAGAGCTCCCTCATCGACCTTGTCGCCTTCGTGAATGTCGATGGCGCGCCGGACGTTTCCGTCCAGGCTCGAGTTGAATAGACCCGCAGGATCCTTCAACGCAGCCCCCTTGGCAAAGGTCATCTTGACGACATTCTTGTACGTCTCTCCCGTGCACACAATGCCGCTGCGGGAAAAGACGGGAGTCCCACGCCACTTCCACTCCTCGACGATCTCCGGGTCTGCCTGGTGTATGATGCCGCGCAGTTTCGCAAGCGTTTTTCCGCGCCAGTCCCCAAGTTCCTTAATCTTCTGGTCAATTAATGTAGAGGCATATTCCATATACAGCTCCAATTCTCGCCGGCTAATTTAGTTGCGCCCAACGTAACCGGCAACCGGGGTAGGAAACTGCCGATCGAAGATCATGGGTTCGAGTACGAACCTGTGCCAGACTCCGATCTTTTCGAAACAAGCCGCCGAACGACATGACCTTTCCACATCCAAAGTCCCGAAAGGGCCAGCAAAGGAACGAAAACAAACCGAGTAGGTCGGGCGTAGTCTGGTATCTGGTCAAACGGGCTATAAACATAGCCGATGATCGGAATGGCAAAGACGATGTGAATCCAGCGAAAAACCGTGGCTTGGTTCATCATTAACGGCTCCTGAGCCGCCGGAGGCGGCCAGCTGGGCGTCTTAATAAGGAACAGCCTGGCGTACTCCGCGTTCAGCCGTTGCCAGCCGGCGAACTTCATGGCATCCGCGTCGACGATTCGTCCAATGGGCTGACCGGCGAGCAGCCGATCCATCGAAAGCAATGTGCCAGCCCGCGGCGCCCCACGCGATGAAGCGGCGATCGATATTGTGCCACAGCGTCAGGCGCGTGCCGCCCGCAAAGGCTTCGAGTTCCCACCGGGTATCGCTGTACTCCAGCACCTCGGGGCGTCGGCTCGCGTCACGCGTGTTTCGATCGGCTTGGGTGCTCCCGTTCAGGTGAGCTTCACTGTTCCAACCGTACCCACGCTGCCATCGACCGTAAAGGGCGCCCACTCGCGCAGATGCGCCGGGTCGGTTAGCGCTTGCCAGACTTTTTCCAGCGACTGGCGCAAATTCTCTGACGAGAATGAGCGTCCACTTCTCTCCGTGCTTTTTCACCTGCGCCCCGTGAGCCGGGCCCGGTGTGTACAGCTCGCGATCACTCATCGGGCCGCCGATTTGCGCGCCAGCTGGACAAGCTGAATGAGGTTGCCGCAGGTGTCGTTCAGCATCGCGATCGTTGAGCCGGTGACGTCGGTGGGTGGCATCGTGAACTCGGCGCCGTGGGCCTTGATCCGTTCGTAGTCGCCCTTGACGTCCTCGGTGTAGAACATGGCCGCGGGCTGGCCTTGTTGAAAGATCTCCTGCTGATACACTTTGGCGGCGGGGTTGTTATTCAGCGCCAACTGCAGCTCCGTACCGTCCGGCTCTTCTGGCGAGGCCACAGTCAGCCAGCGAAATGGGCCCTGACTGAAATCGGTCTTCTTGGTAAAGCCCAGTACTTCGGTATAGAAGCGCAAGGCCTTGTCCTGGTCGTCCACGTATACGCTCATCACTTTGATTTTCATTTCGCTTCTCCTTTGTTACGTTCTCGGTGCGGGCCGTGCCGTTTTCTCTTTAGCTTCCTTTCCCTTGGCGAGGATCGATCCAGGCGGTCCAGGTAGCGTTCGAGAGCGTCCACATGGGCGGACCAGAACCGGCGGAACTGCGCCAGCCAGGCATCCACTTCCTGAAGTGGTTCTGGCTTGAGGCGGTAAAGGCGGCGCTGTGCATCCACAGTGGACTCCACGAAACCGGCCTCCCGCAGCACTCGGAGGTGCTTGGACACCGTGGGCTGCGGCATACGAAGTTGACGCTCGATCTCTCCCACCGAGTGGTGCGACGACACCAGCAGACTCAGAATCGCGCGGCGGTTGGGCTCCGCTATGATTTCGAAGACCGATTCCATGCCTTCATATACTCCCGAACGCATATACGTGTCAAGGTATATTTAGGCCGAAACCGAGCGGCAAGTTGGCGAATTATCAGAGCCTTGATTTCAGCGGGCGCGAGCAGGCTCGGCGCCTCCTTCCGTTTGGAACGCTGACGCACCAGATGGATGGTTCGCCGTCTGAGAATCGCTTGCTCCAATCCCGTATCCAGCAAGATGCGGCAAATCACCCTGCGCGTGACATTCTCCGGCAGATGTACAAGCAGGTCGGTTCGACGGATTGCTGGCGACTCCTCTACGAGCCAGATTCAAATCAGTTTTAGCTGGTGGATGCATCTCTGGTGACGAGTCAAGGTCGGATTAACGGGCTTCCGATAACTTGGACCAGTTGTGACCCGTCGCTCCCACATTTAGGATGGGCGTTGGAGAAAACGATGAGCTTTGCGGTGAAGGCGATTGATCACGTGGAGGTGTTTGCCAGCGATATCGCGGTGGCGGCGAAGTGGTATGAGGACGTGCTGGGGCTCAAGGAGATGGCGGGGTGGGAGCCTGAGCCCGTGATGATTGGCGCGGGCGCAACGAAGCTGGCGCTCTTTCGCAGGATCCAGCAAGAGCGCCCAGTGCAGGGCCTCTGCGAATCAGCGAAGGCTGGCGACGGGTGGCCTGGCTAACAGACAAGGCGGGGTTTGAGGCGGCGAAGAAGCATCTCGAGTCGCGGAGAATTCAGTTTGGCGAGCAGGGCCACGGGACGTCACGGTCGATTTATTTCAGCGATCCGGACGGGAATCCGCTGGAGATCACGTTTTACGTATAACTACATGATTATCATAATGGGCCGCGAACGCCCGATTATTGATTACATACGGGGGGCGCAGTTGCGTCGATCGCAAGCAGCCTTAGTTCTTTTGCGGTCCTTAGTCTTGAATTGATCTCGGCGCCGAGAAGGACGGCGGTCGCACTGCAGTAGAGCCAAATCATGAATGCAGCGGGCGCGGCCAGAAATCCAAAAAATCTGACGAACTTTAGCTCGCCAAAGTGATGAAAATAAAAACCGAGTCCCCAGGCCAACACCAGCCAAATAACCGTCGCGGCTGCGGCACCAGGAATCGTCAGACGCTTCGATACCGGTAGGCTGGGCCCCAGCACATAAAGCAGTTCTATCGCCGTGAATAGAACTAGCGCCGACACCAACCATTGGAGGTATGGTCCTAGCCGCAACCATAGCGGTTCGATTGGCATCAGCTTGGAAAAGTGAGCCCACAAGCCGGGACCGATCGAGGTTAGGATTACCCCGATCAGCAACAAGACTCCAACTGCGATGGTTAGGGCAAGCGCCAGTATTCTGCTTACCCAAAGTGGGCGCTGCATATTTGAGCCGTGCACCATGTCTAAACCTAAGATGAGACCCTTAAATGCTATCGAAGCGAGCCAGAGCGTCGTAACGAGTCCGAAAGACAAAAGTGCTGCCCGGTGCGGCGTAACCCGTGTCAGCAGTTCCTCGATCAGCGTCTTGACTTGGGGCGGTATCACATATCCTAGAACCGATGTCGCTTCCCGGATCCCATTCTGAACCGGCAAGTAAGAGAGAACGGCGCTTAATAGCGTAAGGGCCGGAAAGACTGACAGCAGAAGGTAATAAGCTATGCCCGCAGCGGCCAGGGGCAAGTTCTTCTTTTCGATGTCTCTCCAGATTTCTCGGATATTTGTGATTATGCCCTTCGTGGCACTGGCGTCCTTAAGTCTTTCACCACTCCGGTTTTCCATGTTCTCCTCGACGCACTCACCGATTAAAATCGGGCCAGCCTGAAATATTTCACGCCGAAAACGTGGCTCAGCTTGAACGGGCCGCGCTCAAAAGGCAGTCCTCAGTACATGGGATGCGATATTTGAATCCTACTGCGGAACGGCGTGGTGAGGGCAAACCGGAGACGTTCGACTTTCTGGGGTTCACCCACATCTGTGGGCAGTCCCGGCAAAACGGCAAATTCTTGGTTCTACGCAAGACCGTCCCGAAGCGCCTCCTTGCAACCATCGCCATTCGGCAAGACCGCGGGATCGGACCACAAGTTCCAAGTGTCCAAGTCAACGAACCACTGCTGGATACCTACACCTGGCCGCGGCGTGCGCTATCGGGGTCGCACAATCGCTGAATTCGCTCAAAGCTGAATGTATAGAATGACATGACCCGCAGTAAGAAGGGGAACCCATGTCCGAAAGAATTCACGAACTGCTCCTCCGTAACCTCCACGAGGTTTTCGGAGAGAGTGATCCCAGGAAGCGACGCTCCGCTATCAAGAAGCTCTATACTGACGATTGTGTAGTCTATGTGCCCCCAGGTATTCTTCAGGGACACGATGAACTCGATAAATTTGTGGGCGACTTGCGAGCAACACATCCTCATTTTGCCTACGCGCCCCACGATTCTCCGCAGGCCCTCCATAATGCTGGGCGTCTAGCATGGGGCTCCGGTCCTCGCGGCGGAGCGCCTGCCTACACGGGAACGGACGTGATCATTGTCCGCGATCAAAAGATCGCCGCGCTCTACGTTTTTCTTAATTCTCCTCCCGTATAAACCGATGGTCGTCCTGGGCTCACAGTGCCATCGACGAATTGGCGGATAGTTACACTCGCTGTATCAAAGGTTGAGGATTGAGCTCGGCTTTGGTGGCCGCGCCTACCAGAACCTGCTTGAGGCTCGAGATCGTTTTGGTTGGCGCAAGAATGCCATCCACGACTCCGCGGAACGGTGCGAACTCAGCGGGTGTCGGTGAACCCCGGTGGGCGGATGCGCTGCAGGAAGCCTCAGGGCTCAGACTTGGCGCACTTTCTCGAGAATCGTGCCCAGCACAAGCGATCAGACATTTCCAGATTTTCGGGAGGCACAATTTGTTTGCGGACGATTTCCAAGTTCTCAGGCGTAGAAGGAAACCGGGCTGATTTTGCACCAAGAGCATCGACTCACCTTCCCGCAAGGGCTATTATCCAGCTGTACTTCTTTCCGGCTTCGCAAGTCTCGCACGGGAATTGTTGGGTCAAGAGGATTTCTTCAGCAGGAGACAGCATGCTAATTTTTGCCGACCGTTGGAAGTCGCTGCGAACCCGGTATCAGGAAGACCGACCACACCGCATGCTGGCCTTGGACGGAGGAGGTATTCGCGGTCTCATTACTCTCGGGATACTCGAAAAAATCGAAAAACTTGTCAAAGACAAGACCGGCGGCAAACTGTGCGATTACTTCGACTACATCGGGGGCACCAGCACGGGAGCGATTATCGCCGCCGGTCTGGCCAGAGGCATGACCACTGCCGAACTGATGGAGTTCTATTCTTCCTGCGGAAAGCAGATGTTCGACTCCGCGTGGCTAGTGGAGCGCATCAAGTATCTCTACACTGCTGATCCGCTGAAAGCGAAATTGCAGGAGGTTTTTGGTTCGGCCACGACGCTGGAACCCGACAACCTGAAATGTTTGCTGCTAATCGTCACCAAGAACGTGACGACCGACTCGCCGTGGCCGGTCAGCAGTAACCCGGACGCAAAATACAATGATCCCGCACGCAAGGATTGTAATTTGAAGATTCCGCTGTGGCAATTGGTCCGCTCCAGCACCGCCGCTCCGGTCT
>Ga0306920_100010098_pt1 | contig 12637 bp, 11 predicted proteins | sample flu12Cox44000170_FD_204666 | JGI IMG/M metagenome (GOLD analysis project Ga0306920, IMG submission 204666) | Lab enrichment of tropical soil microbial communities from Luquillo Experimental Forest, Puerto Rico - flux4day.12C.oxic.44.000.170 (v2)... | ecosystem: Environmental > Terrestrial >...
TGGAAGCGGTCGAGCCCCGCATGAGCGCCTTCGTGTTCAAGATCCAGGCCAACATGGATCCGAACCATCGCGACCGCATCGCATTTGCGCGGCTTTGCTCGGGCAAGCTCAGCCGTGGCATGAAGGCGAAACTGGTGCGCACGGGCAAAAACATGTCGCTCTCCAGTCCGCAATTCTTCTTTGCGCAGGATCGCGCGCTGGCGGATGAAGCTTTTGCCGGCGATGTTGTCGGAATCCCCAATCATGGCACCTTGCGGATCGGCGACACCTTGACCGAGGGCGAAGACATCGCCTTCGTCGGCGTTCCCAGTTTCGCGCCCGAAATCGTCCGCAGAGTGCGGCTGACCGATGCCATGAAGGCTAAAAAACTTAAAGAGGCGCTGCAACAGATGTCGGAGGAGGGCGTCGTCCAGGTGTTCCGGCCGCGCGATGGCGCGCCTGCACTGGTCGGGGTGGTCGGTCCGCTGCAACTCGACGTGCTCAAGGCGCGGCTCGAGGCCGAGTATGCGTTGCCTGTGGAATTCGAGGCTTCCGAGTTCCAGCTGGCGCGCTGGATTTCGTCCGATGACCGCAAGAAACTTGATGCCTTCATCGCCGCGAACGGCTCAGGCGTGGCCGATGACGTCGATGGTGATCCGGTTTTCCTCGCCAGGAACGAATTCTATCTCGGTTACACAAAAGAACGCGCCGAGGGCATCACCTTCTCCAGCGTCAAGGATGTCAAGAACAAGGCCTAAGCGTTCCTTATCCGTGGTATCGGCGTAAAAAAGCCAACGCGAACGCGCGGATGTGAACGGGCCGCGCCCTCACAGCGCATACGAGACGCCTGGTTCGGCGTTATATTTATTCGAGTTTATGTTGGTTCGGAGGCTGCTTGCATGCTCCGTCGCGCCACTATCGGCCTCGTTCTTGTCATTGCCGGATGGGTTACAACCGGAAACGCCGAGGCAAGGCGGCGGCACCACATCGATGCCACGCCGTTTTCACATGCGCCCTGCAGCGTTTTTTCCCGCCGTCCGTGCACGCCTTACTTCTGCAGTGTTTTCAATCGCGGACCTTGCATTCCCGAGATCGACTATCCCTATGGCGAGAACCTTCAACTGACGATCGAGAGCGTGCCGCCGCGGGACGACGTTACCAAATACCAAAAGCCTGACCACGATCTCAATAATATTGGCGATCTCTTTGCTGCCCTGCGATCGTGCTGGACCCCACCCCAGGCACAGGACGCGAAAGAGGGCATGCAGATGACCGTGCGCTTCAGTTTCAAACGATCCGGCGACCTGATCGGGCCGCCACGTATGACCTTTGCAACGGCAGGAGTGCCGGCGGATGTCCGTGAGACCTATTTCAAGGCTATCAACGCCTCGCTGGATGGCTGCGTACCGCTGAAATTCACAGGAGGCCTTGCCGGCGCGCTGGCGGGACGGCCAATCGCCGTGCGTTATGTCGATAACCGCGAAATCGACCAACAGCCGTCGGCGCAGTGAACGCCCCCTCGCCGCAGGCAGACATTATGAGAAATGACGGCGGGCCACGGATAAGTCGCCCTTTTGGTGGATTGCCGTCAGTGTCCCGAAAGTGATACCCGGGGCGCCTGAAAGCTGGCTTTCCGGAGGGAGATCATGGGGCTTGCGATGATGATCCTGGGGCTCGTTCTGTTCCTGGGAGCCCATACGCTGCCGGCGCAGCGCGAATGGCGCGCGCGGGCGATCGCAGCATTGGGAGAGGGTGGCTACAAGATCGTTTACGCGCTGATCTCGCTTTTGGGCATCGCGCTGATCGCCTGGGGCTTTGCCCATTACCGCGCAACGGGGTGGATCGACGTCTGGAATCCGCCAAAGGCATTCAAGCACATCACGGTGGCGCTGATGTTGCCGGCCGTCATCCTCGTGGTGGCCGCCTATATCCGCGGCCATATCTATACGACGCTCAAGCACCCGATGCTGGCCGGCGTCAAATTGTGGGCGGCGGCACACCTGCTCGCCAACGGCGATCTCGGCTCGATCATTCTGTTCGGCTCGTTCCTCGGGTGGGCGGTATTCGACCGCATTTCGCTCAAGCACCGGAGCGATGCAGGTGCACCGTCAATTCCGGTCGGCGGCTGGGGTAACGATCTCATCGCTGCGGCGGTCGGGACCGTTGCCTATCTCGCACTGGCTTTCGCATTTCATCCTGTGGTGATCGGCGTTCCGGTCATGGGAGTGTAGAAAATGTCCGTCCAGTCCGCGATCAAGCGCAAGACCGCTGCGGATATTCGCGCCCGCAAGAACGGCGAGCCAATCGTGATGCTGACCTCGTATCACGCCCATACCGCAGCCCTGGTGGATCGTCACTGCGACGTCATCCTGGTCGGCGATTCCCTTGGCAATGTGATGCATGGATTCGAGACCACGGTGCCGGTGACGCTCGACATGATGATCTTGCAGGGCCGCGCGGTGATGCGCGGCTCTCAGCGCGCGCTTGTCGTCGTCGACATGCCTTTCGGCTCCTACGAAGCCTCGAAGGAGCAGGCCTTTCACTCGGCGGCCAGGGTGCTCAAAGAGACGCACTGCGGTGCGATCAAACTCGAAGGCGGCGCACGGATGGCCGAGACCATCGCCTTTCTCGTCGAGCGCGGAATCCCGGTGATGGGCCATATCGGTTTGACACCGCAGTCGATCAACACGCTCGGCTCGTTCCGCGCCCAAGGGCGTGAGGAAGGTAGCTGGAAGCCCATCGAGGACGACGCCCGCGCGGTCGCGCAAGCCGGCGCCTTCTCGGTCGTGGTTGAAGCCGTTGCCGAGCCGCTCGCTCGCAAGATCACGGGGACGATCGATATTCCGACAATTGGCATCGGAGCCAGTGCTGCTTGCGACGGTCAGGTGCTGGTGCTGGAGGACATGTTGGGCCTGTCGCCGCGGGCACCGAAATTCGTCCGCCGCTACGGCAATCTCGGTCAGACGATCGAGGCAGCGATCGAGGCCTACGCGGCCGACGTGCGCTCGCGTGCGTTTCCTGGACCCGAGCACGTCTACGGCATGAAGGCGAAGGACTAGTGGAGTGGTCCTCTTTGAGGGAAGCGACGGCGCCGGAGCTGTGCTAAAAGGCGGTGGGAAAGGTTGGACCACCCCGGCGGTAACACTTTGATCGGGCTAGCTTTGCCTTGCCACCGCCATATGACTAAGGTAACGCCGCGCCATTCGGGAACGAAGTTTGAGCCGGCGCTGGCGTCCAGGCGCGGCCTGCGGGCATGGGATTATCTAAGTGTCTGAATTATTTGATGAAGTCGACGAGGAAGTCCGTCGCGAACAGCTCAAGAAGCTGTGGGACCGGTATTCGATCTACATCATCGCCGCTGCACTTTTGATCATCGCCGCGGTCGGTGGCTGGCGCGCCTATCAATATCTCGAAGCCAAGAAGGCAGCGGAGGCGGGCGCAGCTTTCGACGCCGCCGTCGAGCTTTCCGAGCAGAACAAGCACGCCGAGGCGGAGGCCGCCTTCAGCAAGCTGGCGACAAGTGCGCCCTCGGGCTATCGCATGCTGGCCAAGTTGCGTGCGGCGGCGGAAGTCGCAACACGCGATCCGCAGGCGGGCGCCAGGATGTACGACGACATTGCGGCCGATCGCAGCATCGGGGCCGAGCAGCAGGATCTGGCCAGGATCCGTGCCGCGGGGTTGCTGCTGGACACGGCAAGCTATCCGAGCACGCTCCAGCGCCTTGAGCCGGCGACCAAACCGGATGCGACCTTTCGCCATACGGCGCGTGAATTGCTGGCGCTATCGGCCTGGCGCGCCAACGACACGGCGGCGGCGCGGCAGTGGCTCGACATGATCGCCAACGACGCCGAGACTCCATCGGCGATGCGTTCGCGTGCCGAAGCGCTGCAGGCATTGCTGCCGCCGGTTGCGAAGAGTTGAAGGCAGAAACGGGTTGAACGAGAAACCGACCATGCGCTGTTTCCAACGTCTGATCGCGGCTTCCGTCCTCATGACGCTGTCGGGCGCGGTGGCGGGCTGTTCCGGCAGCGTGAGCAGCTGGGATCCGATGGATATGCTCGATTTTCTTGATACCAAGAAAAAGCTTCCGGGCGAGCGCAAGCCGGTCTTCCCTGACGGCGTGCCGGGACTCGAACAGGGTGTGCCGAAATCGCTTTACAAGGGCGGGCAGCAGGAAGCCGATCAGCAGAATGCGCAGGCAGCCGCGGCCGCTGCCCAGCCCGCTGAGGATACGAAGCCAAGGCGCTCGGCGAAATCCAAGACCAAGCAACCTGCGACGGCCAACGCCGATCCTGCAGCAACTCCGGAGGAAGACACTTCAGCAGCGGCGCCGCCTGCGCCAAAGCCGAAGAAGGTCGTCCGCCAACGCACCACCGCGCCGCCGCCCGATCAGCCGGCTGAGGCACAACCGGCCGCCCAGCCGGCACAGCCGACCCAACAATCCGCAGCGCCATTCCCGGCGCCGCTACCGGGCGGTACATTCCAACGTTAGTTGTGTAGCGCTCGTTTTGATCTCCGGTCTCGTTGATGCGGACATCGAGAAGCGGGAAATGCTCTAATTCGATTACGCAGGGCGCCAGTGTCGTGGATTTGACGTTCGCTACCGGCCTGGCCGCGGACTCGAAAGCGAATGTCAAATCCTAAACTCCACTAGAATCTTGTATTTGCCAGTGGTCTTTGGATTCTAACATTCGCAAAAGTGTCCGCCGCAATGGGTAGCGAATGTTGGAATCCGACCACCAGTGTGGTGGATTCTGATATTCGCTTCAGTCTTGTCGAGAGCCCCTCAAAGCGAATGTCAAATCCAAAACCACACCAGAATCCTGTATTTGCTGGTGTCCCCTTTGGTTCTGACATTCGTAAACGAACCCGCCGCGACGGGATACGAATGTCGGAAACCGGGACACCAGGATCGTGTCATGTCGTTTAACGTCGTCATCATCGGCCGGCCCAATGTCGGAAAATCGACGCTGTTCAACCGGCTGGTCGGCCAGAAACTTGCGCTGGTCGATGACCAACCCGGCGTGACGCGAGACCGCCGGGAAGGCGCGGCGCGCCTCGGCGATCTCCAGTTTACGGTCATCGATACTGCAGGTCTGGACAAGGGTGTGAAAGGCTCCCTGACCGCGCGGATGCAGGAGCAGACCGAAACTGCGATCGGTCTTGCAGATGCTCTGATGTTCGTGGTCGATGCGCGTACAGGTCTGACGCCGACCGACCAAGCCTTTGCCGATCTCGCGCGCCGCGCCGACAAGCCGGTGATTTTGATCGCCAACAAGAGCGAAGGCAAGCAAGGCGAGGTGGGCGCGATGGAAGCCTTTGCCCTGGGTCTTGGCGAGCCGATCCAGATATCGGCCGAGCACGGTGAGGGCATGAGCGATCTTTACGACGCGCTGCGTGCGCTGGTGCCGAAGCAGACCGAAGAGGACGAGACGTCCGACCATGTCCAGATCGTCGAAACAGATGAAGACCTGGCCAAGCGGCCGATACGCGTGGCCGTGGTTGGGCGTCCCAACGCCGGTAAATCCACGCTGATCAATCGTCTGCTTGGCGAGGAGAGGCTTCTGACCAGTGCGGAAGCCGGCACCACGCGCGATTCCATCGCCGTGGAGATCGACCGGAACGGCCGCCGTTTTCGGGTTTTCGATACGGCCGGATTGCGCCGTCGCTCGCGCATCGATCAAAAGCTGGAGAAGCTTTCGGTGGCCGACGCGTTGCGCGCGGTTCGCTTCGCCGAGGTCGTGGTGTTGATGATGGATGCGCAGAACAAGTTCGAAGAACAGGATTTGCGCATCGCAGACCTGATCGAGCGCGAAGGACGGGCGCTGGTGATCGCGATCAACAAGTGGGATTTGATCGGAACAAGGCCGGGCGCGATCTCCGTGCTGCGAACAGAGGCCGATCATTGGCTGCCGCAGGTCAAGGGGGCCCCCGTGGTGGCGGTGTCGGGCCTGACGGGGGAAGGCATCGACCGCCTGATCGACGCGATTCAGGCGGCTTACGCAGTGTGGAACAAGCGAATTCCGACTGCTTCACTCAATCGCTGGTTCGAACAGGCGATCGACGCTAACCCGCCGCCCGCGGTGTCCGGCCGTCGACTGAAATTGAATTACATCACACAGACCAAGGCGCGGCCGCCGAGCTTCGTGTTGTTCTGTTCGCGCGCCGATGCGGTGCCGCAGCCTTATCTGCGGTATCTCATCAACTCCTTGCGCGAACATTTCGAACTGCCGGGCACTCCAATGCGGATCTCGCTGCGCGAGAAGGCAAATCCGTTCGCACACAAGCGCAAGCGGCTGTCATGAACGAACAAGCACGGGCGGACGGCACGATCGAAATACCACCGCCGCCACCGCCAGCGCGTCCCGCGGCCGTAGCGTTCATCTTTCTCACGATCCTGCTCGACATGATGGCGCTCGGCCTGATCGCGCCGATCCTGCCAAAGCTCGTGGAAAGTTTCGTGGACAACGACACGGCGCGCGCGGCCCGCGTTTTCGGCTTGTTCGGCACGGCCTGGGCGTTGATGCAGTTCGTCTTCTCGCCGATCCTTGGCAGCCTTTCCGACCGTTTCGGCCGAAGGCCTGTGGTGCTGTTGTCGAATTTCGGCCTTGGTCTGGACTATATCCTGATGGCGCTGGCGCCTTCCCTGGTTTGGCTTTTCGTCGGCCGGGTGATCTCGGGCATCACCTCGGCGAGCATGTCGACTGCTTTTGCCTATATTGCGGACACAACGCCTCCCGAGCGCCGAGCGGCGGTGTTCGGCAAGGTCGGTGCTGCGTTCGGCGCCGGATTCGTTCTCGGGCCTGCGATCGGCGGACTGCTCGGCGGTCTCGATCCCCGCCTGCCGTTCTGGGCGGCGGCGGCCCTCAGCCTGGCCAACGCGCTTTATGGTCTGTTGATCCTGCCGGAGTCCCTGCCGCATGATCGCCGCTCGCCGTTTCGCTGGAAGAGCGCCAATCCGATCGGCGCGCTGCATCTGTTGCGATCAGACCGGGTGCTGGCCGGCCTGTCCGTGGTCAATTTCATCGCCCAGTTGGCGCATGTGGTCCTGCCCTCGACCTTCGTGCTCTATGCTACTTATCGTTATGGCTGGGACGCGGCGACCGTCGGCCTTACGCTTGCAACCGTTGGAATCTGTGCGATGGCCGTACAAGGCGGTGGCGTCGGGCCGATCGTAGCGCGCCTGGGCGAACGCGGAGCCCTGATGCTTGGGCTCGCTTGCGGCGCGGCCGGCTTTTTGATTTTCGGCGTGGCGTCAAACGGGCTTCTGTTCTGGCTCGGCATTCCCGTCATGTCGCTCTGGGGAGTATCCGGGGCGGCGCTGCAGGCGCTCAACACGCAATTGGTCAGGCCGGAGCAACAGGGGCAGTTGCAGGGCGCCACCAACAGCGTGCAAAGCCTCTCCCAGCTCCTCGGACCTTTTCTGTTTACGCTGACCTTTGCTTATTTCATCGGCGCAGACGCGCCTCTGAGATTGCCAGGCGCGCCGTTCCTTCTTGCCGGCGCGCTGCTGCTCGCTTCGCTCGCGATCGCCGTGCATACGCTTTCAATCGCGCCAAAGCGGTGATGCCGGCCGGACTCGCAAAAATCCAGCCGGCTGGACGCTTATCCCTGCTTTTTCACCAGCGGGCACTCGCTTTCGCTAAGCGGCCTGGCGGCTTCCTCTGCCGGAATCGTCGCAATAACCTTGTAATAATCCCACGGATATTTCGATTCCTCGGGCTTCTTGACTTCAAACAGATAGGCCGGAACCAGCTTGCGCCCATCGATGCGGATACTGGCTTTGCCAAAAAGCGGATCATCGGCCGGCAATTCCTTCATTTTGGCGACGACTTTGGCGCCGTCATGCGGATTACCTCCCATCGCTTCCAGCGTCTTGAGATAATGCAGGACGCCTGAATAGAGGCCCGCAACCGTCATCGACGGCATCATCCCTTTCGGCGAAACCTTCTGGAACCGCTTCGACCATTCACGCGTGTTGTCGTTCAGGTCCCAGTAGAAGGATTCGGTAAAGGTGAGACCTTGCGCGGTCTTCAGCCCGAGCCCGTGCACGTCGGTGATGAAAAGCAGCAGCGCGGCAAGCTTTTGGCCGGCCGCGACAATGCCGAACTCGGCGGCCTGCTTGATGGCGTTCGTGGTATCGCCACCGGCGTTGGCGAGGCCGACGACCTTGGCCTTGGAGGCCTGCGCCTGCAGCAGGAATGATGAAAAATCGGCGGTGTTCAGCGGATGCTTGACCCCGCCCAATACCTTGCCGCCGCTGGCGGTGACGACCGCTGCGGTATCGCGCTCGAGAGCGTGGCCGAAAGCGTAATCGGCGGTGAGGAAGAACCAGGTGTCGCCTCCGGCCTTGGTCAGCGCCCTGCCGGTGCCATTGGCGAGCATGTAGGTGTCGTAGGTGACCGAAATCGTGTTGGGCGTGCAGGCCTTGCCGGTAATGTCGGCGCTGGCGCCACCCGAATTGATCAGGATCGCGTTCTTTTCCCTTACCAGATTGGACACCGCGAGCGCGACGCTGGAGGTCGGAGTATCGACCACCGCATCGACCTTCTCGACGTCGATCCATTGCCGGGAGATGTTGACGCCGATGTCCGGCTTGTTCTGATGGTCGCTGTTCATGACGTCGATCTTCCAGCCCTTGGCGGCAAGGCCGGAATCCTCGACGGCCATTTTGACCGCCGCTACCGAATTGGGTCCACCGATATCGGCATAAAGGCTCGACATGTCGTTGAGCACGCCGATTTTCACGGTCTTGTCCTGAGCCAGCGCCGGGGATCCGAACGCAAGTCCTCCGATTGCGAAAAGCACCGCGGAGCCCCGCGTGAATAAAATCTTCATTCGAAATCCTCCACGTTTCAAAAATGGGCGTCTCTCTTTCGGAACTTACCCACCTGATCCCCTGCGGCGACGTTAACGTTCTCGCGGCAGGCGGCAATACGCTATCCTAGCGCATCCAGGACAATCCAGGGCGAGGAACTTCTAGTGCCCACTTTCCGAAGTTCGTGTTACATCGCGGCGCCCAGGTTCACGAACTTCGGAAAGTCATGGGCACTAGCAAACATATTGATTCTAGTGCCGCTTTTCTATTTGAAGTTCCTGGATCGAATTCGCCGCTTGTGCTGCAGGAACTTCAAATAGGCGGCACTAGGCCGGCGCGCGAAAGCTCATCAACGTCCGCGTCGGGTAATCGTAGAGACGACCAGTTTCGTTCCATGACGGCAGGCACATCGGAACGATGAATTCTGCCGCCTGTTCGGGCGTGTCGAGAGTCATCGGATCCTCACCCGGGAATACGGCAGCGCGCATGCGGGTGCGGATCGGCCCCGGGTTGAAGAGGTTGACACGAAGCCGGGTCGACGCCGTTTCGTGAGCCCATACCCGTACCAGCGCCTCCAGGGCAGCCTTGGAAGCCGAATAGGGGCCGAGATAGGCTGGCGCCGTGCTCGCCGCCGCCGAGGTGATGAATACCGCGCGGCCGGCATCGGCTTTTTTCAGCAGCGGCTCCATGCAGCGGATCAGTTGAAAGTTCGCGGACGCGTTGATCGCCATCACGTCGTTCCAGGGCTTCATCTCGATATGGCCGAGCGGCGAGGAGGGACCGGCCATGCCGGCATTGCCGACGAGAATATCGAGTTTGCCGTGACGCTCGTAGAGCGCCGCACCAAGCCGGGCGATGCCGTCGACATCGGTGAGGCTGAGCGGCACCAAGGTGGCGCTGCCGCCATCCTCGCGGATCTCGTCGTCGAGTTCCTCAAGGCCCCCCTGGGTTCGCGCGAGCGCAATGATATGTGCACCGGCCCTGGCGAGCGCGCGCGCCGTGGCATAGCCAATGCCGCGCGAGGCGCCGGTGACAAGAGCGATCCGGGAGGCGAGGGGGAGGGTCATGATTGATCCACGTCGTTTTACAGACGTGGATGGCCGGGACAAGCCCGGCCATGACGAAATACGAGGTTCCCAGGTAGCGCGTCAGCTCGCTTCCGCCAAAAGCGACAATTGCCGAGGCTGCGGTTCGACCAGGTTCTGGTCGGTGAGGCTGGTGGGATAGGCGCCGGTGAAACAATGGTCGGAGAATTTTGGATTGGCGGGGTCGCGGCCGGGATAACCCATGGCGCGATACATGCCGTCCACCGAAAGGAATGCCAACGTGTCCGCGCCGATCAGTTCGCGCATTTCTTCAAGATTGTGCTTGGCGGCGAGCAGGCCGCCGCGGTCCGGCAGGTCGATGCCGTAATAATCGGGGTACAGAATCGGCGGAGAGGCGAGCCGGAAGTGGACCTCGCGGGCGCCGGCGTCGCGCATCATGCGGACGATCTTTTTCGAGGTGGTGCCGCGCACGAGCGAATCATCGATCAGGATGATGCGCTTGCCTTCGATCGCGGCGCGGTTCGCCGAGTGCTTCATTCGCACCCCAAGCTCGCGCACGCTCTGGGTCGGCTGAATGAATGTGCGGCCAACATAGTGGTTTCGGATGATGCCGAGTTCAAACGGCACGCCGGAATACTGACTGTAGCCGACCGCAGCCGGTACGCCTGAGTCCGGCACTGGCACCACGACGTCCACCGGGACGTGACTCTCACGCGCGAGTTGCGCGCCGAAAGCCTTGCGGACGTCGTACACCGATCGTCCCCCAACGATGGAATCCGGCCTCGAGAAATAAATATATTCGAAGATGCACGGTCGGGGTGGTTTCGGCGGGAACGGCTTGTGGCTCTGCGCGCCACGCTCGTCGAAGACGATGATCTCTCCGGGGTCGACGTCGCGGACATATTTGGCGCCGATGATGTCGAGCGCGCAGGTCTCCGAGGCAAGGATCGCGCAGCCGTCGAGTTCGCCGAGCACGAGCGGGCGGATGCCGAGCGGGTCGCGGGCGCCGACCAGCTTCTTGTTGGTCAGGCACACCAGCGAGTAGGCGCCCTCGATCGCGCGCAGCGCCTCGATGAAACGATCGATGAAGCGGCTCCGTTTGGATTGTGCAACCAGATGCAGGATAACTTCGGTGTCGGTGGTGGATTGCATCATCGCGCCACCCTGTACCAGGTCACGGCGCAAGGTCAGTCCGTTGGTCAGATTGCCGTTATGGCCAACCGCAAATCCACCGGCATTGAGTTCGGCAAACAACGGTTGCACGTTGCGCAGGATGGTCTCGCCGGTCGTGGAATAGCGGACATGGCCGATCGCGGCATTGCCGGGCAGGCGCTCAATCACCTCGCGGCGGGAGAAGGTGTCCCCCACAAGGCCAAGGCGCCGCTCGGAATGAAAGCGGCTTCCGTCAAATGAAACGATGCCTGCGGCCTCCTGGCCACGATGCTGCAGCGCGTGCAGTCCTAGTGCGGTGATAGCCGCGGCCTCCGGGTGGCCAAAAATTCCGAACACGCCGCACTCTTCGCGCAACGTGTCGCCTTCAAGGTCGGAGATGTCCGGGTAGAGGGAGCCGGGGTTCGGCTCCCGTTGTTCGGCGTCGTCGGAAGGGCTCTGTTTACTGTCCATCGCGCCTCTCTTTGACCTGGTGTGGTGGATTTGACATTCGCCACGGTATCGCCGCGACTCCTCAAGGCGAAGGTCAAATCCAAAACCATACTAAAACTTAATATTTGCTAGTGTCCCTTTGGTTCTGACATTCGTTAACGAACCCTCCGCGACAGGATAAGAATGTCGGAACCGGGACACCAGTATCAACGTGCCGCGGGCTTTTCGATCAGCTTTTTCAGGCTATCGCGGGCCGGCTTGCTATACCCATCGCCCGACCCCGGCGCCGCCTGGTCGGCGTCAGTTTGTTCATCCTCGGGTTTATTCTTCTTGAATCTCTTCAAAATGGTGTTCTCGGGGTCGTCCGGCAAGAGCCCCTTGAGCCATTCGCCGGTCGAATCCAGCATCGTCCGCGACTTGGCCCCGACCACCCAATCGGGCCGTTGCTTGTCGGGAACAAGCCAGATGAAGAACTCATAGGCTACGACGACGATAAGCAAGCCGCGGGCCAGCCCGAACAGGAACCCGAGCGTGCGGTCCAGCGCCCCGATCCGGGAGTCCAGGATCATGTCGGAAATCCGCACCGTGATCACGGAGACGATGATCAGGGTGCCAATGAACACCCCGGCAACGACCGCTATGCTCGCGATGGTGTCGCTGTTGAAATAGGTCTTGGCCGTCGGCAACAGCTTTGAGTAGCTGTAAAGGGTGACCAGCGCGGCTGCACCCCACGCCGCGATCGAGAGAATCTCGCGCATGAACCCGCGGACCATTGCCAGCAGGCCAGAGATCAGCATCACGGCGAGCAGAACGAGATCAAGTATCGTAATCGGCATCGGCTGGTCGGTCCGCTCGTAAGTTCAAACCGCGAATCGGCGCAATTGGCGTCACCCTAGGTGATGGTCACTTAGGTTGCCTCGCAAGGCCCGAGATCGCGCCATCCCGCGTCCCGCGCGCGGGTTGTATAGCGGCGAGGGCGGTGAAGGTCACGCCCACCTAGCCTTCTTTGCGTCGGAATCTCTCAGGTGTGGCATTTTTCTCCGCGGCCACACCTTCCCGGTTTTCCGGCCGGTTCCCCCTGGGAACGCCGCGCGCCGCAATTTCGGCCACCAGGCTCGTCAGTCCGCCCACCGAATGCAGTGTCAGACCGGCTTCGCTGACCTCGGCACGGGCGGATTCGGGCAGCACGGCG
>Ga0306920_100010099_pt1 | contig 12637 bp, 15 predicted proteins | sample flu12Cox44000170_FD_204666 | JGI IMG/M metagenome (GOLD analysis project Ga0306920, IMG submission 204666) | Lab enrichment of tropical soil microbial communities from Luquillo Experimental Forest, Puerto Rico - flux4day.12C.oxic.44.000.170 (v2)... | ecosystem: Environmental > Terrestrial >...
GTGTCGCTGCTCGAAGGCAAACTCGGCAGCCTGATCGATCCCGATTACGACCGCTGGGCCGCGATCGCGGCCGCGCTCCGCTCGGGCGGCGCGTTCGTCTTCGTTCCGGACGGCGTCGAGGCGGCGATTCCGGTGCGCCTGTTTCAGTGGCTGGACGGCGCGGGCCGGCTCGCCGCGCCGCACACCGTGATCGTGCTCGGGAAGGGCGCGCACGCGACCGTGATCGAGGAGCAGCTCTCCGAAACCGCGGACGCCGTCTCGCTCCACGCCGGCGCGACCGAGGTGTTCCTCGGCGAGGACGCGAAGCTGGTCTACGGCTCGATGCAGGACTGGGGGCGCAACGTCTATCACTACTCGAACCAGCGCGCCTCGGTCGGCCGCGGCGCCGAGCTGCAGTGGATCCAGACCTTGCTCGGCGCGCGCATGGTCAAGACGAATTCCTATTTCAATCTCGCCGGCTCGGGCGCGCAGGCGTTCGTCCACGGCTTCATGTTCGGCGATCAGCGCCAGCACTTCCATCTGCACACGCTCCAGCGCCACCTCGTGGATCACACGACCAGCGATCTGCTCATCAAGGGGTGCTTGAAGGACCGCGCACGCAGCGTGTACCAGGGGCTGATCCAGGTGGCCGAGAACGCGCAGCGGACCGACGCGTACCAGGCGAACCGCAACCTCCTGCTCTCGGACCACGCGCGCGCCGACAGCATCCCGGGCCTCGAGATCCTCGCGAACGACGTGCGCTGCACGCACGGCGCGACGATCGGCAGCGTGGACGAGGAGCAGATGTACTACCTCATGGCCCGCGGCCTGCACCGCACGGAGGCCCAGCGTCTGATCGTCGAGGGCTTCTTCGCGCCGGTGCTCGATCGCATTCCGCTGGAGAGCGTGCGCGAGCAGCTGCGCGAGGCGATCCAGCAGAAGCTGGGCTGACGATGACCGCCCCGCGCGCGGGAGCGGTGGCGCCGGGCGCGGCGTCCGCGGCCGGCGCGGGCGCGCCCGTGGCCGGCGCGTCGGCGCCGAGGCCCGCCCCGCCGCGCGCGTTCGATGCGCGCGCGATCCGCGCCCAGTTCCCGATCTTCCGCGAGCCGCGCGAGAAGCCGCTGCGCTATCTCGACAGCGCCGCGACGTCCCAGAAGCCCGACGCGGTGCTGCAGGTGATGGACCGCTACTACGCGACCATCAACGCGAACATCCACCGCGGCGTCTACCGCATCGCGGAGGAGGCGACCGCGGCGTACGAGGACGCGCGCCGGCGCGTCGCGGCGTTTGTCGGCGCCGGCTCGCCGCGCGAGATCGTCTTCACTCGCAACAGCACCGAGGCGATGAACCTGGTCGCGAACGCGTGGGGCCGCGCGAACATCCATTCCGGCGACGCGATCGTGCTCACCGAGATGGAGCACCACTCGAACTTGGTGCCATGGCACATCCTCGCCGGCGCGGGCGAGAACCTGCCGCCGCGCGGCATCGAGCTGCGCTACATCCCGGTCACGCCCGAAGGCGAGCTCGATCTCTCGCGGCTGCCCGCGCTGCTCGCGGACGGCCGCGTGAAGCTGGTCGGCGTCGTGCACGTCTCGAACGTGCTCGGCACGATCAACCCGGTCGCCGACATCGCGCGCACGGCGCATGCGGTGGGCGCGAAGGTGCTCGTGGACGCGTCGCAGAGCGTGCCGCACTTCCCGGTGGACGTGCGCGCGCTCGGCGCGGACTTCGTCGCGTTTACCGGCCACAAGATGCTTGGGCCCACGGGCATCGGCGTGCTGTGGGGGCGCCGCGAGATTCTCGAGGAGATGCCGCCGTTTCTGGGCGGCGGCGAGATGATCCGCGAGGTGCATCTCTCCGGCTCCAAGTGGAACGAGCTGCCGTGGAAGTTCGAGGCCGGCACGATGCCGATCGCCGAGGCGATCGGGCTCGGCGCCGCGGTGGATTACCTGAGCGCGCTCGGCATGGACGCCGTGTTCGCGCACGATCGCGAGCTGCTGAACTACGCGCTGCCGCGGCTCGCGGAAGTGCCGGGCGTGCGCCTGCTCGGCCCGGCGGCCGAGAAGCGCGGCGGCGTGATCGCGTTCACGCTCGAGGGCGTGCACCCGCACGACGTCGCGACCGTGCTCGATCATGGCGGGGTCGCGATCCGCGCCGGCCATCACTGCGCGATGCCGCTCCACGAGGCGCTCGGGATTCCGGCGTCGGCGCGCGCGTCGTTCCACTGCTACTCGCTGGAGGAGGAAGTGGACGCGCTGATCGAGGGCTTGCACCACACGCGGAAAGTGTTCGCGTCATGAGCGAGTGGGACGAGCTCTACCGCGAGAACATCCTCGACCACTACAAGCACCCGCGGAACCAGGGCACGCTCGATCATCCCGACATCTCGTACGAGGACGGAAATCCGCTGTGCGGCGACAAGCTGCGCATGGATTTCCAGATCAAGGACGGCAAGATCGACGCGGTGCGCTTCTCCGGCCAGGGCTGCTCGATCAGCCAGGCGTCCGCGTCGATGCTGTGCGAGCGCATCGAGGGCCAGTCGCTCGAGGACGTGAAGAAGATCTCGCGCGAGGACGTGCTCGAGATGCTCGGCATCGAGCTGGGTCCCGTGCGGCTCAAGTGCGCACTGCTCGCGCTCAAGACGCTCAAGGCCGGCGTGTACGGGATTCCGCAGTGGCCGGGGGAGGAGAACTCGTGAGCGACGGCTTCGTCACCGTGGCGAAGGTCGGCGAAATCCCCGAAGGCGGGCGCCGCATCGTGCGTATCGAGGATCAGGCGATCGCGGTCTTCCACCTTGGCGGCGAGTACTTCGCGATCGAGGACGTGTGCACGCACGATGGCGGGCCGGTGGCCGAAGGCGCGCTCGAGGGCGACATCATCGAGTGCCCGCGGCACGGCGGAAAGTTCAACGTGAAGACCGGCGCGGCAGTCGCGTTCCCGGCCGTGAGCCCGGTGCCGACATACTCCGTGCGCATTCGAGGCGACGAAATCCAGGTGGGGTGGGCATGAGCGACGACAACAAGCAGCCGAATCCGAATCCCGGCGCGCCGGCAGGCGGCGCTTCCGCGAGCGGCGCCGCGGGTCCGACCGCCGCGCCGAGCCAGCAGGAGATCGCGATCCGCTCCGCGCTCGAGACCGTGATGGATCCCGAGCTCAATCTCTCGGTGATCGATCTCGGCCTGATCCGCGAGATCGTGATCGGGGAGGGACGCACCACGGTCCGCATGCTCCTCACCACGCCGTTCTGTCCGTACGCTCCGCAGATCATCGAGGAGATCAAAATGGCGGCCAGGACCGTGGTGCCGCAGGAGTGCGAAGTCGAGGTGCTGCCCGATCCCTGGAGCCCCGACATGATGCCGGACCCCGGCCTGCTCGGGTTTTCGTACTAGCAGGTTTGTCTGGCGCACCCCGTTCGGGCGGGTCTAGCCTTGAACGGTCCCGCCATCCCCCGGGAAAGGAGTGCGCTATGACCCGGCGCCTGGTGATCGCTCTACTCGTTCTCGCAGCTTCCGCCCGCATCGCTTCCGCGGGCCTCCCGCCGCCACCGAATCCCGAACTTCCGTGCGGCATCATTCTCGTCTGTACGAACGGGAGCGGCACCGCCGATCCGGCCGGCGCATTCACGATCACGGTGCGCGACGCCGCGGGGAATCCCTCCGTGGGTGATGTCATCGCGTTGGAGTTCGCGGGCTGCCCTGACATCTCGCTCTGCTCGCATCAGCCCGATCCGTCCGTGCAGGTGCAGTGCTCGCCGGGGGTCCGCCGTGTGCTCGGCGTGTCGAACGGGGCCGGCCAGGTGCACATGAACCTGGTCGGAGGCGTCGCGCACAGGACGCCCGGCTCGCCGGCCGGCTGTGTCAACGTCTACGTGGACGGCCTCCTGATGCGCACCGGCATCCACGTCGCAGCGATGGATGAAACCGACGGCGACGGGCTCAACACGACCGATCTCGCCCTGTGGCTCACCGACTACTACGAAGGCGGCAACGCGGAGCGCTCGGACTACGATTACCGGGCCCTGTGCGCCACCGGCGTCAGCAGCCCCGACCTGGCGATGTGGCTCGCCTCGTATTTCGGCGGCTACGTCGCGGGGTGCGCCGGCACGGGCGGAATGCTCTGTCCCTGAGGCTCAGTGCCCGAGCCCAACCGAGATTCCCCAGTTGAACTTGAGCTGCTGGTAGTCCGAGAGCGCGTGGTACTTGAGCTCGATGAAGTTCGCGACGCGCGTCGTGATCGGGAACGAGACGCCCGCCAGCGCGTCGAGACCGCCCTTGGTGATCGACTTGCTCGCGTCGTTCACGCCCAGCGCGGGCGCGTTCACCCGGCTCGACAGGAAATGCACCGAGTACCCCGCGCCCAGGTACGGGACGAACGTCTTCATCTGCAGGAAGTCGTAGCGCGCGTCGGCCCCGATCGTGTTGTCGTTGCGCGACGTCTCGATCCCGTACGGCTCGACGTGGTTCGAGGCTCTCCACCACTCGATGGTGGGCAGGATCGAAACGTTGTCGATCAGCCGGGGCGAATGGATCACCCCGCGAATCGCGAGCCCCGAGATCGAGGTCTGATGCTCCTGCATCACCGTCGACATGATGACGTCAATGGCGGGCGGGGGCGTTGTGGCGGACGCGAGGCGGGGGAACACAGCCGCGGCCGCGGCGACAACCAAGAAAACGCGCAGTGAGCGCATGAGAATCTCCTCGAGGATCCATCCTCGTCAGGGTCTTCCGTATCCCAGGGAGCGCTGCCGGGGCACTATAGCGCCCCGGGCGCGTGGGTGCTAGCGCGCGGGTTGCGAGGCGAGCGGCGTCGCCCCAGCACCGAACGGCCAGCGGAAGACCGCTTCCGTGATGACCGGATCCGGACCGCCGAGATCGAGCGAAGCGCTGGCGTGATAACCGCCGGGCTTCAACGGCGTGACGCAGATCCATTCGAGGCGCCGCGCGCGGCCGGGGAGAACGACGCCCCCGCCCACGGCGGCGGTTTGAACTTTCGCGCCGCTCGAGTCCGAGAGCGCGAATTCGGTGGCGACGTTCACCTGCCGCTCGCCGATGTTGTGAAGCTTGGTGCTGACCTTGATCGAGTCGCCGCCGAGCGGCGTGACCTCGACCGGACCGAGTGAAGCGCGCGCCTCCGCGATCGGAATGCGCGACAGGAAGATCGTGGTCCCGAGGTCGGCCGGCCGCGTCGCGGGCGGCGCGATTGGCGATCGCGTGCCGTCGGTCGCGGTCGCGTCGCCGGCGGGACGCACCTCGAACAGCAGCATGCCCCAGCGCGTCGGCGCGCCGGTCGCGGGCAGCATCAGCGTGAGGTGCAGCTCGTGGCTCTTGCCGGGCGGAAGCAGGAACTCCACCGGATCGAACGACAGCGTGCCTTCGAGGCTCGCGGCCGAGCTGCCCGCGGTCGAGAGGCTCAGCTGGCCCTCTTCGCTCAGCGTCCAGTCGGAAAGATGCGGCCGCACGGTGACCGCCCCGTCGCCGAGGTTCGAGATCGTGACGTCGCGGCAGAGCGGCGAGCCCGGGCGCGCCGTGAGGCTCAGCTTGACCGGGGTCACCTGCGCGAGGATCGGTTCATCCGCAGCCGCGCGGCCGGCGGCGAGCGCAGCGGCGCACAGCAGCGCAGCGCCGAGCGCGACGAGCGCCGGCGCATGGCGCGCGCGTGTGAAACGCGCGATCTTCCGTCCGAACGAATGAGCCATCTCAGCCCCCCACGCGGCCGGCTGCGACGTATGCCATGCGGCGTCCGCCGCCTCCCGTGTTATCGGCGGGAGCGGGGGCGTGAATGAGGCCGGATTTCGAGCGGCTTCTAGCGCCCGCCGTCGCGGATGCGGTAGCGGACGAGCCGCGACTTGAGCCAGGCGACCCCGATCAAGTCGTAGAGACCACGCCACATACGGTTCGAGAGCCCGTACTTGGACTGGCCATGGCGCCGGGCGCGGTGGGAGAGCTGGATCTCGACGAGCCTGGCGCCGCGGAACTCGCACAGAGCGGGGAGGAAGCGATGGACGCCGACGAACATCGGCAGGCCTTCGAGCACTTCGCGGCGATAGGCCTTGAACGAGCAGCCGATGTCGGTCACGCGATCGCCGAGCACCGCGCGCCGCGTGCCGTTCGCGATCCGCGAGGAGACGAGGCGCACCCAGGTGTCCTGGCGGCCCATGCGAATCCCCGAGACGACGTCCGCGCCATCCAGCGCCGCGAGCACGCGCGGAAGATCGGCGGGATCGTTCTGGAGATCGGCATCGAGCGTCACGATCACCTTGCCGCGCACGCGCGAGAATCCCGCCGCGAGCGCGGCGCTCTGCCCGGAATTGCGCTCGAGCAGCACCGCGCGCACGCGCGGGTCGCGCGCGGCCTCGGCGGTGATGCGCTCCGCGGTGCCGTCCGTGCTCGCGTCGTCCACGAGCACGATCTCGTACGTGCCGGACATCTGGGCGAGCGCAGCGCGCAGCTCGGCGAGCAACGGATCGAGATTCTCGACCTCGTTGTACGCGGGAATCACGACCGACAGATCAGGGGCCTCGGGCGTCATGGGACGCGCGAGCATCGCAGACCGCGGGCGGCGGGGCCAGCGGACGGTTTGCCGCCGGCGCGCACGTGCGGCAAGATGGCCGCGTGCCCGCCTCGCCCATCCCCGCCGAGGTCCGCCTTCGCTCGCGCCCGCGGCCCCGGCGCCGCCGGCGCGTGGTCGCGCTGGAGCAGCTCTCGCTCGAGCTCGGGCCCGCGCGCCCGCGCTGGTCGCTCTCGCGCCCGGTCCTGCGCTCGCCGCACCGCCTGCGCATCGTCGAGCGCCTGGAATTCGCGCGCCGCTTCTACCCCGAGTTCGACGACTGCACGGTGCGCATCGGGCTCGCGATCAAGCGCGGCGTGCTGGGCTGGGGCTCGCTCGATCCCGAGAATCCCGGCGTGTGGGTGAGGCCGCGGCGGCTCGAGACGTTCACCGTCGCGCACGAGTTCACGCACCTGCTCCAGGCGCGCGGCCTGGTGCCGATGGGGGAGCGCTCGTGCGATCTCTGGGCGCTCGCGCGCTCGCCGCTCCTGATCGACCACGCGCCGACCTACCTCAAGATGCCCGTGCGCCTGCGCCACGGCCGCGTGGATCCGGCCGACGCGCAGGTGTTGTGCGAGCTCGCGCGCGAGGCGATCGCCGCGCGCGACGCGGGCGACCGGCGCTATCTCCAGCGCTTCGAGCGCGAGGTGGCGCGGCGTCTCGCGCATCCGCCGGTGGTCCGGAGGGTGGCGTCGTGAGCGAGGCGCGCAGCATCCGCGTCGCGGCCGCGGTGGTGTGGCGCGGCGACGAGCTGCTGCTCACGCAGCGTCCGCCCGGCGGGCCGATCGGGCTGCGCTGGGAATTCCCCGGCGGCAAGATCGAGAGCGGCGAGACGCCCGAGCACGCGCTCGAGCGCGAGATCGCGGAAGAGCTGGGCGTCGCCGCGCGCGCCGGCCGCACCCTCGCGACCGAGCAGTACTCGTACGCACACGGGCTCGAGGTCGAGATCGTGTTCATCGAGTGCGCGCTCGATGCGATGGATTTCACGCCGAGCGCCGAGGTGCACGCGTTGCAGTGGCTGCGACCGGATCAGGTCCCGATCGCGGAGCTGCTGGATGCCGATCGCGAGTTCGTGCGCCGGCTCGCGGCGGAGCGCGGCGCGGCGGGCGCCGCGCCGGCGCATCGCAGCGGCGGGGGATAGCCGATGCCGCTGCCGAAGGGGCTCCAGTTCCTCCATCTCGGCTGGTGGGTGATTCACGCGATCGCGATTCTGCTGGTGTATACATGGGCCTACCGGCGCGGGCGCCGGGATCAGGCGCGGGATCAGCGCCTCGCCGATGCGGCGAAAGCGAAGAAAGCGGAGTCCCCATGACCGAAGCAAAGCGTTTCGAGGGCAGGACCGCGCTCGTCACGGGCGCGAGCAGCGGGATCGGGCGGGCGTGCGCGCGCGCGCTCGCGCGTGAGGGCGCATCGGTCGTGCTCGGCGGCCGGCGGCGCGAGCGGCTCGAGACGGAGGCGAACTCGATCCGATCCGCCGGAGGCACCGCGGCGGTCGTGGTCGGCGACGTGCGCGAGGAGGCGGCGTGCGCCGCGATGGTCGAGGCCGCGCGGAAGACGTTCGGCGGGCTCGATGCGCTCGTCAACGCCGCGGGCGTGATCGGCGCGGGCGGCGTGCTCGAGACCACGCCGGCCGAATGGGATCGCGTGATGGACTCGAACATTCGCTCGATCCACCTCATGACCCGCGCCGCCGCGCCCGCGCTGATCGAGCGCCGCGGCGCGATCGTGAATCTCTCGTCCGTCGCCGGCCCGCGGCCCTATGCCGGGCTCATCGCCTACTGCGTGAGCAAGGCGGCGGTGGATCAGTACACGCGCTGCTCCGCGCTCGATCTCGCGGCGCACGGCGTGCGCGTGAACGCGGTCAATCCCGGCGTCGTCGTGACGGAGCTGCACACCGTGACGAACGCGGTGCCCGACTACGCCGGCTTCCTCGAGCGCTCGAAGGCCACGCACCCGCTCGGCCGCGTCGGTCAGGCCGAGGAGATCGCTGCGCTGATCCTGTTCCTGCTGTCCGGCGAATCCGGCTGGATTACCGGCGGCACGTACGCGATCGACGGCGGTCGCGCACTCGCGAGCGCGCGCTAGGCATGGCGAACGCGAAGGCCGCGGCCGACGGCATCCGCACGGTGTCACGCTTCGCCGCGTGGGGGCTCGCGCTGTTCGCGCTCGGCTCGGCGTTCGTGGCGTATTCGCCCGGCCTCGCGAAGGGGCTCTCCTGGGCGCTCTGCCTGTTCTCGATCTTCGGCGCCGGGGTCTCGACCGCGCAGAAGAAGAAGCCGGCGTTCATCGCGTATGCGGCGATTGCGGTGCTGTTCAATCCGTTCGTCCCGTTCCATTTCCCGCCGCAGGTGTGGCGGCTGCTCTACGCCGGCGCCGCGGTCTGGCTGATCGCGGACCACCTGGAAGGGGTGTTCTAGGCCGCGGTCCCCGCAGCCGCGCCCATCGCGGGCCGGCCCGGCCCTCCCGGCGGCAGACGGGCGCTGAACTTCGAGGTTTGGCCGCCGCATTCATGCGCCGATAACACCGGCGCCATGAATGTCGGAATCGAGATCCATCCCACGGGCCCCGGTCTGGCCTGCGCCGCGGCCGCCGTCGCGGCGGGCGCGCCGATCTTCAGCGACGGGCTGCGCGCGCTGCGCCTGCGCCGCGCGCTCGCGCACGTGGGCGTCGAGCCGACCGCCGAGCCGGACGCCGGCTTCGTCCACCTGCACGGCACGGTCGCGCTCGAGAGCCCGCTCTTCGCTCCGATCTCGAATCGCCCCTGTGCGGGCTACCGGCTCGAGGCGCGCGTTGCCGGCACGACTGCCGTCGCGAGCTTCGATCAGCTGAGACGCTTCACGCTCCACACCGGCGCGCAGACGGTGCGCGTGATGGAGCATCGCGCGCATTGCGAACTCTCGGTGAGCGCGGAGCGTGACCTCAAGCCCGCCGATGCCCTGACCGAAGTCTTCAGCACGTTCATCCATCGCCATCCCGAGCTCGCGTGGTCGCGCGGCCGGGGTGCGACGATCCACCTGGTCGAGCGCGCGCTGCTCGCCGGCGCCCGGTGCCACGTGGTGGGGCTCGCGCGGCGCGGGCGCGCGGAGGACGTGGCGCCCGAGATCGCCTGGGTGCGCACCGGCACCGATGACGAGCCGATCGAAGCGCTCACGATGAATGCGAGCGCGAGCCGCGAGCCCGACTTCTGGGTCGGGAGCGGCGAACACCTCGATTTTCTGCTCATCACCGATCGCGCACCGGACCCCCGCCAGCTCACCGTGCCGGCCTGGCGCGTGCTCGGCACTGTCGTTGGTCCGGCGCTGAGCCTTTCCGGGCTCTGCTATCTCGCGGGAGTGGTGGACTCCCTGCGCGCGACGGGCAACGGATGATCATCCACCACTCGCATTTCTTCGGCCTGCCCGATCCGCTCATGGCGGGCGCGGCGACGGTGTTCGGCGCGATCACGTTCTGGCGCGGCTTCGGTGTCTGGCGCGAGCGCAGCCTGATCAAGAACACGCCCGCCGCAAAGATCCGCTCGATGGCGATGGGCCTGGTCGAGATCAACGGCACGGTCGAGCCGCGCAGCGTGCTCTCCGCCCCGTTCTCGGGGCAGCCGTGCCTGTTCTGGGAAGTCGACATCTCGGCGCGCTCGAAGAACGGCTGGAATGTCATCCATCGCAACGCGTCGGGACACCCGTTCTTCATCTCGGACGGCACCGCCGCGGCGCTGGTGTTCCCGCAGGGCGCGCAGTGCAAGCTCATGCCGGGAGTCGAGGAGGTGTGCAGCGGACCGTCATTCCCGCCCTGCTACGCCGACTACATCAAGGAGGAGCACCTCCAGCTCGTGAGCTTCCTCAACATGGGCTCGATGCGCTTCCGCGAGCGGATCGTCCAGGACGGACAGCGCGTGTTCATTCTCGGCACCGCGATGCCGCGCTCGCATTCGTTCGCGATCTCGGACGGCGACGAGATGAAGGCGACCGGCACGGACGGCCGCCCGTCGCGCCTCGCGGCGCTGGACGATGCGACCACGGCGATCATCCGCCGGGGCGACAACGAACCGACGTTTGTCATCAGTCAGGAATCCGAGCGCTCACTCTCGCTCGATCTCGGACTCCAGGCCGCGGCGCAGCTCGTGGGAGGTCCCATTCTGAGCCTGATCGGGCTCGGGTGGTTGCTGGCCACGTTCGCGGCGCGGCGCGGAGGCCATTAGCTCCGCCGGCACGGCGCCGGAGGCTCACCCAACGGAGGCGAAGATGCATCCCATGGAAGTCCTGGTCACCGCGGCCCTGCTGTTCCTGGTGGTGGGGGGCGTGGGGATGTTCTTCTCGATCTACAACAGCCTGGTGGCGCTCAAGAACAGCGTCGGCCGCTCGTGGGCGAACATCGACGTGCTGCTCAAGCAGCGGCACGACGAGCTGCCGAAGCTGGTGAGCACCTGTGAAGGCTACATGCAGCACGAGCGCGCGGTGTTCGATCAGCTGAGCCAGGCCCGCAACGCGGTGGCGCGGGCGAACTCGATCGGCGAGCGGTCGGCGGCCGAGGGCAAGCTGACCCAGGCGCTGGGATCGTTCTTCGCGGTGATGGAGGCGTATCCGGATCTCAAGGCGAACACCGGATTCCTGCAGCTCCAGAGCCGGATCAGCGAGCTCGAGAACCAGATCGCGGACCGTCGCGAGTACTACAACGACACCGTGACCACGTTCAACACGCGCATCCAGCAGATTCCGGATTCGCTCGTCGCCGGATGGCTGTCGCTCACGCCCGCCGAGCTGTTCAAGGTGGCGGAGGCCGACAAGCAGGACGTGCAGATCTCGTTCAAGGCCGAGGCGGCCTGAGCCCACGCGCGGCTGGCGCGCCCGATTCGTCGCCCCTCGGCCTCGCGGCCGGGGGGCGATGCGCTTGCGGCGCGCGGAAGCGACGCTCTCGTGGCGCAGCGCCGGGCCGACGCGCCGCGCGTGGGCGTGATACTGTCGCGCCCCGTTCGTCGCCCCTGCCCGCCTGTCACGCGCGGGCATGTTACTGTCGCGTGATGCAGATCGACCCCGGGAGGATCCCGGACCGCACGCCCGGATCATGACGATCTCCGCACCTTCCTCGCCCACCACTCCAACCTCGCCCGGCGCGCGCGTCCTGGCGCCGCCGCTGCGCGTCGCCGTCGTCGGACTCGGCGAGCGCGGGCTCGCGCACGCCGGCGTGCTGGCCACGCTGCCGCGCGCGACGCTCGTGGGATTCGTGGATTCGTCGGGAGCCGCGCGCAAGAACGCGCTCGGCGCGGGGTTCGCGGCGCCCTCGTTCGGAAAGCTCGACCGACTGCTCGCGAAGCAACAGCCCGACGCGGTGTTCGTATGCGCGCCGCTCATCTCGCGCCCGATCCTCGCGCGCCGCGCGATCGCGGCCGGCTGCGCGGTGTTCATCGAGCGGCCGATCGCGCTCGCGTACGGCGAGTCCGCGCGCGTCGTGGACGAGGCGCGCAAGGCCGGAACCCCGCTGCTCAGCTCGCACGCGCTCGCGCACCAGCCCGTGTTCACGCGCGCCGCGGAAACCGTGCGCGGCGGTCTGATCGGCAAGGTGCACGAGGTGCGCGCGTCCGTCTACGTCTCGCGCGTGTTCAACGCGCAGGCTGCGGATCGCCTGATCGGGCTCCTCGGCGGCGGCATGCTCGCGTACGCCGCGTTCGATCTGTTCTCGTATCTCGTGAGCCTGTTCGGGCTGCCGACGGAGGCCAGCGCGCAGGCGAATCGCCTGTACGGCTCGCGCGAGGACGAATACCACGCGAAGCTGACGCTGCCGGGCGGCGGGACGATCGGGATCGATTGCTCGTGGAGCGTGCCCGGCTATCCGCGCCCGGCGACCGTGATCGAGATGCAGGGCGATCGCGGACACCTGCTGGTTTCGGATGACGCGCTCGAGATCGACGACACGGCGGGGAACCACCAGCGCTGGAGCGACGCCGATCTGCCGCAGCCCGCGCGCTTCGATCTCGACGGCGAGCCGCGCTGGATCGAGGATTCCGCGTTCGTGGATTGGGCACTCGGCGGCCCGACGCCGACCGGGGCGAATCTCGACGCGCTGCGCCCGCACGCGCTGATGCATGCGATCGAGGCTTCCGCGCGCGAGGGCGGGAAGACGG
>Ga0306920_100010100_pt1 | contig 12636 bp, 10 predicted proteins | sample flu12Cox44000170_FD_204666 | JGI IMG/M metagenome (GOLD analysis project Ga0306920, IMG submission 204666) | Lab enrichment of tropical soil microbial communities from Luquillo Experimental Forest, Puerto Rico - flux4day.12C.oxic.44.000.170 (v2)... | ecosystem: Environmental > Terrestrial >...
TTTCTTCAGCTCGCCGATGGCCTTTGCCGTCCACGCCCCGGTGTGAATCACGTCCACCGGCTTCCCCGGGAGCGCCAGGTTCATTGGCACCATCGAGAACTGCATACTCCCGCCGCCCTGCACAAAAATCACCGCGTACTCATCCGGAATCGCGAGCAGCTGGCGCAAATTCTGTTCCGCGGCGCTGCTGATGGCTTCGAATTCCGGCGAACGGTGCGAAAGCTCAATAACCGACATGCCCGTGCCGCGGTAATCGAGCAGTTCCTCGCGGATGCGTTCGAGCACCGACAAAGGCAGCGCCGCCGGACCCGCATTGAAGTTAAAAGCGCGCTTCGAGCGCGTAACGGCCCTCGTGCTCACGTTGTTGGTAAACCTTTCGGAGAATTTGCGGCGCTTCCCGAGCGATGACAAGAGTGGAGGGACCGCTCCCCAGAATAGCAGAAGCGGCCCGTGCCCGGCGAACGCCGCCCGAATCCGAAATCGCGGGCGGTATTCAGGCGGCTTCGAAAGATTGCGTTACCGGCGCTACGGCAGCGAAAGGTTGTAGCCTTCCCCGACGGCTACCGCTTGCTCCCGGCCTTCGAACCGATAGACCACGATCAGGAGTTTGTCCGCGCCCACGGCGGGGTCGAGGCCCATCGCATTGTTGTCCACGTGAATGAACAGCGACCCTTCCTCGACGCGGGCGCGCAACGTGTCCGTCACGTTTACTGTGCGGTGCTGCACTCCGTAGAACGCGTAGAGAATCTCGAGAGACCCTCGGCCGCGGTTGTGGTCCGCGCCGCGGAAGCGATCATCGCGGTCGCGATCCCCGTTGTTTTCGCGCGGGTGCTCCCACTCTCTGGCGGGCGCGTTTTGGAACGCCGCGGCTTCGATAAAGCCGCCTTCAAAGAAGTCAAACTCGCGCTCTTCGCCGCGATAATTGCGCGCGAATACGCGGAGTATCTTGTCTTTTCCGACCGCCGGGTCGCCGCCCATCGTCTGGTTGTTGACCGCCACGCGGCCATTTACGCCGCCGCGCGCAAGCAGGTCGCGAAGGAGATCGGTTACCTCGGTGCGCTGCTGCTTCCAGCCGTAATCAGCGCGAACTATTTGCCAGGACTCCTGCTGCGCCGAAGCGCGCAGCGCCAGAACCGCTACCACGCACGCCGCGACCAACAAAACGGCGATAGCTCGAACACCAAAATTCTTTTGATTCATGGAATCGCGAGACCTCCGTCGTGCGGCGCACTACGATAGAATGGCCGCTTTCCTCAACTTACCTCTTCGCGCCGCATAGCAGGGTCCCGACTCGCCGAACGGTGCCTAAGTCGCATTATCTGCATAGTTCCTGAACCAAAGTTCAGGATTCACCGGCGGCACCGTCCTTTGTTCCGAGCGCTTCGGCTGGGAGCCCCTTCTTCGCTTTTTGTCTGCCTGTTGGCCCGACCCTGAAGCAAGGTAACCGGCCGGCGGTGCCGAACGAATTAGAGATGCTAGGGAAGCTCCAACTGGAGGGAGTAAATCTCTTGAACGCTGAGGTCCTGCACGTACAGCCGCGAATCATCCGGAGCGAGTCCGCCCCAGGTGCCCGAGGGAGTGCTATGAAAGCGCCGCAGGCCGGAGAGGCTGAACAGTTCTTCGGAACTCGTGTCGCCAAGCTTGACGCGGCGCGCTGTCGGATGGTCGGTCAGAAAATTGTCGAAGTAAAGGTAGCGGCCATCCTTCGACCACGTCGGAAACGCAACGTTGCCGGGCTCGGTAAGCCATTTCAACCATTGTCGCGTACGGAAATCGTAGAGCATCAGCGTGCTCGAATCCTGTGTCAGTGCCGCAAGGTAATGGCCGTCAGGAGAATAGCGCGGGCTGAAGAGCCCTTCCGAACCTGGGAACAACGATGCTTCCCGCGTTTTCAGATCGAGGATTTTGATGCTCGTCGGCGGGTAGTCTGGCGCATTCGAGAATATCAGGCTGGCGCCGTCGGGGGACCAGTTGAAGTCCACGCCACCCTGCCCGTTGGGAAGCGCGTCCTCGGAAGCGCCGCCTTGCGCCGAAATGATGCGAGCACCCCATCCTTTGCCGACCGCGAACGTTTCGTAAATGATGCGAGTGCCGTCGGCGGACCACACCGGAAGGGCCGTGCGGTCGGGTGGGTAGGTCAGCTGAATTTGCTCGGTGCCGTCCACGCGGCTGCGCCACAGATTGCCCTCGGGCACGGAAACGTAAGCGACCCACTGTCCATCGCGCGAAAACGAGAGGTCGGTGGCCGAAATGCCGCCGAGGTAGGGCAGAAAGAGTTTGGTTTTCGCGTCGTAGCGGACGACCTCGGCGCGGGGCTGCATGGCCAGCGCGAAGATTCTGCGGCCGTCGCCCGACGGGGTAAGGAGATAGTAGAGAGGCGGTCCGGCCGTAAGTTGCGCGGGACGCGGCGAGGTTCTTCGGAAAACGGAGGCATGCTCGGCGAGGCCGTAGACGTCACTCGAGTGGTTCGTGCCGCTCAGGAAGAGGAAGTAGCGGCCATCCGTAGTCCAGTCGCCGCAGCATTCCGCGGGCGGATTGTGCCAGCCGGGCAGCAACGGGCGCAGATGCTTACCGTCTCGTCCAATTTCCCACAAAGAATACGCCAGGCGATCCGGGTCGTCGACGGTGAAGCGAATGGTGCGCCCGTCGGGCGAGAACCGGGGATGATGCGGACGGCCCTTCACCGAAGACAACAGATACGAGTCGGTGCCGTCCGCTTTCGCCAGGTACAAGCCGTTGCCTGCGGTGTAGACGAGCCGGGTCATATCCGGCGACCAGGCAGCGGTGCGGGCTTTGAGGTCTTTCAAACGGCGGGGCGGGCCAGAGGGAACGGGCAGCGCCCACAAGGGAGCGTCGAAGTTGGTTCCTTCGACCGTGCCGATCAGCAGTTGCGAGTGGTCGGCGGAAATATCGGAGACCATGACATTGCGGAACGGGGTCGGAATCTCGGAGGTTTCCCCACCGTTGGCCGACACTTGCGCCACCACGAGATGTCCGGAGGAGACTTCCGTGAAGTAGATGCGCGCTCCGTCGGTGACCAGGCTTCCTTTCGCCGCACTGTCATCGCTGATTTGCGTTATTGCCGTCACCTTCGCGGGAGGCACCGGGAACAGGTACCATGCAGCGGCGGAAAGCAGGCCCGCCGACGCGGCCGCAGCGGCAACGTAGAACCAGCGGTTGCTTCTCGAGCGGACCGGCACGGCCGAAGTGGGGAGCCGGTCGGAGCTCGTGTCGCGCTTCAGGCGCTTCAAGTCCGCGCGGATTTCGGCGGCGCTCTGCGAGCGGATGTCGCGATCCTTTTCAAGAGCCTTGCCGATGATATGGTCGAGTTCCTCAGGAATCGCGGGATTGAGGCGCAGCGCCGGAAGCGGTTGCTTGTTAAGGATGGCGTCGAAGATTGCGGCCGAGGTTGTCCCGATGAAGGGAGAAACGCCCGTGGCCATCTCGTACAGGACTGCGCCAAAAGAGAACAGATCGGAGCGCGAGTCCAGCAATTTGCCGAGCGCTTGCTCGGGCGACATATAGCCGAGGGTGCCGATGACGCTGTCGGGACTGCTGAGCACGTCGGCGGTAACGGTCGTGCCGTTAGCGCTTACCGTCACCACTGGAAATCCCGGGCGGGTGATCTTTGCGAGGCCGAAATCGAGAAGTTTCGCGTGGCCACGCCGGGTCACAAAAATGTTGGAAGGCTTGATGTCGCGGTGCAGGATTCCGCGGGCGTGCGCGGCGTCGAGCGCGTCGGCGATCTCCATGCCGAGGTCCAGGATTTCGTCGAGCGGCAAAGGGCGGCCGGCGATGTGCTCGCGCAGGTCCTGGCCGTCGAGCAGTTGCATGGCGAGGAACGTGCGCCCGTCGATTTCGCCGACTTCGTAGATGGTGCAGATGTTCGGATGGTCGAGAGATGAAGCGGCACGGGCTTCGCGCTCGAAACGTTCGAGCGCGCGGGGATCCTGAGCCACGGCATCCGGCAAAAACTTCAGCGCGGCGTGCCGACCGAGGCGCACGTCTTCCGCTTCGTAGACTTCACCCATCCCGCCGGACCCGAGCTTGCGCAGCAGGCGGTAGTGACCGATGACCTCGGCTTGCATGGTGTTACCCGTTCAACCGCCAAGCTAGTCCGGGGAGCCGGGCAGGTCTGTGACGGCGAACGTCTTCCTGGTGACGTGCGTCACCGGCGGGCGCACGGCTGCTTTTGCTGCCACAGGTGGGCCGCAGGCGCGTAGAATTCGCGTTACGGGGGGAAGTTATGTTTGAGCTCGAACAATTTATTTCGGCTTGCAAAGCCGCGCTCGGTCAGGAGCCTTCGCAGAACTCCGTCCGCGAAGTGGTGGCGCGGGCTGTTTCCGAGCCTCGGTCCGTTCTCGAGGGACTCGGCGAACCGAAGCAGGGGGAGATCCAGACGCTGTACCGCGCAAACGACCTTACGATTCTGAATGTGATCTGGGCGCCATGGATGAATCTGCTGCCGCACAATCACCAGATGTGGGCGGTCATCGGGATTTATACAGGGCGCGAAGACAATATTTTCTGGCGGCGCTTGCCGGGCAGCGAAAGGAAGGTGGAAGCGGCGGGGGCGAAATCGCTGTCGGAAAAAGACGTGGTGCCGCTTGGCCAGGACATTATCCATTCGGTGACCAATCCGTTGCCGCGATTGACGGGAGCGCTGCATGTTTATGGCGGGGATTTTTTCGCTCCCGGGCGGAGCGAGTGGGACGCGGAAACGCTCGTCGAACAGGCTTGCGATCCGGCGAGGATCCTCTCTCGGTTTGAAGAAGCGAATGCGCGGCTGAAGCGCACGCCCTAAGAGGGAGAGACGAGGGCGAATTCGACGCGGCGACGGATAGGATCGATGCGTTCAGCGCGGACGCGCAAGCGGTCGCCGAGTTTCCAGACGAGCGGGGCGGGTTGCCGGCCTCGGCCGGCTTCGGAGCCTCGGCTGCGGCCGGCCCTCGGACCACGCGTTCCGCCCAGGACCGCGACGATAGCGTGATCATTCTCGCGATAAACGCAGCGGGCCTCGACCGCTTCCTCGAGCGCGTTGATGGGCAGCAATCCTTCCACAAAGATGTCGAGGAGTTCGACGTAGCAGCCATACTTCTGGACGGATGTGATCAAGCCGTCGTACTCATCGCCGAGATGCTGCTCCATGAACTGCGCGGTTTTCCAGCTGATGAGTTCGCGCTCGGCGTTGGCGGCGCGGCGCTCGGTTTCGGAGGTTTCGGAAGCCATTTCCTCGAGATGCTTCTCGGAATAGAGGGCAGCTTCTGCGCCTACGGCGGGTTTGAGGTAAGCAGGCGGTTTGTTGTCGGGATGCGCAATGGCCCATTTGAGGATGCGATGAACGATAAGGTCGGGATAGCGGCGGATGGGCGAGGTGAAATGGGTGTACTCGTCAAAGCCGAGGGCGAAGTGGCCGAGGGAGTCGGCGGCGTAGCGAGCCTGCTTGAGGGAACGAAGCATGAGGTAGGAGACGATGCGTTCTTCGGGCTTGGTGGCGAGTTTTTGCACCAGGCGCTGGTAATGTTTCGGCGTGATGTTGATGTCGGAGGCAGGAAGAACCACGCGCTGCTGGCGCTCGCGGCCGTGACCACGGGTTTCGGGGCGGCCGGCCTTGGCGGGTGAAGGAACCTTGCCGTGGCGGACGGCGACTTCGTGTTGATAGAGATCTTCGACACCCAGGGAATAGCCGAAAGCGTGGGCGAGTTCCTCGAATTCGAGGACCTTGCGAATGTCGGGCTTTTCGTGGACGCGATGGAGGGCTTTGATCCCGCGGCTGATGAGGTAGTGAGCGACGGCGCGATTGGCGGCGAGCATGAATTCTTCGATGATGCGGTGGGCGATGTTGCGTTCACTGCGGCCGATGTTGGTCATGCGCTGCTTTTCGTCGAATTCGATGACGGGTTCGGGCAGATCGAAGTCGATCGAGCCATTGTCTTCGCGGCGCGCGTTGAGGAGAAGAGCGAGGCCACGCATGGCGCGGAAATGGTGATGGAGGTGCGCGTAGCGTTCGGACATTTCGGGATCGCCGGTGAGGACCTTGTTGACGTTAGTGTAGGTCATGCGTTCGGCGGAGCGGATGACGCCAGGGACCATGACGGCGGTCAGCATGCGTCCGGCGGCGTCGAAATTCATGATGGCGCTCATGACGAGGCGTTCTTCGCGGGGGTTGAGGGAGCAGATGCCATTCGAGAGCGATTCAGGGAGCATGGGAACGGCGCGGTCGATGAAATAGACGGAGTTGCCGCGGAGACGGGCTTCGCGATCGATGGGCGCTTCCGGGTGGACATAGTGGGCGACGTCGGCGATGTGAACCTGGAGGAGCCATCCGCCGTCTTCGCGGCGTTCGACGTAGACGGCATCGTCGAAATCGCGGGCGGTTTCGCCGTCAATGGTCACAATCGGAAGTTCGCGGAAGTCGTCGCGGCCGGCGCGGTCGGCTTCCGTGACGGGGCGGGCGGCCTGCTCAGAGTCGTAGATCACTTCCGGCGGGAAAGTGTGCGGCAGATGGTGCTTGCGAATGATGATCTCGGTGTCGACGCCGAGATCGCCGGGGCGGCCGAGAATTTCGGTAACCCGCCCGGTGGGGGCGGTGCCGCCACGGCCGTAGCGAGTCAGTTCCGCGTTGACGACGGCTCCGTCGAGCTTGGCGATGTGCGGGAGGCGCTTGCCACGAGTGGATGGCTCTTTCGCGCCGGGAAGTTGCTCGCGCAGAGCGGGAGAAAGTTCGTCGCCGGGGGGAAGTTCGATTTCGTGTTGAACGCGCGGGTCATAGGGGGCGACAACGCATCCGCGGGACGTGTAGCGGAAAAGACCGACGACGGAAGGATGAGCACGCCCGATGATGCGGATGATCCGGCCTTCGGCGCGGCGCGCGCCCGCGAGACCGCTAAGGCGAGTGATTTTGGCGATCACCGTGTCGCCATGCATTGCGTCTTCAACGAAGTCGCGAGGAATGAAGAGGTCGCCATCGACGTTCGGAAGAGCGACGTCGGGAACAACGAAGCCGTAGCCGTCGTGATGCAGGACGAGGCGGCCGCGAATTTCATCGCGCGAGGCGGCTTTGTGTTGGGGAATTTTTTCGGCGGGTTCGGCGGGAAGGGCACGGCGCTTCTCGGGGGGAGACAACTTGGGAGTCCGACGGAGGAGGAAGCGGCCGTGAGAAAGCTCCTCGATGAGACCACGTTTCTTGAGTTTCTGGAGCATGTGGAGGAGGGGGCGGCGGTGATTCTTTCTAAGGTGAAGGGAGTGGGAGAGATCCTCGACGGACACCGGGTCATTTCTAAGTTGTAGAAAACGCAGGATGTTATCCGGGCTTAGGGTCGGTTTGGGGGGCATAACGAGGTCCCTTCCTGGGAGCGAGGGAGCGGCTCAACTGATTTTAGTCATTTTTTTGAAAATCGCTGTAACTTTTTTCGGGTTTGGGGGGTTTCATAGGTAGGCCAACACACGACCGATTAGCCGCCCTCCGTCAGGCTAATCGGAATTCCCTGAAAGGGGAATAACAGGGAGGCGGGAAGACCTGGCCTGCCTCCCTTCTTTTTTTCCTGCGGAGATTCCCGACCCCGTAATTCTTCGGTGCATGAAAACTCTCGAAGGAGAATTCCCCGTTGCGAGCCTTGCGCCGCGGAAGGCGCGGCTCGAGGATGAGCGGCAATTTCTGACTGCGGTATCCCTTCGTTGTCGGGAGCATTCGAGGCCTTCGTCAAAAAAACGGGTCAGGGCCAAGGGCCTGCGCTGCGGTGCGGGGAATTTTGCTGCATTGTGTGGGCATCGGGATTCGGCTATTGTGCAGGGTTTGGGGCGGAGGATTGCGTGAAGAAATCTTGCGGCCTTGGGGCTTTGTTGGCGGTAATGGCTTTGGGCGGCGCGGCGCGGGCTTCGGCCCAGGCAGGACCCGAGGGAGCGGCGCGGGAGTGGCAGGTGTGGACCGGGGGAGGGCACGGAATCAACGGGAGCCAATCGGGGACCGGCGTGTGGAACCTCGGAGGACGCTACGGATTGATCCTGACGTCGCCGCACGGGCCGGGGTTTTTGCGGGGGCAATTGGAGTATGCGTTCGATTTGGTACCCGTGTGGGTGATCTGGCAGAAGACCAACACGGCTTACGGAGGGAGCGTGAATCCATTTGCTTTCAAATGGATCCTGAATTCGCCAAAGAAGGTGAAGCCGTTTTTCGAGATTGAGGGCGGCACCCTGTTCACAAACACGAAGGTGCCGGAGGGAACTTCGCAGATCAACTTCACGACGAGCGGGGGATTCGGGGCCCATTTTCTGGGGAAGAAATATAACCTCAGTGCCGAGGTTAGATTTCTGCACATTTCGAACGCGGGGATGACGAATCCGAATCCCGGGATCAATACGATTCAGGTGCGGGTAGGGTTCGGACAGTTTTTCAAGAGGGAGTAGAAGGGACGCGGAAATTCACGGTTGTTCCCCGGTCGCCCGCTGATCGACCGCGATGACAAGCTCAGCCGGCGGGGTTGACGAATTTGAAGATCAGGGCGGCAACGGCTCCGCCGAGGAAATCGGCAACCAGGAAGATCCAGATGCTGGACCAGGCGGAGAGGCCCATGATGGTGATGCCGAGGGCTACGCCGGGATTGAAGGCACCCCCGGAAATGTTGCCGACGGCGAAAGCGCCGGTCATGACGGTCATGCCGATGGCGAGGCCATAAAAGGAATTGCCTTCGGTGCCCTTGGCCGTGGCGGTGTTGAGGACGACGTAGACCAGAGCAAAAGTGAAGAGAAACTCAGCGAGCAGGGCCGGAACGGTCTGAGGATTTCCAGGAGTGACCACGGCACCGGCTTTGAAGAACTTCACGACGGCCGCGGCCAGAGCGGCGCCAATGAATTGAAACGCCCAGTAGGGAGCGACGTCCTTGGTATCGCACTTCCCGCGCATCCAGACGCCGAGCGTGACAGCCGGATTGTAATGACCGCCAGAGATGTGGCCGCCGGCGAAAATCATGACCATCAGAGAGGCACCGATGGCAAGGGGAGCGAGTGGTCCGGCGCCTTTGTCGATGACCGTGCAGCCAACGGTGAGGACCAGGAAGAAGGTGCCAATCAGCTCCACAAGATATTTGTTCATTTTTTTCTCCCGAGGAGTGAATGAAGACACGAAACAGAGAGAATCCGGGCGACAAGCAGGCGGGGCGGAAATTTAAAAAAACAGGGCACGTTGCCGGAGAGAGCAATCTCCGCTCGTGAATCCGGGCCTTACTCTATGCGAAGCGGGACAGGTGAGGCTAGTGATTTTTGCGCGCCAGAACGGGCGAGGGAAGCGGTGTGGTATGGAAAGGCCAGGACGACCCGGTGCGGCCTTCCCGACGCGACCTGGCGGTGGCGACCAGGTACCAGGCGGGCCACAGCAGGGCCCAGTTGAGCACCCACAGAGCCTGGTGATTCCAGGCGAAGATCATCAGCAAAGTGACGGTAACGGCGAGAATTGACGCTGCGGCGAGCGAGACGCGCGCGTTTCGAAATCCGTGGCGGACTCCGAGGATCGCCGGCAAAAGAAAGAGGAAGGTACAAAACCTGGAAAGCGGCTCAAAGCGGAAGGTCGCGAGACAAAAAGCGCCGGCCAAGGCACTGAGGGCGATGCTTACCCAGAGGGTGCGGCGCGAGACCGAGCCGACTACGTAGCCGCCAGCCCAGGACCAGGCCATCAGCAGAAAGAAGTGGAAAAACAAAAGGAGAAAGCCTTCGTTGCCGGTGGGCCAACAAGTAGAAACCCGGTGGTGGAAGAGCCGTTCGTAGGTGGCGGTCACGGAGACGGAAACGTGCATCAGCAGGTAGGTGCACGGGAGCGCCACGCTGAATCCCGCAAACCAGGGCTGGGCGTTCTTCCAGAGAAAAGCCTGGCGACGGAGGATTAAGCCAAAAAGTTCGAGCAAGGCTTGCCAAGCGCTTACGTCGGCTTCGAGCAGATCGCCTAAGACCGCCTCGCGTTCATCGGGCTTGAGGAGCCTCGAAACACGTTCCACGAGTGGCCAGGCGACGGCGGTCATGACGAACTTCCGGTCTGATTTTCGGCCCACGAGACGCCGCGGCTGACGCGCATGACGGCGTCGTAGAACTCCTTCGCGGCGTGAACACCCTTCGAAGTGATGCGAACCATACGCTTGGCCCGGCCACCGCGCTGCGGAGTGGAATCACCCATCCAGGTTTTGAGCAGCCCTTTGGTTTCGAGACGATCGATGGTGGTGTAGAGCGCGCCCATGGAGCAGCGGCGATGGGTTGTGGCTTCAATTTCTTCGCGAATCGCGGCGCCATAGGCGTTGTCGCCGAGAGCGGCCGCGGCGGTGATCAGAACATATTCGAATTCGCCCAGCATAATTAGGAATACATTGTAGTACTAATGGCGAGGGCCGTCAAGGATCCGCTTCGAGAGCCAGGGAGCGCCTGGCCCGGCCGGCGCAGGAGGCTACTCGCCGACCAACTGGGTTTGCTCGCCCGGAATGACGTCAACGAGACGGATGAAATCAAACGTGTGCTTCCAGTGGACGATCAAAAAAGCGGCGGATTGATCGTTCAGGTAAAGATCCTGGCGCAAGAGGCACCAGAGGGTGAAAGGCCTGGTGCCGGGCGCGGCCGGTTGGGGATCGTCGCGGTTGTAGCCAAAGACCTGGATGTCGCTGACGACGTTTCGTTCGGCAGCCAGAGTCCGTTCGAAGGGAGGGCGGGGAGCGAGGCGGTTGTCGTGATCGATGGTCAGGACACGTTCGCGCAGATTGAATAGCGGTTGAGAGCGAAGACGGGGGCGGAAATCGTAGCGTGCGACGGCCATGGAACCGGAGAAGTGCTCGAGGCAAGACCGGTCTTCCTCACCGTTGGCAGAGAGGCAAAAGGCGCGGTTCGAGAGGCGATCGCGGAAACGAAGGCTTTTGCTCGCGGAGTAGGCGAAATATTCGACCGTCATTCGCACTTCGCATTCCGGCGTCAAAAAGCGGTAAACGGTTTCGGATTGCTTTTCGGATTTGCGGGCTTTCGCGGCGAGGCCAAAGCTCACGAGAGACCAGAGGAAGGAGCGCCTGCCCGGGTTCCGCAAAGAAGGTTTCGTGTTTGGAAGTGCTGCCATCACTTTACCCAAACGGCAAAAACTGCGATTACACCTACATTGTAGTAGTAATCAGAATAGAAGTCAAGAATTTTTTGCAACCGGCCGCACGGAAGGCGCGCCGGATCGAACTACTCGTCTTCGTCGGGAACCGGGCTCCAGGAATTGTCCGGATTGAAGCGTTCCATGCTCTGAAACTCATTGAGAGTGGAGGGCCCGAGATCCTTCTGATAGACAACGCCATCCTGGCTGACCATAAAGCTCTTCACTCCGGTCTCTCCATACTCGGCCGGGGCTGCAATCAGAGCGAAACCCCCGATCATCACGCCTTCCACCACGTAGTCCATTTGGCCGAGCGGGGCCGCGGGACCCTGCCCTTTCAGAACTTTGAAAAAATAGCCATGATAAGGCTGCTGAGTGGGGGAGTATCCCTGTTCGATCGCGCGGGCGATCTCTTCGCCCACCGGGCCGCCCCATGTTCCGTCCGGGTTTTGCCAGGCCAGACCATCCTGCTTGCCGGGAGTACTGATGATGCGCTGGGCGTATTGGTTCACGTTGTAGCCTTCGCGCTTCTGGTAGGCGTATTGGTACTGCGCATCCACATAGCCGCGGCAGATGTCAATGGCGTCCAGTTCGTTACTGCCGATGCGACGGTAAAGGAGTTCCTGGCGCCCGGCTTTCGCGTCGAAGTGCCATTTGTCACCTGCCTTCACAATCGGTACGGGGAACGGCCAGTCCTCGTTGCCCACGAGAAGAAAAGCCCGGCTTCCGGTCTTGGGATCGACGCTGACGCTTTTCTTTTCGCGGGCCTCCGCCGCAAAGTCCAGGGCGCGCTGCCGGTCTTGCGGGTATTCGCCCGAAAGAACGATATCGTCGCCGTCGGAACCAAAAATCTCTTCGAGAGCGCTCACGTCAAATTTATCCGCCGCCGTGATCAAGGCATCGGCGGCTTTCTGCGGAGCGTCGAAGGTCTTGGCGGCAACGCGCACAGACGTCGAAGCCGGGTTCGAGGGAGACTGTTGCGCGCAGAGCGGATCCGGCGTCGCCAGAACCCACGCCACCGCACCGACAACAAAGATCAGCCCGCTCGGAGTTTGCCTTGCGGAGATTCGTTTCATGTTCCGCTCCCGTATTCCCATTCGAAATGCGCAGGCTTACCGGCGTCGGCCGCCACCGCCACCCCGAGAGCCGCCTCCGCCTCGAGAGCCCATGCTCGACGCGCCGCGGCTGCTGCTCGACCGCGCGCTCGATCCGTTGTATCCCTGCGAACCCCGCGAGCCGCCGCCGAATGCGTCACGATTTCCTCCGCCGCTGCGCGAAAGGTCGCGGCCTCCGATGCTGTTCGGTCCTCCACCGGCCCGATTGCCGCCTCCCACTCCACCGCCGGCCCGGTTACTGACACCGGCACCTCCGGCTCGGTTGCCGCCGCCAGCACGATTGCTCGGCAGATTGCCGCCCTGACGGCCAACCTGTTGCCGGGCACTGGCTTGGCGGTTCGTGAGGGAATCGCCGCGGGTCGTGCCTCCAAACCTGTCCGCGGTAGCACGATCCTTGTACGGAGCCCCGCCGCGATGTTG